>JAESFX010000071.1_pt1 | contig 157585 bp, 141 predicted proteins | sample 9269501 | NCBI WGS metagenome assembly JAESFX01 (sample SAMN14515570, study PRJNA621655) | algae metagenome | isolation source: Desmonostoc geniculatum HA4340-LM1 and co-occurring heterotrophs from cave... | place: USA: Maniniholo cave, Kauai, Hawaii | collected 2009-07-28
GCAGGCGGATAGGCCCTATAGTAGAACCCGATTAAAAACATCCCTACCCAGCCGAGCAGGTTGACATGGACATGCACCGGGATCAGCCGGTGATCCTCGGACGCACCCATATAAAGGCCCAAGCTGAAGCCGATCAGTGCCGTAAAGCTGCCGATCTTGAAACATATCGCAGCCAGACTTCGTGCGGTCGCCGCATCTTCGCCAGTGTTCCGCGTCGCCATTCTCAGCTATCCCCTCGGCGCGGCGCAGGCCATCGAGATGGGAATGGAAACGACCGATGTCGCTTGGCGAACTTCATGGATCTTCCTCATTAAAGCCGTCTCATCCCCTGTTCATCGGAGGTACCCGCACTGTTGTCGCTGGTGCCCAGCCGTATCAACTACCTAAGCGGTAGCTTCATGCCGAATTCTGGGCCATCGAGGGCATAGCGGTCGGCGGCATGACGACTACGCCGGCGATCCGCCCTCGCGGCGAGCCGAGTTCACGGTCGCCAATACCGATAGACGTAACCGGAAAGATTGCCGCAGAAATCCGATGGGCCGCCGCAGTAGATGATCCGGCTGACCCTCCAGCCCGCTTTCATATGGGACATGCGGGCCGCCCTGCAGACATCCAGGTAGGATCCGCATACGTTCGCGCGCGTGCCGGGGGGTACGAACTGGGCATGCGCAGGGGCGACGAAGCCGGGCACCGACGACGAAATGAGTGTCAGCGAAGCGATAGCGATAGCGATAGCGATAGCTGGTCTCATGTCCATATCCTCTTCAACGCGATTTCATCTCGTCGGTCGACGTTCCAAGGAATATGAACTTGCTGCCCAAAGGCGGCAACTACCTCGCGGGTCGTTCTCCCTCGGACCGCCGTATCATGGACAAGGGCAGCGGCGCATATGTGCTGTCGCCATCTGCGCATGGCCTCGCCGATGATTACCGGGGTGTCCCGTACGGGCTGGCACTCGCAACTAGCCTTGGGAGCAACCTTGCTGACGATCCTGTCCGACCGAGAGCCGATACCCGGCGAATCTCGGAAGTGTTCTTCCTGGCGGCGCCTTCGCGCCGCCGCAGATCGCGCATGGGCGCCTGACAGTCCCGGCCGTTTCTCGGTAGCGCCAGCCAGAGTGAAAGGGGGGCTTCGCCGTCGTGACGGGATGAGGGTCGGGAGAGAGGCTCCCGGCCGCCCGTCATGGAGATACTCTCATGTCCAAGTCATTGCCCAAGCTCGTGCTCAGTTCCTCGCGCGACATCCCCTTCTCACAGCTGGTGCTGAGCCAGAAGAATGTCAGGCGCGTGAAGGCCGGCCTGTCGATCGAGGATCTGGCAGACGACATCTATCGCCGTACCCTGCTCCAGAGCCTCAACGTCCGCGCCGTGTTCGACGACGAAGGCGAGGAAACCGGCCGGTTCGAGGTTCCCGCCGGGGGCCGCCGCTTCCGCGCGCTCGAACTGCTGGTCAAGTCCAAGCGGATGGCCAAAGACCAGCCGGTGCCTTGCGTGGTCCGCGAAGCCGGCATTGCCGAAGAGGATTCGCTCGCGGAAAATGTCATGCGCGTCGGGCTCCATCCGCTCGACCAGTTCCGCGCTTTTACCGCGCTGATCGAGGCGGGTCTGTCGGAAGACGACATCGCGGCTCGTTTCTTCGTCTCCGTCTCGACCGTGCGCCAGCGCCTGCGGCTCGCCTCGGTCTCGCCCACGCTGCTCGACGTCTATGGCGAGGACGGTATGACACTCGAACAGCTCATGGCCTTTTCGGTCACCGACGATCATGCGCGTCAGGAACAGGTCTGGGAGCAGGTCAATCAGGGCCAGCACATCCCTGCATATCATATCCGGCGCCTGCTGACCGAGGATGCGATTGCGGCCAGCGACCGGCGCGTGCGCTTCATCGGCATCGATGCCTACACACAAGCGGGCGGTTATGTCATGCGCGATTTGTTCTCGAGCGACGACGATGGCTGGCTGCAGGACGTCGGGCTGGTCGAGCAACTGGTCAACGACAAGCTGGCGACGGTTGCACAGGATGTCGGCGGCGAAGGTTGGAAATGGGTCGAAGCTGCCGTCGATCTTCCTTACGGTTGCGAGCACGGCAAACACCGCATTACCGGCACGACCGTCCCGCTTACCGACGAGGAACAGGCCCGGCTCGACGCACTGGTCGAAGAATATGACCGCATCGGTGAGGAATATCGCGACGGCTCCGATCTTCCCGAGGAGGTCGATTTACGCCTGACCGAGATCGACGCCGAGATCACGCCGCTTACGTCTCGCCCGGTCATCTATGAGCCCGAAGAGAAGGCTCGCGCGGGCGTGTTCGTTTCACTCGCGCACGACGGACGGCTGCGGATCGAGCGTGGCTATGTCCGGCCCGAGGATGAAGCTGTTGCCGAAGACGCCATTGCGCGGGTCCAGGCTGGAGGTGCCGAGAAAGCATCCGGCCCGGCGATCACCGTGGGCGGCCAGGTGCAGGATGGACAGGCTACGGATGACGAGGACGATGCCATTCGTCCCCTGCCCGACCGGCTCGTTTCCGAACTGACTGCCGAGCGTACCCTCGCGCTGCGCGATGCACTCGCCAACGCGCCGGAAGCGGCTTTCGTCGCAGTATTGCATGCCCTGTGCCTGTCGGCGTTCCGGTTCCACGGCCAGTCGGGCTGTGTCCAGATCAGTATCGCCCAAGCAGGATTCAGCAATATCGCACCCGACCTGCGCGATTCCATCTGGAACACCAGCATCCATACGCGGCATGAGCAATGGGCATCGCGCTTGCCCGACGAACCGGAGATATTGTGGGCGGCGCTTGTCGATTTAACGCCAGAAGAGCAGATGGCGCTGCTCGCGCATTGCGTCTCACTCGGCGTCAACGCGCTGTTCGAACCGGTCAAAGGTTATGACGGTCGCATTTCCGCTCATACCGTTGCCATGCGGATCAAAGCCGCCGATGCGCTGGCGACGGTGGTCGGGCTCGACATGGCCGAGGCAGGCTGGACGCCGACGGTCGACAATTACTTGGGTCGCGTCACCAAGCCCCGGATTATCGAGGCCGTGCGTGAAGCCAAGGGGGATTCTTGTTCCGCGCTGATCGAGCATCTGAAGAAAGGCGATATGGCACGCGAGGCCGAACGGCTGCTCGAAGGCACCGGATGGCTGCCCGAGCCACTAAGGCTGCCGGTCGCCGAACGCCAGGAAGAGGAAGTCCCCGACCTTCCCGAATTTCTTGAGGTCGACCATGATGACGGCGGCATGAGCGGGCCGACCGGCGATGCAGAAGCCGACGACACATATGCGATCGCAGCCGAATGAAATCACGTGCGGGACGGCTTTGCGCCGTCCCGGACCCTTGTCTCCACGAAACTGAAGCATTCCAACCGGAATGCACGCATAAAAGGATAGCAAAGATGACCACAAACCCACCGGAAGCCCCGGAACCGCAGGCCTCGCCATTCCAGTTCGACTTCGACAAATGGCGCGCTGAAGACGCTGAACGTCAGGCTGCGCTCGCAGAACAACTGGCCGCCATCAAGACCATTCTGTTCGACTTTCTGGAAGCGCGGGGGATCGTGCTCGTTACCGTCGATTTCGACGGATATGGCGACAGCGGCCAGATCGAGGAGATGTTCGCGTTCGACGAGCATGGAGCCCTTGCAGTGCCCAAGGACAGGCTGTCTTTTGCCACCTCCGATTCCGACATCATCACGGTCAAAGAAGATGGCGAGGCAGTCAACGACCTTGTCGAACTTCTCGCATATGACCTGCTCGAAAACGAGCATTGTGGATGGGAAGACAATGAAGGTGCTTATGGCGATTTCCGGTTCGATGTGTTCGATCGAACCATCAAACTGCGTTGCCACACCCGCTTGATGACGTCCGAATATTCCGAAACGCGCTGGTGAGGAGGACGACATGGGACATTGTTATCATCACGCGCTCTCGAGCGTCCGCCAATGGGGCGGCGAGCCGGACGACTATCTTGCGCTCCACCAGTGGTTCGACGAGAGCAAGTCGATCACGGCGGATTTCCGGCACCGGGCGCTTCGCCATCACGCTGAAGGCATATTCATGCTCGAACGCTTTTTCGGTGCAACTATAACTGTCTCGACGGGGCGTATTGTGCCGGTCCGTTTGATCGGCGAGCGGCATGTGATCGAGGATCTCGGCTTCATTCCGGGATTTGCCGACTGGGTACGCTGCATTCGTCCAGAACCGTGGATGGGGCGCGCGCAGCCGATTCACAAAATCGTCGACCCGTTCGAGGTCATTGCCGCCTGACGACCGGCAACCCTCGACTACCCTTCAATTCCCTTGCCTCCGGAATGAACTCCGGGGGCATTTTCATATCAAGGAGCCTTTTGATGGCCGACTATTACACCCCAACCGTGATCGATCCGACGATTCCGCTCGCCGCGATGCTGCCGGTCGAGCGGCTTTTCCTCGCGCAGGTTTTCAGCGAAGATGTGGATGGCGAGACTGCCTATTTTTACAGTGATGATGGAGCATCCGACTTCATCACCCTCGACACAGAAGCAGTCCGCGACGCCCTCGACGCAGGTTCGGCCGACGGCAGCAGGTTGCTAGCGAAGCTGCTCGACCAGCATGGCGACGCTTTCCCGGACGACGAAGAGATCGAGTTCGATGGCTGCGATGACCTTTGGGCCGATGTGCTGCAGGACATCGTACGCCGCTCGTCCGACCTCGACCATCTGACCGTCACAATGGCCTTCACCTGTTCGAAGATGCGGCCAGATGGCTTTGGCGGACTTGCCATGATGATCACCGCTGCCAATATCCGGTCGGAATCGACCCACACGCTGTTCGACCGTTTCTATCGCGAAGCTGCAGCCAACGGGGAGATCAGCCATGGCAATTCCTGACTATGCCCGGGCCAATTTCGAGACGCTGATGAAGGCGGCGAAAGCTGGCGACCTCGCGCTGGTGGAATGCACCGAGGTCGCGAGCGGCGAAACCCGCTATGTACTGTGCGCAGTCGGCCGGAATGACGGCGATCATGTCATTACGCCCTTCGGCCATCTCGCTCCCGGTAATCCCTACCAAGCATATATTCCACCCGCCTGAGCGCGAGGCCGGACCACTCAAACTCTTCATTTAAAGGATCAATATCATGACCAGCTCGCTTTTGGCGGGTGCCTCCGCGCGCCCGCCTGCCTCCGCCTGTCCGCAGCAGATCGCATTCTCGATCATCACGGCAGCCCATGACCTCCTCGGCCACCTGGCCGCCGGTCGCCGTATCGACGCCCCTGCCACTCGCACTGCGATGCAATCCGCTTTTGGCGCAAGCGATGCGAGCGGCGCCTGGGACTGGAAAGCCGCATATGAAACAGTCGAGATCGCCCAGCTGCTATTCATGCGCCGTTATGGCCCGGCAATCCGTGCCAGGACCGCTGACCCGTTCGAACGGCTGAAGCTTGTCGAACGCATTGCCCGGCTGACACCGACCCAGACCCGGCGCAGCGAGGAGATGCTGAGCTTTCAGCAGTTCTCGACTCCACTGGATCTTGCATGGGTAGCAGGGTTCGCGGCGGCCTTCAGCTCCGGCGAGCTGGTGCTCGAACCCTCGGCGGGCACGGGGCTGCTGGCAATCCAGGCAGAACTTGCCGGGTGCAGGCTGGCCCTGAACGAAGTCGCCGAGATCCGAGCAGCACTGCTTGGCAGTCTGTTCGAAGGCTCGCCGGTGTCGATGCACGATGCCGCACAGATCCATGACCGGCTTGACGCAGGTCTGATGCCGAGCTGCATCGTCATGAACCCACCATTCTCGACCGCGCTCCATGTCGAGAACCGCGTGGCCGACGCGGCATTCCGGCATCTTTCATCGGCGGCGCAGCGGCTCGCGGACGGCGGTCGGCTCGTCGCCATCACCGGTGCGAACTGCGCGCCCGACCACAAGGCCTGGCGCAATGGTTTTGTCCGGCTGCAGGACAAGGCACGCGTCGTGTTCACCGCGACCATATCTGGCAGCGTGTTCGCAGCCCACGGCACGTCGGTCGAGACCCGGTTGACGGTGATCGACAATGTTCCCGCAGACAATGCGGCACAGTTCCCGGCATCGCCGGGCCTGGCTCCCGATCTTGCCACATTGCTGCGCTGGCTGACGGACAGCCTCCCGCCGCGCCAGCCCATGGCGGCATCGGCGATCCAGCCACTGGTCGCCCCTCGCGGTTCAACCGCCATCAGAGCGGTAAGTTCGAAGCCGCGATCGATTACCGCATCGGTCCCGGAGCCATCTGGCGTGCCGCTCGACTATGCGGTGATCGACTGGCAATCGTCCAACGATGGCAAGCTCTCCGACACGCTCTATGAGCCTTACTCGCTCCAATCGATCAGCATTGCGGGTGCCCGACCGCATCCGACCCGTCTTGTGCAGTCGGCGGCGATGTCCTCGGTTGCGCCGCCTAAGCCGAGCTACCGCCCGCATCTGCCAAAGGATCTGGTCGAACAGGGGCTGCTGTCCGACGCCCAGCTGGAATCGGTGATCTATGCGGGCGCGGCCCATGCCGATCACCTCGCTGGCAACTGGTCGGTCGATTCGACCTGGGACAAGGTCGAGGCTGTGAGCGAGACCCAAGACACCGCAGTCCGCTTCCGCAAGGGCTGGTTCCTCGGCGACGGCACAGGCGCGGGCAAGGGGCGGCAGGTTGCGGGGATATTGCTAGATAACTGGCTTAAGGGCCGCAGGCGTGCGGTCTGGATATCGAAGTCCGACAAGCTGCTCGAGGATGCCCAACGCGACTGGCGAGCCCTGGGCCAGGAACCCTTGCTGGTCACGCCGCTCGCCCGCTTCCGCCAGGGCACGCCCATCCGGCTCGAGCAGGGCATCCTTTTTACGACCTATGCTACGCTACGCTCCGACGCCCGCGAAAACCGGGTTTCGCGCGTGCAGCAGATCGTCGATTGGCTGGGCACCGACTTCGACGGGGTCATTGTCTTCGACGAAAGCCATGCGATGCAAAATGCCGGTGGCGGCAAATCCGATCGGGGCGATTCCGCTCCCTCGCAGCAAGGGCGTGCCGGACTGCGTCTGCAACATGCATTGCCCGATGCCCGCATCCTCTATGTCTCGGCGACCGGGGCAACCACGGTCGAGAATCTTGCCTATGCGCAGAGGCTCGGCCTGTGGGGCGGCGCGGACTTTCCATTCGACAAACGCACCGATTTCGTTGCAGCCATCGAAGCAGGCGGCGTCGCTGCCATGGAAGTTCTCGCACGTGACCTGAAAGCGCTCGGCCTCTACGCGTCACGATCGCTTTCCTATGAAGGCGTCGAATATGAGCTGATCGAGCATAAACTGACGCCTGACCAGGTCCGGATCTACGATGCCTATGCCGGGGCGTTCCAGGTGATACACAACAATCTCGACGCTGCGCTCGAGGCCGCGAACGTCACGAGCAGCGAGGGAACATTGAACCCGCAGGCCAGATCGGCGGCGCGGTCCGCCTTCGAATCCGCCAAGCAGCGCTTCTTCAACCATCTTATCACCGCGATGAAGACGCCGACGCTGATCGCGGTGATCGATCAGGGTCTTGCCGATGGCCACGCCGCCGTGGTGCAGATCGTCTCGACCGGAGAAGCACTGCTCTCGCGCCGCTTGGCCGCTATCGATCCGGGCGAATGGAACGACGTCCAGGTGGACATCACACCGCGTGAATATGTCCTGGACTATCTCCTGCACAGCTTCCCGACTCAGCTCCACGAGAGCTTTACCGATGGCGACGGCAATCTTGCTTCGCGGCCTGCCCGTGATGACGAAGGCAATGTCGTCCAGTGTCGCGAGGCCATTGAAAGGCGTGATCGGTTGATCGAGCGACTGGCTTCGATGGAGCCGGTGCAGGGCGCGCTCGACCAGATCGTGCAGCGTTTCGGAACCGACATGGTCGCCGAAGTTACGGGGCGCTCGCGGCGGATCGTCCGGCGGGTTGATGCGGGTGGCGACCGGCTCGCCGTCGAGAACCGGCCCGCCCATGCCAACCTCGCCGAAGCGCAGGCATTCATGGAGGACAAGAAGCATATCCTTGTCTTTTCCGATGCCGGCGGCACCGGGCGGAGCTACCATGCGGATCTCGGCGCTAAGAACCAGCGGCTTCGCCAGCATTATCTGCTCGAAGCAGGCTGGAAAGCCGATACCGCGATCCAGGGTCTGGGCCGCACCAACCGCACCAACCAGGCGCAGCCGCCGCTGTTCCGGCCCGTTGCCACCAACGTCCAGGCTGAGAAGCGCTTCCTGTCGACCATCGCGCGGCGGCTCGACACGCTGGGAGCGATTACGCGCGGACAACGCCAGACCGGGGGCCAGGGCCTGTTCCGCCCTGAGGACAATCTCGAAAGCCCCTATGCCCGGGACGCGCTGCGCCAGCTCTATGTCCTGATCTATGCGGGCAAGGTCGAGCATTGCTCGCTCGGGACCTTCGAGAGCATGACCGGCCTGTCGCTGACCGATGGCAGCGGGTGCTTAAAGGACGAACTGCCGCCGATCACGACTTTCCTCAACCGCCTGCTGGCGCTGACGATTGCAATGCAGAACATATTATTCACGGTGTTCGAGCAGTTGCTCAGTGCCAAGGTCGAAAGTGCGATCGCTTCCGGCAGCTACGATCTCGGGCTCGAAACGCTGGTCGCAGACAGCTTCACCGTCACCGGCACCGAGCCGATCTACATTCACCCGGCAACAGGGGCCGAGACCCGTCTGCTCACGATTGCCATGCGCGAGCGCAACCAGCCCGTATCCCTCGAAAAGGCGCTCGACCTGTTGCGGGAGCCCGGCGCAAGGTTGCTGATAAACGCACGATCGAAACGCGCAGCCGTCCAGCTGCCCGCGCGCAGCGTCATGCTCGACGATGGCGAGGTTGAGCGTCGCATCCGTCTGATCCGGCCGATGGAGCGGCTGAACTTTGCCCTGAACCATCTGGCGGAGACCGCTTGGGAGGAAGTGGACGAGCGGACGTTCGCTGCAACCTGGCAGGCCGAGGTAGCGCAGGTCGATGAGTTCACACAGAGCGAACTGCACATCGTCAGCGGCCTGCTGCTCCCGATCTGGAAGCAGCTCCCGCAAGAATCCACCCGCGTCTACCGGCTCCAGACCGACGATGGCACCCGCATCGTCGGGCGCAGGGTCTCCCCGGCATGGGCATCAAGCGCAACGGCCAAAGCGGACGCACCTTTACTGTCGCCGCCCCAGGCACTCGCGCTGCTGCGCGAAGGCCAGACCGTGCTTGACCTTGCCGATGGGCTGCATCTGCGCCGGTCCCGGCTGATGCAGGTCAACCGGATCGAACTGACAGGCTTCGGATCGACCGCGGTCGACCGGCTCAAGGCGATGGGGCTGTTCTCGGAAATCATCAGCTGGAAGCTGCGCCTGTTCGTCCCCGACGATGTTGTAACAGGCTCGGCAGTGATCGAGCGACTGTTCGACCGGCACCCCTTGGCGCGCATCGCCGACCGGAAGGCTGCCTGACATGAGCAGATTTTCAAATCGCGCGGGCGAACTGTCGGTGCGGCTTGCGCAAAACGTGCAGGCCGTTTGCCGTCACTATCTGCCCACGGGTAAGCGCGAAGGCCGCTACTGGATGGTCGGCGATGTTGCCGGAACGCCGGGACGCAGCCTCTACGTCCGCCTGTTCGAGACCGAGCGCGGTGCGGTCGGCAACTGGGTCGATGCCGCGACCGGCGAGCGTGGCGATCTCATCGATCTGATCCGGCTCAATCGGCGGCATGGGCGACTTTCCGAGGCCATCGACGAGGCTGAACGCTTCCTCAGCCTGCCACCATCGGCATCGGACGATGACTGCGCTGTCACAGGCTTCGTCAAACCAGCACATGCAGGTTCGCCAACTGCAGCCCGACGCCTGTTTGCCGCCTCAAAGCCGCTGCCCGGATCGCTGGCAGTCGCCTATCTGCGCTCGCGTGGCATCACGCGGACATTCGACCTGCCTGCCCTGCGCTTCCATCCTCGCTGCTTTTACAAGCCCAATGAGAATGATTTCCCCGGGACACCCAGCGCTTTTCCGGCAATGATTGCAGCGGTGACCGATACCGATGGCGTGCAGACCGGCACGCACCGCACATGGCTCGATCCATCGGGCGGCATGAAGGCCAAAGTGGCATCGCCGCGCCGGGCCATGGGCAACATTCTCGGGAACGCAGTCCGGTTCGGAACTGCAGATGACGTGCTGATCGCTGGCGAAGGCATCGAGACCATGCTGTCCCTTCGCGAAGTGCTGCCAATCATGCCGATGGCAGCCGCAACGTCGTCAGCCCATCTCGCCGCCATCCTGTTCCCGCCGTCACTCCAGCGTCTCTATGTCGCGCGCGACCGGGATGCGGCAGGCGATGCGGCGTTGGGCATCCTGTCCGACCGCACGCAGGCAGAAGGAATCGAACTCGTGTCGCTGATGCCCGACCTCGCCGACTTCAACGACGAACTGCGCCAGCGCGGCGCAGTGGCGTTGGGCCAGCAGGTTCGCCTTCAGCTGCATGAGCAGGATCGCACACGCTTCACCATAGACCGCGACTGAGCCGAGACGGGGTCGGAGTATCGGGCTCGGGCGGCACGTATCTTCCAAGGCCAGTGTTCCGGACACGCCCGGCCTTCTTCGGGAGGCGTCCGAGAGACCGGCTGCGGCGAGGCCGCAATGGCGGTCATGCGGCTATTTTCCGGCGGCGCGCTGGAAACATCGGATCATGCGATGCGACAAACAGCAATGCCGCGCCTTTCCATCGCGAACCAAAATAGCCGCCCGCCCGCGATCCTCCGCTACGCTTCGGCCCTGGCCACCCCAAAAGCATAGCTTTTGGGGACCCCGAGCGGCGGGTGCAACCTCCCGGCAGCCGGTCAGAGGGACGCCCATGAAGGCCGGGCGAGGTGCCCGGTTCCACGGACCCAAGGACACGCGCCATGACCGACATGCCCGATGCTGAACCCGAACACGAAGTCTCACCTACCGCCCATCTCCTCGATGAAATCGCACTCTTCGGCTATCGCCCGTTCTCCGACGAAGCCGACCCGCGACCGCTTCCCGAAGAACGCATTGCTGCCGGTGCCGTCGCCGATATGTTCGATGCGCTGATCGCAACCATGATCGACACAAGGCTCGAACCCGATCTTGAAGATCTGTGCTGGTCGCTCGCCAACCTGTTCCACCGCGCCGAATCCCGCATCCAGCGCGAACTCGACGACAATGAGGACGCCCAGAAACGTAGCCAGGGCGAACAGGACGGCTCCGAGGTCAGGTCGGTCGAACTGGAACGACTGATCAACGAGGGCATCGGTCTCATCGAACGGCGCAACGCCATGGAGTTCATGCGCGAAGCCGCTTCCGACCAGTTCGAGGCGCATTTCCGCAAGAGCTGGACGCCGCGGGCCGGCTCACTGGTCAATCACCGCACCCTGACCGCCAGTCTGATCGACAGCCGTGATTTCCTTGCCGCCAAGCGCCGCTCGGAAACCGAACCCATGCTGCCCGCCGGTACCCGCATCGCTTTCACGTCCGGCCCCGCCTATCAGGATCATCAACGGATATGGTCGGTTCTCGACAAGGTACTCGCGAAATATCCCGACATGGTGCTGTTGCACGGTGGCAACCCGACGGGCGGCGAACAGATCGCGGCGCTGTGGGCACGCGCACGCAAGATCACCCACATACCGTTCCGGCCCGACTGGGAGCGGTTCAAGAAGGCGGCGCCATTCCGTCGCAACGACCAGATGCTGGAAGTACTGCCCAAGGCCGTGGTCGCCGGCCCCGGAAACGGCATCAATGCCAATCTTGTCGACAAGGCCCGCAAGATGGGAATCGTAGTATGGTCGATCAAGTGAGGCCTTCCGGCCTCCGCACAAGCCCGGTGAGGGAAAATCCGATCACGTCGCCGATTTCAAGACCGGCAACCGGGTCAGCTCTCCCGCCAGATGATCGATCAGCATGCGCACCCGGAGCAGTCGGTCTCGCCCTTCGGGCCAGGCGAGATGGACCGGTAATGGTTCGGGTTCATGATCGCAAAGAATGCGCACCAGTTCTCCTGAGGCAAGGTCGGCATGTACCTGGTAGGACAGGCAGGTGACCAGCCCGTGGCCCGATCTGGCGGCGGCAAGCGCGGCATCGGCCTGGTTCACCGTAAATCTGGCTCTCACGGGAAGCATGATCTCCTCACCCTCCATGCTCCGCATCCGCCACGGCTCGTCGGGTCTGGAACCGTGCTGGACAAGCTCATGTTCGCGAAGTTCTGCCGGATTTTTCGGTTCGCCGTTCGACCTCAGATACTCGGGGCTGGCGACCACCACCCGCGCTACGGAGCCGACACGCCGTGCGGTCAGGGACATATCGGCGATGCGCCCGATCCGGACGGCCAGGTCGAAGCCGTCGGAGGCGATGTCGACCACGCGGTCGGTGAGATCGAGTTCGGCCGTGATGCCGTCATGCCCGCTCACGAAACGCATCAGGGCGGGAGCGACATGCTCGCGCCCGAAGAAATAGGATGCGGTGACCCGCAGCGGACCGCGCGGAGCAACGGCGTCTCCCGACGCCGCCGCTACCGCCTGATCGTAGTTCGCCAAGAGGGCGCGAGCATCCTCCGCGAGCTTTCGGCCCTGCTCCGTCGGCTTGCAACGGCGCGATGTCCGGTCGAGCAGGCGCACCCCGATGCGCGCTTCCAAGTCGCCGATGATCCTTGTAACGGTCGGCGCGGATCGCCGCAGCGCTCGGGCCGCGGGTGCAAAGCCCGCATTGTCGATGACCGCGACGAATGTCGCCAGCTCGGTGAGCCTGTCCAAAAGATGCTCCATTAGTCGGAATGATGCCTTTCGATACTCGGCTATTCTTTTGGTTTTCGTCAAGCCCTATGTCCTGACCGAAGGAGATCGACGATGAATGGATTGACTACGGTTGCGCAGCTGAACGATTATGGCCGGACCCGGCTGTCGCGGCACTTCTTCATGCGCGATATGCTGTATTCCGAGGTTTCGAACGTTCACGGCATTCCCAACATACCCGAAGATTCCGATCTCGCCATCGAGGTTGGCCGACAGCTCTGCGAGCGGCTGCTCGAACCGCTCCACGACCGTTTCGGACATGTATCGATCAGGAGCGCATATCGCTCTCCGCGCCTCAACGGCTTCTGCAACGAGCGGTTCGTCGCCGGCGATACGGCTTGCTGGTGTACCGACAACGACTCGAACGCAACGCGGCATATCTGGGACCGCAGGGACGCAGCGGGGCTGACGGGAGCCACCGCGACCGTCGTGATTCCCGCCTATCTCGACTATTTCGCACAAACGGACGACCCCGCGCCGCTGGCCTGGTGGATCCGCGACAATCTGCCGGACTATGCCGACGTCTATTTCTTCCCTCACCTCTGCGCCTTCAACATCCGCTGGTATGAAGGCCAGTCCGACAAGGCGATATGGTATCTCGACCCTCCACGGCGGGATCTCATCACCCGCAAGGGCGAACCCGGATTCGAAGGCGACCATATGGCGCTGTACGCACAAGTCATCCGATCAATCGACAAGGAGGCCGGCGATGTTCGCGATTGAGCGTTTCGATCATGTCGGTCTGCGGGTAACCGATCTCGCTGCCGCCGAAGGCTTCTACGCCAAACTCGGCTTTCGCGCCGATCCGCAGGAAGAGTCGCCACGGGCGAAGGCGCGGGGGCTGGTGAGCGAGACCGGTGTCCGCATTCACCTCATCTACAATGGCGAAGCGCATGCCGAGGGCAATGTCCTCATGGATGTACCTGTGAAGCGTCCCGGCTACACCCATGCCGCATTCATCGTCGATGACCTCGACGCGCTCGTTGACTGGCTCGGTCGCGAGGGCATAGCAATCACGGAAGGGCCGAGTGTCTTCGGGCACGGCCGCCGCAAGGTCTGCTTCATTCGCGACCCGGATAGGAACGTGATCGAGTTCAACGAGATATTGGAGGGCTGAGCTGTTCGAGGAACAGCGAGCATCAGATATGTTCCCACCTCGTCTCGGTACCGATCCGTGTCGCCCGTTCTGCCTCCTCCATCACGGGATGGCCGCAGACCCAGGCTGTAAACGAGGCAGCGTCCGCAGGGGCGTGACACCATTTTTCCGCCGATCCCAGCTTTGCCAGTTCGGCCGAGGGGTCGAAATAGCGTGTGAGCGCGAACCGGCTCATCACATCATCGTCGTCGCTATCGCCCGGAATGATGAACTGCCGTGTCAGGTCGACCTGAAAACGATCGCCCGAACCCCAGTCCCAGGTTCCGAACTGGAACAGCAGCATGTCGCCATCCGCCCCGGCTCCTTCTACCCGACGCCGTTCATAGAATGAACATACCGCAACGGCGAGCGCGGCCATCGATGCCCCGTCCAGTCCTGCTGCCGGCAGGAAAGATGTTTCAAAGATATCGAGCGAGTCGGATGGATTCATAGTAAAGGCTCCGACAATCGCATTGGTCGGCCCGCAATATCCGACATGGGCCGAATTGCGCAAGTTGCCATATGCGATGAGGCAGACCCCGGCGGCAACGATTCCGTTTTCGAAGCGAACGACGCGGAAAAAGCCGGTTTCCGGTCCGCGCGGAGAACTCAGACCGATAAATGCGCGGCGGTCGCCCCTGCCTTACGCCAACTTGCGCTGGGCAGCAGTATCCGGATTGCCGGTGTTCGGAGTCCCGCTCGGCTCCATCAACAGCATGTGAACCTCGCCTCGGCGGGCGACGGGGCGATGCATCCTCCCCTTGGGAACGACGAACAGATCGCCGGCCGCCAGCACGACAGTCCGATCTTCCAGCTCCAAGTCCAGTTCCCCGGCCAAAACGAGAAACAGATCATCCGTGTCGTCGTGGTTGTGCCATACGAACTCACCCTCGACCTTCACCACCATGATATCATTGCCGTTATACGTCGCGACGGTGCGGGGAGACCAATGCTCGTCGAACAAGGCCAGCTTGGCGCGCAGATTTACTTTTTCGTCCATTCGATTTCCACTGATTCGCAATCGGCCCTCTATGGCACGCCGATGTCCGCAATCCACCCGAATTGCTGAAAGGCTGCCAGTCCGGACTTTCGGCGAATTCGACTTGTATCGCTGGGCTCCATCAGGAACCACCCCGCTTCGCCTGGCTAGGCCGTTGGACGCATCAAGGCCTCCTTCAATCAACCCGTAAAGGGTCCGCTACGCTGGCGCGTGCGGCCACTGCGGCTGCGCCTTCGTGGTGATTGCGGCCTTGCTGCGTCCGTCCGGAGCCTGTCGAGCGGGGATGGTCCCTGCTTTCCCGAGACAGGAGTCCGTCATCATGTCACTCACGATCGCACAGCGTCACGCGTGGAGCCTTGCCCGAACCCTCATGGTCTGTGTCGTGCTTTTCCGCGCCGGAAAAGGCTATGCCACGATGCCAAGCAGCGAGTTCGACGGCGACCCCGACAGCATCATCTGCGAATATGACCCGTTCAATCGCTGACCACGAAACGTCCCGCTTGCAACGGCCGGATGGCATTCGGCTATTCCGGCCGATTCGCATATCTGCTATGGACATCATGCATAATGCGCTGCGGTGGAGGTGGAGAGCGCGTCCCTTGCCCTTGCCTTCAAGGAAGACGCCATGCTGATCGGCCTCGCCCTCGTGCTCGTCGCAATATTCCTGTGCTGCGCGCTTCTGTTCCGTCTTTCGATCTACGCCCTGCCGTTGTTCGTTGCCTTCCTGGCAGGCTCCGCCACCTACAGCAGCGATAACGGCATCCTGGCTGCGTTCGCCGCCGCAGCCGTTGCCGCGATCGTCCTGCTCGCGACGGCCCAGCTCGCGCTTGCGTTCGCCAGGACCGACCTGACGCGGGTTGCCATCGGCATTGTTTTTGCAGTGCCTGCCGCCGTCGCCGGTTATCACGCTGTCCACGGCATCGCTGCTGCGACCATGCCGACGGGCGCATGGCAGATCGTCGTGTCGATGCTCGGGGCCGTGGTCGTCGCGGCGGCATCCTGGGCGCAGTGGAGCCGCGCGCGTCCCTAGCTCCGTCATGTTCCACGCCCCGCCCGGCAGGTGCCGGGCGGGGCCGGCACGATCGGTCCAGCCGTTACGAGGCAAGCGTGCCGATCGGGTGGCGGCTCTGCTGCTCCCGTTCCGGTTGAGGCGGCTTAGGGCGGCTTTCCGGTGGGGAGCGATACCGAGAATCTGCAGCGCCTGTGAGGCTGGGCCGCGGCGAACCGAATGCCGATATCGATCGGTATGAAAGGTGGCGGATCATCCTTGCCGGGTTCTGGCGATGCAATGACGATTTGCCTGCTCACCGTGTGACGAAACTTCCCGGTTCGGTGCTCGGTCCGGAAAGTCCGGAAGATGCAATGGCTCCGCATCGAGTTCGACCCGAGGCCCATGCCGCCTCTCAAATGGCTTGGTTGGCAGGGGATGGCTTCGCCGCTTGATCCCTTGCTGCAACGGTGCCTGCGCCGACTTTCTTCCCCTGGGCGTTCCGCCCATTCCTCGCGAGACAAGAAAGCCGACTGGCCGCCGTCCTCCACTTTGTTTCGGTCCTTCGGATGCAGCGGGCACAAGCCCCTGCCCTTAACCAGCCATCGAGGCCGCGATGGGCGCGGGTTCGACAAACTCGAAAGGAAGTCATCATGGCAAATATCGGAACATTCACCAAGACCGGCAACGAATATAAGGGCGAGATCGTCACCATGTCGGTGCAGCAGAAGAACGTCCGCATCGTTCCCGAAGACAGCGACAACGAAGCTGCACCGTCGCACCGGGTCTTCGTCGGTCGTGCGGAGATCGGCGCCGCCTGGACCAAGCGCTCGAACGAAGGCCGCGACTATCTCTCGGTCAAGCTCGACGATCCCAGCTTCACCGCCCCGATCTTCGCCAACCTCTTCGACGACGAGGACGGAAAGAGCTACAACCTGATCTGGTCGCGCGCGCGTCGCACCAACGGCGACTGACCGCCAAGCCAGCCCCGCTCGGCACCTGCCGGGCGGGGCTTCTTCTCGACTGCAACCGGCAAGCCTCTAGTGGGCGGTTGTCCGCGCGATGCTGCCAGGGTAGATGCACCGGCAATGCCTGATACCCTCGATACCGTCCTTTCGTATCTCGAAACGTCCAGAAAGAACAGCAACGGTCCGTTCGTCATCGCGGTCGACGGCCGCAGCGGGACGGGCAAATCGACCCTTGCCGAAGCGCTGCGTTCCCGGCTCGCGGCGACCATCATCGACGGCGACGCATTCTACGCCGGCGGGACAGTCATCCGCAACGAGAACGCTGCCCGGCTCGTCGAACTGTGCATCGACTGGCGCAGGCAAAAGGATGTGCTGCAGACGCTGCGTTCGGGAAGGCCCGCGCGTTTTCAAGCCTTCGACTGGGATGCGTTCGACGGGAGCCTCGTAGCGGATCCGGTCGTTGTGGAACCGATGCCCTGGATAATTCTCGAAGGGGTCTATTCGGCGAGACCGGAACTCTCGGAGCTTCTGGATGTCCGTATATTGCTGCGCACGTCCGATGACGTCCGGACCGCAAGGTTGCTCGAACGCGAATGGACGATCGGCCCATGGGAACGGCAGTGGCACCATGCAGAAGCGCATTATTTCGAACATATGGTGCCCGAATCCGGCTTCGATCTCGTCATCGACAGCTGAATTCGAACAGACTCCTCCGCCATTCGCCGACCTCACGCAGATGGGAGCGGCTTCTGCCCTCGCCCCGACGACCGGCCAGGGGCGACATTTTTGACGCCGCGAAGCTGTCGCTCCCCCCAGCCCCGGCGACTGCGCCATTGACCGACACCGCAAGTGGCAGCCCGCCGCCGTGCGATACGATCACCGGAGCCCGCCCATGGACGCCAGACCCACACCCGTCATTGCCCGTTTCTTGCGGACACCCGATGCCGCCGTGCATCTCGGTCTTTCCGCTCGCACGCTCGAAAAGCATCGTTGCTACGGGACGGGGCCGGTCTACCGCAAGCTCGGCGGACGGATCGTCTACGCCGTCGCCGACCTCGATGCCTGGGCCGAACTGGGCCTGCGGCGTTCGACCAGCGATCCCGGCAAGGGCTTGGTTCACCCGGCCAAGCGGCTCGACGGCTACACGCCGCCGGTGCGGCGCTGAGAAGCGCCCATGCCCCATATTGCCGCCTTCCCGGCCAGCGCTGAGCAGCTCCGCCTGTTCGTAGGTGCTGGCAGAGATATCGCTGTGCGCGACGCGCAGGATCTGATGGCCTGGCCGTTCTTCAGCCTCGCCAAGTCGAGACGCGTGCGCCCGATCGACTTCCGGATGGGCGAGGTATCGATCCTCGTCGAGGCGACAGCCGAACATGGCATGGCCACCATTTGGGACGCCGACGTCCTGATCTGGGTCGCGAGCCAGATCGTCGAAGCGCGCGACGCGGGCCGCCCGACCTCGCGGCTGATCGCCGCCACCCCGCACGAGATACTCGCCTTCACCCGACGGGGCACCGGCAAGGCGAGCTACGAGCGGCTGAAGGCCGCACTCGATCGTCTGCAATCGACGACGATCGCGACCTCGATCCGCCAACGCGACGCGAGGCGGCGACACCGCTTTTCGTGGATCAACGAATGGAAGGAGCGCCTCGACGGCTCGGGCCGCGCTGCGGGCATCGAAATGATCATCCCCGACTGGTTCTACGAGGGCGTGATCGACCGGGCGCTCGTGCTGACCATCGACGCGGACTATTTCGCGCTGACCGGCGGGCTGGAGCGCTGGCTCTACCGCCTGGTGCGCAAGCACGGCGGCAAGCAGCGCGGGGGCTGGAGCTTCGACCTACAGCACCTGCACATGAAGTCCGGCGCACTATCGCCGCCCAAGCGCTTCGCGTTCGAGCTGCGCGACATCGCCCGGCGGCAGGCGCTGCCCGGATATCGGCTCACTATCGAGCATGCGCTCGGCCGCGAGCGGTTGACCTTCGTCGCTAGCCCCGTCGATCCGTTCGACGCTGCCATGCGGCGCGTCGGGCTCAGCCCTGTGGATATGCCATGACGCAGTACGGACTATCAGGAACCGCCGGACTCGGACGATCGGGAACCCGAAGTTCGGACTATCGGGAACCGGAATGGCCTTCGACTCCGCAACAATCGGCGCCAAAATCGATCCTTAACTTAGCTAACGAAGAATCCTTCGGATTCTTGCTAACGTCAGGTCGCCTTTTGACGGATGGCGAAGCGCCGCCACGCAGGTCCGCCGAGACGAGCGTGAGCGACGGGCCGCAGCTGACCCATGTCACGCTCGTCTGGCGCGAAGGTAGCCGCGAAGACTGGCTCAAATTCGGAAAGCCGGTTGCCGAGCGCATCATCGATCGCAGACAGCGGATCGAGAGCTATGCGGCAGGCCAGCTGTTCGCCTTGGTGCGCTGGGCATCCAATGACTATGGCACCATTCGTTCGACATTCGACATCGTGCGCGCCGTCGGTGCAGGCGAGCCCTGCACACCGATCGCGCAGGTCGATCCCGGCGGCGAGCTGCTGCTCAGCGTTCGTGGCTGGCCAAGGGTTGCTCAAGTCTTCGTCCTGATCGACGCGATCGAAGCGTCGGGCATCGATCCGTGCGAGGTCGCGCCCGACCATTGGCGGCACATCCACAACCGGATCGCGGGCCGCGAAGCGCCGCGCGGCTACAGCCTCGCGCGCCATCGCGCCTGGCTGCAGCGCAAGGCGCTGTGGCCATGACGCGGCGGGGCTTCTTCCTGGCTGGCGTCGTCGCGGCTGCCACACTCGCGACGCTGACCGTTCCGGTCTCGCTTCATGTGGTGTGGAATATGACAGCTTCCGTTCCGACCGGACTCTATGCGATCCGTGGCAGGGCAAGCCTGCAGGTCGGCGAGCGTGTTGCCATCGAACCGCCACCCGGACTGCGCCGCCTGCTGGCGCAGCGGCATTATCTCCCGACCGGCGTTCCGCTCTTGAAGCGCGTTGCGGCCGTCCGCGGCCAGCGCGTCTGCCGGTTTCGGCATGGCGTGACCGTCGACGGCGAGTTTGCAGGCGTGGCGCGTGCGCGCGACAGGCTTGGCCGTTCGCTGCCTGCCTGGTCCGGCTGCCGGACGCTGCGGACGGGCGAGCTGTTCTTGATGAACCCTGCCGCACCCGACGGTTTCGATGGACGCTATTTCGGGCCGCTCGGGCCCGACACCGTGATCGGACGCGCCACCCCGGTGTGGACCGATGAAGCCGGCGACGGGCAGCATGTCTGGTTCGCCGACCCGCGCGAGACGCGCTCACCGACAACCCGAAAAGGAGACTGACCAATGCGTATCGGATATTTCGTGAAAGGCGACGATGGCTATGCCGGCCATTTGCACACGCTGTCGCTCGACATCGACCTCGTTCTCGTCGAGGTCGACAAAGGCGAAAGCGACACCGCGCCCGACTACCGCGTGATCGCCGGATCGGATGATGAAGCACGCGACATCGGCGCAGGTTGGAAACATGTCGGCGAGAAGGCTGGCGACTATGTCGCGATCCAGATCGACGATCCGCTGTTTCCGGCCCCGCTGCGCGCCAACATCTTCAAAGACGAAGGCGGCCACCATCATCTTGTCTGGTCGCGCCCGGCCAAGCGTGACGGCGAAGGCTGAACGATGTGCCGCAAAGCCGTGCTTGCCGCACTGCTCGGGGCGCTCGGCCTGTTCGATGACGCGCCCGCCTTCGGGCAGGCCGCTGCCGGACAGGCGCAGCCGCGCACCGTCGACATTGCTTCGCACATCGCCGAGGCGTCGCAGCGCTTCGATATCCCCGAGCATTGGATCTACGCCGTGATGCGCACCGAAAGCGCAGGCAGGATCGGTGCGGTCTCGTCGGCGGGAGCCATGGGCCTGATGCAGCTCATGCCCGGAACCTGGTCGCGCCAGCGCGCCAAGTTTGGACTGGGCGCGGACCCGTTCGATCCGCGCGACAACATCATGGCAGGCACATCCTACCTTCGCGAAATGCATGATCGTTACGGTGCCTCGGGCTTCCTCGCTGCCTACAATGCGGGACCGGGGCGCTACGAAGCGTGGCGGGATCGCGGTCGTCCGCTTCCCGCCGAAACCCGCGCCTATGTCGCCAAGATTGCGCCGTTGCTGCAACCTGGCAGCGCGGCAACGGTCGTTGCCGGTGCATCGCCTTTGCAGCCGGTTCGACCATCCTGGACACGGAGCCAGTTGTTCGTCGTGCGCCGAGATACACCCGTCGGCGCATCCGGCTGCTTCGCCGGTGCCGTGCCGCTGGCCTCTGGTCCCGCTTCGTCCGCGCCCCTGAACGGCCTCTTCGCGCCCGTCTCGGGGGACCGCTAGCCACGACCCCGCCCTGATGTTCCGGATCGTCACGGCGTGGCTGGGCGCACGATTGTGCGGAACGGATGCAGTGGAAGAACAGGTTCGGGAGGATGGCAAGATAAAGCGAGATTACTCGCTGCCCCGACATCCGTCTTAAGCCATTGTCTGCACATTGTTTTGTGGGTGATACTAGACCATTCGGCAAGAACGTGGGCTGGCGGCTTTGTCTGATTATGACGTTGCATCAACAGGATGGGTGTCGGCGCCTGTCAATCCAGCGTGACGGCAACCTACATCTTCGACGCTCTGCTATCCCATTCTACGCTGCTCCGCGGCTTCACCCGATCCGCCCTTGCCCAAGGATGTTGAGCGATGGACTGTCGACAAATGACCGATGATGCCGACCGCTTTCACATCCGCCCCGGAAGGGTCGGCAACCGTGACGGGCCGTCCAGCAGGCGGTTGCCCCGCGCGGTGCGCGCGAGGCCCAAGTCGTTCATCGGTGAAGTTCATGCAGCGATCCGCCGGAGCGGAGGCAACCCATATCCAATGAGGGGCAAGGCCAGTGGGCGGTGCAACGCGCGTGGGCGTGGAGGCAAGGTCGCGAGTGCCTTGAAGGGCCGGGACGGGTGGCAGTCAGGCGGAGGTGTCCGCACCCGCTCGCGCCGCGTTGCGGTGAAGGCGCGGATCGTGAAGCTCAACCCGCAGCGCGGGGGTTATCGCGGACGCCAGTTCGTATCGGCGAAGGCAGTAGGTGCGCATCTCAAATATCTCGAACGCGACGGTGTGACCCGTGACGGACAGAAGGGCCAGGTCTATTCGGCTGAGCATGATGTCGCCGATGGGGCGGCGTTCCTGGAGCGTGGTCGGGAGGACCGTCACCAGTTCAGGTTCATCGTATCGGCCGGGGAAGGAGTGGAGTTGGCCGATAGTCGTCAGACCATCCGCGATCTCATGGCGCAAATGGAGGTCGATCTGGAGACGAGGTTGGACTGGATAGCGGTCGACCATTACAACACCGGCCATCCGCATAGTCATATCCTCATGCGCGGGGTGACCGACGACGGGAAAATGCTCAACATCGCAGGCGACTATATCGCGCACGGGATAAGAGAGCGAGCAAGCGAAATCGTGACGCTCGAACTTGGACGCCAGACCGAGCAGGAGGTCAGCCAGCAGCTTGGCCGTGAAGTGGACGCCGACCGGTTCACGCGGCTCGACCGGATGCTGATCGCGGAGCAGGAGGCGAGCAACGAGTTTGCCGATCTCCGTCCCGACAAGGACACGCGCGACATGTTCAAGAGCAACCGCACGCTCATGATCGAACGGGCAAGGAAGCTCGAACGCATGGGGTTGGCGACCGAGGTGACACCGGGACAGTGGACGGTATCACGAAACGCAGAGGAAGTGCTGCGAGACATCGGTACCCGTGGCGATATCATCAAGACCATGCACAAGGCATTGGAGCGGGATGGTCTGTCACCATCACGCGGTGACTCGCAATATGCGCTTCACGGCAACAGCATCAACGAGACCATCACGGGCCGCGTCGTCTCCAAAGGCCTTGGCAGCGATGAGCTGCTGGAGCGCATCCATCTGGTGATCGACGGCACCGACGGGCGGGTGCATCACATCGAGGTCGATACCAATCAGGCAGAAGGTATCAGCCGCAACATGATCGTCGAGGCTAGCCCACACTTAAGTAAGCCCCGCGCTGCCGATCTCAACATTGCCGAGCTTGCAGACGAGCAAGGGATATATCGGCCATCGGAGCATCTCGAACGCGCGCAAGCCAAGATCGAGCAGTTCGGCGGTGATCCACAGGCCTTTGTCCAGTCGCATGTCCGCAGGCTCGAAGCGCTGCGCCGGGTCGGCCATGTCGAGCGGATCGACGCCGATCGCTGGCAGATACCGATGGATCTTGCCGAGCGGGGAATGGCCTATGACGCTGCCCGCGATGGAGGCGCAGCCCGGATCAAGACCCTCTCGCCCATCGGTCTCGACAAGCAGGTCGGGCATGACGGCGCGACCTGGCTCGACCGCGAGCTGGTCTCCAGCCATAGGACGCCGCTCGCCGAAACCGGGTTCGGGCAAGAGGTGAGTGCGGCGTTGGACAGGCGCAAGAAGGCGCTGGTCGATATCGGCTATGCGCAGGATCTGGGACAGGGCCGTATCCGTGCGCCCAAGGACCTGATCTCGCGACTGCGTAGCGGCGAAGTCGAGCGGGTGGGACGCCAACTTGCCGAAGAGCACGGGCGTACATGGGAAGCGACCGCGCCGGGCAAGGAGGTCAGCGGCACGCTGATGGGCTCCGCCCAGCTTGCGAGCGGCAGGTTTGCGATGATCGACGACGGTATGGGGTTCAGCCTGGTGCCTTGGCGAAAGGAACTCGAGCAGAGTATCGGGCTGCGGGTGTCCGGAGTGGCAACACGGGGTGGTGGGATCGAATGGAGCCTCGGACGGAATAGGGGACTGGGGATCTGAAAGTTTCGATGTTCGGTCGAGTTGGACCGTCACGCCGGTCCGTCCAATGCATCCTCCCATCGCGCGACATTTGTTTGCAAGAACAGAGTCGGTTGCTAAGGGCGCACTGCATGCAGGAGCTACATATCCGAAGATTGCCGATCGGAGCTGCCGTCGGACTCGTCGCAGTGCTTGTGTCGCTCCTCGCAGCAGGCGGCGGCCATGGCGACAATAGCCTTCCGCCGATCGACCCGTGATATCTGCCCTGCGCTGATAGAAAGAAGCCGACCATGACCGTGAAAGCAACATGCCATTGTGGCGCCGTCTCGCTGACGCTCGCCCGTGCTCCGAGCGAGGTGACCGAGTGCACCTGCTCGATCTGCCGCCGCTATGGCGTCCTATGGGCCTATTATTCGCTTTCGGACGTGGGGATCGATGGAGGCGTCACGGACAGCTATATGTGGGACGATCGCTCGATCAGCTTTCACCGTTGCGCGCAGTGCGGCTGCGTCACGCACTGGTGGCCCGAGACGCGGTCGGACGACCGGATGGGCGTGAATGCCCGACTGATGGATCTGGAGATACTCGGTGCCGCCCGTGTGCGCCATCTGGACGGTGCGGTCACGGAGCGATATCTCGACTGACGATTGGCACATCCGTGGCATGCAGGTTTTCGCTCGGCTGCAATCGGCCGATCTCCAAATCAAACTCGAAAGAAAAAGGGGGTTATCCGTAGACCGGCGTTGATCTATCGGCGCATTCATGAAGATCGCTGTTCTTTCCGACATCCACGGCAACATCGCCGCTCTCGACGCCGTTCTTGCACATGCCGCGAACATGGCGGTCGATGGAATCGTCAATCTGGGGGATATCTGTTCCGGCGGACTCTGGCCGGTCGAGACCGCCGATCGGCTGATGGCGCTTTCCCTGCCGACCGTTCGCGGCAATCACGAGCGCCAGGTTCTGGACGGCTGCATCGATCGCATGGGTCCTTCGGACCGGCACGCCACCATGACGTTGCGAGACGATCAAATGGCCTGGCTTGCCTCCCTGCCGGCGACGCACCGGCTCTCGCCCGACATCCTGATGGTGCACGGCACGCCGGACAGCGATCTCGTCTATTTTCTGGAAACCGTCACCGAGACGGGCGTGCGGCCTGCAACCATCGACGAGGTCGCAGAAAGGGCCGGAAACTGCGATGTACCCGTGATCCTGTGCGGACACACCCACATCCCCCGCGCAGTCCGCCTCGACGACGGGCAGCTCATCGTCAATCCGGGCAGCGTCGGATTGCAGGCCTATGATGACGACCGTCCATATCCCCATATCATGGAGAACGGCTCGCCCCATGCGCGATACGCGATCGTTTCGAACGAAAGCGGTAGGTGGGAGGCCGACTTCCATCGCGTCGATTATGACTGGCAGCAAGCAGCCATCGATGCCGAAGCCAACAACCGCGAGGATTGGGCCCGAGCTTTGCGGACGGGAAGAGTTTGAACCGGCACCTTCGCGTCTGCATGATGAGGAACGGATATCCGGCGGGCACTGCGATCGCGGCGCCCAGCTGTAGCTGCGAGCAGAAATGGCCCGGAAAGGCGTTCCTTGTCCGCCATCATGATCCCGTCGCAATCATGCGTGGTGCCTTCATCGACGTAGAAGCATTGGATCCGATCGTACACGGGGACGGCTTTTCGGGTCATCGGATCTGGATCGGCGATTTACCTGGAATGATTGCAGGGCGAGCACGGTCGGTGCGAACGAGGCAGGTCCCGACGCCGCTTCCCGAATACGATATTGCCGGTCAATGTGCGCTGGCCTGCGATGCCCCGATCCACATGCTTGCCTAGTTCGTCCGTTGGATGACATCTCCTCTCAATGTCTGCCGCGAAAATACTCTGGGGACAGGGCCTGGCCGTCCTCTTCATTATCCTGACGAGCATCTGGGCCGCAACGCAGTGGACGGCTTCCGCACTCGGCTACCCATCCGAACTCGGTACGCCCTGGTTCTTGTTCCTCGGCTACCCGGTCTACCGGCCCTATGATCTGTTCTGGTGGTGGTTTGCCTACGACGCTTATGCGCCACACATCTTCGACACCGGCGGGATGATCGCGACGACCGGCGGGTTTGCGGCCATCATCGTCGCGGTCGCCCTATCGGTATGGCGCGGTCGCGAGACCCGCAATTCCAGTACCTATGGTTCGGCCCGCTGGGCGACGCGGCGCGACATCGATCGGGCCGGACTGTTCGCCGACAAGGGCGTGGTACTCGGCCGTTTCCATAACAACTACCTTCGACACGACGGCCCCGAACATGTGCTCTGCTTTGCGCCGACCCGTTCGGGCAAGGGCGTGGGCCTCGTCGTTCCGACGTTGCTGACCTGGCCCGGTTCGGCGATCGTCCACGACATCAAGGGCGAGAACTGGAGCCTTACTGCAGGTTTTCGTTCCGGCTTCGGCCGTGTCCTGCTGTTCGATCCGACCAACCTTGAATCCGCCGCCTACAATCCGCTGCTCGAAGTGCGCCGCGGCATCATGGAAGTGCGCGACGTGCAGAATGTCGCCGACGTGCTGGTCGATCCCGAAGGCAGCCTTGAGAAACGCAATCATTGGGAAAAGACCAGCCATGTGCTGCTGGTCGGGGCGATCCTCCATGTGCTCTACGCCGAAGCGGACAAGACGTTGTCGGGCGTCGCGGCCTTCCTCTCCGATCCGGACCGGACCATCGAGACTACGCTCAAGGCAATGATGAGAACGCCGCATCTGGGCGAAGGCGGCCCGCATCCGGTGGTCGCGAGCGCTGCGCGCGAATTGCTCAACAAGTCCGATAACGAACGCTCGGGCGTACTGTCGACCGCCATGTCCTATCTCGGTCTCTACCGTGATCCGGTGATAGCCAAAGTGACGGGTAGGTCGCAGTGGCGGATCGCCGACCTGGTAGACGGCCCCTGCCCTGCGACGCTCTATCTCGTCGTGCCGCCGTCCGACATCAGCCGCACCAAGCCGCTCGTGCGGCTGATCCTCAACCAGATCGGCCGCCGGCTGACCGAGGATCTCGATCAGCGCTCGGGTCGGCATCGCCTGCTTTTGATGCTTGACGAGTTTCCAGCGCTGGGACGACTCGACTTCTTCGAAAGCGCGCTGGCATTTATGGCCGGATACGGCCTCAAGGCATTTCTCATCGCGCAGTCCTTGAACCAGATCGAGCGGGCCTATGGGCCCAACAACGGGATCCTCGACAACTGCCATGTCCGCGTGGCCTTCGCGACCAACGACGAGCGGACCGCCAAGCGCGTATCGGAATCGCTCGGCACCGCCACCGAACAGCGGGCGATGAAGAATTACGCCGGACACAGGCTGTCGCCATGGCTCGGCCACCTCATGATCTCCCGCTCCGAGACCTTCAGACCGCTGCTGACCCAAGGCGAAATCCTGCAGCTGCCAGACACCGACGAGATCGTAATGCTGTCGGGCACGCCGCCCGTCCGGGCGAAGAAGGCGCGCTATTATTCCGACCCGCGACTGCAGCGCCGGATCGGCAAGCCGCCCCAGCCCCCGCCCTGCCGCACTGACGAATGTCCGCCGGACGACTGGAGCGAGTTGCCGGTCGTCCGGCCCGCCCGACCGTTCCTCTCCAAACCGAGCGAGAGAGAGGATGAAGCCAGCGGGGGCGTGCGGCGTGAACCCGAACTGCCGCTGCACGTCGAAATCGCGCCGCCGCCCTGGCCCCAGCTCGACGAGTTCGATTTTGGCGAAAAGGCCGATACCGACGATGACGCGGCGCAATCGGACAGAATGCGTGCGCGGATGGCTGCCAGTGCACGCCAGGCCGCGCTCGATCCCGGCGACGGCATCGAATTATGAAATCGAAGCATACATTCCGGCTGTCGCGGACAATCGCAGACCGGCTGGCCGAATATGCCCTGCGCAGGCAGGCTTCGCAGGCCGAGATCGTCGAGGCGGCGCTGGCATCGTTTCTGTCTCCTGACGGTTCCGAGCGGATGGAGGCTGCGTTCAGCAAGAGGATCGATCGGGTAGTGCGGCAACTCGAGCGGCTCGACAGGAATATCGAGATCGGGAACGAAGCGATGGCTTTGTTCGTCCGCTTCTGGCTCACGGCCAACCCGCCGCTACCGGATGCCGCGACATCGGCGGCGCAAGCCAAGGGCAAAGAGCGGTATGACAGTTTCGTGCAGGCGCTGGCGCGCCGGATCGAGACCGGTGAAAAGATTCTCAGCTAGTCTCGCGCTTGGGAGAATGCTGCCTTGTTCGGACCAGTCAAGGGAAGGTATCTGCGCGGCAATGTCCGTCGCCGTCTCTGATTGGAGTCGAGGCGAAGTCGATTGCGCCTAGCCCGCAGGTAATAATTTTTCCCGGCTAGCAAGCGAACGACCTGCCCGATGCGCACGTTGAAGCTGCAGGTTCTGGTCAACACCGTTCAAGCTTTGCTAGTTCAAAAACCGCTAACATTGTGGACGTTCCGCTTGCTTAAATGGCTCGTCAACAGCTGCCATTCATTCAAGCCGCAATCGGTGTTCCTTATGGCCGGAACGGGGCCGACTGCGGAAAGACCGCTTTTGGGAGGTCATAAGCACAACGCTCAATTAGCGGGTTGGATCAAAAGGCTATTGCCGCCGCCAGCACGGAAGGAATAGGGTTGCCCCATAGGGGGCAAGTTTCCTTGCAGATCAAGCGCGTCACCATAGCGAATTTCCGGTCGATCAAGCACGCTGAGATAGAGCTTGGGGCTACGACCGTCCTGATCGGCCCGAACAACGCCGGTAAAACGGCGATCCTCGAAGCTATTCGCATTGCACTGACGCGCCGATGGGGACAGCGCGGCACCGGCTTTACCGAATATGACATGCATCTGTGCGCGACGCGCACCGACCCCAAAGTCGGTGACCCGGTCGTCATCGAAATCGAAATTCAGGAGTCGGCGATCGGTGAGTGGCCGGAGGAATTGCACGAAACGCTTGCCGACATCATTCAGCTCAATCCAGTGACCGGGCAGGCTTCGATCATCATGCGCGTGAGTTGCGCATGGGACGACGGGGAACAAAGCTACATTCCCAAATGGGAATTTCTCAACACGGACCGCAACCCGCTGGCCGGAAAGGGCGCGCGGGCCACGAATTTTCAAGAGTTTTTCTCATTTCTGCCCGTCTTCTATCTTGATGCGCTGCGCGATGCCGGAGATGAATTTGCCGCCCGCAGTCAGTTCTGGGGACGATTGCTCAAAACCGTTCAAATTCCCGACCCGCTTGAGCAAAAATCGGTTCGCATTTTTAATCTCCTGAATGCTAAGCTCCTCGCCGCCGATCCCCTGCTGGGCGATCTGGCGACCTCGCTCTCTGACATCAGCCGCGTCGCGACGACGGGAACACCCGGACAGGCAAACCTTCGCGTACTGCCGATGAACACGTGGGATTTATTATCGAAGGCCGAGGTCATTTATCAAAATGATGGAACGAAGCCTTGGCTGCCGCTTATGCGGCACGGACAAGGCGTACAAAGCCTATCCGTGATGTTTCTATTCCGCGCGTTCGTCGAGCTTTTGCTTGGCGAGCTTTATCGTGCCGAAAGCACCCCCGTGCTGGCCTTGGAGGAGCCGGAAACCCACCTCCACCCACAAGCCGCCCGCACGCTTTTCGGGCACGTCGCAGAGCTTCAGGGCCAAAAGATTGTCTCGACGCATTCTCCCTATTTCCTCCAGCACGTGCCCTTTCGCGACCTTCGCGTGGTACGCTCTGGCCCGGACGGCACGATCATAAAGTCGCTGCCGCGCGAGTTTCGCTGCCGGATACCAAACCTGCCGGCCTTCGCACCCGTCATTGCCGCATCCGGAGGGCTGCTCGAATATGACGGCGGCCTGTCCGAGCTGGTTATAAAGGGCAGCCTGCCGACCGGCACCTACCAGAATTTGCTCGTCGCCTGTAATGGCCATGCCGAAATGGCGGCACTGCACGCCCGACTGAGGGCGGCGCGAGACGCATCGCTCGAATTCATACCTGATGAGGATTTACAGAAACTCGAGACGTTCGCCCGCAGAATTCGAGGCGAGATATTCTTCGCCAACAAGTGGCTATTGGTCGAAGGTCAATCCGAGTATCACTTGGTTCATGGTATGGCCAAGGCAATGAATTTTGATCTGGACGAGCATGGCGTTGCCGTGATTGATTTTGCCAACAACGGCAATTGCGGTATGTTTGCTGCGCTGGCGCGCGCGCTCGGTTTTGCTTGGACCATGGTCGTCGACGGCGACTTGGCTGGCAACCAGTATATTGCATCTGTCCAAGCCCGCAATTTCTCTCCCGCCGAAGTCGCGCAGTACACCCGTCAGATCGCCGGGCAGACTCTGGAGCATCAGCTCGTTGCCGATGGCCTGCAAGTGGAGCTCAAAGCCATCTTAACCACCCAAGGCGTGCCGGGGGTCGCGGCGATGGACGACGCGGCGCTGATTGCAACATTGTCAGGGGACAAATGCGGCTACGCCGCCGAGCTGGCGGCGCAATGCGCGGCCAGCTTGCCGCTGACGCAGCGGATGCCGCTGGCTATCAGGGAAGCGATCGAAGCGCTCCGAGGACTGCCATGACCGAACTGGAAAAGGCGCTGAGCGAGCTGACGCCCACGCAAGCCGCAGCGACAAACTGGGTAGATGGCCCGCTCTTCGTGCTGGCAGGTCCTGGATCAGGCAAAACGCGCGTCCTGACAACGCGCGTCGCGAAGCTCCTCGCCGAAACGCCGGACAAGTCGTTCCGCGTCATGGCACTTACGTTCACCAACAAGGCGGCGGACGAAATGGCCAGCCGCATCGAGGCGGTCGTGCCCGACCAGCAGCAACGGGCGACTATCGGCACATTCCACTCGTTCTGTATGCAGATGTTGCAGCAGCACGGCTCGCATATCGGCATAAATCCGAACTTCGCGATCTACTCGCTGGAGTCGGATCGGGCCGACCTTCTCAAGGAAGCGATCCGGGCGAACGGGCTCGACAGCGACGACGAGCGGTTCTTGGGCACGATCGACAAACTCAAGGCGCGGTTGGTCCAGCCGGAAGGCTGTGCGAAGCTGTTCAGGGACAGTGACGTTGGGAAGCGCGTCGAGCTGGTCTATAACGCGTATGAAGCAGCTCTCAGATCGGCCAACGCGCTCGACTTCGGGTCGCTCATTGCACAGGCCTATCGCCTCATTTCCACCTTCCCGGGCGTCGCTCTGCACTATCGCCGCGCTTACGCCTATTGGATGTTTGACGAATTTCAGGACACGACGGACGGACAATATCGGCTCATCAAAGTCCTCGCCGGGGACAGCTTTCGCAATGTGTTCGCCGTCGCAGACGACGACCAGATCATCTATCAGTGGAACGGCGCGAGCTACAAGCAAATCCAGCGGTTTCGGGCCGACTTCAACCCGACCGAAATCCAGCTCCCCACCAACTATCGGTGCCCGCCGAGCATCGTCGCCGCAGCCAATCGGCTAGTCGTTCACAACACGCAGCGCACGACTGCCAAGCAGCCGCTGGAAGCAGGTAAGACGACGCTGCTCTATCCAGACGGACAGCATATCAACCTCGTGCGCTATTCGACCGAAGAGGCTGAGGCAACGGCGATAGCGGCTGGTATAGCCGGGATACCCGAAGGAAAGCGTGGCCAGATCGCGGTGCTCGCCCGGACTCGGGCGCTGCTCGAACGAATGAACACCGCGCTTGCGAATGCCGGGGTCGCCGCCGCGATTGCGCAACGCCGGGACGATTTTCGGTCTGCACAATTTTTGTGGCTGTCCGCTGCGTTGCGGCTGGCGGCCCGCCCCGCCGATCGGCGCGCCCTCGATACGCTGACCGGCGCGTTTAATCGCTGGTTCGATCTTGGCGCTTCGTCCGACGATATCGCCGCAGGCGCGGAGATCAGCGGCCGTTCGCTGCTCGCCGAATGGGCTGGGGCCGTTGGATTTGGGGAAGACGACCAAGCAAACGCACTGACCGGCATGGCGACGGCGCTGAGCGCACAGCCGACGACGTTTCGCGCGTTTATCGACCAAGTTCTCGAAAAACTGCCAGCCGAGGGAAGCGAGGACGCGACCGACATCGACGAGGACAGGACGGCGTGGGTGTCACTCGTTCGGAGCATTGGTCAAACCATCGGGCGTGACGCGGGACTCGATCAATTTTTACAGGAATTGGCGCTGCGCTCGAAAGAACCGCCCGTTCCCGACAACACCGTCACGCTCATGACTATCCACAGCGCCAAGGGGAAGGAATTTGACCACGTCTATGTGATCGGCCTTGCCGAAGAAGTTCTACCCAGTTTTCAAAGTGTGAAGGCCGGGGAACGAAGCGCCGAAATGGAGGAGGAGCGCCGCAACTGCTTTGTCGCGATCACGCGGGCGCGGGAGTGGCTTTGCCTCTCCTATGCCGATCGTTACCGGGGATGGGCAAAGCAGCCCTCGCGCTTCCTGCAGGAAATGGGACTCAACCTGCCGCAAGCCGTGAGTGCGTGAAGCCGAAATTGACCTTATGGCGACCGCGAGAGGCAGCGTTCGACACCTTCCGTCGCACTACAGTTGAACGGGCGTCAGTGTGCGCTGATAACTCGCTGACAAGCCGGTCATTTAGTGTGCCAAGGCAACTTCTCGAAACCTTTCGTCCGTTCTGCCTCGTTCAAACGGCCCAAAGTTGTGGAGCCCGGAATGTCCGGTTATGGATTGTGGACCAAAATAGCGGAAATTGATGCGCGCACAGCGAAAGCGACGTTTCGACCGCGTTTTCGAATGTCATATCTCCACAACGTTTCAGGCATTTGTTCATGCGCCCTAATACGTTTCCTTCGTGCCCAAAGCCGCTGTTTAGCAATAAAATGGAACGTCCGCCTCAGGTGCCAGACAGTTATCAATTATTGGACCGCTGTCACCAATGCCCGATGCGCCTGCGTAGATCGCTACTCTTCTGGCTCGACCTCGGGCGTGGCACTCGCGGCACAGCCAAGGACTACTGACAAATCGGTGAATGCTCTTTCTAGCAATCGAGGAAACAGTAGAAGCCGACTGCGCAGTTCAACCTCATCAAGCGATACCCGTGCGTCACAATGATCAAAGTTTCTTGTGGCACTAGTGTCCATGATGAAGGCAGCCATGCGTCCATCCGCTGTGGCTATCACCTTCCAATAGGCCGAAGGGACCCGATGTCGTTCGTCTGCCTCAGGCAAAGCTGGCATCATGCGCTCGAACAACGGACCCGTGAGAACATAGACCCCCCTGTTTTCGCTGCGAGCCAAAGCAGTCTCTCGCGCTTCAAGCCGTTGCCAAGGTGCTTGGTTCAATGCAGCCCCCTGTGGCGTAATGTTAGACAGAATGTTTGTTTCAGACGCGAATTCGGTCCCTGAGAAAGCAGCAAGTGGCGCTTGGTGGCCTCGGTCTATGCTCAATGCCCGGGGCGCACGATCATATTCTCCCGGCTCAAGAGTTTCAGATTCATCAAGCCAAGTGTCTGCTGCCCAGCGACGCTCACCCGACGGACCGATGCTTTCAGGCGTCACCCGGTAGGCTACCCAATCAGCCATCTTTGTGATGTCGTTCGACGACAGCGTGTAGATTTCCCGAACCACGACGTCGTTGACCTCTGAGGCGCCTGCCGGACACCCATGTAGGCAATGAAATGTGTGAAGTTCAGCCTGGGCCTGCGCAGAGGCCGTTGTCGGCAGCGCGAGCGTTGCTGACATAAGCAAAAAGGCAAGGGCGTTACGCATTGCTGGCCAGTCCCTTAGCTGAAGGGGTTGGTTCATAGTTCTCGCGGTGAGGAATGCGAAGCGTTTGGCCGGGAAAAACAATGTCTGGATCGTCAAGCGTATCGCGATTAGCCGCAAATATGAGAGGATACAGACTGGCTTTGCCCCATACCCGTTTTGCAATGCGAGACAGATTGTCGTTTTTCTCTACGACCACGTGACCAGCAAAATCGGTGGGTGGCGCATAATCCTCCAGAGGCAGCGCGTCCAACTCAGTTGCAGCAAGCGCCAACGTCTTGGGGCGGTAGCGGTTGCCGGATTGGCCGACCCATTGCTGCCAACGCCGCTGTGCGCTGCTGTGCACTTGCCATGCATGCCTAGGCCCGGGTCGGTCTTTCGTCAGCTTGTCCATGATGCCCTTTTTCACCACGCTCGTATTGCGTAGTGGTGCATCAGAGGCCGTCGCAAACCCGTGAATACGAGTGCCGTGGGCCGTATCGAGATCAAGGCCTGCGATCGTCGCCCCACGCAGCACCCAGGCAAGCGCTGCATCCGATAGGCCGCGAATATCACCGCCACCGCCGACCGAGCCATGAACGCCAGGGAACCACCGCTCCTGATACGGTGCTTTTGCATCATCAGGCTCGAAACCCCGGGCATGGTTCAGTTGATCAAGTCCGTCCGCTAGCGTCGCAGGAAAGGTGGCTCGGCGTTCGTCGATTGCTACCGCGTGTCGGAAATTCTCAACAAAGGAATCCACCCGCATGTCATGATAGCGGTGACGACGGTTCAGCCAACCGCTTGCTGGAAACACTTCCGGCACGCCCATTGCAGCAACAGTGTCCCAAACCCCAAGAAACTTGACCCTGATTAAAGGCGCGGTTCCGGCGGTGTAGCCTTCGATATTGGCACACCGCCATGCATCCTCATCGGCTGAGGTGCAGACGCCGTTGGCATAGTCCCTCTTGAAGTGCAGTATTTCCTCATCGGTGGCTGGCGCCGATGATCCTCGACGCTTGTATAGCGCGATAGCGTAATCGATCTTGTCAACATGAAGACGGCGGAGCGGGCCAATATACCGCAACAGGCCAACAAATGTCCGAGCGGTAAAGGCGCCCCTCGAAAAGCCGAAAACATAAATTTCGTCGCCCGGATCATAGTTGAACAGCAAAAAGCGATAAGCTTCGCGCAAATTGACATCGAGGCCGGCACCAAAGATGCCTCCAGTGAATTTCTCCCGCTGACCCGTGCCAACCCCTTCGTCATAGTGGATGATCTGTGCGACGCCGTCCTTTGTGATACGTTCGATGCTCGCAGCAGTCAGAACGACATTCGTCGGTGTATTGGCCGCAAGCTTGTTCCAAGTGCCGTCAAAGCAGAATACCAGCCGCTTGCGCACCGTGTTTGGCTCCACTGATTTTTTGATTTCGGTCATGTTTCGATATCCAGTTGTGGAGGTTGTGCGGAAACTAGGCGGCCTTAGGGATTGTTGTGCGCCGAAGCACGTCATCGATTTGCAGCGATGTTGGTTCGCCAAAGGAGATGCCGGCGAGCTGCTCTTTCGCGACCGCAGCCGCCAGCTTGTCCATTTCGATGGAGATCGTCGTCAGAGCGTCGAACTTCGCCTGGGTATCCAATACACACCGTGAGCCATCCGGCGTCCGAAATTGTGCGGCGGCGGCTTTGTTGTGATAGCACCAGTCCAGAAACCGCTGAGTTTCTCGCAGCACCGCCAACTCATATTGATAACCAATGCGAAGCGCATTCTGGTCTGCATGATAGAGCAGGCCTGCAATATCGAAGCTCGGAAGCTTGCTGGCGCTGGCCTCGTTTTCTGCATCGTTCTTGACGTTTTTCGCAAGCCGGATGGCCTTCTTTAGACCCCCAAGCGTCGCTGTATCGCGATCATGAACCCGCTTGATATGCAGGAAGGGCAGATTGCTGATCGTTTCAGGCTTACGCTTGTCGAGGATTGTGACTCCTCGGTCATGTTCTTGGAGGGAGGCCTGATATTCGACATTATCATGCCAATGAGCTGGAACGACATCTACCGGCCGGGCAAGCGAGCCACCTGACAACGCTATGCATTTGCTCCCGGAGCAATCAACCTTGGCCGCAGGATATGCAGCCTTCAGAACCCGTTCTGACACTTGCCTAAGATTTAGAAGCGCACCCAGCGATGTCTGGTTTGTGCTCAAATAAAAGGACGCTCGGCAGCCAGTTGGGTTATACGTCAGGTGGTAAGACTCCAAGGTCAGCAAATCCACATCACTCACGCCCCGAATATGCACATCGAGCGGCACGGAACCCTGCAGCCGGAATTCCACCGGCATGGAAAGCGAACTTTGCAGCTGCTTCCCCACGCGCTCGGCAGTCTCAACCGAAATCTGCGTGTAACGATCATCAACCGCCTGCATCGCACCGAGCGCGTAGCGGGTGTGCGGCTGTGCAGCTGCTCGCCTCTCCCAGCTTTCCGTCTGCAGGCTTTTGATCAACACATCCTGAACCGAGGCTGTGGCGACACGGTCGAGCCGATCCGTGCCTTTGCGCCGACTATTCAACTGCTTCAATCGGTCATGAATATCACGTGCCATCAGCCCTACATCCTTTCGAGTTTCATTGTGCCCCAAGTATTTCGACCACGGCCGTTGAAATACTCACCGGTGGCAATGGTGCAGTCATGCGAGAAAACGAGTTCAGCAAAGCCATGATGTGCCGACAGATGCGTCTCTCCGATCCTTGGGTGGTTCGCGTAGTGATACATAAGCCGGTATCCGACGGCCGCATCATGAACCAAGGCAGCGGTGATGCTGTCCGACGCAGACTGGGCGGTTTCTAGATGAACGCGAAGCTTGTCCCATGATTGCACGATCGTGATTATTCCCGACCAATGAATGTGCGGCTCCTTTTCGAGCGTGACGCCCTCACATCGCCACGTGCCAGCCAGATGCGGCACCTTGAGCAGCCTGGAGATGCGCGGCTGCTTCCAAAGATGGTGATTGAAGAGCCAGTAGAGCCCTAGGTAGACAGTTCCCGCTCCGGCGAGTGACAAGACCATCGGCGGTAAGTTGACATTCAAACCAAGCCGCTCCGCCAAATCCACCGCTGAGAGCAATATGAATACAATGCCGCCAGAAATCGCTGCCGCCGCGATCTGGATCCAGCGGCCAATGCTTGCGCGGTTCAGCCCTTCAAGCACAGAATAGTCGTGATCGAGCTTCATCGCGGCGCACACAAGCCTGAGTGACATCCAGCAAATGATACTGCCGAATGGTCAGCCAAGGCCCCCGGAGTAGACATTATGGCCTTCATGCGTTCGGCGTGTCCCGACCATCGGGTTCGCGCGCAACGCCCTTGAAAGGCTTACCCCCGTTTTTGACCGACATCAGTTGGCCGTTACGCTCATTACGCTTTTGCCAATTGCCATCCGGCCGTTGAAACTGCGTGCGGCCAGTGACCGATCCGCGCCTGAAATCGGAACCTGTATTCTTTGCCATAGCGATAAGCCCCATTGTCAAAATGCCCGATGCCGCCCGTTTCGAATCGGCCGCCACCATATGGCACGGAAGATGGGCAATCGCAAGCATGGCAAACATATTCAATGAAAGCGTGTTTACGATGCAAACATCTTGGAGCTTGACATTTTTGCGAATGTCGCGTTTTGGAGGTGCGTGCTGGAGGATGCAATTTATCACGCGCTGGGCGCTCGTATTGCGACGCGTCGGAATGAACTTAAACTATCGCAAGCCGATCTTGCCGAGCGTGTTGGCATGTCTCGCGGTTCTGTGGCCAATGTTGAGGCCGGTCGGCAACGATTGCCTCTGCACCAGGTCTATCGATATCTTGAGGCGCTGCGGTTGGGCGAAGTAGGCGACTTGCTTCCCAAGCCAACCCATCAGACGTCTGACTTAGATGAATCGCCATCGCTTGATATGCGCCAAGCCACAGAGGGGCTTAGTGATATGGCCAAAGCGCAAGTCGAGGCACTTTACGCTGAGTTTCGGAAATGACGACACTATCTCAGATTAAAGCGGCAGCAAGACAGGCTGCACGAGAGTTGCTCACCGAAAAAGGGGTTTCGCGAGCACCTGTGCCAGTAGACCGCATCGCCAAAGCAATGGGGATAAATGTGCGCTACACGCCGTTCGACGATGGCTTGTCCGGAATGGCATTCATTCGCGACGACCAGCGTGTCATCGCGGTGAATGCGCTTCATCACCCAAACCGCCAGCGCTTTACGCTGGCCCATGAACTTGCCCATCATGTGCTGCACGACGAGAAATTGCGCGGGGGCGATATCCATGTTGATAAGGTGATCCTGCATCGTGACGACCTTGCTGCCAAAGGCACCGACCGCGATGAGATTGCTGCAAACGCGTTTGCATCCGAGCTCCTGATCCCGGAGTTTTTGCTCAACCATGAGTCTCGTGGGGAAATCGATCTGCTCGACGAAGCGGCACTCGCTGCGCTCGCCAAGCGTTTCAAGGTCAGCATGGCGGCGCTACAGTTCCGCATTGCAGCGCTCGACTGATCCCCGTTTATGGCGTTCGTCTTTTACGATGTCGAGACAACCGGCGTTCACAAGCATTTCGACCAAGTTCTGCAATTCGCCGCAATACGGACCGACGCCGATCTCAATGAGATCGACCGCTTTGAAATACGCTGCCGTCTGTTGCCGCATATTGTGCCGTCGCCGGGTGCTCTGCGGGTCACCAACGTCAGCATAACGCAGCTGCTCGACCCATCGCTTCCAAGTCACTACGAAATGATGTGCGCAATCGCCGACAAACTCGCCGAATGGTCGCCAGCAGTGTTTCTGGGCTGGAACACTCTCGAATTCGATGAAGAGCTAATCCGACAGGCATTCTGGCAATGCCTTCATCCCCCGTTTATGACCAACACAAACGGCAATGCCCGCACCGACCTGCTGCGCATTGTCCAGGCGCTGACAATGGACCTGCCCAATGTTCTGGCGCTTCCAATAGGCGACAATGGCAATCCGTCGTTCAAGCTTGACCGATTGGCACCAGCGAACGGATTTGCGAACATGAAGGCGCACGACGCCCTCGGCGATGTGGAGGCCACAATTCACCTCGCTCGGATCGTGATGAGCCAGGCAGGCGACCATTGGTCAGAGGCTCTACGCTTCTGCTCTAAGGCTTCAGCGCTCGCCTTCATGGAAGCCGAAGACGTGTTCCTTGTGACTGAATGCTATTTCCAGCGGCCCTATCGCTATGCTCTTACGCAGCTGGCGGTAGAGTCAGGCGGGTCGGTGCTGGCCTATGATCTCACCATTGATCCAGACGCTCTGCGTGGTTTAAGCGACCAAGCTCTCGCCGCGAGACTGCAAAGATCACCAAAGCCGGTGAGACGGGTCCGTGCCCACAAGTCGCCATTACTCAGAGATCTGTCGTCAATCGACTATTTCAAAGGCCTTACTCCTGACCAACTGGAGGATAGGGCTAACGACGTCCGAGCAGATCAATCTCTGATCGATCGTCTGATCGAGGCGTCAGAACGCGATGCATTTGAGGCTGCGCCCTTTGTAGAAAGCAGAATTTATGAGGGCTTCCCAGCAAATGCCGACCAATCCCGGATGCGCGACTTTCATAAGGCTGACTGGCAAGCGAGGGCACAGATTGTCGAAGAATTCGAGGACGCGCGGCTTATAGAATTGGGACGCAGGCTCGTTCACAACCACTGCCCAGAAGCGCTTTCCAACACCGTGCGCCTCTCGCTGACTCACGAGACCACTCGCAGGCTGACGGGTTATGGATTTAGTGACCCTGAATGGCTGACCCTGGATGCGGCCGTTAGTGAAGCGGAAAATATGATTTCTGATTGCGATGTTCAGCAACAAGCATTGATTCTAGCATTGCTCGATCATTTTAGAGCAGAGCAAAGCCGATGCATGTCGATGCTGAGCGATTGACCGGCTCTAACAAAAACTTTGGGCATCAACAGAGCATAAATGCCGCATTGGTTGAACTGAGACTTTGAGGCTTCGAAAAAATCACCGCAAGCGTGGTGTCTGCGGCTTCACGTGTCGCATACGGTCGATAGTGGCGTGGTGCGCATCGCTGATCAACTTAACGAATGGCAGTTTAAAGCGATCCAACCCTCAAACCGGCCTTTCCGGATCGTCCAACTTAACGGACGCGTCAGCTAGAGCATGACTTGGTTTGAATGCCAGCGAATGCATTGACGACCTTGTTTTGAGAGTGTCTGGCTCGAGACCGAACATGGCAGGCGGTCGACCGACCTGAAGACCCTGTTAGAGAATTTTGAACATATGGCAGATTAGATTTTCTTGCCACCGACGATTGCGAGAGGCAGTAGAGAAGCGAGATGGTCAAACGCTACAGGGATAACAGGTTCAAGCCCGAGCGGCGCTATTCTGACGCCGGGTCGAAAGACCCAATTCATGGGCAAACAGGACCGACAAGCTGGAAAAAACGCAGAGCCAGCCAAAGAAACTCACGCATCAGCGGAGTATGGACCATAACCCCGATTACTGCGGTCCTGTCGAGCGCAGTCTTTTGGGGCGTGTGGACGTGGACAGCACCCAATGCCGACCCGGCCAGCGCGGCCATAACCCCAGCCGCCACGACCGACCAGGAAAGAGCGGCTTTCGGTCTGTGCCATGACGGGGGTGGATATAATTGCGTGGTCGATGGCGACACGATCTATTATCAGGGCGTTAAAATTCGGATCGCCGATATAGACACGCCCGAAACGCACGAACCGCGATGTGCGGAGGAAGCGCAGCGAGGCGCGGCCGCCACGCGGAGAATGCACCAGCTAGTCAATGCGGGATCTTTCCGCTTAAACTCAATCAGTCGCGACGAAGACAATTATGGCCGCAAACTGCGCGTCATAAGCAGGCGCGGCGAAAGCCTGGGCGGCGTACTTGTCGATGAGGGTTTGGCAAGGTGGTATGCCGGTGGGCGACGACCCTGGTGTTAAACGAGGGACATCGACGGCCATATATTGCGATATTCAAGCGCTGCTGATGACAGTTGCAGAACAGCTTACCTTGCCTGCTGCATTCCCTCTTCCAATGCCAAAATCCGCTCGGAGCATATGGAATGAACGGCGCGACCGAGCTCTTCGACGCAATTGCCCAGCCAAGTTAATTCTTCCTCGCTGATCCGGTAGTGCTTCGAGTAGCGGGCCTTCACATAGGCCTCTTTAAGCTTTTCGAACTTCGCTCGCTCCGCGCGCAGTTCCCGCGGCCAAGCATCGACCAAGCGCATATCGATGCGTTCGGCCTGTGTACGAAGGAAGGCGAGATTATGCACATGCGGCGTGTAGAAGGTGCAGACAAGCAAAACGCAGTGGTAAAGGCGTTCGGCGGCTTGGTGGGTCAAGAATGCCGCATCCTTCAAACGGCCCTGTTTAAGACTGAACTGCGCTGTTTCTAACATTCCGGCGGCAGCAGGAAACCACTCCTCGAAATACTCCTTGGCCATGGCAAGCGCCTGCTCGGGCGTCTTGGGCTTGGGAATATGCAGTTGGCGGTCGTCGGCTTCGTAGAGAGCGATGCCGTCCTTTGCGACATCCATGAAGAAATAGCGGCCATGGGCGAGACCGTCGTTCACTTCGCCCAGCGTGTGGACGATGAAGTTGACGGGGGTCTTTAATGTCTTGTCGATGGCGAGTTCGCGGATGAGCCTGTTGTCGAGCTTCAGCCAATAATCGACCTTGTCGGTCAGGCGCTTGTCGTTGACGATGATCAGGATGTCGAAGTCAGAACGATAGCCCTTGGCCGTATGCGGCTCGTCGACCCAGCCGCCGCGCGCGTAGCTTCCGTAGAGGATGATCTTCTCGATCCTCCCCTTCTTCTTCCACTCGTGCTTTGCAAGGATGAGGGCATCCTCGAATTCCTCGAAGATGATCGCGCGCACGCGCTCGATCTCGCGTTGCTTTGCTGCCGGGAGATGATCGAGATCGTTGCGCATGTTGTTCATATCGTGGAGTCTTGTGCTGCTCTTGGCAAGCCGGATTGCGCATTGCCGACATCTGCGGCCCTGCGTGTCAGTCCCCGGATGCGGGGACGGGATGCGTACCGAACAGCCTGTCCACGGCGAAACTGCCGGCGCCATGGGTTGCGGCATACAGCCCGAACAGGACCAGCATGGCGGCGGGAAACGCGCTGCGGATGCCGCCGGCGGCATCCACCATCACCAGTGCCACCATGAAGTTGAACGCACATAGCAGCCCCGCCCAACGTGTTAGCAGTCCGGTCATGAACCCGATGCCGCAGAAGAACTGTGCCCATGCCGATAGTCGTGCCATCGCCTCGGGCCAGGCAAAGCCTTTTGCCGACAGGAAGCGCGCGAACTCCGCCATGCGGTCGCTATCGGCGATATTGTCCCAGACGCCCCAGACCAGGAATGCGCCGATGCAGAGCCGCATCAGCAGCCATGCGGCATCGGACAGGTGCCGCAGCGGTTCGAGAAACAGTATCGGCTTTGGTATCGGCATATGCGCATTCCCCTTCTGACGGCCGTGTCCGCCCTATGGTGTCCGGCCGGTCGGCGTACATTATGCGTCGGGCGGTAGTGGGGCAACCCGGGACGGGGCTCAGGGCCGCCAGCGCTGCGGGTTCGGAGCCTTCGGCTTGCTAATGGCTTTCCGCATCTTCCCCTTTTGTCGTTTCTGACCACCCTTTGCTTGGCGAACTCTACTGCGGGCGTTTCACTTGAAAAACTACCACTCAGGTAATTGCAACCGGGTACCCGCCCGTTGCAGCGGCACCAGATGCTTGTGCATTCGAAGATCGATACGGCCCCCAGGCATGGAGTGCGCGCGCTGCTGCTCGCGCTTGCCACGCTGGTCGCTGCGCCCGGTGCGCCGGCCCGCACGCCCGGACCGCCTGCGGGCGAACATCGTATCGCCGTGTCGGACGGAACCGAACTATATGTGAAGGTCACGGGCCGGGGACCCGTCTGCATGCTGATCCATGGCGGACCGGGCCAGGGTACGCTCTCCACCGAAAAGATGGGAGCTTCCACTCTCGAGGAATTTCTCACAATCGTCTATGTCGACCAGCGCGGGTCGGGCAAGTCACCCGAAGCCGCCGACTACCATCTGCCGCGGATGATCTCGGATTTCGACGAAGTGAGGAGCGCGCTCGGCGTCGAGCGCATGTGCCTCATCGCCCATTCCTTCGGCGGGCTGCTCGCCGTCAACTATGCCGCGCGCCATCCCGAGCGCGTCTCCTCGCTCGTCATGGCGAATGCGACGCTGCAGTTCCTGGGACCCCATCATGCCCGCATGCAGATCGCCTTTGCGGACAAGCTGCTCGGTCGGCCTGCTACGGACCTGCCGTCGGACATCGATCCCGTCGCGCTCGATGCCGCCAGCGAAGCTGCCCGGATCGCCGTGATCCAATCCGGACAGGGCTATCGCTTCATCACCGAGCATCTCGATACGCTGAAGCGCATGAACGAGATCGAACGCAGCTATGAGCGGACGCGGTCCTTTGGCCCCGCGGTATTGAACCAGCGCGCGCTGTACCCGGAATATTATGCCGACTATGCGCCGATGAGCGCCGCGATCGACAGGCCGGTGATGGTCATCAGCAGCAGGGCCGACTATGCGGTCGGTCCCGACGAGTATCGGCGCTTCCGGTTCCCGCGGCAGACGACTGTGATTCTGGACGGCGGACACATCTCTTATCATGATCAGAATGCGGCGTTCGTGCGTGCCATAAAGGCGTTCACCACAAAGGCGGAAGCTCGCTCGAGGACGGGACGTTGAACGCCTTTGGAAGCACACGGTCTTTAGGGCATGCCATCCACGACATGAAGGAGTTTGCGATGGACGTTGCCATCATCTCTCCATCTGCGCCGGGTGTGGCCGAATTGTTGGTCGACAGCGATGTGTACATGTCCCGGCTGTACCCTGCCGAAAGCAATCATCTCACCGATATGCGCACTCTCTCCGATCCGGCCACGACGCTTGTCGGTGCGTTCGAGGATGGTCGCGCGATCGCCTGTGGAGCATTGGTCAGGCAGGACCGCGCATATGCCGAGCTGAAGAGAATGTTCGTTTCCGAATGCGCGCGGGGGAAAGGCCATGGCAAGGCGATACTGAGGAAACTCGTTGCGATTGCCGAAGCCGAAGGCCTGTCCCTGCGCCTGGAAACCGGCATCCGGCAGCCCGAAGCGATAGGATTGTACCGTCCGCATGGCTTCGAGGAAATCGAAGCATTCGCGCCATATGGACGGGATCCGCTCAGCATGTTCATGATGCGAAAGGCCCACCGCGTCGGCAAGGCAGGCTGACGGGAGCCTGCCTAGTCCGTCCGGATACCGGACGCCCGCATGTCGGAAACGTCGTATTTTGCAACGAGCTTGAAATCGGCCGATGCATAGGCTATCGATGTCGGAAACGTCGTATATCGAGTCTATCGTGCCTGATCTAGCTACGCAAATATTGGAGCGCATTCCGGATGGGGCGATCGTCGACCGGGCGAGCCTCGGCCTCGACGCCAATTACGATTCGGTCGGCCGGGTGCTGGGCATGCTCGTGCGGCAGGGCAAGCTCGTTCGTGCCGGACGCGGGCGCTACAGGAAGGCGACCGGCCCAAATTCCGTTTCGTCCGATACGATCGGCGACAGGATAGAGCGAAAGATAGCCCGGTCGCGGCGCAACGTGTTCGTGCGTGACGATTTCGGGGATTTCGGAAGCTATGATGCGGTCGGGCGGGCACTGAGGAGAAGGGCTCAAGACGGCAAGCTGATCCGGATCGGCAACGGCATATATGCCAAGGCCGAATATTCCCGGCTTACCGGAAAGCCCGCGCCGCTCGTGGGAATCAAGGCTTTGGCTTCGGAAGCTCTGAAACTTCTGGGCTACAAGGTGTCGCCATCCAGTCTCGAACAAAGCTACAATCGGGGCCGATCGACCCAGGTTCCGACCGGGCGGACCATTGCCGTCGAAAAGCGCCCTCGCCGCCGGATCGGATATGATGGCAAGTTCGTCGTCTTCGAACGCACCCGATAGGAGGCTGCTCGGCCGCGTCGCGGGCGCGCTCGGCGTCGACGAATCCTTCGTCGAGAAGGATTTCCATGTCGTCCGGGCGATCGGCATATTGCTGGACTGTGCGACCGACGACCTCGTCCCGGTGTTTTCGGGCGGAACCGCGCTATTGAAAGCCCATGGGCTGATCGAGCGCTTTTCCGAGGACATGGATTTCAAGCTGCTGTTATCGGAGGGCTTCGAGGCGAAATCGGCCAACGCGCAGCGCACCGCGCTGAGCAGGTTCAAGAAGAGCGCCGTAGATGCCTGGAAGGATGCAGGATTTACGATCGTCGATGTGCAGGCGCGCGATGCAAACGGCTTCGTCGCGGTGACCATGCAATATCCTTCGGTCCTCGATGACGGCGGCGCGCATCCCGCCCTGCGATCCCATATTCTCGCCGAGATATCCGCCAAACCGCCGAGGCTTCCCGCACCGGCGCGATCCGTGCAGTCGTTCGTCTCGACCGAACGAGGAGAGGAGCCGGAAATACCCGCCGTCCGCTGCGTCGATCCCGTCGAAACGGCCGCCGACAAGCTGAGTGCCTTCGCATGGCGCTCCATCGTACGCGACCGCACCCATCCCGATGACGATCCGGCCATCGTCAGGCACGTTCATGATCTGGCAAAACTGGCGTGCATCGTCGAGGGTGACGAAGTATTTCCCAAGCTGCTGGCAGAGATCATGTCTGCCGACAATGAACGCGGTCAGGGCCAACTGAAAGATGTGCCGCCATCGGAGCGTCTGGCAAGAATGAACGACCTGCTCCGGTCGGATCCGGTTTATGACGCTGAATATGAGAGGTTCGTGCTGGGCATGGCTTTTACGGGCTTGGCCGAAACACCATCCTTTTCAGAAGCACGAGAAGCGGTTTCGAGGTTGAGCAAGTTATTGGTTCGATGATCCGCACAACGGTTTCGCTACGCCTGTCAGCAATCGGATCCGGGCTTTGCTATTCACCCATCATCACCATTTGGCCGAAATAGACGACTGATATCAGGATCAGCACGGCAATGAACGCGAACTCGACGTGCACATTATCGGGCTCTTTCATAGGTGCAGTCCACATAGCTGGCGAGCCGACTCGGTTCGACTTCGGCGCGCTCGATACGCTGCGCGAAACCGAAACAGCGCTCCCGACCTATTCATTGCTGCTATTCGGGGGAGAATGATCCGGGCGATCCCGCGCGTGAGTAGTCTTCGCGACGATCGTCCAGCGTCCAGCGATTTTGTAGAGCAACAGACTATCCTGATATCGGGCGCTGCCGAAATCGAGTTCGCCCTGAATGCTCGCCATATTGTCGTTCTGGACAGTGATGTCGGTAATGCGCCCGGAGGCCGTAGCGTCGGGATTTTCAGCCCATGAAGCCAGCACATCCTTGAACGGGCGGCTGACGACCGAAGCGGGTTTGCCGTCCGTGGAAGCCTCGATGGACACGAAAACGCCTTCAGGTGCAAAGGCTGCTGAAAGCCTGGCCAGATCGCCCTTGGCCAATCCTGCGACATAATCGGCAAAGACCGCTTCGATCGATTTTGTGTCCGGCTCGCCCCGGGCCGGAACCGGAATGGCTGCAATAACCAGCGCCAGTGCGAGCATCGCTGCGTTCAGGAATTTATCTGCCACCCGCGCATTCCTCCGTTTCGATTGAGGCCGCTTACAGGTCGGCCAGCAAGGCTTCAACAGCATTCGTCGACAGGACGCTAGTGGAAGCGAGCGTATCCGACCGGCGGATATTGCCCGGCGAAACGCATAAGCAGGCTGGGGACGAAGCGCCCACCGAACCGCCGTTCCTTCGCAAAAGACCGCTGGTCTACACCCGATGCAGGAAGCTGTTGCTTTCGGGCTTTTCAATGTCTTCTTGACCCGCTCATGAGCGCAACCGGTGGTCGGTTGCCTCCTTACCATGAGGCACTTCATGAGCGTTATCCCTATCCGCACTCAGGCATCATCGCGCGGCGCGCGAATGCTGCGCACCGCACTTGGAACCGACATCGCTGCATGGCTTGAAGATGCCGCAGTCATCGAAGTCATGCTCAATCCCGACGGACGGCTCTGGACTGACCGGCTTGGCGCCGGTCTTGCCGATACGGGGCGGACGATGTCCGCATGCGATGCGGAGCGTATCATCCGGCTCGTCGCGCACCATGTCGGGGTCGAGGTGCATGCTGGCGCGCCTCGAGTCTCGGCCGAGCTGCCCGAAGGCGGCGAGCGGTTCGAGGGGCTGCTGCCTCCGGTCGTCGCCGCGCCGGGCTTTGCGATCCGCAAGCCCGCCGTCGCGGTCTTCACGCTGGCCGATTATGTCGCTGCCGGGATCATGGACGGGTGGCAGGCAGAGGCGCTGGCGGATGCGGTCGGCTCGAGGAAGAATATCCTGGTCGCAGGCGGCACATCGACCGGCAAGACCACGCTCACCAATGCGCTGCTGGCAGAGGTCGCGAAGACCAGCGACCGGGTCGTCCTGATCGAGGATACGCGCGAGCTGAAATGTGCCGCGCCCAATCTCGTATCGCTGCGCACCAAGGACGGCGTTGCATCGCTTTCCGATCTGGTGCGGTCGGCCTTGCGGCTGCGACCCGATCGCATTCCCATCGGCGAGGTCCGGGGGAGCGAAGCGCTCGACCTGCTCAAGGCCTGGGGCACCGGGCATCCGGGCGGCATCGGCACGATCCACGCAGGATCGGCGCTCGGGGTGCTGCGGCGCATGGAACAGCTGATCCAGGAAAGCGTGGTCACCGTGCCACGCGCGCTCATCGCCGAGACCATCGACGTCATCGCTGTGCTGGTGCGCGACGGCACCGGGCGGCGGCTCGCCGAACTCGCCCGGGTCACCGGACTCGATGAACGCGGCGACTACCGCATCTCTTCGCTCACCCCTCAAACTCAAGGAGTTTCTTCGTGATCCAGTCCCTTTCGCGCGCCCGCGCACGCATGTCTGCTGCCATACTCGGCGGCTTCGTTGCCCTTTTCCTCTCAATGCCTGCCCATGCGGCGGGATCCTCGATGCCGTGGGAAGCGCCGCTGCAATCGATCCTCGAATCCATCCAGGGTCCGGTGGCCAAGATCATCGCGGTCATGATCATCATCGCCACCGGCCTCGCCCTCGCCTTCGGCGACACTTCGGGCGGTGCGCGGCGGATGATCCAGATCGTCTTCGGCCTGTCGATCGCCTTTGCCGCCTCGTCCTTCTTCCTGTCCTTCTTCTCGTTCGGCGGCGGGGCGCTGGTGTGATGGAAACCGTGCCTACCGGATTGCCCGAGGGTTTCGTCGTACCCGTCCACCGCGCGCTGACCGAGCATATCCTATTGGGCGGCGCACCGCGCGGGCTGGCGATCGCCAATGCGACGCTCGCCGCCGCGATCGGTCTCGGCCTGCGCCTGTGGATCGCCGGCGTGGTGATCCTCGCGCTCGGTCACATGGTGTCGGTCTGGGCGGCGCGGCGCGATCCACAGTTCGTCGACGTCGCGCGGCGGCACCTGCGCTTTCCCGTCTGGTTGAGGGTCTGAGGCACATGCTTTCGCTCCGAGAATACAGGAACAAGGCCGACCGGCTCGCGGACTTCCTCCCATGGGCGGCATTGGTCGCATCGGGCGTCGTGCTCAACAAGGACGGCAGCTTCCAGCGCTCGGCCCGCTTCCGCGGTCCCGACCTCGACAGCGCGACGCCCGCCGAATTGATCGCGACGACCGCGCGATTGAACAGCGCGCTGCGGCGACTGGGTTCGGGCTGGGCGATCTTCGTCGAGGCGGTGCGACGTCCGGCGATAGCCTATCCCGACAGCTGCTTTCCCGATCCGGCTTCGGCATTGGTCGAGCGCGAGCGCGCCGCACAGTTCGCCGAGGAAGGCGCGCATTTCGAGAGCGGCTATTTTCTGACGCTGCTGTGGATGCCGCCTGCGGAGGACGCCGCGCGCGCGGAAAGCTGGCTCTACGAAGGCAAGGCCGAAAAGGGCGTCAATCCGCGTGAACTGCTCGATGGCTTCATCGACCGGACCGACCGGTTGCTGCGTCTGGTCGAAGGCTTCATGCCCGAAGTTGCCTGGCTCGATGACAGCGAGACTTTAACTTATCTGCACAGCTGCATTTCCACACAGTCGCACCGGGTCTGTGTTCCCGAAACACCGATGCATCTCGATGCGTTGCTCGCCGATGAACCTCTGGTCGGCGGCCTCGCGCCGCGCCTGGGCACAGCGCATCTGCGCACGCTGACCGTGGTCGGTTTTCCCAGCAGCACCTTTCCGGGCTTGCTCGACGAACTCAACCGGCTTGCCTTCGCCTATCGCTGGTCGACCCGCGCGATCATGCTCGACAAGACCGATTCAACCAAGCTGACCGCCAAGATCCGGCGGCAATGGTTCGCCAAGCGCAAATCGGTCGCGGCGATCCTCAAGGAGGTGATGACCAACGAAGCGTCGACGCTGCTCGACAGCGATGCCTCGAACAAGGCTGCCGACGCCGATGCGGCGTTGCAGGAACTTGGCTCGGATTTTGTCGGCCAGGCCTATGTTACCGCGACGGTGACTGTCTGGGATGAAGACCCGGCGCTTGCAGCGGAAAAGCTGCGTCTGGTCGAGAAGGTCATCCAGGGCCGCGATTTCACGGTGATCGTCGAAGGCATGAACGCGGTCGAGGCCTGGCTCGGTTCATTGCCGGGTCATGTCTACGCCAATGTCCGGCAGCCGCCGATCTCCACGCTCAACCTTGCCCACATGATCCCGCTGTCGGCGGTGTGGGCCGGACCGGAACGGGACGAACACTTGCAAGCCGCCCCATTATTCTATGCGCGGACCGAAGGCTCGACCCCGTTCCGCTTTTCGCTCCATGTCGGCGATGTCGGCCATATGTTGATCGTCGGGCCGACCGGTGCAGGCAAGTCGGTGCTGCTGGCATTGATGGCCCTGCAGTTCCGCCGCTACAATCACGCCCAGATCTTCGCTTTCGATTTCGGTGGTTCGATCCGGGCTGCAGCACTCGCCTGCGGTGGTGACTGGCAGGATCTTGGCACAAGTCTATCCGACGACAACGCTGGCGCCGTGCAATTGCAGCCGCTTGCACGCATCGACGAGGCATCAGAACGCAATTGGGCGGCTGAATGGCTTCAAGCGATCCTCGAAGCCGAAGGTGTTAAGGTCGATCCAGTTGTGAAGGAGCATCTCTGGTCGGCGCTGACCTCGCTTTCGACTGCCCCAGTCGCAGAGCGCACACTGACCGGGCTCGCCGTGCTGCTCCAGTTGCAGGCCCTGAAGCAGGCGCTCGCACCTTATTGCATCGGCGGGCCGTTCGGGCGGTTGCTGGATGCGGAGATTGAACATCTTGGCGAGACCGATTTTCAGGCTTTCGAGACCGAAGGCCTCACGGGCTCGGCGGCAGCCCCCGCTGTGCTCTCCTATTTGTTCCACCGTATCGAGGGGCGGCTCGACGGCTCGCCCACGATGATCGTCATCGACGAGGGCTGGCTTGTGCTCGACAGCCCAGCTTTTGCTGCGCAGTTGCGCGAATGGCTCAAGACGCTGCGCAAGAAGAATGCGAGCGTGGTCTTCGCGACCCAGAGCCTCGCTGACATCGAGACGAGTGCGATCGCGCCTGCCATCATCGAAAGCTGTCCGACGCGCATCTTCTTGCCGAACGAGCGTGCGATCGAGCCGCAAATCCTCTCGATCTATCGCCGCTTCGGGCTCAACGACCGGCAGATCGAGATCGTCGCGCGGGCGACGCCGAAGCGCGACTATTACTGCCAGTCGGCGCGCGGCAACCGATTGTTCGAGCTGGGCTTGGGCGAAGTCGCGCTCGCCTACACTGCTACCTCATCGAAAACCGACCAGCTCGCGATTGCCGAGCTGACCGAAACGCACGGGACGGCAGGTTTTGCTCCTGCCTGGCTGCGCCATCGCGGCCTCGCTTGGGCCGCGAACATGCTCCCGGCCTTGGAAACCACCTCTGACCTCATTTCCCCCGCCCAAACGGGCCAACCCAAGGAGTAAAGCCCATGCAATCCCGCAAATTTTTTTCGATGCTCGCTGCCGGTGGAGCAGTCCTGTCGATCAGCGTCGGTGTGACGCTGCCGACCGCCGCCAGCGCCCAGATCGGCGGCATCGTCCACGATCCGCGCAATTATGCGCAGAACATCCTGACCGCCGCACGCACGCTCGAGCAGATCAACAACCAGATCCGGCAGCTCCAGAACCAGGCGACCTCGCTCGTCAATGAGGCGCGGAACCTTGAGACGCTGCCGCTCACCGTGCTGGAACCGCTCCAGCAACAGATTCGGCAGACGCAACAATTGCTTCGCCAGGCCCAGGGCATCTCATATGACGTACAAGCGATCGAACGCGAGTTCGGCCGCCAGTACAAGAATATCGACCTCACCAGTCCGCAACGGGCGATGGTGCAAGGTGCCGAAGAGCGTTGGCGCGGCAGCGTCGCCGCGTTTGAAGACGCGCTCAAAGTCCAGGCCGGTGCGGTCGTCAATATCGACGGCGCACGCACTGCGGTGCAGGACCTTGTCACCGCAAGCCAGTCGTCGACCGGTGCGCTGCAAGCAACCCAGGCGGGAAACCAGTTGTTGGCGCTTCAGGCACAGCAACTCGCCGACTTGACCGCGACGGTCGCCAGTCTCGGCCGCGCGCAGTCGCTCGATGCCGCCAATGCGGCGGCAGCCAAAGCACAGGGCCGTGAGCAATTGCGCCGTTTTTTGGCACCCGGACGCGGATACGTCCCCGCCAACGCACAGATGTTCCGGAACTGAGGCGATGGACACCAAGCTCTTCGCGCGGCTCGGTGCAGCGGCGTTCGTCGCCATCGCGCTGACCATGTCCGTGCTCCAGCTGCGCGAAGAGCGTCCCGAGCCATTGCCGGAAGTGATTACGGTGTTCGAACCAGACGGCGATCCGCTGCCCGAGCAGCTGCGTGCCTGCGCGGCGATGGGCGAGCTCGCTTTGTCCTCGCCCGATTGCCGTGCGGCCTGGGCCGAAAAACGGCGGAGGTTCCTGGACATCGGGAACGACGCCAAGCGGTCGGCAACCGAAGCGGAAAAGGGCCTCTGATATGGGTGGCACGGGCGTCGTCGACCGCTTCCTCGACATCTTCTCGCGCTATATCGACAGTGGGTTCGGCCTGCTGTCGGGCGAGGTCGCGTTCATTGCGACCACGCTGATTGTGATCGACGTGACGCTCGCCGCCCTGTTTTGGTCTTGGGGCGAGGCGGATGACATACTCGCCCGGCTCGTCAAGAAGACTCTGTTCGTCGGCATCTTCGCTTACATCATCGGCAACTGGAACAATCTCGCGCGGATCGTCTTCGAGAGCTTTGCAGGGCTTGGCCTCAAGGCCAGCGGCACCGGCTTTACCGCCGCCGAGCTGATCCAGCCGGGCCGGGTCGCGCAGGTCGGCATCGATGCGGCGCAGCCGCTGATCGAAGCGATCTCCGAGCTCATGGGCTATGTGAGCTTCTTCGAGAATTTCGTGCAGATCGTCGTCCTGCTCGTCGCCTGGGCGATCGTCATCATCGCCTTCTTCATCCTGTCGATCCAGCTGTTCGTCACGCTCATCGAGTTCAAGCTGACCACGCTCTGCGGCTTCGTGCTCATCCCGTTCGGGCTGTTCGGCAAGACCGCGTTCATGGCCGAGCGCGTGCTCGGCAATGTCGTATCGTCGGGCATCAAGGTGCTGGTGCTCGCGGTGATCGTCGGCATCGGCTCGACCATCTTTTCCGAGTTCACCGGCGCGATCGAGGGCGAACCCACCATCGAAGACGCATTGTCCATCGTGCTTGCCAGCCTGACGCTGCTCGGCCTCGGCATCTTCGGTCCCGGTATCGCCAACGGCATCGTCGCGGGCGGACCGCAATTGGGCGCAGGGGCGGCCGCTGGAACCGCACTGCTTGCGGGCGGTGTCGCTGCCGGCTCGGTCGCCGGTGCGCGGATGGCAGGCGGCGCAGTCGCCAGCGCCGCGTCCAACGTAGCGCACGGCACTTCGCGCGCTGCGGGCGGTGCGACCATGGCCTATGCGCTGGGCTCGGCGGGCAAGTCGGGCGCGGCGGCGGTCGGCTCCGGCATGGCCGCGGTCGGCGATGCCGCTTTGGGGGCCGCAGCCTCGCCGCTGCGCAAGGCGGGCGACGGCGTGAAACAGTCGTTCCGCGAGGGTAGCCGCGCCGCGATCACCAACACCGGTGGCTCGATCACGCCCGGATCCGATACGCCGCCCAAGCCGCCTGCCGATGCCGATCAGGGCCAGCCGGCTTGGGCCAGGGCGATGAAGGATCGGCAAGCGATAACAGGTGCCGCCACCATAGCCGCCCACACGCTGAAGTCCGGCGACAGCCATGGCGGCGGGGCTTCCATCAACGTCAGCGAAAAGGACTGATTGCAATGTTCCGACGATCCTCGATCCGCTACGGCAAGACCCCCGAACCCGAAACACCCTATCAGCGCGCGGCGCAGGTCTGGGACGAACGGATCGGATCGGCCCGCGTTCAGGCGCGCAGCTGGAGACTTGCCTTCTTCGGCGCGCTCGGCCTCTCGACCTGCCTCACTGTCGGACTCATCTGGCAGGGCGCGCGCGGTTCGATCATCCCCTGGGTGGTTCAGGTCGACAAGCTTGGCGAGGCGCAAGCCGTCGCCCCCGCCGATGTCGGCTACACGCCCTCGGACCCGCAGGTCGCGTTTCACTTGGCGCGGTTCATCGAGCAGGTCCGCAGTATCCCCGACGATCCGATCATCGTCCGGCAGAATTGGCTGCGCGCCTACGACTTTGCCACCGACAAGGGCGCGCTTGCGCTCAACGAATATGCCCGGACCAACGATCCCTTTGCCCTGATCGGACGCGAGCAGGTCGGAGTGGACGTGGCCAGCGTCATCCGCGCGTCGCCGACCAGCTTCCGCGTCGCCTGGGTCGAGCGGCGCTACCGCGACGGCAGCCTTGCCGAGACGAGCCGCTGGACGGCGATCCTGACCATCGTCGTCCAGCCTCCCCGCACCCCCGATGCCCTGCACAAGAACCCGCTCGGCATTTTCGTACATAACATCAACTGGTCGAAGGAACTCGGATCATGATCAGCACCCTATTCGCGCCACGTAGCCGTCCGATGGTCGCCGTGCTTGCCGCAAGTGCGGCCCTCGTCTGCCCTGCACCGGCGCAGACACGGGCCGAGCCCGCGGCGTCGGACAAGACGGCGCAGCCGATCGCTTCCAAGCCCGCCGTCGTCGCCGTCCCCGTGCCGCTTGCGCGGCCCGGCCGGATCGAACCGCTTGTGCAGGGGTCGCTCCCCTCCCCTGCGCGCCGCTCCCGCTCGTCCTCCTCCCCCCGGGACGATGTGGGAGCGGCAAACGATGCCGCGCGCATCGAACCCGATCGCACCGGGTTCGTGAACGCGATCCAGCAATATTCCTATGCCGACGGCGCGCTCTATCAGGTCTATGCGAGGCCGGGAAATGTGACCGACATCGCCCTGCAGGAAGGCGAGCGGCTCGTCGGGCCGGGACCGGTGGCCGCCGGGGATACCGCAAGATGGATGATCGGCGACACGGTGAGCGGCACGGGGCCTGCCGCACGCGTCCATCTCCTGATCAAGCCGATCCGCTCCGACATAGCGACGAACCTCGTCATCAACACCGATCGCCGCACCTATCATCTCGAACTGCGCGCCAACCCTTCGGTCTATATGGCGTCGGTCTCCTGGACCTATCCGCAGGACGAGCTGATCGCGCTGCGCAAGGCGCAGGACGCAGAGGTCCGCGCAACGCCGGTCGCAGCCGGCATCGATCTTGCTTCGCTCGATTTCGGCTATGAAATCGAAGGCGATCGCCCCGCCTGGCGACCCTTGCGCGCCTTCGACGACGGGGTGCGCGTGTTCATCGCATTTCCCGAAAGCGCCGCACGGGGCGAACTGCCGCCGCTGTTCGTGCTCGGCACGGACGATCGGGTGGAACTGGTCAACTATCGTGTATCTGGGCGCTACATGATCGTCGACCGCTTGTTCGCGCGGGCCGAGCTGCGCCTCGAAGGACGCAAGGGCGGGCAGAAGGTCCGGATCGTCTCGAACCGGCGGAGGCCGTCATGAACGGGGACCCACGGGACTGGCAGAACCAAGCCACACGCATCGATCCCGAGGCCGCAGTAGAGCTGCGCGGCGATCCGCCGGTGGTGATGCGCCTGTCGCGCAAGGCGATCGGCATCGCCTCGGCCTGCGGGTTCGCTGCCATAGGAGGCGTGCTGATCTTCGCTCTTCTCCCCGAAGGGCGCGATACCGCGCCGGAGCTATACAATACCGACGGCGTGGCGGTCGCCGACAATCTCGCGGACGCGCCCAAGGACTATGCAGAAGTACCGAAGCTCGGACCGGCGCTGCCCGGCGACCTCGGCAAGCCGATCCTCGATGCGCACCGGCGCGGCGATGTCGCCGTCCTGCCGCCGATCGGCGCCGGGCCGGCAACCGCTTCTGGCGATCCTGCGGCGACCGCCGCCGACGTCGCGCGCCAGCGCGCGGGACAGGAACGCGAAGCCGCGCGCGGCAGCCGCCTGTTCGTCGGCGGCGGATTGCCGGCAAACGGCGGCGGCTCTATCGCCGATCTGCCGCCGCCCGCAGCGACGCCCTCGGTAACGGCAGCAACGGCCCAGCAGACCGATGCAGGGCGGAGACAGGCGTTTCTCGAACGGGCCGGCGACCGGCGCATCGTGTCGGCCGAGCGGCTGACCGGGCCGGCCTCGCCTTCGATACTGCAAGCAGGATCGGTCATTCCGGCGGCGCTGATCACCGGCATTCGCTCCGACCTGCCGGGGCTCGTGACCGCGCAGGTCACCCAGAATGTCTACGACAGTCCGACCGGCCGCATCCTGCTGATCCCGCAGGGCGCGCGGCTGATCGGCGACTACGACGCCGATATCGCGTTCGGACAGCGCCGCATCCTGCTCGCCTGGAACAGGCTGATTCTTCCCGATGGCCGCTCGATCGTGCTCGAACGACAGCCCGCATCGGACGCGCGCGGATATGCAGGACTCGAGGATCGTACCGACGATCATTGGGGCGGGGTCTTGAAGGCAGCCCTGATCTCGACGCTGCTTGGAGTAGGCGGTGAGCTGGGTGCCGGCGGCGACGGTGATCTCGTTCGCGCCCTTCGCCGCGGCACGCAGGACAGCGTGGGCCGGACCGGCGAGCAGATCGTCGATCGCGAACTCGACGTCCGGCCGACGCTCGCCATTCGGCCCGGATTTCCCGTGCGCGTGCTGGTGACCCGCGACCTCGTTCTGGGAGAGACCTCATGACACGGCTGAAACTCGCCGATCTTGCCGACGAGAAGCCGGTGAGGCTGACGGTCGAATTCTCGGCGCGGCTCCACCGCGAGCTGGTCGCCTATGCAACGGCGCTCAACGGCGGCGAGCCCAAGGGCGCGCCGACGCCGGAAAGGCTCGTCGCGCCGATGATCGAGCGGTTCATTTCGACCGATCGCAGCTATGCAAAGGCGCGTCGGGAACATCTGCAGGCATAAAGCCTGCCGGACCCGCCGACACGGGAACCTCCTTTCGAGAACGGCAAGCAACCCAGCCCGGTGCGCGTCACTGCGCCGCCAGCGGGTGCTGCCACTCGCATGCCACCCCGAGCCGGTTGAAAAGATTGATCATTCCGATGGCGATGCTCAGATCGACGATCTCTTTGCTCGAAAGATGCGCGTCGATCGCCGTGCGCGCCTCTTCTACGGCATGGTGGTCGTCGAGGCGGGTAAGCGCTTCGGTCCAGCCGAGGGCGGCGCGTTCCCGGTCGTCGAAGACACGCGCTTCACGCCACGCGGCCACGAGGTCGACGCGCTGGTTGCTTTCTCCATGTTCGCGCGCCTTGCGCGCATGCATGTCGACGCAATAGCTGCAGCCGTTGATCTGCGATGCGCGCAGCCGCAGCAATTCGACAAACCCGAACTCCAATCCGCACGCGGAAACACGGTCTTCCACCTCCATCAGCATCTTCATGGTCTCGGGTGAAAGTTCGAATACGTCCAGTTGCGCCATGTTATGATCCTTTCTTTTCGATATTGCTGCTGTCCGCACTGTCCAGGACAAGTCGAACAAGGGCGGTGAAAGCACGGTCGTCCGCAAGCGCTGGTGTGTAACGTCGCGCCGAATAGAGGCCGATAAGCGCAAGGTAGATGGCCGTCGCCAGATCGGATGCGGCTTCGTCCTGCGCCCCGAGAGCGCGGAGCTCCTGCGAAACATGTCGGACGCGCTGCGCGTCCACTTCGGCAACGATGGTCCCGACCCTCGCATCTTGCGCGGCCCAGGCGCGAATGGCACCTTCGACCGCAGAAACCTTTATGCCTCCGCCATCCTCGTCGAGTGCGAGCCGTATCAGTGCCTCCAGCCTCGCCTTCGGACCCGCGAACCCGGCCGCCTGGAGGATGAGATCGCCGGTCAGCTCGTTTCTCCAATAATCGAGCATGGCGTCGCACAGCGCCGCGTGGTCCTTGAACCGCCAGTAGAACGGCGCCTTGCTCACACCGAGCCGTCTCGAAATCCGCTCTATCTTGACCGAGTCGATGCCGCCTGACGCCAGAGCCCTGAGCCCCTCGATGACCCAGGCGCGCCGTGAAGGGCTATCGTTCTCATCAGTCAATTATCGACCCCTGCGCCATTGTTTCAAGAGTTTTGACTCCGGACATCCGAGCCAGTATACGGCACCGTATACAAAGTCGAACGACATGACGCAAGCTGGCCTGCAAGGACAAGATTTCATGGTCGAATGGAGTGCCGGACGGGCCGTAATCTTTGAAGTGGAGCTTGCGGTTGTCCGGACACAGGCAGCTGCTCCGCCCGCGTGGCTTTAGCATATTAGTCAAGACCAGCTAACGCTAGATGATCATAAATGATGAAAAGTGAATTTAAATTGACATTTTTGATCACAATAGATCATAATCGCGCAGGATGTCGGAAATCGGCAACGATTAGGAGGGATTGCGATGCGCAAGACGATTCGCGCTGGAGTGAATACGGCGGTATTGATCCAATTGGCATTTTCTGTGCCTGCCGTTGCTATGCAGGATGCCGACACGGCGGCCCAAGACGGCACCGACGATGAGCAGGCCATTGTCGTTACCGGCATTCGTGCGTCGCTGCAAAACGCACTGAACAAGAAGCGCGAGGCAAATGCGATCGTCGACGGCATTTCGGCCGATGATCTTGGCGATATCCCGGACCAGGATCTGGGTGAAGCGCTCCAGCGCATTCCCGGCGTCCAAATCGAACGCGGGCCGAATTCCGAGCGGCGCAGTTCGTCGGTTTCGGTTCGCGGCCTGCCCTCTATCTTCACCAAAACAACGCTGCTTGGACAGAATATCGCCTCGGCTGGCGCGGCGCGATTTTTCGTGCAGCCGTTCGGTATATATGACTCCTCGATATTCTCCGGACTTTCGGTGGTAAAATCGGCGACCGCCGACCTGCAATCGGGCGGTATCGGCGCGACGGTCGATTTCGACCTGCAATCGGCGCTTAATCGCCGTGACGGAGCCTTGTCCGTGCGCGGCGAAGTGACTTATGAAGAAAATCCCAACGCCTTTCTTCCCGGCGTTTTCATTACGGCATCGAAGCACCTAGCCGATGGCAGGCTAGGCGTGTACGCCAATGTCGCATTTTCGCGGCTGGAGTTCCGCCGCGATATCATCAGCATTACCGCTTACGACACGCTGCCCGAGGCTAATTATCCGCAACTCGATCCCAATTCGGCTGTTGCGAACGACCTGAAAGTAATCTTCCCGGGGACGATCCGCCAGTCGAACGAATATAATCGCGGCTACCGTTTGTCGGCTTCGGCAGGGATGGAATATGAAATCAGCGATACGCTGCGTTTCCGCACCGATGCCATCTATTCGCGGCGCATTCTGGACGACAGCCGTCTTGAAGATTTGCAGGTAGATACGCTTGGTGTCGGTGAAATCGTCAGCCCCCAGGGCCAGCCGGTGGACCTTGGGACATTCGATTTCGATTTCAATGGCACGCGCGAGCGGGTCCACCTGTTTCCCCAAGTCAACCTTGCCAATGTCAGCGTGACCGCGGCGAAGCGCATCTTCGATTTTTACGAGAAGAGCTTCGCTGTTTTTCCGCAGCTCAATTTCGAGGACGATGACTGGAACGTCGACCTGATCCTGGGCTATTCCGATGCGTCGAACGAATTCGACCAGCGCGCCTTCACGATGGGGGCACCGTCTGTAGCCACACCGGGCGGCAACGGTGTCACCGCTTCGGTCAACAGCACACTGGGCAATGTTCGCGATTTCCTGCTCGATCTGAATATTCCCGCAGAGCGGTTCAACTTTGCCGCGCAACCCTGGTCCTTGAACGCAAACGGGACAACGGCAACCAATGCTATCGGCAACCGCTTTACGCTTTCGTCGAACAGCCAGCTAGCACAGCGCAATTTATGGTCGGCAGAAGTCAATCTGAAGCGGCGCATCGACTTTGGCCCTGTAACGGCGATCAAGGGCGGTATGCGTTACGAGTATCAGTCGCTCGATACGCTTCGCCAGAATTTGAGCCTGATCGGGACCAATCTCAACGCACTGAACAACAACATTTTCCAGCCCAACAGCGCGCTGACGAGCGGGAACGATTTTTTTGGCGGTATTGTCTCCGGTATCGAGCGGGACAATTTTCTTTCGCTCGACCTTGGCCTGATCGAAGGACTGCTTTTGCCGCGCGTTGGACCGTGCGCCGGATCGGCGGAAAATGTCTTGCACCCCGAATATTGTCAAAGCGCTCCGCTGCCCAATTTCCCGACGCTGAATTTCACCGCAGAACGCAAGCTCATGGAAGCGCATTTCATGGCGGAGTTCGATTTCAACGACCTTCTGGGCCTCAACGTGCGCGGCAATGCCGGGATGCGCTACTCGTCCTACGACATCGCCGGTCGACTCGACAGCGGCGGCGCAGAACAGAAAACTGGCAGCCAGCAATGGCTGCCATCGGCCAACCTGATCTGGGACATTACCGACAGGCTGGTGTTCAACGCCGCTTATTACCAGACTTACGAAGCGTATGACCTTGCAAGATTCTCGCCTGCGGGCACGATCATCATCAATACGCCGACCGTCATCAACGTCGACCTGACGCAGTTCGATCTCGAACCGCGCGTGGCCGATTCCTATGATGTCGGATTATCCTGGTATAACCGGGCAGGCAGCATATTGGCGGTAAATCTGTTTCACAAAAGCCTGACATCCGAGCAGGTCCGGACTGTGATTTGCCCGCCGACCGGCGTGGCCGGATTTGCGCCACTGTTTCTCGCGAGCAACGGCAACTGTTTTGTCGGTGGCCCGACCGGCACACCGATCCTGGCCGTGCAGCTAACTTCGATCGACGAGAAAACCACGATCAATGGCGTCGAATTCCAGGCACAGCAGGATCTCGGCTTTCTTGATGGGTTCCTCAGCGGTTTCGGTCTGAGCGCCAACTACACCATTCTCGACATCAATACGCCGCCCGGTGCGACATTGTTCGCGGTGTCCGAAAAGACACTGAACCTTATCGGCTATTATGAACGAGAGTTCGGATCGATCCGCCTTGCCTATAATCACCGCAGTCCCGAAGTACTGGTCGCCTCGCCAAACCCGATTTTCGGTCCGACACGTACCAATGCGGCGCGCGGCCAATTCGACCTTGCGCTGCGCGTTACGCCCGTGAAAGACCTGGATTTAAGACTGGAGGTGTTCAACCTCACCAATGCCCGTCGGTACGAATATCAGGACGACCCGCGACTATTCCGTCGAGCGGATTATGACGGCCGGGTGATCAAATTCAGCGTCCAGAAGTCTTTCTGAAGTTAGCGTCAGATAACGCTCTTTGCTTACGTGACACTCTTGGATAGCCACATCAGGGTGCTCGGCACGCTGGCACGTGTCAGCCGTTATTCTGGACGGTCAGCTACTATACAAAATCCGGAAATAACATACGGCGCGTCTTTACCGGATCCAGCCTGTAATGTTGCGCAAGCGCATCGCTTGCAAACTGTTCGAAGCGCAGCGTGGGCTTGAGATCGCGGCCTTCATGGAGCCTGGGTGGCGCCAGTCCCGGCCAGTCAGCGGTGACGTTGCCGCCGCCGGCTAGCGATCCGCCAAACAGCATGGCAGCAGATGCGGTGCCATGATCGGTCCCGCCGGTGCCGTTGAACGCTACGGTCCTTCCAAATTCGGTCGCTACCATGACAAGCGTGTTGCTCCACTCAGGACCCAGATTGTCCCGAAGCGACCCGATCAGCGCGTCAAGTTGCTTGAGGCCGCCGTTCAGCCGTCCTTTCTGCTGGAAATGTGTGTCCCAGCCATTGGTTTCGAGCATGACGATACGCGCTCCGTTCGGTCCTTTCATCAGCCCCGCCGTCATCTGGCCGAGCGCAGCGCCGCCCCTTAGCGCCTGATCGGCCGGCATTCCGGCCATTGCTTCTGCTGCCTGAGCGCCGCTCCACAATTGGGCAAGTTGTGCGTCCTCCGCGTAAAGGTTGGTAATGCGCTGCATCAGGTCGGCATTTGCATCGGGCAGCCGGGACGGGGCATAGCTGTTGGCAGCGACCGGCCCGCGCAATGCGAGCGGCACTGCAGGTGCGACTGCCAGTCCTTTGGCATCGTCCCTGGGCAGCAGTGTCAGCAAGCGGCCTAGCCAGCCGTCATCACGCCCATAAGGTCGGCCTGCGCCCGATTCCAGAATGTTCTGCGCATCGAAATGCGAGCGCTCGCGATAAGCCGAAGCTACCGCATGAGCAAAGCTCGCCTGTTTCTGGCCATATAATTTCGCACTTTCAGACATTGCTGCATGGAGCGTAAACATGCTGTCGAGCTTCGTGCCGGTCAGCGCATCGGCGGCAAGATCGCCGCGTGCACGAAGGAAATCCGGATCTCCCGTCGGAGCGAGCGTTGCCAAGCCGTCGGCAGCTCCGCGCTGGATGATGAACACGAATTTCCTGTTTGTAGCCGGGGCGGCCCACGCAAGAGCCGGGAAGGACGCTGCGCCAAGTCCCAGAAGACCGGAGGCGACAAAGAAGCGGCGGTCAATCATATCCTATCTCCGCAAAAATTCTGGTGAAAGCAGCATCAGCGCCAGTCCTTGCGACGGACTTTCGGCACGGGCAATGCTTTCGGCGGTGGTCTTGCTGAGTTGTCCCGGGAGGATGAGCGGTGCCAGCGTGCGCGCATCAATCCGGTTCGCACTGCGTTCGGCCAGGCGGTTGGCAATCTCGACACGTCGCATCAATGCAGCGCCTCCGGCCCAGTTCTCGGTAGTATCGCTGTAGCCTGCAGGCGATCCGGGCTTCCAGACCGGCTGCCCCATTTGGGTGAACATGGCAACGGTCTGCCGGTTGTTGTTCGGCAACGCGCGAATGTCGAGTGCGCGTAGCGACGAAACCAACCAGTCCCAAGGCGATTTGAACTTGGACTGCCCTGCTCCCCATGCCTCGGGCGAGTCGATCAGGGTGTGGTAAAGCTTCGGCAGGTCACCGCCGGTATCGAGAAAGCTTCTTTCGAGCCGCGTAACCAGCGACGCAGGCGGCACATCGGATACAAAATGCTGCGCCAGTTTGGATGCAATATGCTTCGCGGTTGCCGGATGTGTCGCCAGGTCGGACAGGATGGCGCGGGCCTGGCCTGCGCCCTCCTGGCCATATCGCCGCCCGATTATCGTGCGCTCCCCTGGCTCATGCATCGCGGCAAAAAAATGCATTTCGCCGTCTTGGCCGTTCCGCGCCATCAAACGCCGCATTGACCCCCTCGCCATACCGCCAACCGTGTGGCCCGTCAGCGCGCGAGCGAATTCAGTCACATCATTCTGGTTGTAGACGCTGCGTACGCCCAGCGTATGCAGCTCCAGTATCTCGCGGGCGAGATTTTCGTTGAGCCCGAGTTCCTTGTTGCGTCTGGCCGCTACCCGTGCCGCCAGCGGGCTGTTGGGACCGATTGACTGCGCCTGGTCGAGATAGAGCAGCATCGCTGGATGCGTTACCGCAACATTCAAAAGGTCGGAAAATTTGCCCATGATGTGGGGCCTGATCGCTGTAAACTCATAATCGCCAGCCAGCGCGAGCACCGGCGGCTTATCGATAGATATTGCAAAATGGTTCGCCCAGAAATGCACCAGTCGCTCAGCGAAAGCAGTTTCGCTGGCAATCGCTACATCAGTTCGTGCATCGGCGGCAGCGGCATACTGGACGCGCAATATGTTCACGAACTTTCCGGCCTTTGCAGCGCCATCCGGCGACATGCCCTCATCGGCCGCCATCGCCGCTTCCTTCCTTTCCATGCGGCGATCGCGGCGGTCGACCTGATATTCGCGGAAGCCTGCTGCGATTTCAGCCCTGCTCGGCTGTGCCGCGAGCATGGCAGGCGCGGGATCGAATTTTTCCAACTGATCCTTTAGCCAACGCCTTGGATCTGACGGAGATCCCATATTGGGTCTTGCGCCCAAACCGAAGCGGTTCATGGCGATGGCAGCATCTGTAATCATGTGCGCTCCAGATCATATGGGCAAAAGCCCCTTACATTCACATTCGATGCTACGCCCCAACGGGGCCAATACCACCTGCAAATTGTATGAATTTGTCGCAGGATAGCGTTGTGGCGCTCTTTGATGCCGTATGCGTAGATCAAAAACCTGCATATCACGCTTCCTTTTGATTAAAAATGCGGTATTCTGATTGTAAGTGACCAGTTTGAGTCAGGAATATCGTCAAACCGGCAATCGGATGGCGGATAGATGAGGAGAGGCCATGACGCAGGATGTGCAAGTTCCATCGGGCAAGCTTGCCACCCATTCGCCTGCGGCTGTCTGGAAACACATCGACCGGGGCATGTCGTGGATATTCCATCAAATGCAGTATCTGCTGCTGGGCTGGCCCGCCAGAATCTTGGATCGCCTGCTGAGCTATCTGGACCACATAAGGGTTCGCCTTGAAGGCAGTATCATCCGGTCGATCCTGTCCGTCACCTTATTCCCGCTCTTTATCGCCCTCACATTGTTCATCGGCTTTTCGATGACAGCCAACGGCATATCGGCGGTCGATTTTCTGGGCACGCTCGTCATGTTCTCCTGTTACGGCCTGATCTTCATGCCCCTGGAACGGATCATGCCATGGAGCATGAACTGGCTGAAAGGCGACGGTGACGCACAGGCCGATATCATGTTCCTGTTCGGCAGGAAATTATGGAGCATGTGGATTACCCAGCCGCTCAGCCTGATCACCGTAATAGTTGTCGTAGATGCGATCGGTCCCGGGTTTGGAAAGGCGATCTGGCCGAGCGGCTGGAACCCTGTCGTCCAGGTATTCCTGCTGCTGGTCGTGAAAGATTTCTTTCGCTACTGGTATCACCGGTGGATGCACGAGGTTCCGTTTTTCTGGCGCTGGCATTCGGTCCATCACGGCGTCAAAAGATTATACTGGTTCAACGGCACGCGCAGTCATCCGCTCGAAGGCATGACGCAGAGCATGCTCTGGGCAATTCCGCTGGCGTTTGTGCAGGCTCCACTGGAAATCATTTTTGTGACCGAATTGCTTGGACGCACCATCGGTCGTTTCCAGCACACGAATATGGATCTTCGGCTTGGATTTCTCGACTATATTTTTTCTACACCACGCAATCACCGGTGGCACCATTCCAAAAGCGCGAATGAAGGCGACAGCAATTATGGCGGCGATGTCATCCTGTGGGATCATCTCTTCGGCACATTCTACATGCCGAAGGACCGGCAACCCAGCGACCAGATCGGCATCGGCACGGTACCTGACTATCCGAGCGACTTCTGGGGCCTCATGAAAGCACCGTTCGTCTACCACAAACTACCGAAGATCATTTACGAAGAGCCGGGCTGGCGGCGTGGTAAGAAGATCAAAAAATGAGGCAGCATCACCGAGCAGTGGATGCTGCCTCAATTCCTCAATCGATTAGCGGCAATATTGCGGCTCCTTAGATGATTACAACTTGACTCGAAGTCCGACCGAAAAACGGCGTTCAGACAAAGCATAGCTATTTATCGCGGTCGGATTGAAATCGCTGATTTCGATGGTCGCCGAGTCTTTCGGTATCAAGTTCTGCGCCTGAAACGACAGTGCAATCCGCTTGGTCAGATCGATGCCAAGCTGTGCATCCAACTGCGAGCGCGCCGCGATTACATCGGGCCGACCTTGTGTAAACTCGAAAACCGCATCGTCCCGCCAGTTATAGGCGACACGTGCCGAAAGCGGCCCCTTCTCGTATAGTGCAACCAGATTGTAACTGTGCTTGGATGTTGCCACCAGCGGAAAGCCGCTGCTGTCTTCGCTGTCGGCGTAGGTATAGTTTGCGATTACGCCCAGACCGTCGAGCGGTGAAGGCAGAAAGTCGAAGAACTGCTGGACGCCGACTTCGAAGCCGCGAACCTTTGCCGAGGCAATGTTGAACGGTCGGGATGTGCGATATGGACCGTCCGATTCAAATCCGGGAATTATTTCTTCAATCGAACCGGTTGCGATGAAATCCTTGACATCCTTGTAAAACAACGCCCCGGAAACCAATGAACTGCGGCCGGTATAATATTCGAACGACACGTCCAGATTGCTCGAAATCGGCGGTGTCAATTGTGCGTTGCCGCCGCCTGATGTCAAATTGGTCTGGTTCACGAAAGTACTTGGTGCCAAATCGGCCAAGCCAGCGCGTTGTATCGTTTGCGACGCCGAAAGACGGATCAGGAAGTCGTCGGTAGCATTCACCGTCAGGTTCGCACTGGGCAGGACGTTCGTGTAGCTGTTCTTGTCGGTCGTCAGAACCGACGCGCCGTTGATCAGCGAAAAGGTATCAACGCTGAAATCGGTGTGCGACAGCCGGACGCCCGCATTCAACTTCGCAGGTTTGCCGAATATTTCGCCTTCGACATCGAACATGAGGTAGCCGCTCAATGTTTTTTCGCTGAGATCGTAGTCGCGATCAACATTGCGGCGATAACCATTGGGGCTGGGTTCTTGCGTTGCTAGCGGCGGCTCGTTCGCAATCACCCGTGGGATCAAAAAGTCGGGATCGGGAAAGTAGGTATAGAAGGACCGAGGAAAGTTTCCGCCAATGCGGTCCAGGAAATTCGGATCGCCCGGCACTCCGAACGGTGCCAGTTCGGCAGCGGTTGCCAGTCCACGGCTTCGATAGGAGTCAGACTCGGCCCGAAGGTCCACATAGCGAACGCCCGCACGTAGCTTCGTACCATTTCCATAATCGTAGCCGACGTCGAACTTGCCGGTCCACTCCTCAAGCGTCGCAGGCAACAAGTTTGCACGCAAAGTCAATGTTCCGCTGGTCGGATAGACATAGTTGGTAGGCAAATTAGGGTCGAAAGCTACTCCGGCCGGTCGCTGCAGGGTAAGACTTGGAACCGGACCATCGCGGAAATCATAATTGCCGATGACGCCGGTCAAGCTGTCCTGAACAATGACCTCAATTTTCTGACGCAAGGTTCCGCGGCTGTAATAGACGTCGCCCTCCAGTGTCAGACTGCCGTCATCGAATTTGCCGTTCAAACCCGCAAGCAGATTGTCGGTCGGATCGAGCCTGCGCTGGTTCTGCACACGCACCCGCCCGGTCGACGTCCCGGCAACGAGGTAGCCGCCTTCGTTAACGGCGTTTGTTACTATCGTCGCGGTCGTGCTGGTGGGAAGATTGAACGTGATTGCCTGGTTAGTCCGGTCCGCCTCTACCTTGGAGTAAAGCGCATCTGCTGTCAGGACGAAACTGTCGCCGAACCTGAACTGGACAGCGCCATTTACGCCTATGCGCGAACGGTCGATATCGACATTTTCATATTGCAGCAACAGGGGAGCGAGAACATTTGTTGTCCCGCCATTGCGCCGTTCAAGCCAGTTATTGCGCTCAAATAGCTGCAGGCTCGATGTTCGTTTCTGATACTCGCCCGACAACAGGATGCCAATATTGCCGTCGGCGAATGTCGTCGTAAACAGGCCGGTGACCGACGGTTCGAATTTTTCTGAGCCGTCCGAGTACGTGCCTTGCGCACGGAGCGATATGGTCGTTGTTTTGAAATCGAACGGTTTCGGCGTGAATAGATTGACCGTGCCGCCAAGACCTCCTTCAGCCTGACTGGCGAGTGGCGATTTACGGACTTCCAAGCGACCAAATACCGATGACGGAACAGCATCGAGACCCGACGACCGGCCCAGATTATCGTTCTCCGGCGGTGAAACGCGAGCCGAAAAACCGAGCAGCGTCCGCCCGTCGACTTCTACACGCACCTGCTGCAACCCGCGGATATTGACCGCTTGTCCTTCACCGAACACGCGCGTGATCTGTACACCGGTCACTCGCTGAAGCGCCTCCGCGACGTTTGCGTCGGGCAGTTTGCCTACATCTTCTGCTGTAATTACGTCGACAATCTGGGACGATTCACGCTTTATTTCTGCGGCTTTTTCGAGCGAGTTTCGGATACCGCTGACGATGATTTCCTCACCCTGATCTTCTGGAGGCGGCGCGGTCTCCTGCGCAAATGCGGGCTGGGCCGTTGCCAGCAAGGCGGTCGTCGACAACAATGCGATTCTGGTTCTCATGATATTCTCCTCTCCTATTGTCCGGTCTTTTTGATACCGGTGTCAAAATCACTTAAAACTTCTCACTCCCCAGTAAGTTAGACATCCGCACGTTCGAGTTTCGGCGAGAGCAGGTGAATGACCAGCACCGCGATAAAATACACCACTGTGCAGGCCGCAAAGATCAGCGTGTAGTTATTGTCGGTCGCGTCGAGCACCAGCCCGACCGACTTGGCCATGATCATGCCGCCGATGCCGCCCATGAACCCGCCAAGCCCGATAACCGAACCAACGGCCTTTTTAGGGAACATGTCGGGCGGCAAAGAAAGCAAATTGGTCGAAAATGCCTGATGCCCGGCAAGTGCAAGCCCGATGAGCGCGACCGCCAGCCACATATTTTCAAGACCGCTTACGAAAAGCAGCGGTGTAACGCAAAGACCTGCAATAATCATCGTTGTCTTGCGGGCAAAGTTCGGTGTCCGTCCGCGCTGGATGAGCTTTGACGACAACCAGCCGCCCGCTATGCTGCCAACGTCTGACAGCAGATACATGACGATCATCGGCAACAGCACGACCTTCAGGTCCACATCGTAGGTGCTGGCGAAATAGCTGGGCAGCCAGAACAGCATCATGAACCATACAGGATCGGTCAGGAACTTGCCCGCTGCAAAAGCCCAGGCCTCGCGCTGGCCGACGATCCGGCCCCAGCCGACTTGGTTGACCGACTCTGGCGGATCGTGCTCGATCCAGGCGAGTTCTCCCTCGCTGACTTTCCCGCTTTCGCGCGGAGTCGAGAATAGCCACCACCACAGGCCGAGCAGCAATAAACCGAATAGGCCGGTGTAGATAAATGTTTCGCGCCAGCCCAGGCCAAAAAACTCCATGAACAGCCACAAGGTCGGCGCGGTCAGGATGACTCCGATGGTGGTCGCCGAATTGACCCAACCGATAGCATAGGCGCGTTCCTTCTGCGGAAACCAGAAGCTGCTGGATTTTACGACCGCCGGAAAATGTCCGGCCTCGCCCACGCCAAGCACAACGCGCGACGCCATGAAGGCGGCTATCGATGAGGAAAAGCCATGCGCGACATGGCCTATCGTCCAGATGATGATCGCGATGCCATAGCCGATCTTTGGTCCCAGCTTGTCGATGAGATAACCCATGAGCAGAAAACCGAAAGCATAGGCCGCCTGAAATGCGGTGACGATGTTGCCATAATCATCCTCGCTCCAGCCCAGTTCTTTTTGCAGATCGGGCTTGAGCAGACCAAGCATAGTGCGGTCGATATAGTTCACCGTCGTCGCAAAAAAGAGCAGTGCGACAATCGCCCAGCGATACCGCCCCGCTTTTTGAACCACGCCCCGTGCCGATGTAACCGGACTAGCATCTGTCACGCTTGTACTCCTTCAATCATCTGAACATTGGGCCTGTAAAGCCGGGTTGTGCACGACACTTCAAACTCGTTGTCGAAAATAGCGTGGGCGGACTGGCCAGGGGAGACCTGGTGAACACCCGTTATGGCGCCGGTTGAAATCCATGTGCCCGGAGCCAAGGCAACGCCTCTCGACGCCAGCAGGTTGGCAAGGAAGGCGGCAGCGCCAAATGGACCGTCAAGCATCGAGGCAGAAGTGCCGGTGCCGACAACTTCGCCATCGATCGAAAGCGATACAGATGCATTGATCAGGTCTCGCGTGCGCCAGTCGGTTATCTGCGGACCAAGTGCCAGGCCGAAATTATTGCCAAAGTCGGACACTGTCACGACAGGTCCATGGTCGTTGATACCAGGAAACGGCGAGCTTGCAATTTCCAGCCCGAAGCGGACTTCATCGATGCAATTTGCGATCGATTCGACATCTGCATTCGGCGGCGGTGTCTCGCCGACACGAAGGATGAGTTCGGCCTCCACAGCCGCGAAGCCCAAAAGTACCGGCACCTTTGCAGGCTCGCCATCAAGCGCATCGACAATCATATCGGAAAAGATCGGGCCGGCCAGCCGGTTGGATCCATAATATTGCACTAGGCCATCGGCAACACGACCGACCTTCCAGCCGCCAACGGGCTTGGCCAGGATGCGGATCGCCTGATCCTGGATATCATAGCCCTCGGAAAAGCTTGTGGGCATCGGACCGGGATAGTCGGCAATAATTTGGCTATTACGGCGTGCGTCTACAAATGTGCGCGCTACGGCAGAAAAATGAGTCTCGGTCGTCAAATTGATCTCCCCTCCTGCCCTTATCCTTGCGACTAAAGACACCGGTGTCAAAACAATTCTGCCGTTATCGGCGTAATCGGCAAATTTATGCCTCTGACTGGGCCGGTATTCCTCAACTTGACCGGCAGAGTGTTCGTTGTCACAAGCGCTTATGCCTCCGAGCTCGAAAAGTTTCGAGAATTCAAAACCGACGATCAACGATGTTGCGTCGCGCGCAGGCGTGTCGAAAAAAACGGTCAGTCGCGTCATTAACGGCATGCCCGGTCTGCGCGATCCCATGCGCGAAAAAGTGCAGGCTGCCATTTCGGAGTTGGGCTTTGTGCCGAACCCGCAGGCGCGGGCGTTGGCGCTGAGACGTAACTTCCTGATCGTCTTGTTTCACGACAATCCAAACGCGCAAACCGTGCTGAATTTCCAGAATGGCGTGCTCCAGGCCATCAATGATACCGACTTCGCTCTGGTTGTCAGACCCGTAGAGCGGCAGTCGGCACATATATTGGACGATGTCCGCGATTTCCTGGAGCGCCAGCGTCCGTGGGGCGCAATGCTGTTGCCGCCGATATCGGAGCGCAACGATCTGGCAGAATTGCTCAAGGACAACGGCGTGCGCTATGTGCGGATCGGGTCTGCGATCCTCGACACGCCCGAGCATTGCGTGGCATCGAACGATCAGCAAATTGTCGAATTTGCCGTCAGCCAGCTAATCGCGAAGGGACACAGGGATATCGGCTTTGTTCGCGGACCCGAAGGGTTTCGTTCGGCGCAGGAACGCGAAGCGGGATTTCACGCGGCAATGAAAGCCGCCAAGCTGGAATTGCCGCCCGAACGAAAGGCCACAGGCAATTATCGTTTCGAGTCCGGTGTGATTGCCGGAGCGAAGCTTCTGGACCGGTCGGACAGGCCAACGGCAATTTTTGCCAGCAACGACGAAATGTCGGCAGGAGTGATGCATAGCGCCCGGTCGCTGGGAATCGATTTGCCCAGACAACTCTCGATCATCGGCTTCGACGATTCACCGACCGCATCGCACCTCTGGCCGCCGCTTACCACAGTGAGATGGCCGATCTATGCAATGGGGCAACTGGCAGCGCAGAAACTGCTTCCCGAGTTCCTGCCGAATGTCGATCCGAAAAAACTGCCGGTTACACTGGAATCGACCTTTATCGAACGCGCATCGGTCTCACCTATCGCCTGACGTCGCGTGCATCGCTCCAAAATGCCGCGACATCGGCTTCGCTGAAACAGGGCATGTCGCCTGGCAGGCTGTGTTTCAACACTCCCAGCGCAAGACCGCTCTCGGCCATCGTCTGACAGTCGGCACCTTTCAACCATTCATGCAGGACACCGGCCGCAAAGGCATCGCCCGAGCCGATCCGGTCGATGATGCCGGTCACGGTAATTTCACCGGTTTGGGCATGGCCGTCGCGCTTGTCTACGCGCGCGGAAATGCGGTGATGGTCTGAATCGACGACATGCCTCGCGGTCGAGGCGACGAGCTTCAGATGCGGAAATTCGGCAAATGCCCCGTCAACCGCTTCGCGCCGCCGCTCCGGTCCCTCACCCGAAAATTCGCCAGCCGTCACGAGCGCAATATCGCGGTGGTTGCCGAACAATATGTCGGCATGGCTGATGATATCGTGCAGGATTGTCTTTGGGTCGCCGTCCCATGCTGCCCATAATTGCGCGCGAAAATTGCCGTCGAAGCTCACCTTCACACCCATATGGCGCGCAAGCTTTGCCGCATATAGTGCCAGTTCCGCGCTTGCAGGACCGAGCGCGGGAGTGATGCCCGACAAGTGCAATATGCTTGCGCCGGTCAGCATTTGCTCGAGATCGAAGTCGCTGCCCTGCGCCCGCGCAAAGGCCGAGTTTGCCCGGTCATAGGTGATGGCAGAGGCGCGCAGGCCCTGGCCGGTCTCGTAGAAGTAAAGACCCATCCGGCCCGGCACGGCCTTGACGAAATCGGTCGAAACCCCGCGCGAGCGGAGCGTACCGGTGGCAAGCGCGCCGAGCGGATTGTCCGCGACGCAGGAGATCATCGCTGTCGGTCGTCCCAAAGCCGCAAGGCCTGCCAGCACATTGGCCTCGGCGCCACCGACCTCGACGTCGAGAGCCTGCGATTGGACGACCAGTTTCTTGCCTGCTGGCGACAGCCGCAACAGCAGCTCCCCCAGTGCCACCACCTTGTCGGTCATCGCGCGAGCCAGCCCCCGTCAACCGCAAGGATATGCCCGGTCACATAGTCCGATGCGGGCGCTGCTAGGAATATGGCTGCGCCGCCCATATCTTCGGGCGTTGCCCAGCGGCCTGCCGGGATACGGTCGAGGATTGCCTTGGAGCGTTCGGCATCGGCGCGCAGTTGCGCGGTGTTGTCGGTGGCGACATATCCCGGCGCGATTGCGTTCACCGAAATGCCCTTCGATGCCCATTCATTGGCGAGCAGCTTGGTGATACCCGCAACGCCCGACTTGGACGCGGTGTAGCTCGGTACGCGGATCCCACCCTGGAAGCTCAGCATCGAGGCGATGTTGATGATCTTGCCATAACCGCGTTCGATCATGTGACGTCCGACCCGCTGGCACATGAAGAACACGGTCTTCACATTGATGTTCATCACATCGTCCCAGTCCTGCTCGCTGAAATCGGTCGCGTCCTCACGCCGGATGATGCCGGCGTTGTTCACGAGGATGTCGATGCGGCCCGCGGCAGCCAAGGCCTCCGCTACCACGCGGTCGATTGGCTCGACCGACATCAGATTGGCTTCGACGAAATACGCCTTGCGGCCGAGTTTTTCGATGGCCTCGATTGTTTCGTCGGGCGCGATATGCCCTACCACGACGAGGTCCGCGCCAGCCCCGGCCAGCGCCAGCGCCAGCCCCTGCCCGATGCCGGTGTTCGCGCCGGTGACGAGGGCAACCTTGCCCGAAAGATCGAATGAAATTGCCATTTTGCCGTTCCTTATTTGAGCTGACAGATGTCGAGGACATTCATGTCGGTGTAGTCGAGATTTTCCCCGCCCATTGCCCAGATAAAGGCATATTTCTTGGTCCCCGATCCCATATGGATCGACCAGGGCGGGCTGATCACGGCTTCTTCGTTGCCGATGACGATATGCCGCATGCTGTCGGGCTCGCCCATGTAATGGAAGATGCGGTCGTTGGTGTCGGCAAGGTCGAAATAGAGATAGATTTCGCTGCGCCGGTCATGGAGGTGTGGCGGCATCGTGTTCCAGACACTGCCCTCTTCCAGCACGGTCAAACCGAGGAGTAGCTGCGCGCTTTCGCAAACGCCGGGTATGACGAGCTGGTAGATTGTACGCTGGTTCGAATTGGCAAGATCGCCGCGCGCCAGCGGGTTGGCCTGCTCCAGCGTGATATGCTTGATCGGGCAAACCTTGTGCGCTGGCAGCGAAGCAATATAGAAACGTGCTGCCGCTCCCTCGAAGCTTACTTCCTTCGATCCCATAGGGATGTAGAGGCATTCCTTGTTGCCCATGTCGAACCGCTGGCCGTCAACGGTGATTGCGCCTGCCCCGCCGATATTTACCGCCGCCATCTCGCGGCGTTCGAGGAACGGATGCCCCGCAGCCGATGCAGGCTCGGTCTGCTCGGGCAGTTTCAATACGCCCTGGCCCGGTACCGCGCCGCCGATGACAAAACGCTCGTTATGCGAATAATTGAGATGGACTTCGCCATCCACAAACATGCCGCTCACCAGATAGCGGTTGCGCAGTTCGTCATTCTCGACGCCCTCCATCATGTCGGGATGCGTGGCGTGATAGGTTTTTGAAAACATCTTGGGGTTCCTTGAAACAGTTGATGCAGAGCTTATTTCTTTTGGCGTTTGGCCAGTTGGTAGTCGTAGAGCGACGGCACGGTCGTCGCTTTGTCGTTGCTGTCCTCGATGTAAGGCGTCGGCGTGTAGCTGACGTCCAGCTGCCGGTTGCCGTACAGCCTGACGATACGAGCGCCCGGACCTTCAAGGCCGCTCGTAATCCTGACGGTATCGGCCGGCGCGGGGCCTTCGCCGATGTTGAGCCGGACATTCCAATGCGTGTTCATAAGGCCATGACCCGGCTTCCAGTAAGGTGCGCCGCCGCCCTCCCACAGCCGGTACGTCCATTGTCCCCGGGCGTCCTTTTTCGGCTTTATGTGGAGTGTCAGCTGGTCGAACAGATTCTGGTGGTTGGAGCCGCTATGCTGGTCCAGAACCGCATCACGCAGGACAACGGCGCGCTGGTAGACCGACCTGCTCGACCTGGTATTGACGCTCACCGGATGGATCACCGGATTTTCGACCCGCAGTTCCTTCACCAGCACATTATGGACGGCACCGACATGCACCGAATAGTGCGCCACATGCTCGCCGGTGGTCGTGATGTTGGCGATCGTCAACGATGCGGCATTGTCGGTCAATATGGCGCTATCGGCATTGTGTATCGTCAGGTTTTTCGCCCAGCCATCGAACAGGCCGGTCATGTAAATCCCGTTATAGCCCTGCTCCAGATGATGGCCGAACCAAGGGTTATCGGGAAAGGCCAACCGCATATTCTGGATACCGACATTGGTCAGATGTTCCCAGTTTGCAATCACCGCCGGCTGGTCTTCCGACACATCATGAAGGAGCGGATCGCCAAGGGTGATCCTGTTGCCCTTGATAGCGGTTATGCGCGTGGATTGTCCGACAACGGGCCGGTTGGGAAACGTCCAGTGGTGCGATCCGATTTTCAGCTCGAGCGACTTGTCGGTCTGGGCAGCGTTCCACTTTCCGATATCGCCGTACAGCGATTTGAGTATCGCACTGTCCGGAGCGTCGCCGGAAAACCACTGCAACTGCACGACCTGCCCGACCTTCAGGGCCTTGGCATTTTCGACCTCGACCATGCGGTCGAACTGTTTGCCCCGCCTTGCTGCGGTAAGGACAGGGTCGCGCTTGTCCTTTGCTCCGTCATAGGAAACGGGACGCGTTCCCTTGGGGCCGATAAAGAGAAACCCGCCCGCCCAGCTATATTCGGTAAAAAGGAAATTGATATTCTGGTCGGGTTCGCGCTGATATTTGTTCTCGCGTTCGAGATATTCGCGCAGCTCATCCTGCATCCTGCTCTTGTCCACGACCTTGAGCGGGCGCGGAAAATAAAGCTCGGTACCGCCCGGGCCTTCCCCTGCCCCGTCGAGAATGAGTTCGCTTCGCTCGATCGGGATGATTTCGCCGATCTGGACCCGGCCTTTGGGGAAACGAAGCGTAACCCGGCCCGTGATTGCATCGGCGGCGGCCAATGCCTTTAACAGGGCCTTGGCATCGTCCTTGCCATCGTCGGGGACAACGCCATGGTCGGTGACATTGACAATCGTGCCCGGATCGGTCGGAAGCGGCGTCAGGCCGAAACCGTAACCGGCGTAACTGTAATCGGGGAGCGGGTACTCCTGCATGACGGCCGTGTCAGATAGAATATCCGGCATTTGTGCAGCAGGCGCACTTGCTTGCGCACATAAAGTTGCCGGCGATGCTGCCACCAAAGGCGCCCAAAAGAGCGGTGATTTCCGAACCAATGACCTCATCCTCTTATTCCATTTCTTGTCTTTTAAAGGCCGCGATATCGGGCATCGGCGGCAACCAATATTCGTTCGATTGGTGTTTGTCGGCGCTATATGCCGGAATCTGTTTTTCATATCTCGCGTCACCGCTGCCCCAGGCCATCAGACGTAGCGGCTCAAGAGCAGACCGGATCGTGTCTTCCCGCTTTTCAGGATCTGCAAGGCCACTATCCTTGTAGGGCCATTTGTCTATGTCGCCCTGATAGCGCGCAAGATATCCGAACGCCTTTGCCAGACTTTTTCTATCGGTAGTTTGGGCCGACCACAGATCGAGACCCACACATTCGCCAACGGTCGCAAGCTTTGTTGCGCCTTCCAGCGCGAAATAGGAATAATGCCAGCTACGCGTGCGTGAAAGCTCCTCGGGCAGGCTGCCATCGGCGGCAATTTGTGGACCCATGCGGGCGTCGGGAAAAGCAACGACAATATTTTGCGCTACGCCCTCGCGCCGTGCGAACAGGGCAAAATGGGCGACGAGATAATCGTAATAAATGCCGTGATTGTTGCTTTTTGCATTTTCCGCTTTGCCAATCGGACTGTTGGCCATCCAATCTACGAGCCTTCCAAACCAGTTTTCCAGCGATGAAAGCTCAGCGTCTGTCATGACTCCCGTCGGCGCAAGCAGGCCTATGCTTTCGACCACCGGAGACATTGCATTCAGCTCGATGATGCCTTCTGCGCGACCATCGCTGATACCCGGCACCGCCTGGCCATGATTGAGGTTCGGGTTCATTCGGGTCTCTGGCGCGATGAACCAGACGCGCAGCAATTTCGCGGCATGATCTGCATAGCGTCGTTCTCCGAAATAATGATAGGCAAGCGTCAGGACACGGACATCGTTGCTGAACTTGAAGAGCCGGTCCTTGTCGAATTCATTGCCCCTGCTCTCGGGGTTAACATCGCCGTCGCGGCGGACATAAGGCAAGCCACCTGCCGCTCCGGGTGTCGGCCACCAATAAGGTCCTATGGAATAATAATCGTGCCGGTCGCCGCTGGCCGGTGTTTTGAGTTTCTCGGTCACCGAATAAGGCCCGCGTTTCATGGCCATCTCTGCAGCATCGCGCAGCGGCTTTGCATAATCAGGCTCGGATAATATGCGGGCTTTTTCCACGGCCAGATACTCCGGACGCCACAAAAATGTGCGGTGCCCGACCGGGCCATTTGAATATCCTGCCGCGCCCCGGCACTGGCTGCGCCCTTCGGGTGCCCTGTATTCTGCCACATCAACAACAAAGCGAGCCGGATCGCTTGCCGAAGCTGCCAGCGGCAAAACGCTTGATGACAGCATAACGAAAGAGCACACCAACATTGACAGGCAAGACGAACGGTTGGACGACAAAACTGAAACAAGCCTCCCCTTGCCGCTTGCCTGCATAAAATCCGCAGGAATCATTAGCGCAATTTCCGGTTTCAAACCTGTCCTAAAAAGACACCGGTGTCAACGCGGTTTCATATTTATGAAATTTTACGTTGCGCTCATTTTCGATCATTGTTAACGTGGATTCGAGAGGATTAGCAACATAAATGATCAAATTCAATCATCATGGGTTGAATCCAGAGGATATGAGTGGGTTGAGCAATGACGCTTTGCGCCAGCGTTTCGTTGCATCCCGAATGTTTGTCCCAGGCGAGATCAATTTTCGATATTCGTTCGGCGAACGGTTAATGATCGGCGGCGCTGTCGTTGCCGGTACGCCTATTGTCCTGCCGAAACAGACAGAGCCGCCGTCGGCTCTGGGTCGCCCGTTTCTCGACCGCCGCGAAATCGGCGTCATCAATATCGGCGATGCAGGCATGGTGACTGTAGACGGGGCCGATTACAGCCTCGCACCCTATGAATGCCTTTATGTCGGCAAAGGCGCCGTGGATGTTACCTTTGCTGGCAGCGGCGCACGCTATTATCTTGTGAGCGCGCCGGCTCATCAAAGCTTCCCGACGCGCAAGATTACCCTTGCCGAATCCAACACGCTCGAGCGCGGCGAACTCGCTACCGCAAACCGGCGTTCCATTCATCAGATGATCGTCCCGGAAATCTGCGAATCGGCGCAGCTTGCGCTTGGCGTAACCTTTCTTGACACCGGTAGCATCTGGAACACAATGCCGCCGCACCGCCATTCGCGCCGGTCAGAAATCTACATGTATTTCAACATGGAGCCCGCCGACCGGATATTCCATTTCATGGGCGAACCCGACAATCTTCGCCACATAGTCGTGGCCAATGAAGAAGCGGTCATCTCGCCGCCTTGGTCGGTGCATTTCGGGGTCGGTACAAAGGCTTACGGATTTGTCTGGGCGATGAGCGGGGACAATGTCGATTATGACGACATGGACGTCCTTGGCATGGAAATGCTGAAATGAAACATACCGCCTGCCTAGCTGCCTGCCTGTTAACGCTTATGATGTCGTCGTGCGCAACCGCGCAGACGGACTCAAAGCTTGGAACGGTTGCCAACGTCGATTTGAGGGTCAGCCAAGGGCCGAACGACGATAGCCGGACCTATGCTACGGTGCAATCTTTCGAAGTTCCTGCCACGCATACCATCCAGGACAAGATGTTTCCTTATGAGGGCATCGGCTGGGAAAACGACCTGATCGGTCACCGAATCTATCTCGACGAAAGATCGGTCGGCGATGTGTTTGGCAAGAAGACGCCGGGCGTTGCCCTGCCCGGCGTCGATTATCGCAGTAAATATCATGAAATGGCCGACTGGGGCATGGACGTCATGCATGTAGGCCCAAGCCTCGGCATTGGCGGTCTGGGATTATACCGCGATGGCAAACTGTCGCGTTTCGGCAAGGATGCGCGACTAAAAGCAGAAGTCCTGCAAGGCAACGGCAAGGCAATCGCTTTCAAGCTGGTTCATGATGCAGTGCCGTTGACGGGCGTTGCAAAGGCTAAGGTAGAAGCGGTCTATTCGATGAAGGTCGGAAGCCCTTTGACATGGGTGCAGGTCTCGTCCGACGCTCCGTCAGGAACATTGGCCACAGGGCTGGTAACGCACGCCAAGGCAAAGACCATTTCAGCTTCGACACCCGTCAATGGCTGGACGTACATCGCCCAATGGGGGCCATGGAGTCTCAACAATGACGAACTGGGTATCGTGCTGTTCTACAAAACCTCAGATGCCCGGCGGATGCCGGAAGAAAGTGAAACGCAGCCGATACGGTTTACGACGGCCTCGCCGCGATATGCTTTCACAGCGGTCTGGGCAAAGGGGCCTCAGGGCATCGATACCGAAGAAGAATTCAGAGATTTTCTGGGAAAGACTTTAAAACAGGTCGCCCAAAACTAAGCGTAACCAACTTGATAAAAAGAGTTTTTGGAGGGAAAAATGTTTCATCATTCAGCTAAAATCAAACTGCAATCGTCGACTGCTGCATTGGCGCTCGCATTGCTTTGGGGGCCTTCGGCGTTTGCACAGAATGTTGCCGACCAGCCATCTACGCCACCCGTGCCGCCTTCAACGACCGTGGCTCCAGAAGCGCCAGTCGACGCTCCACCTTCGGACGAGAGCGGCGATGTTATTGTTGTCGACGGTATCCGCGCCACGCTGGAAGCAGCGCTAGAATCTCGTCGCCTCTCCGATGTGATCCAGGACGGTATATCCGCCGATGACATCGGGTCGACGCCCGACCTCAATCTGGGCGAAGCACTGCAGCGTATTCCGGGTGTCCAGATCAACCGTGAATCGGGTCGGCGTGATGCGACCATCTCGGTTCGAGGGTTGCCTGGGCGGTTCACCAAAACGACAATTATGGGGCAGAGCGTGGCATCGACAACGCGCGGGCAGAATACAGGCAACCCCTTTGGCATTTTCGATTCTTCGATCTTCAACGGTGCCGACGTCATCAAGTCGTTTACCGCAGACGTGCCGGCCGGTGGTCTGGCGGCGAATGTGAACCTGAAGCTCAATTCGGCGCTCAGCCGCCGCGAGGGCTTTGTCATTCGTACAGAACTTGGCTTTGAAGAAACCACCGAAGACGCCAATCCAAGCGCGTTCTTTTCGGCGGCGCACAAATTTTCCGATAGCTTCGGTTTCTATGTCAATGCGGCCTATTCTAAGCAAAGTTTCCGCCGCGATAGCGTTCGCATTAATGGCTACACGCCCTTTTCGCAGGCACCCGCAACCGTTGGCACAGGCGCAAATGCAGTGACCACTCCTGCGCGGCATCAGCAGTTGTTCCCCAATATTCCCCTGATCGGGGCCAATGGGCTTGCCAACAAGATCGTCTATCCTGATGAAATCCGTCAATTTTCGGTCACCAATGACGGCTATCGGGTGTCCGGCTCGGCTGGCATGGAATGGCAGCCCAGTGACGAACTGAGCCTTCGCGTCGACGGAATCTTCACCCGCCGTGATCTCAAAAATGCCAACAACGATATCTTCTCGGTGTCGCCAACCGACGTCGGCGGCATCGTGACGCCACTGTCGGCAGCGCGGCTGGCCGGCGTGACGGATATCGACGACGATCTGGTCAATGAAAATGTATACATGGTCGATCGCATTCAAGCCAGCGACTTCCAGACCATACCCGGCAACCGCATCAACCCAGCGCTCGACCAGTCATGGGCTATCTATCCGCAGGCAACTTGGGAAAATGATGACTGGAGAGTCAATGTCATTGGCACTTACTCCAAGGCTATCGGCGAAGTGCGCAACATCCAGCTCGATGTTGCCCTGCGCGCGCGGACCAGCAATGCTAATGGATTCGACAACCGCATCGATGCGAACGGCGACGGCCTTGACGATCGCGCCAACGGATCGACTGCGATAATCGATACCGGGGCCGGAAATTGGGGCGAATATCTGATGGATCTCGATCTGCCCACTGCGTTGATCAATGGAATATTTGCGCCTGGGTCAATTTATACAATCGCCGCCGACACAATTGGCGCAGCATTCAGTATTCCGGTACCCCGCACAATCGATGGGGTTCCGTTCAACTCTTCTGCATCGCTCCGTCTGGCTGCCAATAACGAGCGGGTCGATCGCAACCTCAGATCCATCGATTTCAACATCGCTCGCAAGCTGGAATTTGGGCCGATCAACCATTTCGAGATCGGCGGATTCTACTCCAAGGAAGATGCCGAGGCGCAATTTTATGAGAACGGAGTCATCGGTGCCCAACTCGGGAATCTTTCACCTGGCCTGATACGACTGAACGATGCAGTGACCAGTGGAGGGCCGTTTGCGGGAGGACTGTCAGGTGCCGAACTTCAGCAATTCTATTCGCTCAATCTGGCAGGACTCCAGGCAGCACTCTTGCCTATATTGCGGACAGCGCAGCCCAATGTCATTTTCAACCCGACCGCTGCTCAACGAGCCAACCAGTTTCCAGAATTGACGGCGGCAAGTGCGGGTACAATCACACCGACGGAAATACTACAGCTGATCCCACTCAATCCGCTGTCTCCTGGTTTTGCCCAAAGACTTGCACTTCGCCGGGCCAACTCTGGAAACTATGACTCAGATCGCAGAACGATCGAACTTTTCGGCATGGCCAAGTTCGATTTCGAGGATTCGTCGGACCTGCCGATCCGCGGCAATCTGGGTATGCGTTACATCAACACGAAGCTGGCGGGGCAAATCCGGAATCCCTCGACGGAATTTTATGATGCCCTCGCCGCGCTCCGCGCTCAAAATGGCGGCCCGGCACTGGTTTTTCGGAATGGTGGTCTGGAAGCGTCGGCTCCGGCCAAATCTTCCTTCAAGGCGTGGCTGCCATCTGCAAACATGATCGTCGACATCACCGATAATCTCCAGCTCCGCGCGGCTTATTATCACACCTTCGAAGCACTTGATCTTGCTGAATTCTCGCCGGCCCCAACCCAGATACAGGTGCAGGAAACCGATCTAGACGACTTGGCTGCCCCTCCAGGACCGTTCACGCTGATCAATTTTGCCTCGTTCGACGTTCGTCCGCGGAAATCCAGGGCGATCGATATCGGCTTTTCCTGGTATAACCGCCCGGGGGGCCTGTTCGCGATCAACGTCTTCAAAAAGTCCCTGATCGACGACATAAGTCGGTTCAACAATTTCTGCCCAATCGGCGGCACGATTACAGCCGATGGACGTGATTACGGGCCATTGACGCTGATCGGTGGGCGTTGTTTCTTCACCAACACCAGCGGTGTTCAGGAACGCGTACGTATCAATCTTAGCCAGAACAATCCCAACACCATCAACGTTCGTGGCATCGAGGCGCAGATACAGCAGCGTTTCGATTTCCTGCCTGGCTTCTTGCGTCATACAGGCGGCGTGATCAATTACACCCGCGTCCGTTCGGGCGGAGCCGGTGGTACACGGCTGTTCAACGTCGCGGAAGATACATACAACATCATCGGCTATTATGAGCATGACTGGTTGCAGATGCGTATGGCATGGAACCATCAGTCGGAAATCCAGCTGCAAGGCGGCGGTTCGTTTACCGGTGGCGCGACGCGAGTCGCCGCCCGTGGCCAGCTCGACTTTTCCGGTGCGATCCGTCCCACCAAGAATTTCGAGGTCAGGTTCGAAGCGTTCAACCTCAACAATTCCAAACGTAAGGAATATGTCGGCGTTGAATCGATTCCGCGCGTGTACGACTACGACGGTCGGACATATTCGGTCAGCGCGACCTTGAAGTTCTGATCCATCGAGGGGTTATGGTCCTGCATTGGCGCAGCGTGCGCCGTGCAGGACCATAGCTTCCAAAAGGACCCGAAATTGAGAAACATTGCACTCTCCCTTCTTTCAGTCGTTGCAACGTCGGCCCCGACCAACGCCTTCGCCAAGCCCGAGGGCAGGACGTTGCAGCAGGAGCTCAAAAGCCTCCAGAACCGTTTTGACCGGCTTGACACCAATAAAGACAAAAAGATCGATCAGGCCGAACTGCGCGTCGATAACGAACGCATCGCCGCGCGTGACGGAAAACCGGTGGCCAGTGGCAAAGGCGGCACATTGGGCAGCAACAATGACACCGGCGGCGACGGCATGGTCAGCATGGCCGAAGCGGAAAGAGCGGTAAGGGCACAGTTCGCGGTGCGCGATGCCGACAAGGACGGCGTCGTTACCGAAGCGGAAAAGGCTGCGGCAAGGGGGGACTGACCTTACCCGATTTTCTGTAGGCGTCTGGCAAGTTTGGAGGGCTTGGAATGAACAGCTTTATGAAAATATTCAAAGCAAGTGCTGCAATGTCCCTGCTTTTGTCGGGCATTTCTCTCGGCGCCGAAGACAAGAACTTCCGTATCCAGGCATCTGAAACCGACGCCCGTCGGGCGATGCAGACTTTCGCTTCCTGCACGGTCAATCGCAATCGCGCCGGTGCCCGCCAGATGGCGCTGATGCAACCGCTCGACCCCCGGCTGCATAGTGCTTCATCAGAGCTTGTCGAAGATAAATGCCTCGATGTTCGCGACCAGGCGATGCGTCTAAAATTCCGCTCTGCAGCGATGCGATACGCGATTGCCGAGGCGCTGGTCCATAAAGAAATGAAAGACTATCTGCCCACAAGCTTCAAGACGGTTCCCGCGCTCGATCATGGCCAGGCCCCGAAAATCGACAATGCCAGGTTGCCATCGGCAGCCGACAAGAGACAGGCGACCTTGCTTGCTTACGAACGGGGGTTCCATATTTGGTTGGTCGATAGTCTTGGCGAATGCGCCGTTCGCCTGGCTCCGTCCGAATCACGGAAACTTCTGGATACACGCTTGGGCAGCACAGCGGAAAAGGAAACCTTAGCCGCAATGGACCCTCATTTCGCCAGATGCCGTCCGGAAGGCATGGTCGTGACAATCGATGAATTCGATACGCGCGGAGCGGTCGCTGCAAACTATTACCGGCTTGCATCGGCCACATTGCCATCAGCGAACTAATTTTCGGGAAAAGCAAATTCTGGGCAGGAGGTAATATGTTGAAAATCGGTTCAATGTTTCAATTGACGGCTTTGCTCGCTCTGGGAGCATGTGCGACAGACCCGGGCTATGTCATGCGTAACACCAAAAATGGCGATACGATCCGACAGAAGACGATGTCTAACGCCGATGTTCTGGCTCGCTTGCCGGGCCGGTGGGCGACGGTCCCCCGGGACAGGGCGTTATTCCCGCGGGAAGTGTATGAGTGCAACGGATCGGCACTTTCGATTAACCCCGCAAACGGTGGCGTTTTCGAAGCTGTTTCGGAAAGAACGCAGGAAAAGTTCAGATTTCGTCCCCGCCCTGTAGACCGAAAAGGTGGAGAGCGTTTGCAACTGGATTTCAGCCCGGTCTTCGGCGTGAAGGGAAGCTATCTCATCACCATGAACGCGGTGAACGAGTATCTCGTCGTGCGCGTTCCGCATAGCGGCAACAGGATGCGCGCCTTGGAGCGTTGTGCCTGACAGGCTTTTGGGCTTCACAAGCTCCCCTCCTTCTTGCCCGACGATCAGAACTGATAAGTCAGCCCGACCGAGTAAGTACGTCCATCATAGCTCGCCCGCCTGTTGAGGGCCGTGAAGTCCTGATAATCCTCGCGGATGCTATTCGTGATATTGAAGACCTCGGCGCGAATCTGCAGCCCTTCAAAGGGCTTGATGGCGCCCGAGAAATCCAGCTGGTCGCGCGCCTTGACGGTGCGACCGGCACCGTTGAACGTGCCGCCTTCGGCCAGATTTGTCTTGCCGGCATAATTATAGGCAAGCCGTGCTTCGATAAGATCGTCCTCATAATAAGCGATGGCATTGGCAAAGAATTTGGCCACGTTGAAAAATTCGACGCCATCGACCTTCTCTGTAAACACGCGCGTTGCGTTCAGCACGAAACCGAAATTGCCCAGGAAACCGGGAAGGAAGGTCAGGTCCTGCTGTATCTGTGCTTCCAGTCCCTGAACGGTGACCCTTTCCGGTACGTTGACCGTCTGGAAGATATTGACGATGGGGTCGCCATCCTGCCCCAGCCGGTTACCCAGCAGATCCAGGCGGCACTGGTCTGTGTTGTTCGGATTGACATAAAGCGGCGAGAAGGTCTGGTCGGTGAAGGTGCCCCCGGAACCGATCGGGATCGTTACCGAGCCACCCACCGGACAAGATTGCAACCGCTGGATGACGCTGACGTTCTTGTTGAAATAGCCGAGCGAAACCACGCCGCCGGGATTATTGTACCACGACAGCACCGCATCGAACGCATCGGATTCGCGCGGGCTGATGTCGATCGTGCTGAAATTGGCGACGATGGTATCGGGCGACAAGCGCTGGCCGGTCGTGCCGTCGAATGTTCCCGGCGAGATGGTGCCGAAATCATCTACCGGCGTAAATTCTGCCACATCGAACGCCTCGAATGTCTGGTAATAGGCGGCGCGAAAATCGATGCTGTCGCTGATTTCCGCGATCAGGTTAGCCGAAGGTAGCCATGCATTGTAGCGACCCGATGCGGGGTTTGCGGGTACCGCAGGGTTTACGATCGTTGTCTGTCCCTTCAGCCGTGCATCGACATAACGGATACCAAAATTGCCGCGAACCGGTACGCCGATCCAGTCTTCCAGTTCATAGCGGGCCAGAGCATAGGCTTCCACATTCTTCCGGCTTGTTTCAAAATTGCGGGTGGTGAGCGTCGTCAGCACATTGCCGACCGCGAACTCCACCGGCAACACATACAGGCCGGTTGCAGGGTTGAACTCGATGCCGGGCGGAACGATGGTATTGGGCCCTGTCTGCGCCGAACCCGAACTGCCCGGAGCCGCAAGCGACGGCGTGGAGATGGCCGACAGGAACCGGTCGATGTCGATCCCGTAGACAACAGGGTCGACCAGTACGCCAGGAATTCTACCGCCAAAATAGGTGCCGCCGCTGCTGAAGCCGAAATGCTCGTCGACGATATTGTTGTCAAGATTGCCCAGTTGCGCGCCCAGTAGCGTGTTGCCCCGCTGTTCGATATCGCCTTCCTCCTTGTCATAGCGCCCGCCGAATTTGACGGCGCGCAACGGACCGAATTCGAACTCCTGCTCGACATCGCCCGCAATTGACTTGAGCGTGCGCTCGACGCTCGGGCTCGAACCCGCAACCGTGAGGACATTGGTCCGTCGGCCCGCAATGGTATTGGTCGTGGCCGTGGCCCTGTTACCGGCCGCGATATTGTAGGTCCGTCCGGCAAGATCGAACAAAGTGGCCGGCAAGCTCGTGCTGAATCCGAAATCGCTGAAGTTGCCAGCGCCTGTATTCACATTGAGCGTTATGCCATTGGTCAACAAATTCTGGTTTATCCGCGATGCCAGGGCCGTTGGATTAGTGGCGGAATCGACGCGTGCACCCAGAAGCACTTCGGTGTCAGCCCCCGTCGCCTTCGAATAGGTCCCGATCAGCCGAGCGGTCAGGCCCTCATTCTTATACTCGATCTGGGGATAGACAGCCCAGCTCTGGTCATTGCCTTCAAACCTGCGGCTATCGGGGAAATATTGCGGGTTCAATGTCGATACCGAGGGCGCGACAAACACATTGCCTGTAAAATTATCGCCGAAAGCACCGGTGCCTGCCTGGACAATATTGCGCGTTCCATCGGGATTGGTGCCGACAATGACCTGGCCTGTAGTGTCGCCTGCCGCCAGATTGCCCGCAACATCGCTGAACTGGAGCCGCAGCACATCGAGCTTGGCTTCGTCGAGCTTGCGCCTTGTGTAGATGCCGTCGAGCCTGATACTCAGCGTATCGGTCGGCTGCCATTCGGCACCGGCACTTGCCGACAACCGGTCGCCCTGTTCCTGGCGGCTCTGGATGCGGACCTGGCCTGGATAAAGCAGGATTTGCGGGGTGCCGTCGGCAGCGGTCGGTGCAACACCGAACTGCTGCGCGCGGGCTGCGCTGAGGCTGTTATAGGCATTGATCGACACTTCGTCGCGCCGGTAGCTTTGCTTTGAATAAGCGACATTGGCATAAACGCCCAGATTGTCCGTGAGCTTCTTTGCTACCGAGCCGAAGTAGCTCGGATTGAAATCCTTGGTCGTCTCTTCATATTGCAGCTCCGTCCGCAGCACAAAGCCCTCGCGCCGCGACAGCGCGGAGGTGAGGCGCAAATCAACATTGGCCGATAGTCCACCAGCCGGAATATCGGCGGTGAAGGATTTGATGACATTAGCCCCGTTGAAGATCGACGCATCGAAAATGCCGAACGGACTACCATTACCGCTGCCGCGGGTCGGGGTCGCTATATTTTGCCCCATCAGCGTTGTGCGCGCAAAACTGCCGGGCAGACCGCGTACACTGATCGTCGCATTGCGGCGCTCTTCGGAGCGGTCCAGCTGGACACCCGGAATCCTTTGCAGCGCCTCGCCCAGATTGAGGTCGGGGGTAGAACCGATATCGTCGGACGAAATCCCGTCGAGGATCACATCTGCTTCGCGGCGATTCTGGAGCGCGTTTTGAAGGCTGGAGCGGATACCGGTGACGACAATGGCCTCACCTTGATCGTCTTCGGCAGCAGGCGCGGCGTCGCTTTCAGCCGGAGTCGTGGTTGCCTGTCCGGCAGCGTCCTGCGCTGCCGCTGGCTGATAGGCGTATATCATGGCTACGCTCGAGAAAAGCCCAAGCTTCAGCATCTTGTTTCTGGTCACGTCTGCCTCTCCTCGAAACTGCTTTATTTTACGGAGAAGTCTTCGCTTGTCCTGCTGCACAGCATAAAGATCAAGACACCGGTGTCAATGAGCGATAAATGCTAATGTTGATTATTTTTGATCATTTAATTGTGCAGTCGGAAGGATCGCGATGCTAAACGAAGTCGCTGGCGTGTCGCGCGCGATCAAAAATGCCGAAATGTTAAGTGCTTGTCGCGCGCTTGAATGATCAGGCAGTTTTCAGTCTTGCCACGCTGAAGTTCGCATATTCGCCGATCAGCGGTGCCATTTGCCTGAACCCGATATTGCCGCCTGTGTACCGGTCCAGAATGTCGGCTTCGAAATTGCGGCTGTCGAGGACGGTCATGCCGTTCATTTTCATGATCACGATATTGCCCGACTTGATGATTTCCATGGGATAAGGCCCGGGCCAGTCGGCAAATGGCGGCAACGGATCGGGTGCCTGTCCGACCAGCTTGAAGCCCGGCGTCCGGCGCAAATTGACCAGATGAAACGCCCGTTCGGTAACCAGCCGGCGCCGGAAATAGGAGATATGCAAGGTCCGCAGATCTCCATCCTTATAATGATTATATTCGCCCGCGCGCGGCTTGAGCTTGGAATCGAGAACATCCTCGCCGTTCGTCCCGCTGCAGGCAAAGAACATCATCGCGAGGCCCGGCTCGCGAAACGGCTGGAACTCCCACCGGATCGAGATATTGTCGAGAAAGCGTTCGGGGCACCAGAAAACCAGATTGGCCTTCTGACCCAGATCGGGCGACAGCAGATTTTCAATCCGGAGGCGGCCGTTCGGAAAGCTCGTGCTCGCCTGCCCTTCCATGACGAACCCCTTGATGTCGGTTGGGCTGGCAAGCGGATTGGAATAGATAACTTCGCCCCGCTCGTGACTCTGCTGGGTTTCAGGAGCGCATGGTTTCGCTTGGGCGATTGCCTGTGACGAAAGCCCGATAGTGGCTGCACCTGCTGCCCCCATTGTTCCGAGAAACTGCCGCCGGTGCATCATCTGATCCTCATTTTTTTGCCACCGGAATGAGTTTCAGTACCGACGGTGCCGGGATATCGTCTCGCGCGATATCCTGGTTGGGCGGAAGTGCGTGCCAGGTCAGGTACCAGTCATATTCTGCCATCCGTCCTGTCCCGTCGCCTTTAGGCCGCACGATTTGCAACGGCATATCGCGCTTTGCCTGCTCCGACTGCACCGCTGTTGGCAGCATGTCGGTGATAGTGCGCTCGCCCAGCACCTTGTTCGTTGCCGGGTCCAGCCGCCATTCTGTCACCTTGCCGCTGCGGCTTGCGCGCACCCTGATCGTGCCGTCCTCGGCTATACGGGGCCGGTCGGACACGCCGATCGCATTGGCAAGGCTGCCCTGACGATCGAGTTCAAGCCTGGAACCGGTCCAGTTCGAGACCTGATACTGCTGCCAGCCGCCGGGCGTCTTGCGGCGAAGGTAAATCTGCGTGTCGCCCTTGGCATCATATTTATAATAGCTGATCATGGGCTTCAGGTCCTTATCGAACCCGAGCCGATGCTGCCCGTTCAAGATGCCGCCGCCGACTGGCACCGGGTCGACCACCTCACTCGCTCCTAGTTTCAGCGGTAACGCAAGCGGTTTGCCGTCAGACGTCTCCCATTTCTCCAGATCCTTGCTGCGGGCATAAGACAGGTCGTGATTGGTGTTCGCAGATGGCGTTTCACGCCACACCCAGCTTAAATGGAAATAGCCGTCGGGGCCAAGCTCTGGCCCCTGGAAATAGCCGTTACGCTCGCCCTCGCCGTCGGCAAGCGGACCTCCGTTGTGCATCCGTGTCCATTTGCGCTTCTTGACATCATAACGGTGGTAGAGTTCGATGCCGTTGCCGCTGCCGCCGCTCCTGAACTTGGCGATCAACTGGCCCTGATTGTCGTTCATGAAAAACGGGTAGGTTACGCGCTGCTCATATTCATCGTAGATCATGCCCTTGTGCTGGACGATCGTGCGCACATCCCAAGGCTGTTCCGAGCGGAAATATACCAAGGGATCGGCATGCATGTTCGCAAGCACATGAACATGGCCACTTTCATCGACGCCGAGCTCGACCCGGTTGTGACTGTCCCAGCCAACCCATGACGGCAGCTTGTGGTACCGCCACGGACTGCCCATCCCTTGTCTGTACGCAATCGTCAGTTGCCGGTTAGCGTCATAATAGCCGATGATCTGGCGGTCGCCGATCATCAGGAAATCGGCAAAAGCGCGATGCCCCGACCAGGTGAAATCCAGCGCTTCGGGATTGCCGCCGAATTTCGCGTCGTTCCATTCGGTCATTTGCGGCGCGGAAGCCTTGTTGGCCGCTTGCGCCTCCAATGCCGTTGGCGCGAGGAGCAACGACACGGCTGCTGTGACAGCAAGATATTTCATCGATTGTCTCCCGCCATTTTCAGCATCTGGCGCCCCGCAAGAAGATAGGCCCCGCTTCCGTAGAACTGGGTGTCGTCAGCCTGCACGTCGCCCGGCCTGTCGCCGATCTGTTGCACATAGCCCAACCGGCCTTCAGGACTCACATGCCGACTGAGCCCTGCCCAGCCGAGTTTTGCAGCGCGGCGATATTTGTCGCCAACAAGCAGGCCTTCATTCACGCCCCAGGCAAGGCCATAAGTGAAAAAGCCCGTTCCGCTGGTTTCGGGTGGTTCGGGCCTTTTGGCGGCAAGCGAGGTGTGCCAGAAGCCACTGTCCTGCTGGACCGCAACCAGCGCATCGGACATCTGCCTGAAGAGTGTAATGTAACGGCCGCGACGGGGATCGTCTTTGGGCAGGACGCGGAGGACGTTGACGATGCCGCCATAAACCCAGCCGTTACCGCGGGCCCAATAGACTTTCTCGCCGTCGGGCCCGCGCTGCGGGAAAAAGCGGCTGTCGCGAAAGAACAAAGAGGCTTCCTTGTCATAGAGATAATCCGCCGTTGCCCAGAACTCCTTGTCGGCATATTCAGCGTATCGCGGATCGCCGCTCGCCTCGCTGACTGCCATCCATGCCGCAGGGGCCATGAATAGCGCATCGGCCCAGCACCAACGGTCCTGACAAGTCGATTCGGACCCACCGCTATCGTTGAATTTCAGCGCATTTGTCGGCGGGCTGGCGAGGATACGGTCGAAACTCGCACGCGAAGGCGCGAGATATTCGGGTTTGTTGTCCTTCTGCGCATAACGGGCATATACCAAGGCTACCAGATGGTCGTCGGCATGCGTCAGCCGGTCGCCCAGCCGCCATCCATTTGCGTCCGAAATCGCCCGAAGCGCCTCGTCATACTTGCCGCCACCGCTGATATCCGCAAGATCGGCAAGACCCACGAAGAAAGTACCCTGGACCCAGCCGCGCGGGTTCCAGGTCTGCTTGCTCGGCTTGCGGATCGGATTGCCCGCCTCCTGCATATTGGCCAGTTGCCAGTCGGCAACGCGCGTCATGTTCGGAATGATTGCCTGCTCTTCGGAGGCAGCGCTGCTGCTTGCGATATCGCCTTGCGTTGCAGGCGCACAGCCGGAAGCGGCAGCGATGAACGCAAGTGGCGCCAAGGCGCGAACCCATCTCATGACAAACTCTCTCCTAAACAGATTTTATTGTCTTATTTTTTACCCAACGCCCAGTCGAGCCCGTTCGCCAGATGCATTCTGAACTTGGGATCGCCATAGCTTTCGTAGCTATGGCCCATCGAGGTGTAGAATATCCGGGCACCCTCATATGTCTTGCTCCAGCTGACGGGCCAGGGATCGCCGGCCGGTTCGCCGATCGACGCCGGATCGAGCGTTACGATGAGATTGACCTTCGGATCGAAATTCCGGAACACATACCATTCGTCCATCATCGGCTCGGTCATCGACCAGCCCTTCACCGACGAGTGGCCGACATCCTTGACGCTGACCTTGCCCGGCCGGACGCCTTTTGGATGGCGCTCGAAATAGCCGCCGATCATTTCGCCGTACCACGGCTGGAAAAAATGCGAATCGGATGCGCCGTGGACACCCACCACCGCGCCGCCATTTTTCAGCCACTGGTGGAAATTATCGGCAGCAACGCCAACCAGCCAATCGCCGCTCGCATCCGCATGCTTGGTCGTATTGCTTATAAAGATAATGGCGCGATACGGGGCGAGTTCGCCCCGTTCGAAAATAGCCGGATCTTCGCTGGCAACCGGTATCATCCCCTTTTTTCGCACGAGTTCGGCTACTGTAGCCACACCCGTTTCTATCGACTTGTGCCGAAATCCGGTGGTGTGTGAGAAGATCAATACAGCCGGGCTAGATGCTGCCACAGAGCTCTTCTCAGGTGCGGCATTCACGGCTGTCGGCAGCAACGCCAGCGCCCAGCTCATGACAAGCAACCGGCATATTAGTGATTGCATTTGATTACTCTCTGTTGCTTTTGCTCAAAAACTATGCACAACAAATGACACCGGTGCCAGAGAAAATTTGGTAAGCGCCGAATGGAGAGGCATTTTATGGACAGACGGGACTTCCTGAAGGAGGCGATTATGCTTGTCGGCGGGGCTGCGGCCTTGTCCACGCTTCCTGGCTGTTCATGGCAAGACGCTCCCGAAGTGGTTACTGCCGACATCAAGAAACGGCTGGTACGCATCAGCGATATCATGATCCCCCGCACGAAGACCATCGGCGCAGTCGATGTCGATGCCGCCGGATTTGTCGAAAAGCTTATCGCGAATTGGGCCGACGGCGAAACGCGCGGCAAGCTGTTGGCGCTGCTCGGCAGCCCGGAGCTTGTGGCGCTCGAGAAGATGGACGATGCCAAGGCAACAATTGCGCTCACCGATTATGACGCGGCCGCCTTTGGCGCCAACAACAAGGACTGGAAGCTGCTCAAGGATCTGATCATGCTCGGCTATTTCGGTAGCGAAAAATATCAGCTGGAAATCGCCAAGTTCGAACTCGTGCCCGGTCGCTACGACCCTTGCGCAAAGCTCGAGGAGACCGTGGCATGAGCAGCGATTTCGATGCGATCGTCGTCGGCAGCGGCATGAGCGGCGGCTGGGTGGCCAAGGAACTGACGCAGCGCGGCCTTAAGGTACTGGTGCTCGAACGCGGGCGCAAACTCGATCCTGCAACGGATTTCCGCGACATGGATAATCCCTGGGAGCTGGAGAACGGCAACAAAGTTCCCCAGGAGGAAGCGAAACGCGATTACGCGATCCAGTCGACCTGGGGCGGGTTCAACATGTCCACCAAGCATCTTTGGGTGAAGGACAGCGAAAATCCCTACACCATGCCCGACGACAAGCCGTTCATCTGGATACGCGGCTATCATCTGGGCGGCCGTTCGGTGATGTGGGGACGGCAAAGCTACCGCCTGTCGGACATCGATTTCGAGGCGAACAAGAAGGACGGCCACGGCGTCGACTGGCCGATCCGCTATTCCGACTTGGCACCCTGGTACGATCATGTCGAGCGCTTCGCCGGCATTGCCGGAACGAAGGAAGGCCTGCCGCAACTGCCCGATGGCGAGTTCATCAAGCCGATGGGCCTGAACTGCGTCGAGGAGGATTTTGCGGGACGTATTGCCAAGGCATTTGACGGGCGCAGGGTCATTCCCGGTCGTAACGCCAATCTGAGCGAGGTCAGCAAGGAGCAGGAAGCGCTCGGGCGCGGCGTCTGCCAGTATCGAGCTTACTGTATGCGCGGATGCAGGCTGGGCGCCACTTTTTCAAGCATTTCGGCAACGCTGCCTGCCGCTGAAAAAACCGGCTTGATGACTTTGGTTACCGATGCGGTAGTTACGAAAATCAAAGTAGGCCCAAAAACCGGCAAGGCCACGGGTGTCGAAGTTCTGGACCGCAATACGCTCAAGCCTTCGACCTACACAGCGCGGCTGGTGTTCCTCAATGCCTCGGCGATCGCCAGCGCGCACATCCTCCTCAACAGCGCCGACGATGCCAACCCGCGCGGGCTTGCCAATGGCTCCGATCAGGTCGGGCGCAATCTGATGGATCATATTTTCAACGTCACGACGCAAGCCGAAGTGCCCGGGTTCGAGGACCGTACGGTATTCGGTCGCCGTCCCAACGGCCTTTACATTCCGCGGTTCCGAAACTTGGAGGGCGAAAATTTGCCATTTGTCCGCGGCTATGGATATCAGGGCAATATCACCCGCAAGGGCTGGGAGCGTGCCAATGGCAAGCCGGGTATCGGCGCGCAATGGAAGGACAGCCTGGCTGGACCGAGTGGCTGGCAGCTTCATCTGGGCGGATTCGGCGAAATGCTGCCAAATCCGGAAAACCGCGTGACATTGAATAGCACGCGCAAAGACAAATGGGGCATGCCGCTTGCCCATATCGAATGCGAGCATGGCGAAAATGAAAAGGCGATGGCCAAACAGATCAGCGCTGACGCAGTCGAAATGTGCGAACGGCTCGGCTACAAAATTACCAAGATCGACGCCGAGCCTGCCAAGCCCGGTAATGGCATCCACGAAATGGGAACATTGCGCATGGGCCGCGATCCCAAAACCTCGGTGCTCAATGGCTGGAACCAGGCGCACGACATACCCAATCTGTTCTGCACCGATGGCGGCGCAATGACATCGAGCGCCTGCCAGAACCCTTCGCTGACCTATATGGCGCTTTCGGCGCGGGCAGCAGCGCACGCGGTCGAGCTTTTGAAAGAAGGCCAGCTATAACTCAAGCGAGGGGATTGGAGTGAAGCGTGCGAAAATTATCGCAGTAGGCGAGTGCATGCTCGAACTGAGCCATCCGGCACAGAACGACCAGATATGGCGCATGCATTCGGGCGGAGATACCTACAATAGCCTGGTCTATCTTGCGAGACTGGGGTTCGATGCGGCCTATCTGACGGCATTGGGCAATGACGGTTTCAGTCAAAAAATGCGCGCCGAGTGGCAGAGCGAGGGTGTGCCCCTCGATATGGTGCTGACCCATCCGACCCGTCATCCCGGACTGTATGCCATCGATCTGGACGCGGACAGGGAGCGAAGCTTTACCTACTGGCGTAGCGAAAGTGCCGCCCGCTACATGCTCGAATGCCCCGGCGCGCAACTGGCCCTGAAATCTGCGGCTTCGGCCGATATCCTTTATATCACCGGCATCACGCTATCTATCCTCGACGATAACGGCCGGGCTGCGCTTGGCGAACTCGCCCGCAACGTCCGCCAGAATGGCGGCGAAGTGGCTTTCGACATCAACTACCGCGCCCGCGGCTGGCCCGACCACCGCAAGGCGCGAACGGCGATTGATGCATTTGCCGCTCATGTTTCCATCGCCATGCCGTCGATGGAGGACCAGGAAGCGGTTTACGGCGACAAGAGCCCGGAAGATGCGATCCGCCGCTGGCGCATGATGGGCGCAACAGAGATCGTGCTCAAAGCGTCGCATCAGGGCGCAATTGTCTTTCGCGACGGCGAAACGACAAAAGTAGCGCCCGAGCGCGCGCTCGTGCCGCGCGATACGACAGGCGCAGGAGACTCGTTCAATGCAGGTTACATTGCAGGCCGGGTATCGGGCCTCACACCTGTCGAAGCCGCAAACGCCGGAAACAGGCTGGCAGGCGCCGTTGTCCAGCAGCCCGGCGCGGTCATACCCAAGATCATGATGCCCATCGGTTTGCCAAAAGGTCCTAAATATGGGGACTAAGCTTTTGCCTGCCAGAGCAATTTCAATCCTCGCGATGTTTGCCGCCGCCTTATTTCCTGCGCAGCAAGCCAGCGCCAACTGCCCCGCGCCCGATGCAGCAACCGAAAGCCGTATCGACGCTTTGCTGGCGCGCATGAGCTTGGCGGAAAAAATCGCGCAGATGCGGATATTCCACGCCAATGCCGATGCGCGCATTTTGGGCGGCGAAACCGCAATAAAGCTCGGGCCCGACGGACAGCTGAGCATGCCGCGCGAGGTGGAGGCACGATTTGCCAATGGCATTGCCGGCATCAAAAATCCCGGCGAGAAAATCGACCCCGTGTCTGCAGCCAGGCTCTCCAATGCGCTTCAAGCAAAAATCATGGCGGCCAGCCCCAACCGCATCCCTGCGCTTTTCGTGGCAGAAGCCTATAATGGTCTCGATGCGATGGGGACGACGAAATTTGCACGCCCGATCGCCATGGCCTCGACCTGGAACCCCGGACTTGTCGGGCGCGCGTGGGATATCATCGGACGTGAAGCGAGGCTGCGCGGTTTCCACATGATCCATTCGCCGGTGGCAGACATGCACCGCGATCCGCGCTTCGGACGCATGAGCGAAGGTTACGGCGAAGACAGCTTTCTGGCATCGGCAATGGTCACTGCTGCCGTGCGCGCTGTTCAGGGTAACCAGACCGGCCTGAAATCGACTCACATCGGCGCGGTCACCAAGCATTTTGTCGGCTATGGCCAAGTCGACGGAGGCCGCAATTTTGCCTCGGTCAACATCAGCCCGCGCGATTTGATCGATCAATATTTTCCGCCCTTCAAGGCAGCGGTGCAGCAGGCGTGCGCGCTCGGAATAATGCCGAGCCATGGCGACATCAACGGTGTCGCAAGCCACGGCAATCAATGGCTTTTGACCGACATACTGAAAAAGCAATGGGGTTTTGACGGATATGTCGTCTCCGACGCCGAAGATGTCGCACGGCTCGGCTTTTTCATGGGCGTTGCCAGGGATGACAAGGCAGCAGCGCTTGCCGGATTGAATGCCGGTGTAGATATCGATCTCTATAGCGAACGCGCCTATGTCCATCTTGCCGCACTTGCGCGTGACGACCCGTCAATCGTGCCTTCGATCGATGAAGCGGTCCGCCGGGTATTGCGCACAAAAATGAGATTGGGCCTATTCGACAAACCGCTGGTCGATCCTGTCGCTGCGGCGCGCGGCACCCGCACCAAGGTTGCGCTGGATCTTGCGTTGGCGCTCGATCTTGAAGCGGCAATCCTGCTCAAGAATGAAAAACAGTTGTTGCCGTTGGCAGCCGATGCAAGGCGGACAATAGCCTTGATAGGACCGCTGCTCAAAGCGGACACCGGGCAGCATTTCAGCAAGGCATTCGGGTCCGGAACACGCTTCATCGTCGAACCGGGGTTGAAACTGACCAACGGGGAGGAAGGCAATCCGGAACTGATTTCGCCATCGGCAAACACGGCTGGCTTTGAACGTGCGCTTGCTGCGGCTCGCTCGGCAGATGTGGCGATATTGTTCCTGGGTGACGATGAATTTACCGCAAAGGAAGCGTATTTTCGCGACGGGATCGAAGGCGACCGTGCAAATCTCGATCCGGCAGGGCAGCAAAACGATCTGGTCCAGGCCGTAAAGGCGCTGGGCAAGCCCGTCATTGTGATCCTGCAGAACAGGCGAACACTCTCGATTGCGGCCATAGCAAAAGATGCCGATGCAATCCTCGACATTTGGGAACCCAGCGAGCGCGGCGATGAAGCGGTCGCGATGCTGCTGTCGGGCCGCGCAAGCCCGTCAGGGCGCTTGCCGGTAAGCATTCCTCGCCATGTCGGCCATTTGCCGATCCATTACAGCCAAAAGCGCATCAATTTCAAAAAGGGCTATCTGTTCGAGGATGATGGTCCGCTGTATCCCTTCGGTCACGGGCTGACCTACACCAGCTTTGCTTATGGCCCGGTCAAACTGTCATCGCCGGTCATGCAACAGGGTAAGCCGCTGACCGCCAGCCTCATGATACACAATAGAGGCGCGCGCGCGGGTCAGGAAGTGGTCCAGCTTTACCTGAGCGATCCCGTTGCAACTGTCACCCGTCCGATCAAGGAATTAAAGGCCTTCCAGAAAATATCGCTGGCGGCAGGCGAATCGCGCGAAGTGCGCTTTGCGATCACCCCCGACATGCTCGCACACACCGGTGCAGATATGCAGCCCGATCCCGGTTACGGAGCGTTCACCATCGAAATCGCGCCATCGTCGGCGGGCGGCGGCGGTTCGGCCGAGGCAGAATATAGGCAGCCATGAGCTTGCGGCCCGGAGGAAAGCCGGACGGGTCGCTCCTTCTTTCGCGCCGCACCTTTGTGCTCGCTGCCGGAGCGACGGCCTCATTATCTGCGATGTCCTTGGAAGCGGCCAGACAGGTCGCCGATCACGCCCGCTTTGTTGTGAACCTCGAAATGTGGTGGCAAAATCTACCTTTTCCCGAGCGGATCGATCAGGCCGCACGTAGCGGGTTCGTAAACGCCGAATTGTGGAGCATCGGCCAGACGAACGAAAAGGCGCCTGTAGGTTTGAAACGACGCGCGGACGATGCAGGTCTCAAGATTATTCACTGCACGTCTGGGTTGCCCGAACTGACCGCAGCCAGCGCGCGCGAAGTTCGTGATTCAGCGAAACGCACCGTAGACAATGTCACACAGCTTGGCGCGCGTTACTGCACTGTGGTTGGCCACAAGATCGTCAACGACATGGCGCCTGCCGACCGTCTCGCCCGCTACCGCGATAACATTGCCGAAGCCCTGCCCGCATTCGCGGCAGCCAACATCCTGCTGCTGATCGAACCGTTCAATCCGCACAATCACCCCGGCTTTTTCCTTTATGGCCATAAGGATGCGCTCGCAATCTGTCGCGGGATCGATTCGCGGTTCCTGAAAATCAACTGGGATCTTTTCCACATGCAGCGCGCCGAAGGAAATTTGTGGGATAACCTCAAAAACGGGGCTGACCAGTGCGGCTATTTGCAACTGGCCGATAGTCCCGACCGGCGGCAGCCGGGCACAGGCGAAATCGATTTTGCCTTCATCCTCAAAAACGCATTGGCAGCGGGCATCGATGTACCGATCAGCCTGGAGTGCCGCCCCGGAACGGGCATGGAAGACAGCGCGATATCCGACGTTGCCAAACTTGCCCGGGCGATCGGCGCAAAATGATGACCCATGTCCTGCCACTCTTCAACAAACGTCACATTGGCAAAGCCGCTGCTGCAATAAGCATGATGGGAATTTCCCCAAGGGCGGAAGTAGGGCCGAGCTGCAGCTTTCTTCCGCTGCATAAAAACGGAAAAACAGGAATATAATATGAAAACGCCGCTGCTAGCCCTCCTTGTTGTCACAATATTCGAGTCAGCCGCGATCGCCAGCCCTCCCGTACCGGCGGCGCCGCCATCTCTGACCGCTGCGCCTGTATCGACAAGGAGCGATCTCGTTTTCGAAGACCGGATGGCCCTCGACAAAGTCAGGGCGGACGTTGCGCAAGGCCGCAGCAAATATGCCTGGTCGTTGGCGACGCTGCGGACGCAAGCCGACCGGGCAGTAACGCGCCCCATAGACCCGGTAACAAATAAAACAACAACTCCACCGAGCGGCGACAAGCGGGACTATATCAGCATTGCGCCTTACTGGTGGCCCGATCCGGCAAAGCCAGATGGCCTGCCGTGGGTCCGCCGCGACGGTCAGGTAAATCCGGCAACACGCGGCAACCATACGGACTTCGAACGCCTGAGCGCGATGTTCGACGATGTACACACGCTCGCCATTGCCTATCATGTAACACAAGACCGTCGTTACGGCGACCGGCTGACCCGATTGCTCGATAGCTGGTTTGTCGATCCCGAGAGCCGCGTCAATCCGGCAGTCAATTTCGGGCAATATGTGCCGGGCGGAGGCACCGGTCGGCCTGCGGGGCTTATCGAATGGCACGATGTAACGCATGTCGTTACTGCTGCACAGATCGCGAAGCAGGACGGGCTGTGGCCGACAAGCAAGCAGGCTGCGCTCGATCTGTGGCTGTCGCAGCATCTCGACTTTCTGATGAACAGCGAAATGATGCGCGGGACGCGGGGAGGACTTGGGAATCCGTCGACCTGGCACGATGTCATGCTTGTAGGATTGCTGCTTTATTTCAACCGCGACGCCGAGGCAAAGGCGATTGCCGAGATGGCCAAATCGCAGCGTATCGACAAGCCGATAAGCCCTGAAGGCGTCCAGACCATCGAAGTGAAGCGGACCAAATCGGTCAATTACAGCAGGCTCAACCTGGCCGGGCTGATCGAGCTTGGCGTCTTGGCGCGCAAGGTTGATGTCGATCTTCTGGACTATGAAAGCGCGGATGGACGCAGCATCAAAAAAGCCATGATTTTTCTGGGCGATTTTGCAAACGATCCAGCCAAGGTCTGGCCATATCAGCAAATTACAAATGGTGGCGCCCGTGGCGCGATAGAATCGGTCCTGACGCCAGCGCTGGTCCGTTTCGAACTGAAATCGGGCATCCGGGTATTGAACGACCCGCCCCGTCAGGCAGCGCTCGAAAAAATGGGAGCGTCCACCAGGATTGCGTTTGCAATTCCCGACTGAACGCAAGGCCGGATAGGGTCGCTTATGCGACCCTTGGCAGAGCGGCCTTCCATCCTTTCGTGCGAAGGTCTCGCAGGTCTGCCAGATCCTTTGCATAAGAAGGGTCTGCCGCTACGCTTCGTGTTTCCTGCGGGTCGGTGCGGTGATCGTACAGTTCCTGTGCCACGATCTTACCTGACTTCACGTCTTTCCACATCACATAGCGGAAATTGCGGGTCCGGACCGAATAGCCCATCAGCTCGCGGCCACCATCGTTGCGCCCGAACTGGCTGAACGACGCGCTTTTCCAAGGCTGCTTCGGATTTGTCAGCAGCGGGGCAAAACTGATGCCTTCAAGATTGCCCGGCACCTTGATATCGGCAAGCTGCAACAGCGTGGGGAAAATATCCACCGTTTCCACCAGGGCATCGCTGCGTTCGCCCTTGTCGGTCAATCCGGGCACGCGCAGCATCAACGGCACCCTTGTATCGATTTCGTAATTCGTGTGCTTGGTCCAGCTATTATAGTCGCCAAGCTTGTAGCCATGGTCGCCCCAAAGGCAGATCGTCAGTTCATCCCAAAGTCCGTTGTCCTTGATCGCGGTAATCAAGCGGCCGAGCTGGGCATCGACGAAGCTGACGCACGCCATATAGCCATGCGTCAGGCGTCGTGTTTCTTCTTCGTTGAACCCGTTTTTCAGCTTGTAGGGCGCAAGGCCCGAATAATTGTTGATTTCACCACCGCGTGTGACTGCATATTCAGGTGCCCCGGTAGGCAACGTCTTTCGGTCGGTAATCTCGATCTTGGACCTGTCGTACATGTCCCAATAGCGCTTGGGTGCATTGAACGGCAAATGCGGCTTGGCATAACCAAGCGCCATAAAGAAAGATTCGTCATTCTTGGACAACTGGTCGAGACGCTCGATCGCCATGTCGGTGATGACACCATCGCGGAACTTTTCATCGGGCAGGTCAGCCGCTTCATCGACCGGCTGCCGCCGTGGTTCGCCGTCGATCTTGTAAGGATCGTTGCGCCAGATCTCGGCACTTTTGGGATCGAGCGCACTGTCGTTCAAATTCATTTCTTCCGGAATACCGGGCGCGCGTTCGCGCGGTGCACTGCGGTGCGGCTCGGTCCAGCCGTCTGCTGCATCGTCGGCAAAATGCAGGACCTTGCCAAGAGCCATGGTCTTAAAACCTGCAGCCTTGAAACTCGAGTGGAGAGCGGGCGCACCTGCGGCAGAAACCGATATGCGTTCCTGATGGGTCAGCATGCCGGTGCGTTCGGGCCGCAGCGCAGTGAACAGCGCAGCCCGCGACGCGCCGCAAACGGCAACCTGGGTGTAGGCATTGTCGAAAGTCAGCAGATGCTGCGCAAGCTGGTCGAGATTGGGCGTCTTGATCTGACTGTCGCCATAATGGCCCATCATCGGGCGCAGATCGTCAACGGCTATGAACAGGAATTTGCGGCGCTTGCGGCTCATATCCGGCGCTGCAGTTACAGGTGCAGCGCTACCCATCGGTGTGCAACCGGCAGCAAGGGCGGCAACCGATGCCCCGAGGCCCAACAAAGCCGATCGTCTGGGCAAAATCATCATTGCATATTCCTCTTTGTTATTGCTCATTTGCGGGGAAGCTCGATCATTTCCAGGCTGTCGAGTTCGGGCTTGCCGCCGCGATTGCCCGATCCTGCGGCCACATAGGCTTTGCCGCCGACGACGGCAAAACCGGTGCCATGCCGGCCGCGCTGGAATTTCGGCCAACTTGACCAGCGGCGCTTTACCGTATCGAATGCCTCGACTTCGTCATGGGCAGTTTCGCGAGGGCCGCTTTCACCGCCACCGTAGACGATCCATTTGCCCCACGGCATCGCCATAAGGCCTGCCCGCGGCGTGGGAATTTTCAGATAGTCGTCGACGGCTTCCCAACGCCCTGTCTTGAAGTCGAATATGTTCCCGCGTTCGACAACCAGCGTAAAGATATTCCCCGTCTTGCGTTCGGTCTTGCGGCCGCCGAAAACGTAGAGCTTTTGCCCCACCATAGCGGCCTGAAGATGATCGCGCGTATCGGGCGCATCGGCCAATGTTCGCCACTGGCCGGTTTTGGGGTCGAACTCGTCGAACCATGCCCGGTGACCATCGATATGCCCGTTGGTGTTGCCGCCCACCCAATAAATCTTGCCCTGATGGACGACTGTTCCGCCCGCGCCGCGCCTGCGCGCAGCCGGAATTTCAGGTCCTTCGACAAACCGGTCTTCATCGGGATAATAGATCAGCACGCGCTCCAGCGGCTTTTCGTCGGGAATTCGCGCATCCAGCGCGCCGATAATGTATATGGCATTGCCATAAACCACCGCCTGAAAATGGTGGAACTCGCGCGGCGCCATTGCCTTTTGCGTCCAGCTTTTGGCTTTGGGATCATAGACATCGACAGGCTTGATCCCGCGCCCGCCAAGCAGATAGATTTTACCCTTATATGCGATCATTCCAGCTTCATGTCGCGCGGTCGGGCTGCCTTTGGTCTGGACGGTCTGCCAAGGGGCGTCTGCGGCAATGCTCAATGTTGCACAACAAAGCGCAGCGATGCCGGCAACGCGTCTGAGCAGGACAATCGCTTCCATCAGTGATTTCCCGCCGTTTTTGCAGGAACAGACAAGATATTGGCCCGCATCAGCGCTTCGGGCGGATTGGGATCGCGGGTCAGGAAAAACGCATCGAACTCAACACCATCTTCGCGCATGGAAAATTCGACGCGGTGCTTGCCGGCAGATGGGACATCGATCCAGATCCCACCGCGAACGCCGCAATGCTGCGCTTCTGTGCGCTGGCGGCTGTCCCAATACCATTGGTTCTTGCCGGGGCAATATTGGATACGCCTGCCCGATACCGGCCATTCCCCGTTGAGGCCGACATGCAAGCCATTATCCTCTGTCCCTGTCGCATGGATGCGCGTCCAGACATAATAGCGGCCTGGAGCAGGAAAATTCACACCATAGCTCAGGACCGCCATCGTGCCTGCGTCTTCGGAAAAATTCTCGCCCTTTACCAGCCTGTCATCATGCGTGGTGCGCGTATCGGGAAGAAGCTCGAGATAGGCACCGCCGCTGGCATGGTCGGGATGCGCCGGATCGGGGTCGGGCAACGGCGTGGCCCCGGTCGAAGCGTTCACCTTGTGCCAGCGGCGCACATTGTCATTGCGCTGTTCATCGAAACGCTCGGCTTCGACCATGATCGCTTCGTCACCGTTGCGGCGGACCAAAGCCACCCATTCGCCGCTTCCGCCTGCGGGCGGGTCGCCGATTTCAAATGGCGGAACGGGCATGACCGTGTCGGCGTCGAAACCGCTTCGGGTCTCGACTTCTTTCTTGCTGCCCTTCTGCAACGGGCCGCCACTCACCATGTCATACCAGTCGATCGAGAAGCGCGCATCGGCTCCGGGCAACTGGATGGCAATGGACTCCTTGCCCTTGACGACAACATAGGTCTGGCCGGGCTGCGCAAAAACGAAATCACCCGCATCGCGCAACGTGAGCTCGTCGAAAACTTCCATATCCAGCGCCTTGTCGCCGACATGTTTGCGGAAGAAATCGAGCGCCACGGCACTGTCTTTCCAAAGGCTGGCACGGGTCCGGTGGTCCTGGCAGGTCAGGTCGCTGCAGCCCGTTTCATATCCATAATAAGCCTCGCCGCCATTTGCGCCTGCGGTCAGTGCATTCCAGACTATCATCCGTCTGGCATATTCGCGGGTGACGATTTCCTTGCGTGGCTGCGGCAGTTTTTCGACGGGATAATCCTCGTCGACACCAGTACCGCCCTTGGCCGATCCCTGCTCGTCGAGCGAGAGGACCCAGGATCGTCCTGCCCGTTCGGACTCGTTGCGCCAACGGACCATTTCTGCACGGACGGTGTCGGGATAGCCTTGCAGCGACATGCCGTTGAGCGCCGAAAGGTCACCCAGCAAAGGCCGGTAGCGTTCCTTTTGCGGAATGAAGCTATGGATGACGATCGGCCGGTCATAGGCGTCGAGGCCATCGACATATTGGCTCATCTGCCGGACATCGCCCGGCTGCTGGCTGTTTTCCTCGCCGAGATTCCAGCTTGCGGCAAGATAATGACCGAAACGCGCCACCATCTCGCGCAGATAGAGCTTGCGGGTGCGTCCGAGCGCACCTTCGTCCATCAGTTTGTCATTCTCCTGTTCCTGCAACTTGAAATTGATATGCAGCCCGAGCTTGTCGGCATAGTCGAAAGTGCGCTGCCACTGCGCCAGCTTGGAAAGGTCGAAGCGGTCCTGGACAATGCCTTTTCGCCACTGCTCCTTGCGTTTCATCGCTTCATAAGTGGGCGCATCGACCGCTAGGAGATGCGGAAAAACATTGCGGTCATCGCCGCTGGTATTCCAGGTGAGCGCTGAAATGGCGTTCATATCCTGACGGGCTACGTAGCGCAGCATGCCGAGCATCTCGGTGCCTTTTTTATCCTTGCCCCATGTGTAGCCCCTGGCGTCCTTCGCGTCGTAATCGGGCAAATGAAGCGACCAGTTTTTGCGCAATGTCTTGAAATTGGGGGTGGCGTCGAAATCTTCATAAGCCAGCATGTTTTCAGGCGCATCCGGCCCGAACTTCCAGAATATGCTGCGATCGCCCGAATAGCGGTAATAGGTTTCGCCGGTATATTGGACCACGCCGCGCTTTTTTATGGGGTCAGTCTGCGTTGCAGCGACTGTGAAGCTGCCTTTGGCGCCGTCGCCCGCTAGCGGCTCTCCTTTGGCTGCCGAGATTGCGACGTCGCTGCCCCGGCGGAACTCGACCTGCCATTGATAGGCACCGGCGACGGGCGGCAGGAAATGTGCCCGCCATATTTTGCCTGCGGTACAACCGCTATCCGCAGCCATGCTGCAGCCTACAAAATAGCCGGGGATGACCCATTTCTCATCGCCATGCGAAAAAGTGACGGCGAGCCTGACGTCGCTAAAAGGATTTTCACCCGTGCGCTCGTCCATCTGCGGCCCGTCGACGCTTAGCGTGACCGCATCATATACGGCACCGACGCCCTGCAGATTTTGGGCGTGGGCGTTGCTGCCAAGTGCGGCCAAGGCAATACCTGTAAACAATAGATGACGCACTTCGTTCTCCCCTTTTTCTGTTTTCAATCGAGGCCCAAGATTCTGCGATTGGTGGCACGATCGCTCGACCCACTGGCGAAATCGTCGAACGCGCCTGCGGCAGGCGTGATCAGATGTTCGGCCACGAATTTCGCACCCTCGCGCGCGCCCTGCATGTTGTCCTTCAGTGCGCATTCCCATTCGACCACCGCCCAGCCATCGAACCCGTAATGCGTCAGCTTTGCAAAAATGCTGCGGAAATCGATCTGGCCATCGCCCAGAGACCGGAAACGTCCGGCGCGGTCGGCCCAGGGCATGTAGCCGCCATAAACGCCCTGCCGGCCCGTCGGATTGAATTCGGCATCCTTTACATGGAACATGCCGATACGCTCATGGTAGAAATCGATGAATTGGAGATAATCCAGCTGCTGCAGGATGAAATGGCTTGGATCGTAAAGGATCTTGCACTGCGGATGATCTTTTACCTCGGCCAGAAAGCGCTCGAACGTAACCCCATCGTGCAAATCTTCGCCGGGATGGATTTCATAGCAAAGATCGACCCCGGCATCGGCAAATGCATTGAGGATCGGCGTCCAGCGTTTTGCAAGTTCGGCAAAGCCTTCCTCGACCAGTCCTGAGGGCCGCTGCGGCCAAGGATAGAGCGTTGGCCACAATAGCGCGCCTGAAAAAGTAACATGCGCAATGAGGCCCATGTTCTGGCTGGCTTTTGCTGCCTTCATCAACTGGTCTACCGCCCAGGCCTGTCGTTCGATTGGCTTGCCGTGCAATTCAGATGGAGCGAATGCATCGAGCATCGTGTCATAAGCCGGGTGGACGGCAACAAGCTGCCCCTGAAGGTGCGTTGAGAGTTCGGTGACGGCAACACCAGCCTCGGCGCAAATGCCCTTGATCTCGTCGCAATAGTCCTTGCTTTCAGCCGCTTTCACAAGATCGAACGCGCGCGCGTCCCAGCTTGGAATCTGGACACCGACATAGCCGAAATCGGCCATCTGTTTTGCCGCAGAGGCCAGGGTATCGAACGGCGCATTGTCGGACATGAATTGCGCGAGGAAAATCGCCGGGCCTTTGATTCCGGCGCGTTCGCCCCGGTTGCTATTGTCATACATCGAGTTTTCTCCATGAGCCGCCCTCACGGTCGCTTGCGATGACCGCATCGAGAAATGCCATGCCGCGAACGCCGGTTTTAATGTCGGGAACGAGCAACCGATCATCGATGGCGACGCCGTCGATGCGGTCGGCAAATAGTCGGTAGAGGGTCGCAAAAGCCTCGAGATAGCCTTCAGGATGCCCAATCGGTGTGCGAAACAGCGCGCTGACATGGGGATCGAGATAAGGTGCGGCCGCGCGCCATAATTGTGCGGGTTCATCGATCGGCTGGAACCACAGGCTGTTGGGTTCCTCCTGCAACCAGCGAAGACTGCCCTTTTCCCCATGAACACGGATGCGCAGTCCGTTTTCTTCGCCGACAGCAATCTGGCTGGCATATAGTCGGCCCTTGCCGCCGCCGGAAAGGCGAAACGCCACCTCGGCATCATCATCCAATTTGCGGCCATCCACGAAGCGCGTGAGTTCGGCGCGAACCTCAACCACTTCCTTACCGGAAATCATTTCCGCCAGCTGGTGCGCGTGCGTTCCTATGTCTCCGATCGCACCTCCCCCTCCTGCACGCGCAGGATCCGTCCGCCAATCGGCCTGCTTGTTTTCGCCGCCTTCTTCGAAACGGGCAAGCCAGCCCTGCGGATATTCGACAATGATCTTGCGTATCGCGCCGATCCGCCCGGCTTCCACCAATGCCCGCGCCTGATGCACCAGGGGATAGCCCGCATAAGTATGGGCAAGACCGAAAATCAGGCCGGTTTCCTCGGCCTTGCCAGCAAGGACACGCGCTTGACCCAGGTCCATGACCAATGGCTTCTCGCAGAACACATGGAAACCTACCTCGAGCGACGCCATCGCTACTTCGAAATGCACATGATTGGGCGTGACGATGACAACCGCCTGCATCCGCTTGTCCTGCGGCAGTGCCATTTCTCCCGCCAGCATCGCATTGTAGCTGTCATAAATACGATCTTCGGCGAGACCGATTGCAGCACCCGATCTTCTGGCTTTTTCTGCATTCGACGCAAGCGCCCCGCACACAAGCTCGCATCGCCCGTCCATCGCCAGTGCGGCGCGGTGAACGGCGCCGATAAAGGCGCCTTCGCCACCGCCGACCATGCCGAGCCTGACCTTATGCACTATTACTCTCCTTGCGCTGTTGCGCTGAATCATGATTATTATTGATCGATTTTTATCGCGCTTGATCGAATTAGCAAGGATTCAATTTGCTTCAAAGCCAATCGAATATCGCGCTGCCGATCTCGGTCGTCGAGGCTGTCCCGCCAAACTCTCCCGGCAATAGGGCCCCCTCGGCAAACGCCTTTGCAACGGCAAATTCGATCCGTTGCGCCGCAAGCTGCGCTTCGGCAACGCCATGCTTTTCCCCGAGCCAGTCAAGCATCATCGCGCCCGAAAGGATCATCGCGGTGGGATTTGCCTTGTTCTCTCCGGCGATATCGGGCGCGCTTCCATGGCATGGCTGGAACACTGCCTGATGGTCGCCAATATCGGCTGATGGTGCCATGCCCATACCGCCCATCAGGGCCGCACCGAGATCGGACAAAATATCGCCAAACATGTTCTCCGTGACGAGGACGTCGTAATCCCATGGCCGTTTGACCAGGTTGAGCGCCATGGCATCGACATAGGCGAAGTCCGCCTCGATATCGGGAAAGCCTTCGGCTCGTTCCAGGAATATCTTGCGGAAATAGGCAAGACTGCCGATCACGTTCGCCTTGTCGATACACGTTACCCGCCCAGGCAGGCCTTTGGCTTTCCTTTGTCGCGCAAGCCGGAAACTGAAGTCGAAAAGCCGTTCGCAAACTTCGCGCGATATCCGCATTTCGTCAGTGGCATAGCTGTCATCGGCTGCCACGAATGTCTTGCCGCGGCTCGCAAACAGGCCTTCGGTGGACTCCCGGACCAGCACAATATCGAGCGATTGTCCTCGCGGGTCGGCCAGCGGCAAAGGCACGCCGCCAACCGTTCGGATCGGACGGACGCCTGCATAAAGCTGGAATGCCTCGCGCAGCTCGAGTTGCGGTGCAATCTCGGTGCCATCGGGATAACGCACCGAAGGCAGGCCCATAGCTGCGAGCAGGATGGCATCCGCACTGGCGGCCAGCTTCATGCCGGCATCGGGTAAAGATATGCCATGCTTTGCATAATAAGCAGCACCTGCGTCGATAGTCTGGAAGTCGAAGGCAAATGCACCATGGCTTTGGCTGGCGACTTTTTCCAATATTGCAAGACAGGGCGCGGTGACTTCGGGACCGATTCCGTCGCCCGGCAGGACGGCTATACGGAATGCCGTACTCATAACGGCGTGCCCTGATCGAGGATGCCGCAACGTACGATCTTGCCGCGTGTCCAAGGTCCTACTTTGGCATTGAAGCTTAGAAAATGCTCGCTCGCCAAATGCAAATCGAATGCCGCGCGGTCGTCATATAGTTCGTAGAGAAAGACGATCTCGTCATCGCCATTCTCGATGCTGCAGACATCGAAATGGCGGCATGCTGCTTCCCTGCTCAGCGAATCATTCGCCTGCTGCTTTACAGCGTCCAGAAACGCAGGCCTGTGCTCGGGAGCGATATCGAATTCAACCGTTACGACATACATGGATATATTCTTCCTACAGTTTCATGATGGAAAATGATGGGCCAGATCGGCGAGCTGATCTGCATCGAGCGTCCGGATTGCCCGCCCGCCCAGCAGCAGGAACAGCCTGGCCGTCTCTTCCAGTTCCTCGATTGCAGCAATGCCGGCATCCAGAGAATGGCCCGATACGACCGGACCATGATTGGCGAGCAGAACCGCGTGGCGCCTCGGGTCGACGCGAGCGATCGCATCGGCGAGCGCCATATCACCCGGCCTGAAATAGGGAAGCATCTGGACCTTGCCCACGCGCATCACAAAATAGGGCGTGATCGGCGGGATCGGATTGTCGGTGTCGATATCGGCGAGCGACGATACCGCTACGCTGTGCGAGCAATGCAAATGCACGACCGCTCTGTCCTGCGGTCGGCGCCGGTAGGATGCGAGGTGCATGAAACCTTCTTTTGACGGCCTATCGCCCGAAACATGCCCGCCATTAAAGTCGAGCTTCGATATCCGCGCAGCATCGAGGCCACCGAGCGAGCTGTTGGTCGGGGTGACGAGCAGGCCATCGTCAAGCCGGATACTGATATTGCCAGCCGTGCCATGGGCCAGCCCGCGAGCCATCAGAGCCTCACCAGCCGCCACTATTTGCTCGCGTGCAGCAATTTCTTCAGGACTCATGGCGTGCTTTCCTTCAATCTGGCCCGCGCCGTTTCAAAAAAATCGTCGCCGCCGAAATTGCCCGATTTCAGCGCAAGCCAAAGTCCGCCCCCAGCTGCGCTGTAGCACCAGGGAACGCCCGGAGCGATTTCAGGTCCAATCAACAAATGGTTCGCGCAAAGGCGTTCGGCGACCGCGCCCGATGTCTCGCCACCGGCGACAATGAAGATGCGGTGGCCGGCTTCAAAAAGGGCAAATGCAATGTCGGCAAGCGCCGCTTCGATCATAACGCCGGCAGCACTTCCTCCAAGATTTTCCTGCACAGCTGCCAGCGCCTTTGCATCGACCGACGAGCTCAGCAAAACGGCATCGCTATCCTCGAGCGCAGATTGCGCTTCGGCAATCAGGCGAACCGACAAGCATTCGTCTTCAGCCAGTGTTTCGGCGTCAAGGCGCAGGTGGGGAAGATCATCGCGCACTGCGGCGATCTGGCGCAACGTTGCTTCGGAACAGCTCCCCGCCAGAATGACTGTTTTGAATTGATCGGGCGGCACCGGAAAGCGCGCTGTGGAGGACCGGCCTTCGGCGGAACGAGCACCCGCGTAAGCGGCGCCGAATGCCGAACCACCGGTAGCGAAGCTGCAATGCTTTGCTCCCGCGGCCACGACCCGCAAGTCGTCGTCGCTCACGCTGTCGGCAATCTGGAATCGTGGACCTTCGGCAATTGAAAGCGATACGGCAGCGGATCCTTTCTCAATCAGCTCGTGACCGATGAGCCCCACATCCTGCCCGCAAATCTGCCTGCTTAAGACGCTGACCAGATTTGCGTCGCGCATCGGCGTTAATGGATGGTTCGCCATTCCGGTTTCGCTAATCGGTTTGCCGTCTACATAAAGATGGCCGTTGCGGACGGTCCGGCCGTTTTCGGGGAAGGCCGGATTGAACATGACATGACCCGCATCCCAAAAATCGGCAAGCGCGATTGCCACCGGACCGATATTACCACGATCGGTAGAATCGAAGGTCGAGCAGTATTTGAAGTACAGCGTCCCCGCGCCAGCATTTTTCAGCCATTTCGCAGCAGCCAGCGACTGCGACACCGCTAGATCGGGTTCGATGGTACGGCTCTTCAATGCAACAATCATCGCATCTGTGTCGCCAGCTACCTGCCCGCTATCGGGCACGCCTACGAAGATCGAAACGCGCATGCCGCGTCGCGCCAGCAAAGCCCCCATATCGGTTGCCCCGGTAAAATCATCCGCGATGCAGCCGAACATATTCGCTAACAAACCGGTTCCCTGTCGATCAAATTTGATTATTAATGATCATTACTGTAGCAGATTCGATCAGAATGGGAAGTCTCCGGGTGGCTATAAGCATCGATATTACCGAAAGCAGAGTGAGCCTCGATGCGCTTTCGGCGATTGGCGCTGGATTGAGCCGACCGGAATCGGTGCTGACCACTTCCAATGGCGACATCTGGACTGCCCATTGGGCAGGCGGAGGCGTGTCGCTGATCAGGCCGGATGGCTCTGTACACCACCATCTTCCCAAGAGGCCGATTGACGATATTCATCCAAACGGCATTGCACTTATGCGCGATCGCAGTTTCCTGCTGGCCAATCTGGGCGAAACAGGCGGTATATGGCGACTGACCCGTGAAGGCGATCTGATGCCGTTTCTGGTTGAAGCCGAGGGCGAAGCGTTGGCGCCCTCCAATTTTGTCTCAATCGACACCAAGGGCCGCATCTGGATTTCGGTCAGCACAAGGCTCGCACCCCGTGCCCTGGCCTATCGCGGCAATGTTGCAGATGGCTTCATCGTCATGCTCGATGAACGGGGTCCGCGCATCGTCGCCGATGGTCTTGGCTATACAAATGAAATATTGGTCAGCCCGTGCGGAAACTGGCTTTACGCCAATGAAACATTCGGGCGGCGACTGACCCGCTTTCCGATCACCGAAACAGGAAGTCTCGGACTTGGCGAGACCGTGGCGGAATTCGGCAAAGGCCTGTTTCCGGACGGACTATCGTTCGATGAAGATGGCGGCATCTGGATTATAAGCATCGTCAGCAATAGCGTCCTTCGAATTGCTCCCGACGGACGGACTGAAACGATCTTTCAAGATCATGATCCATCTTTTGTGGACGAGGTCGAAAATGCCTTTGCTGAAGGCGAAATGGGACGCCCGCATCTCGATGCGAACAAGAGCGCCATAATGAAAAATATCTCAAGCATCGCCTTCGGCGGGCAAGACCGCAGAACCGCGATATTGGGCTGCCTGCTCGGGGACGATCTGCAGACATTCCGGACCCGGTTTACAGGGGTGGAACCGGTTCACTGGCACTGGAATGTGCAACTGCCGGAATAAAGATAAATGTGAGGAGAGGGATTTTGCAACAAAGATATTGGCTGGTGGTCGGCACTTTTGCGTTGTCGCTGCTCCTCTATATCGATCGTATCTGCATCTCTGCGGCCAAGGCCGACGTCACCCGCGATTTGCAGTTGAGCGACACCCAGTTTGGCTGGGTTCTATCCGCCTTCGCTCTCGGTTATGCGCTGTTCCAGACCCCGGGCGGGATGCTGGCCGACAAATATGGTCCGCGCCGCATACTCTCCGCGATCGTCGTTTTCTGGTCGGCTTTTACAGCGCTTACCGGCCTTGCGGCCGGCTATGTCACGATGCTTGTTTATCGCTTCCTCTTCGGTGCCGGCGAAGCCGGTGCATTCCCGGCGATTTCACGAGCGGTTTACAGCTGGGTACCGGCGCAGGAGCGCGGCCTTGTCAATGGCATCAATTTCTCGGGCTCGCGGGTCGGCGGCGCGGCGGCGCTAATTGTCATGCCGTGGTTCATCCAGTCGTTCGGATGGCGCGAAAGCTTTTTCATATTGGGCGCGATCGGTGTGGCATGGGCAATCTTCTGGTGGTCCTGGTTTCGCGACACGCCCGAAGAAAAGCCGGGCGTCTCGGACGAAGAACGCGCCGTCATCGCCGCGAACCGTCCGGTATCGGAAGCCGCCGAAACGGTGCCACTAGGCGTGATGTTGACGTCGCGAAACATGTGGATCGCAATGGCGCAGTATCTGTGCAGCAATTTCACTTTTTTCTTCACGCTGACCTGGCTTTATCCCTTCATCCAGAAGACCTACGACCTGTCGATCGCCACCGCCGGGATATTGGCAGCAATGCCGCTTCTGGGCGGCGCGCTGGGCAACTGGGCATCGGGATTGCTGGTCGACCGGCTTTACCGTTCGGGTCGCTGGACCGGATCGCGCCGGATACCGGCAATCATCGGATTCCTTTTGGGGGCCACTGGCCTGATCTTCGGAATGGGCGCGGAAAGCGCGGTCGAGGCAATCATCTGGCTGACAATCGCGGTTTTCGGTGTGGATATGACGCTCAGCCCAAGCTGGTCATTCTGCGTCGATATTGGACGCAAATCGTCGGGAGCGGTATCGGGAACAATGAACATGGCGGGCAATCTCGGCTCGTTCACCACCGCATTGGCCTTCCCTTATCTCCAGCTATGGACGGGCAATAATGAAATCTTCTTCATCGTTGCAGCAGCGCTGAACATATTCGCCGCTTTGTTATGGCTGAAGGCAGACCCGCAAAAACCGATCGGCACGGGGCGCGCCACATGAGCGTGAAGAGACTGAAAGGCATCGGGATCGGCGCGGGCTATTTCAGCGGCTTTCATTACGACGCCTGGACCCGGCTTCGTGAAAAGGCGGAGATGGCTGCAGCCTTTGCGCTCGATGCCGATCAGGCAAAGGCAATGGCATCCAGGCATGGAATAGCCGAGGGGCATGCCATCGAAGCGCTGGAATCGGTCCTGGCACGGATAAAGCCGGACTTCGTAGACATCATCGCACCGCCACACGCGCACCGGGCGCTGGTCGAACTTTGCGTCGCGCATGGCGTCGCCATAATCTGCCAGAAGCCGTTAGGCCGAAACTTCGCCGAAGCCGGGGAAATCGTGGCCCTGACCGCAGATGCCGGTGTTCCCTTCATGGTGCATGAAAACTGGCGCTGGCAGCCGTGGTATCGTGAAATGGCCAAACTCGTTGGCGATGGGAAGTTGCTGGGCGCAATCCATTCGATATCGACATCCATGCGGATGGGCGATGGCTGGGCACAAAATGCCTATCTCGAGCGCCAGCCCTATTTTCGCGATTATCCCCGCCTTCTGATCTTCGAGACGGGCATTCATTTTCTCGATACATTCCGCTTTCTGGGCGGAGAGATAACTTCCGTCCACGCCCGCATTCAAAGACGCAATCCCGCCATCTGCGGCGAGGATGCAGCGCAAATTATCTGCGGCTTCGAAAATGGCGCAACGGCCATTCTCGATGCGAGCCGCTACAATGAAAGCGAGCATGACAACCCGCGTCATACATTTGGAACGATGCGGATCGACTGTGCCAATGGGCATGTCAGGTTCGACGAGCACGGGCGGTTGTGGACAAAGCTGCTTGGCGAACCGGTAAGGGAAATTGGCTATTCGCCATCTTCCGAAGGCTTTGCCGGTGACTGCGTTCTCGCAACGCAGGATCATTTTGTCACCGAGCTTGCTGGCGACCGGAAATTCGAGAGCGGCGGCTCTTCCTATCTGAAAAGCATGGCGCTCGTGGAAGCCTCCTACCGATCGGCTGCAGAAAACAAGGTGATAATCCTATGAAACGCAAAACTCTCACCGCAGCGCTGACGCTGCTGCCGCTGTTTTCGGCACATGCACCTTTAGTAGCACAAAGCGCGCTCGAAAAAGGTTTCGACAATCCCACTGCAGAGGCAAAACCGGGCACGTGGTTTCATGTGATGAGCGGCAACATGACCCGCGAAGGTATCACCCTCGATCTAGAAGCCATGGCGCGTGTCGGCATCGGCCATGTCACCATGTTCAATGTCACGCAGGGTATTCCCCTTGGGCGGGTCAAGTTCAACAGCGACGAACATATCGAACTGGTTGCCCATGCAGCGGCCGAAGCAAAGCGCCTGGGGCTTACTTTCGGTGTCCATAATAGCGATGGCTGGACATCGAGCGGCGGGCCTTGGGTGACACCCGAACAATCGATGAAACGGGTTGTGTGGAGCGAAGCTTTCGCCAGAGGCGGAAACATATCGCTCAAACTTGCCAGACCTCCCGCAATGCGCGGCTTTTATCGCGACATTGCAACGATCGCATTTCCCTCGCAGCCCGACGATGCAGCCGGTGCAGACCTGGCCATGCAAGTCACCGGCACCGGCACCGATTTTAATCCCGCAGTCCTGACGGACCGGCTGTATGACAAGGCAACCCCCGTCGCCGCCGCAGCAGGGCAAGCGTCGATTATGATCGACCTGGGCAGCGCCAAATCTGTCGCGCATGTCGACATGATGGTCGAGGAAGGACGCGATCTGGCGTTTGAAATCAGCGCTTCCGATGACGCACAAAGCTGGCGGCTGCTGGCCACATTGCAGAGTTCGCGAAGCGGTAAATCCGAAGCGACGATTACGGGCAACTGGCAGCCGTCTGCGGCCCGCTATTTTCGCGTGTCCGCCCCCGATACATTTACAACCAAGGAGATTGCGCTGGCGGCAACGCGCCGGATTCCCGATTTTTATGCACGCTCGTCGCTGTCCGACTTTCGCGGGCGTTCGACACTGAAACCGCTTGCGAGCGAGAAAGACTCGCTGGGCGACGCAACCGGCCTGACTGCGATCGACTCTGCAAAAATTATCGATCTGACCCAATTTATGAAGCCCGATGGGACGCTGGCAACAAAGCTGCCCAAAGGCGAATGGACGATATTGCGATTTGGTTACACCACGACCGGCGCGGTGAATGTGCCTGCGTCGGCAGAAGGCACGGGGCTTGAAGTCGACAAATTCAGCGAGGCTGCAGTGGAAGCCCATTATAACGCCTATATGCGACGCGTCGTCGATGCAGCGCGCGCTATCCGTCCCGATGCCTTCGAGCGGACGATTATCGACAGTTACGAGGTTGGCGGGCAAAACTGGACTGAAGGCTATGAGGCTATTTTCAAAGCCGCAACGGACCGCGATATCGTTCGCTACCTCCCGCTATATACCGGTCGCATGGTTGGAAGCGCCCAAGAAAGCGCCGAATTTTACAACAGCGTCCGGCGACTGAACAGCGACCTGATGCGCGATAATTACTTCGGCCATTTTACCTCGCTTGCCCATAAGGATCGGCTGAAAGTTTACATCGAGGCTTATGGTTACGGTCCGTTCAACGAACTGGACGCGGCTCGGGCGGCCGATATTCCGATGGGCGAATTCTGGCTTGGCCGCCCGCAAGAGCAGGTGGCGGCGATGGTTTCTGCCGCGCATATATATGGAAAACAACAGATTGCCGCGGAAGCCTTTACTGGATTTCCCGAACTTAACTGGGGATTTCATCCCGCCATGGCAAAGACACGCGGCGATGATATCTGGACCAAGGGGATCAACTCCTTTGTCTTCCACCGCTTTGCACATCAGGCCAATGTCCATGTCAAACCCGGGATGACGATGAACCGATGGGGCAGCCATTTCGACCGCCATCAGCCCTGGTGGGACAAGGCAGGCGCTGCATGGTTTCGCTATATGGCGCGCGGACAATATTTGCTGCAGCAGGGTCATGCCGCAGTCGATATCGCCTATTTTGTCGGCGACAGTGCGCCTGCCACCTGCCCCCGTCAGGACCGGCAAAGCGACTGGCTGCCGACAGGCTATAAATCGGATTGCCTCAACGCCGATGTGCTGCTGAACCGTTCCATCTTGAAAGATGGCAGGCTGGTTCTGCCCGAAGGCAATGGCTATAGCGCCATCATATTGGGCAATAGCAGACAGCTGACCGCAAATACCATAAAGCGGCTGACCGCAGCAGCCCAAGCAGGCGTCCTCATATTCGGCGCAAAGCCTGAGCCGATGGTTGCGGTTGGTGCCGATGAAAGCGAGAGAGCAGAATTACAGGCAATAATCGACCGCCTTTGGGCGCGGCCAGAAGTGGGTTCGCTTGCTTCGGTCGCAACAAGGTTACCCGCGAAGGTCACCCCCGATTTCCTGACCGACGGCGAAACGCCGCTGCCATTCATCCACCGCCGCACAGACGAGGGAGATGTCTATTTTACTTTCAATCCGGGCGATCAACCGCGCGAAGTCACCGTTTCGCTGCGCAGCTCCGGGCTGGTGCCCGAACTCTGGGATGCGGTAAATGGCACGCGCCGTCCCGTGCCAAAATTCGATTTTGACGGCGGGCGTACCCAATTTACGCTTGCGCTGAACGGCGGCGAGTCATCGTTCATCGTCTTGCGCAAACCGGGTGTGGCACGCTCGCAGGCTCTCGCTGAGTCGGCCCCCGATAAGCTTGATGTCGCGGTTCCCGAAAGCTGGACGATCCGGTTGGCCGAAGCGACTGGCGAAAAGACCGATTTGCCCGAAGCGCCTCTTGTCGATCTTAAAGACCATAAGGACCAGCGGGCGCGGGATTTTGCAGGCACTGCGACTTATCGCAACAGCTTCACGGTCAAAGCCGGTGAACTGCAGCGCGGGCAAAAGGCAGTGCTAGACCTTGGACAGGTAGCAGTCGCCGCGACTGTGCGCGTTAACGGCAAGGAAATAGCGACCCTCTGGATGCCGCCATACCGGATTGATATCGCCGCTGCGTTGAAGACCGGAAGCAACGAAATCGAAATCGAAGTTCCTACCCTTTGGACGAACCGCCTGATTGCCGATGCCGGACTACCCGACACATCGGGCTTTGTCGTCGCCGACCGCAGCAACAAGCCGACTACGCCTATGGTGCAATGGTATATGGACAACCGGCCACCGCCAGCCGGTCCGCGAAAGACGTTTACGACGCAGCCCTTTTTCAAGGCCGATGACCCGCGCGTGCCTGCAGGGCTGATCGGGCCGGTCAAACTCACATTGGAGAAATAAGCCTATTCGGCGACAACGACCCGGACACCGGCCTTTTCAAGCATGTTGCGCGTTTCCGCAGTTATGCCTTTGTCGGTAACGATCGTGTCGATGCGATCGAGTTCGCACACAACATGGCCGGCGGGCGCGGAAAATTTCGAGGAATCCACAAGCACGATGATCTCATCGGCCTTGTCGATGAACCTGCGTTCGCTCGCAACCAGAATGATATCGAGCTGCATGATGCCCAATGGGCCGACCGACGCTGCACCCATGAACAGCTTTGGCGCATGAAAGCGCGGCATTCCATCGTCACCGAAAGCCGAAAGAATGATATTCTGCTCGGCGAAAACAGCGCCTGACGGCACGAGGATACGGGTATCGGCCTGATCGATCAGTCCGGCTACGATGTGGAGCGAATTGGTCAGCACCTGCAGCCCGAGCGATGCAATGTGCGGGCACATCTGGACTGTCGTCGAACCGCCATCGATCATCACGGCTTCACCGGCGATGCATAATTTCGACGCCGCCTTGCCGATTGCTTCTTTCTCGGCACGGTGAAGTCGCTGGTTCTCCTGAAATGGGACGCCGAGCAACCGTCTCGTGCCGCCCAAATGCGCCGCACCGTCGCCGTTGACTGGCTGCGTCGATTTGACGCCGCCCCTGACGCGGAGAATATGTCCGTCTTGGGCCAAGCGCGTGAGATCGCGCCGGATCGTCGCGGGCGATGCCGCCATGCTACGTTCCAGTTCCGAAAATGAAATAAAATCCCGCTCTGCCACCAGGCCCAGGATCATCGTTTCACGTTCGTTCGCATGCATGAACGATCTTATTCATCAAAGACGCAACCGATTACAACCAAAATCGATCATCGCGCCAATCATGCGCGCGAAAATGCGTGGATAATGTTTTGACTACGAACAGCTGAAAAACTCAAGTTGGTGACGGTAAACGGTAATCGATTACCCAGATCGCGGTTGGTTCGCCGTCTTTGCCGTTTGTCGGCGGCATTTGCCAGACGACCGATACGACACCATCCGAGAGACGCGAAGTGTCCCAGTTGCTATAGCCGCCGCGCGGAACTCCGCCTGGCAGTCCCTTCACTTCGGGCAGTTTGACCTGCCTCCAGCTGGAAAACCCGTCGGACCGGCTCGCTATATAAATTTCGGGATCGGCGCGCTGGCTTCCAAAAGCGTAAAGCGTGTCACCTGCAAATCTGAGGTCGGCGCCGCCGAGGAGAAAGCCGGATGGCTTGCCCGACCATTTTCCCTTGCCAGGCGCTGCGCCGACATAATGGAACGTCTTTCGGCTGCTATTGTCGTCAGGGACTGCCAGATGGCTGAGCAGCACATGAAAATCGCCGGTTTTAGGATCGATTACCGACATGTTCGCCGGATTTGAAGGCGCCACAGCGTAAGGCAGCGGCACGACCGGCTCACCGATATTGTCGATACCGATTGCCTCGCCTCGCGACGTATCGGCAACTATGCTGTTGTCGTAGCGCCGCCAGACGATACCGCCATCGAGGCTCTTGGCGTAATAAAGGCCATGATTGCAATATAGCTCGCCCTTGGGATTGCCCTGACATTCCTTCTCGCGGAACAACCAGCTCATCTGCAAGCTGCCGTCGGGGCCGATCTGGATACCGTTGGAAAGATACGGCCCGCGCGTTTTGTTCTGGCCGTTCCAGCTTCCCTGCTGTGAAGAAATCCGCGTGATCTTTGTTTCCCAGCTTTGCGCCGCGCTATCATACCCCACCTTCTGCATTTCGCCGCCGTAAGAACCGCCATCGCGGAAGTACATCAGCAGATCGCCTTCGCCCGATTTCACAAAAGAAGGATAGGTCACAACCCAGCTGAATTTGTCCCATCCGAAATTCCTGCGATAGGTAAAGGTTACATCGTCCCATTTTATGCCGGTGGGATTGTCCGCCACACCGGCTGACGTATTGGCATAGTTCATCCACCGCTGGTTATGGTGGTCGAAAGTAATGTGGATACGGCCATCACCCTCCGATATCGCAATGGACGGGCGGTTATGTGCATCATCGCTGGTAAGCTTATAGCCTGTTACCTTCGCCCGCTCCCAGGCTTTGCTGCCCTCCTTGCGACGCGCCACGAAAACTTCGCCGAACTGTTCGGTCTTTGGCTTACTTCGGTCCTTGCCTGTGTAAAAAACTACATATTGGTAGCCTTTATAGGTAACGCCTTTCGCCCCCAGTTGCCCCACGAAACGTGGCTTGCCGTCCCTTGCGCGGTCGCTGCCGTCAGACGAATGCGCACTGGCTGTCAGTTGCGTGGCACCCAGCACCTCTGCCCCTTCGGAGGCGGCCCCTGCCGCCGGCGTGAAAAGCAAAGCAGCCGCCAATAGACCTGCAACACGGACCCGGTTTATTGTCATGTCGGAAATGCTTTCTGCAAAAAGTGAAATCAGGCTTTTGGCAATCGATAATCTATTGCCCACACCGGCGATGGCGTTCCATCCCGGCCATCTGGCGGAGGCAGTTGCCACATCAGCGAGGCAATACCCTGCTCGAGCAAAGACAAGTCCCATGTTGCATATCCGCCATTGGCCTTTGTGCCGGTCGGAAGGCCTTGCGGCGTTGGCAAAGCCACCTGGCTCCAGCTTTCGAACCCGTCCGTGCGGTCGGCATAATAGATCGCCGCATTGTCGCGCTCCCCGCCAAAAGCATATAGGCGGTCGCCGGCAAATTGGATGAACCCGCCGCCAAGTTTGAAGCTCGATTGCTTGCCCTTCCAGCTGCCATTCGGCTGACGGACATAGTGGAATGTACCACGCGTGCTTTCATCTTCCATCCTGGTCAAATGGCTTATGAGCAGGTGAAACTGACCGGTCTTGGGATCGATCGCAGCGGTTTGCGCCGGATTGGAGGGCTTCATACCCATCGGTACATCGACCACAGGAGGCCCGACATTATCGACGCCGACCGTTTCGCCCTTGCTGGTGTCCGCAATCAACGTGCCGTCGGTTCGCAGCCAGCTTTTGCCGCCATCGCGGCTTTGCGCATAATAAATACCCCGGTTGCAATCGATCCCGTCACCCCATTTTTTTGGGCCGGACTGGCAAACGCTTTCGCGGAACAGCCAGCTCAGTTGCAAGCTGCCGTCGGGTCCCACCTGGATACCCTGTGCAAGATAGGGGCCGCGATTGCTTTGCTCGCCCCGAAACGTGCCTTTGTTGGTCGAGATGCGTGTAATAGCCTTTTCCCAGCTATTGGACTTGCTGTCGTACAGGACTTTCTGCATCTCGCCGTTGCCGGAGCCGCCATCGCGGAAATAGAGCAGGAGATCGCCTTTTCCCGATTTGACGAACGCAGGATAGGTAACCGACCAGCGGAAATCGGGCCATTCGAAATTGCGGCGAAAGGTGAAGGTTTTGTTGTCCCACTTGGTGCCTTCCGGATTATCGGCAATGCCGGTGGCGGTATTGGCATAGTTCATCCAGTCAAAGGCGTGATGGTCGAAGGTGACATGAATACGGCCATCGCCTTCCGAAATGGCAATTGCCGGACGGTTATGCGCATCGTCGGTGACGATCTTGTGCCCCTCGACCTTGGCGTGCTGCCACTCGTTGCTGCCCAATTTGCGTCGGGCAACAAACACTTCGCCGAAACTTTCACCTACCGGTTTCGACCTGTCTTTGCCGGTGTAGTAAATCACATATTGCCAGCCTTTGTAGCTAACTCCGCGTGTGCCAATGGCACCGGGAAAACGGGGCGGGCCTCCACGGGCGCGTTCGCTTCCGTCGGACCCGTGCGCCTTATCGACAATCTTGCTTGCGCCGATGAGCGTTGCGGAGCCGTCTTTTGCTGCAACCATCGTCGGCGCACAAACAGCCAATGCTGCAAACAAACTCAGTATCTTTGCCAGTCGCATCACTCTCTCCTGTACGTCGGCGGACTATTTCTGTGACGACCTTGCCGAAACCTGTATCGAACTCACACGATGCCGGCGCCCAATCCGACAGGTTTGCGCGATTGCGCGCAGCGGTCGCGCCACTGCGATCTCCGATAGGCGCCCAGTGCATCGATTGCGCCGCCCGCCTCCAGCCGCGCCTGCGCGACGATCGGCGATACATCGGTCCGGTAGGCCTGACGCAGCGCCTGGAAGGCCATCATCGTGTCATTGTTTTCCTGCGCGTGGCGCAATGCTCCGCGGTCGACCAGGCTGGCCTTGGCAAAAGCGGAAACAATGGCTTCTGCCGATGACAGCATCGATTCAATCGGATCGGTCACATTATGCGACTGGTCGATCATATATGCAGGGTTAAAACCGTCACGCGGGTTTAGCTCGGCTTCAATCAGTTCATTGAACACGAGAAACAGCTGATGCGGGTTTATCGACCCTGAATCCAGATCGTCATCCCCATATTTGCTGTCATTGAAATGGAATCCGCCAAGCTTTCCGAAGCGGTGCAGGCGGGCAACGATCTGTTCGATATTCACATTGGGCGCATGATGGCCGAGATCGACCAGACATTGCGCCTTTGGTCCCAAAGTCTGCGCGGCAAGGATCGAACTCCCCCAATCGCTGATCACCGTCGAATAAAATGCCGGTTCGAACATTTTATGCTCGAGCAGCATCCGCCAACCATCGGGAAGTGCAGCATACACTTCGGCTGCTGCATCCAGATACCGGTCGAGCGAGCGCCCCAGATCCTGCTGACCCGGAAAGTTCGTACCATCTCCGACCCAGACGGTCAGTGCATCGGAGCCGAGCTTTTCTCCGATTTCGATGCATTCGATATTATGTTCGACGGCCTGCTGCCGCGTGGCTTCGATGGTCGATGCCAGCGAGCCGGTCGAATAGCTGTGCGCCTGACCGGGCTGGTCCTGAAAGGTGTTGGAATTTACTGCATCGAACCCTAGACCAAGGCTCGATGCCTCCTCCTTGAGAGCGGTATAATCGCCGACCTTGTCCCAGGGAAAATGCGGGCTGACACGCGGCGTTGCCTGGCTCAGCTGGTTGACCACGGCGCAGTCGGCCAGCTTTTCATGAATGTTTGTCGGCTCGCCCGGAATGGGAAATTTGGCGAAGCGGGTGCCTCCGCGACCCGAGCCCCAGCTCGGCAACGCAACCGAAAATCCGGCAACACGATCCTTGACGGCACCGATGGAGATGCCGCGACGCTCGAGCTGCCGCCCGAGGCTTCCATAATCGTCGTCCAGCGCGGCCAGCAACGGCGCATTATGCTCGGCGATCAGCTCGCCCGAAATCGGCAATTCTTCCATTCCTCTCCCTTCCGCAGATTCAGCGCACAAAAGCCTGCGCGTTGCCTGCGTCGACATTGATTATATTGCCGGTCGATTTAGCGGACATATCGCTTGCAAGGAAATAAACGGCCTCGGCAACATCCTCGGGCAGAACATCCTTTTTTAGCATCGAGCGGTTGCGGTAATGCTCCTCGAGTTCAGTGCCCGCATCGATTCCGTGCGCACCTGCCCGTTCCTTCCGCCAGTCGCCATCCCAGATGCGCGATCCGCGAATGACCGCATCGGGATTGACGCTATTGACCCTTATACCAACGGGCGCGCCTTCAAGCGCGAGGCAGCGCGCAAGGTGCAGCGAAGCGGCCTTTGCCGATGCATAAGCAGATGCATTGGTCGCAGCGGCCAGTCCGTTTTTGGAGCCGATAAAGATTATCGAGCCGCCACCATTGGCCGTCATGATCGCAAAGGCTGCCTTGCTGGTCAGAAAATAGCCTTCTGCCAGAACATCGTAATTTTTGCGCCAAAGGGCCGATGTCGTTTCACCGATCGGCGCGGCCGACGCAATCCCTGCATTGGCAACAAAAATATCGAGGCCGCCAAATTCGCGAGCACAAGCGGCAAAGGCCGCCTCTATCTGTGCCTCGCTTGTTACGTCGCACACAGCCGTGCGGACGACATCCTTGCCAAACCGCTCAGCAAGGCCAGCGAAAATCAATGCAAGATTGTCCTCGTCGCGGTCGAGCAGCAAGACGCAAGCGCCGTCGGCAAGCAGCCGGGCTGCTGTTGCCGATCCGATGCCCCCTGCGCCGCCAGTTACGAGCGCAATCTTTCCCGCAAGCGGCTTGGACTTGGGCATCCGTTGCAACTTGGCCTCTTCCAGAAGCCAGTACTCGATGTCAAATGCCTCCTGCTGGTCGAGCCCGATATATTCCCCGATGGCCTCTGCACCGCGCATGACGTTGATCGCATTACCGTAAAACTCTCCGGCAAGACGGGCGGTGACTTTATCGAGCGCGAAAGTGATCCGGCCAACGCCGGGGACCAGGACGACAACCGGATTGCTATCGCGCATAGCCGGAGAATTACCCCTTTTGCAGCGCTCATAATAAGCAGCATATTCCTGCCGATATTGCTCGAGTGCGTCCGACAGATAACTGTCATCGTCCAGCCTGGATGGATCGAGCGCGAGCGGCGCGATCTTGGTTCGCAGGAAATGGTCTGGGCAGCTGGTTCCGATGGCCGCAAGTTTCTGAAAATCCTTGCTGTTCACAAATTCGAGCGTTTCCGCGTCGTCCGAAAAATGCCCGACTTTGCTGCGCTCGCCGGTCATGAAGCCCCTGATACGAGGCATCAGGCCGGCTGCTACCGCAGCACGAGCGACAGGGTCGAGCGATTGCGTTATCCGGCCGCCAAAGGCCGGTTTTTGATCCAGCTTTGAATTGAGGTATCGCGCCGCATCCGAAATCAGATCGACTGTATGTGCGTAGCAGGCCTTGGCGCTGTCGGCCCAGCAAATAATCCCGTGCCCGGCCAGCATCACACCCTGCAATCCCGGATTTGCTGCGACATAGTCGCGCAGTTGCACGCCCAATGTGTAACCCGGTCGCTTCCAGGGCAGCCATCCGATCTTGCCGCCCCAGATTTCCTGCGTCGCTGCCTCACCGCCCGAAGATGCAGCCAGCGCGATAATGGCATCGGGATGTACATGGTCGACATGGGCAAAAGGCAGCAGGCTGTGAAGCGGCGTGTCGATCGATGCCGCGCGGGCATTGAGATCGAAAGTGCAATGCGGCAGATAACCGACCATCTTGTCGTCATCGTCGGGCCCGTGATAATGCGCCTCGAGACCGAGCAGCTTTTCCTGATACAGCGTTGCAAAGCCATCGAGCTTCATCGAGCCGATGTCGCCGCCCGATCCTTTGACCCACAATATGTCGACATTTTCGCCAGTCAGCGGATCGATAGCGTCCAGCTTGGCCGATGTGTTTCCGCCGCCAAAATTGGTAACTGTCAGATCGGAGCCCAGCAGGTTGGAGCGATATAAAAGCAATTCTTGCGGCGTCATCCCTGCAGCCGATTCATCCGACCAGCGATTTTCCGGAATAGCGAACGGAATCGCCGCATTTCCCTCAAGGTCAGACCGTGCCATGTCCAGCATTATATATCCTTTGGCGTGAAATTATGCCTTGCAATTATCGGCCATTTTGCTCTTATGCAATCATAATTGATAATTTTCGATCAAATTCGCTTGGAGAGGGGCGTTCATGGCACGAGCAGTGCTAGACATCGGCAAAACGCTGGCCAAAGTCACGCTTTGGGACCGCGATGGCTGCCTGCTCGCCCGGGAAACGCGCGCAAATCAGATAGTTGAAAAAGACGGAACGCGCCGTCTGGATATTGCCGGTATCGATGGCTGGCTTGGCGAAACCCTGGCCAGACTGGCGCCGCTGCATCCAATCGAATCAATCTTCCCTGTCGGCCATGGCGCGGCTGCCGTGATCGTCCGAAGCGACCTGTCTTTTGAAGCGGCCCTCGATTACGAACAGGGCTATAGTTCTGCGGAACAAGCACAATACAAACTGATACGCGATGCCTATGAAAGCACTGGCTCGCCTTTGCTGCCTCTCGGCCTCAACCTCGGCATCCAGCTTTTCCACCTTATCTCCACCGATCCGGATTTGCTGGAAGGCGCGACCATTTTGCCCTGGCCGCAATTCTGGGCATGGCGTCTGTGCGGCGTGATGGCGAACGAGGTCACCAGCATGGGATGCCACACAGACCTGTGGTGCCCTACCAGCAGCCGACCATCCAAGCTGGCGGACCGTCTGGGATTGGCTGAACATCTGGCTCCGCTTTATGCAGCGACGGACATTCTGGGAACTTTGACGCCCGAATGGATCAAGCGGACAGGGCTTGGTGCTGATACCGAGATCTATTGCGGCATTCATGACAGCAACGCCGCTCTGATAGCCGCACGCGCCTTTCCCGAGATTGTCGACGAAGAATCGACAGTGCTCTCGACAGGCACATGGTTTGTGGCGATGCGTTCGCCCGAGCATGCCGATATGGTCGATATTTCCAGCCTGGCCGAAACGCGGGACTGCCTGGTCAATGTCGATGCCTTTGGAAAGCCGGTTCCTTCAGCCCGATTCATGGGCGGTCGCGAAATCGAAACGCAGATCGAAATCGACACCCGCCGCGTCGACATCAAGCCCGATCAGCCCGCCCTGCTCGCGGCTGTCCCTGAAATCGTCGCGAAGGGACAAATGCTGCTGCCGACACTCGCACCCGGCACCGGCCCCTTCCCTGACCGCACGGGCCAATGGATCAACAAGCCCGACGACTGGCACGCCCGGCGTGCGGCGGTCTGCATTTACGCCGCATTGCTTGCCGACCAGTCGCTCGACCTGATCGGATCGAAGGACAGGCTGTTGATCGAGGGCCGTTTTGCCGAGGCACAGGTCTTTGTCCGGGCGCTGGCAAGCCTTCGTCCCGATACCGTGGTCTATGTGGCCAATGCGCATAACGATGTCGCCTTTGGCGCGCTCCGGTTAATCGACCCCGCATTGCAACCGATCGGACAGCTAATAAAGACAGAGCCGCTTGGCACCGACCTTTCGGCGTACAAGCGCCAGTGGCATGCCGCCATCAAAGGCCAGAAGGCAGCCGCATGATTGCCGCTTCGATAAACGATTATCGCGAACTTGCACGGCGCCGTTTGCCGCCGTTTCTGTTCGAATATATGGATGGCGGGTCTTATGCCGAGGTGACGCTGGGTCGCAATATGAGTGACCTCGCCAATGTGGCATTGCGCCAGCGGGTGCTGTGCGATGTATCGGACATCGATCTTTCAACCGTGCTTTTCGGACAGAATATGGCACTGCCCGTCGCGTTGGCCCCGATAGGTCTTGCCGGCATGAATGCGCGCCGGGGCGAAGTGCAGGCCGCGCGTGCAGCCGAGCAGGCCGGTATCCCTTTTACGCTGTCCACGGTATCGGCGTGCGCAATCGAAGAAGTGGCAGCGGGTACGACAACACCGATCTGGTTCCAGCTTTACATGATCCGTGACCGCGAATTCATGCGCGACCTTATGGCCCGCGCCATTTCGGCGGGGTGTTCGACCCTGGTATTCACCGTCGATATGCCCGTCCCCGGTTCACGCTACCGCGATTATCATTCGGGCCTTGCCGGCGAGCCAGGCCTGAAGGGGCAAATCCGCCGCTTCTGGCAGGGAATGCGAAATCCCGACTGGGCTTTTGACGTGGGCGTGATGGGGCGGCCACATCATTTGGGTAATGTCGCACCCGTTTTGAAGGGAAAGACCGGCATTGAAGATTTCTTTGCCTGGATGCGCAGCAATTTCGATCCATCGATCAGCTGGAAAGACATCGAGTTTATTCGCTCGGAATGGAGCGGCCCGCTGATCATAAAAGGCATCATGGATGCCGAGGATGCTCAGGAAGCAGCCAATGTCGGGGCCGATGGAATTGTCGTTTCGAACCACGGCGGACGACAACTCGATGGCGTGCCATCGACTGCGCGAGCCTTGCCGGAAATTGCCGATAAGGTCGCAGGTCGGCTGACCGTGCTTGCCGACGGCGGCATACGCTCGGGGCTCGACGTCGTTCGTATGCTAGCTCTGGGCGCGGATGCAGTGCTTCTGGGCCGCGCCTGGGCCTATGCTTTGGGTGCACGCGGCGAAGCCGGCGTTAGCCACATGCTGCAACTGGTCGAGGCCGAAATGCGCGTTGCGATGGCGCTTACCGGCTGTCGGCGGATTTCCGAAATAGGTACAAACAATCTGGTCCATTAACGGGTCGCAAATGCAGGAGAATAGCAAGGGATGAGCGGACAACAGGGAGAAGGCTGGCGTAACACCATCCTCGCAGGTCTTGCCAATTATATCGACGCAGGGTCTATCGTGGCGATGGGTTCGACCTTCGCGCTTTGGAAAGCGCTTTACGGCCTCGACGACAATCTTCTTGGTATTATCGCCGCTTTCAGCGCCAACGGCATCGGTGCCGGCGTTGGCGCGCTGGTTGGCGGCCGGCTGTGCGACCTTTTCGGTCGGAAGAAGATTTATCAGTATGACATGCTGTTCTACGCATTCGGCATGGCCTTTCTCGTTTTTGCGACCGCGCCGTGGATGATTATCACCGGTTCGCTTCTGGTCGGGTTGGCCGTTGGCGCAGACATTCCCGCAAGCTGGTCGCTCATCGCAGAACAGGCGCCCGACAAGAAGCGCGGTGCGCATTCGGGGGTTGCCCAGCTTCTCTGGTATCTGGGGCCAGTGATGGTTCTCGTCGCGTTTTTTGCAATCGACATGATGGGTTGGGGCATATTGGGGGCACGGGTGGTCTTTGCGCATCTGGCGGTTCTGGCGATTGCCCTCACATTCTTGCGTTCGCGAATGGCGGAGTCGCAACGGTGGGAAGACGTACAGGCACAAAAGGTTGCCGGCGCGCCCAGTCCATCCGATTGGGGCAAGCTGTTTCAGCCACAATATCTCAAATCGATGCTCTATCTCATACTGATGTACGGCCTGTGGAATCTGTGGGCGGGCACCAACGGCATTTTCATGCCTTTCTTGCTCGAAACAGCAGGCGGACTGCCGCGCTGGGTCGCTGCTCTGCTTCCCGCCGCCTATTTTGGCATCGGAATGATCTCGATCCTGTTCGTATTCATGGCGCTTTCCGACAAAATGAACCAGCGAACCTTGTTTGCGCTTTCAGCCGCGTTGCAGGTTGTCGGCATGGCGCTGCCTGCCATCTTCGGGTTAAGTCTGACGGTCGCGATTGTGCATATCGTGATTATGGGCTTTGCCGCAGGTTTTGGTGCTCAGAGCTTTTTCCAGCTATGGAGCGCCGAAATGTTCCCGACTGCTATCCGGGCAACAGCGCAAGGGCTGACATTTGCAGTAGTCCGTATCGCGCTTGGCATCTGGACCTTCATCGTGCCCGCGCTGGCCAGTGCCGACTATCAGTCGCTCGCCTGGATATTGACGGGCTTTCTTGCTGCATCGGGCATCATTGGCACGATTTGGGCACCGCGTAACGAAGGCAAATCACTGGAGCAGCTCGACGCCGAGCGGCAGTCACAGCCGGCTTAAACGAAGGAAGTGGTCGCATGCGTTCATTCAAACAATCAATAGGACTAGCCGCACTTGCATTGGCGGGGACTGCCCTCGCCAGTGCGATGCTGTTTCAGCCAGCGCCGACCATTGCAAAATCTGTCGCCAAATCAGCCAAGAAGCCAAATATCATTTGGATCATGGTAGATGACATGGGCTACGGCGATATCGGTGCCTTCGGTCAGGAAAAGATCGCTACCCCCAATCTCGACCGCATGGCAGCACAAGGGACAAAGCTCACCAGCTTCTATGCAGGTTCGACCGTCTGCGCGCCGTCGCGCAGCGTGCTGATGACAGGCTATCATGTCGGCCATGCAACAGTGAGAGGTAATGGCGACAAGACCGTCCAGACACTGAACGACGAAGATGTGACCGTTGCCGAGCTACTGAAAACGGCAGGCTATCAGACGGCGCTGATCGGCAAATGGGGTCTTGGCGACGAAGGCAATGGGGGGCAGCCTAACGATCAGGGCTTCGATTATTTCTACGGCTTCATGAACCAGGTGCACGCGCACAACCATTTCCCCGACTGGGTCTGGCGCAACAAGGATAAAGTCCGCTTTCCGAACAAGGTCATCCTTGCGCCTGAAGCGTATCAAAGCTTCCACAGCGGAGCGGTGAAACCCGAAGACCGGCTGGTTTTCATCGAGGACGAATTCCGCAAGGAGGTTGTCGATTATCTTGGCCTGGCCAAGCAAAATGGCAAACCATTTTTCCTTTATTACACGATGATCAGCCCGCATGCCAATAACGAGGCGGACAAAATCGGCCTGGGCCTGCACGGCATGAACGTAAAATCCTATGGCGATTACGCAAACAAGCCCTGGCCTGACAGCGCCAAAGGCTATGCCGCGATGGTCGACCATATCGACAAGAATGTCGGAGCGGTCATGGCCGAATTGCGCCGTCTGGGCCTTGCCGACAATACGATCGTGATTTTTACGTCGGACAATGGCCCGCACAGCGAAGGCGGCAACGACCCCTTGTTCTTTAACTCCAACGGACCGTTCCGCGGTGAAAAGCGGTATATGAGCGATGGTGGCATCCGCGTCCCAACCATTGCCTGGGGACCGGGACTAGTTCCTGCTGGCATATCGAGCGACCATATCGGCTATTTCGCGGATTTGTGGCCGACCGCAGCAGAGCTTGCCGGCATTCGCAATGCGCCGGGCGGCGCGCGCGATGGTGTCAGCATCGTTCCCCTGCTGACAGGCAAGGGAAAACAGGCGCAGCATAAATATCTCTATTGGGAATTTTACGAGTTCGGTTCGGCACAGGCCATCCGCTGGGGCAAATGGAAAGCCATCCGTGTGCCGATGCTGACCGGTCCCATCGAGCTTTATGACGTTACCACGGATCTCGAAGAAAAAAACAATGTCGCGGCCAGGCATCCCGATCTGGTCAAGCAGATCGAAGCCTTCATGGCGGCAGAACATCGGCCCGATCCGAAATGGAAACCCAGCCTGGGCGTCGCTGGGAATAAGTGATGGCAGGCGCGCTCAAATCTTATGCATGGGTGCTGTCTGTCCGGCCCGGATATGAGCTGGAATATCAGCGCCGTCATGACGAGCTTTGGCCGGAAATGTGCGCCGAGCTGGATGCGGCAGGGATCATGAAATACCACATTTTCCGGCATGGCCTGACATTGTTCGGCTATTTTGAAACAGCCGATATCGCGGCCACCCAATCCTATCTTGCTACATCCCAGGTCAACGCGAGGTGGTCCGAATATATGGCCCCGATCATGCAGGCAGACATCGATCCATCTACCCGCTTCCCTTTTCTGCTGCCGCAAATGATGGCCTTTGAAAACGGTGCGGTTGCGGCAACTTTGCCCGTCGCAATTGCGAAAGTGACGGTGCAATCATGAAAAAATGTCTTTCGTTCATTGGGGCGGTTTTTGCTGCATTGCTTCTGACACCGGTGCCATCCTATGCCGCTGCCCCGGCAGGAAGCGAACTTGTTTTCGAGTCCGATGCCCGGCTTAACGCAGTCAAAGCCAACCCCGAACCTTACCGCAAATCGCTGGCAAAAGTTGTTGCGAACGCCGAGGCGGCGATCAAACGGCCCGTCGATACCGTCGTGAACAAGACGCAAGTGCCGCCGAGCGGCGACAAGCATGATTATTACAGCATGGGGCCATATTGGTGGCCGAACCCCGACAGTGCCGACGGGATGCCCTGGAAATCGCGTGATGGAGAGGTCAACCCGATGACCCGCGGGGTCAATACCGACCAGGTGCGGTCTGCCGACATGTTCAGCGATCTGTCAGCGCTTAATATGGCTTATTACATGACCGGCGAAGCCAAATATGCGGAGAAGGCAAAGGCGATACTGACTGGCTGGTTTCTCGATCCTGAAACACGCATGAATCCCAATCTCAACCATGGCCAGGCCGTACCGGGCCAGAATGACGGTCGCCCGCTCGGCATTATCGAATGGGATAGCATCAGTACTGTTGTTACCGCTATCCAGTTGCTCGAGCGCAACGACCGATTGAGTGCCGCTGAAAAAGCGGATCTGGATAAATGGCTGGACGACTATTTTGTCTGGCTGACCACCAGCAAGCTTGGGCTGGCAGAGGATGCACAGCCGCAAAATCACGGCAACTGGTATGATTTCCAGACCATCGGCCTGGCGCTGTATCTGGGCAGGACCGACTATGCAAAACTGCAGGCCGAAAAAGCGAAGTCCCGTCGTATCGAGGCGCAGATCGAGCCCGATGGCAGCCAGCCCATGGAACTGCGGCGGACCAAATCGGTCAACTACAGTTCCATGAATATATGGGCGATGACGCGCGTCGCGGAGATGTCAAAGCGTGTCGGTGTCGACCTGCTTAAGCACAAAAGCGCCGACGGTCGCAGCATCCGGGGCGCAATTGGCTACGTCCTGCCTTATGTAAATGGCGAAAAACCTTGGGAATACAAACAGATCATCCACGGCGGCCCCGATGGCGCGATGGACGTCAAGATGCGGCCGATGCTTGCCAAGGCGGAGATCGTGTGGGGCGAAAAATTCCTGAACGACATGGCTCGCAATCGGGCCTTGGCCAATCTGGGTCCGACCGAGCGACTGTCTTACGGCATCCCGGACTAGGCAGGCCAGATCAGCGGAAAATTCGATACATGCAGGAGCAGGACTATGGACGATAACAATTCAGCAACACTTCCAACGCCCGACAACGCTTCGCGCCTGTTCCTGATTGCTGTCCTTGCATTATTCACTGCTGCCCTCAGCTTCTCGATGCGGGCCGCATTGGCGGGCGACATCAAAACAAATGTTTTCGATCCCATAAATGCAGCAGGTTCGGGCGAAATGATCGGCGCCGCGTTAGGCGTTGCCTTTCTGGGCTTTGCCATCACCACTTTCATCGTCAGCCCGTTTCTCGACAAGATAGGCATGAAGATGGCGCTCGTGGGCGCGGGCCTCAGTTTCCTTCTGGGCGTGGCGGTGACTGCGCTCGGGCAATTTGTCGGGCCGGATTGGGCCTATCGCACCATCTGGACGGGCATGTTGCTCATGGGCATCGGTTGGGGCTTTACCGAAGGCACGGTAAACCCGATGACTGCGGCGCTTTATCCCAATGACAAGACCCACCGCATGAATGTGCTGCACGCATGGTGGCCCGCAGGACTGATCATCGGCGGGCTATCGGGCTATGCTATCGGGCTGGTCCAATTACCTTGGTACGTTTCCATCATTATCGTTGCTTTGCCTGCAATCGTCTTTCTGGCCATGCTGAAGGGCCAGCAGTTTCCCAACACAGAAAGCCATGCAATGGGGGTTTCCACCGGCGAGATGGTCGGCGAGATATTCAGGCGACCGAGCTTTCTGATCTGGTTTGCAATCATGTTCCTGACTTCGGCAACAGAACTCGCGCCCGGCCAATGGGTAGACTTTTCGCTTTCCGAACTAGTCGGAATGCGCGGCATCCTGCTGCTGGTCTTTGTGAGCGGGATCATGTTTGTCGGACGACATTTTGCCGGGCCGATCGCCAAAAGAATTTCGTCGGTCGGACTGCTGTTTGTCTCCAGCATCCTGTCCTTTGCCGGTCTGCAATTGCTCAGTCATGCCTCCACCCCGGCAACGGCAATCGTTGCGGCTGCCATCTGGGGCATGGGTGTGTGTTTCCTCTGGCCGACCATGCTAGCGGTCGCGGCAGAGCGCTATCCACGCGGAGGAGCATGGACCATCGGCCTGATTGCGTCGGCGGGTGCCTTGGCAATTTATTTCGTATTGCCGAAGCTGGGTGCGATTTACGACGCCGTGATGGCGAAAGCCGCTGGCGGTGTCGATAGCATATCTGCGCTTTCGCCGGCGGAACTGACGGCAGCCAAGGCAGCAGCTGCAACCACGGCGTTCGATACTGTCTCGCTGTTTCCGGCAATCCTCATCGGTGTATTCGGCTTGATCCTGCTCTTCGAACGCCTGCGTCCCTTCACCAATACACCGCCTGTCGCAAAAGCAGTCTGAACAGGGTCATGCGGCATAGCCTTTCTCTTTTTGTCATTTTGCAAAGTCTCTGGCTTGTCGCTTGCAACGGACCGGCCGCTTCCAACGATCCTGCAAAAACCGTCTCCTGTTCGACTTCTCCTGCCGGACCGGTCGCCATTTCGGCAGGAAGCTTCATGATGGGCCAGGAAGATGTCTACGCCGAAGAAGGCCCGGCCAAAAGCATCAGCGTTAACGCCTTCTGGATCGACCGGCACGAAGTCACCAACAGGCAGTTTGCGAAGTTCGTCGCCGAAACAGGCTATGTCACAATAGCCGAAAAACCGGTAGACCCTTCCCTGTTCGGTGTTCCTGAAGACCAGATTCCTGCCGAAATGCTGAAGCCTGGTTCTGCAGTCTTCACACCGCCCGACCGACCCTCCAACCGATATATCGACTGGTGGCGCTATGTACCCGGAGCTAACTGGAAAAAGCCTTATGGTCCGAACGGAAGCGACCAGCAACCCGACCAGCCCGTAGTGCATCTCGCCTTTGCCGATATGCAGGCCTATGCAAAATATGCGGGCGGGCGGCTGCCAAGCGAAGCCGAATGGGAATATGCGGCGCGCGGGGGCGATCCGAACTATACCGAACAACCGGTCGAGGCCAATAGCTGGCAAGGCACCTTTCCCGCTCGCGATCTGAAGACCGATGGCTATGGCGGCGTTGCGCCTGTCGGCTGTTTCAAGCCCAATGGCTACGGCCTCTATGACATGATCGGCAATGTCTGGGAGCTGACCGCCGATTATTATGCCCCGGGTCATAACCCGATGCGTGCCGGGCAAAATCCCAAAGGCCCAAGTGAAAACAGCGCTTACGATCCCGTAAACCCGGGCCTTGCTACGCGGGTGATGAAAGGCGGCAGCTATCTGTGCGCGCCGAATTACTGCCAACGCTACCGCCCGGCCGCCCGCCAGGGACGCGATCCCGGTCTGGGGGCAAGCAATGTCGGTTTCCGTCTGGTTTATGACAGCAAGCCCGACGCTGCGGGTAAGTTCTAAAATGTATCTCGGGCTCGACATCGGCACTTCGGCGGTCAAGGCCATCCTGATGGAGAGCCGCGGCGCTGTTGCCGACCAGGGGAGCGCTGCCCTGGAAATTTCGCGTCCGCAAACGCTCTGGTCCGAACAGGATCCTGCCGACTGGTGGAAAGCGGTCAATCTCGCCGTGCAAAAGCTCGACGCTCGCCTGCGTGCGCAAACACGGGCGATCGGCCTGTCGGGTCAGATGCACGGGGCGACCATATTGGGTTTTGACGACAAGGTCTTGCGGCCTGCAATTTTATGGAATGACGGACGCAGTGCAACCGAGTGCACAGAAATCGAGGAAGCAGTTCCCGATTCCATGCGGATAACCGGCAACAGGGCGATGCCGGGTTTCACCGCACCCAAAATTCTTTGGCTGCAAAAGGCCGAACCTGCAGTCCACGCGAAGATCGCGCGCGTGCTTCTGCCCAAGGATTATGTGAGGCTGCTGATGACCGGCGATGCGGCGTCCGACATGTCGGACAGTGCAGGGACACTCTGGATGGATGTCGGGCGCCGCGAATGGTCCGACAGGATGCTGGCAGCCACCGGCCTCGACCGTAGCGCGATGCCCAGGCTGTTCGAGGGCAATGCCATAACCGGCCAGCTGCGCGAAAGCGTCGCACAAGATTGGGGCATGGCCAGAATACCGGTTGCGGCCGGGGGCGGAGACAATGCCGCCGGTGCTGTCGGCGTTGGCGTAATCAATGCCGGCAACGCCCTGTTGTCACTGGGGACATCGGGTGTGCTGTTTGTTGCCAATGATGGCTTCGAGCCCAATGCGGCAGGAGGAGTCCATAGTTTTTGCCATGCCCTCCCCGATCGCTGGCACCAGATGTCGGTCATTCTGTCGGCTGCAAGCGCGCTCGACTGGGTAGCGAGGCTGACAGGTCTGGGTAGCGCCGCTGATGCGACCGAAGCCGCGCAATCCCGGTCGGCGGATATCACCGATGAAATGTTCCTGCCTTATTTGTCCGGCGAACGTACGCCGCACAACGATCCGGCGGCCAAAGGCATATTTTATGGCCTGACACATGACACCGATCCGGCCGCGCTCGTACAAGCCGTGCTCGAGGGCGTTGCATTTGCTTTCAGAGACGGTCTCGACGCCCTTTCCGCAAGCGGCAAACAGCCGGAACTGATCACGGTAATCGGCGGTGGTTCGAGGTCCGCTTATTGGGGCCAGATTCTCGCTGCGGCACTGAACCGCCCGCTCGCCTATCGCGATGGCGCAGAAACAGGCCCCGCTCTGGGTGCTGCACGTCTGGCACAGCTTGCAACCGGTGATGGCGATACAGGAAGCGTCTGCAGCCCGCCGCCGGTTTCCCACATCATCGAGCCCGATCCATATCTGGCTGAAAAATTTGGCAGGAAGCAGGAGGCTTTCCGCTTGCTCTACCAACGATTGAAACCGTCCTTCCAGGAGCATATTTGATGGTCGCATCCTATTTCGCAGATATTCCGCCAATCCGTTACGAAGGGCCGGAATCCCGCAATCCCCTTGCCTACCGTTATTATGACAAAGACCGTCTCGTCATGGGCAAGCGCATGGCGGATCATCTGCGCTTTGCCGTCTGCTACTGGCACAGCTTCTGCTGGGACGGTTTCGACGTTTTTGGCAAAGGCACGTTCAACCGCCCGTGGCACGGCGGACCGCTCCACCAGGCGGCGGCTGACCACAAGCTTGACGAGGCCTTCGACTTTTTCACGCGTCTCGATCTGCCATTCTTCTGCTTTCACGATGTCGATGTGATGGCCGAAGCACAGACGCTTCGCGACCATATATACAATCTTTCCAATATCGTTGAAAAGATCGAAGGCAAGATGGCTGCCACCGGCATCAAGCTGCTGTGGGGTACGGCCAACCTGTTCAGCCATCCACGCTATATGGCCGGCGCGGCTACCAATCCCGATCCGGACATTTTCCGCTTTGCCGCAACGCAGGTCCGCCATTGCCTTGAGGCCACGCAACGCCTGAACGGCGAAAACTATGTCCTGTGGGGCGGGCGTGAGGGCTATGACACTATCCTCAACACCAGATTGGGGCAGGAAAAGGCTCAACTCGGCAGGTTCCTGAATCTCGTTGTGGAGCACAAGCACAAGATCGGCTTTGAGGGCACGATCCTGATCGAACCCAAACCGCACGAGCCGACCAAGCATCAATATGATTTCGACGTCGATACGATTTATGGCTTCCTGATTGCCAATGGCCTCGAGAAAGAGGTCAAGGTCAACATAGAAGCAAATCACGCGACGCTTGCCGGGCACAGTTTCGAGCACGAAATCGCAATGGCGATCGATCACGGGATATTCGGTTCGATCGACATGAACCGCGGCGATCCCCAGAATGGATGGGATACCGACCAGTTTCCCAACGACATACGCGAGCTGACGCTTGCCATGTATTATATCCTCCAAGGTGGCGGCTTTACGACTGGCGGCAATAATTTCGACAGCAAGGTAAGGCGGCAATCGATCGATGCTGCCGACATGTTCTATGGTCATATCGGCGGCGTCGATGCCATCGCCCGCAGCCTGCTCAATGCCGCCAAGCTGATCGAAGACGGCACGCTCCCCGATTTTGTCGAGGAGCGTTATCGGGGCTGGACGACAGCAGATGGCGCAGCCCTATTGTCGGGCCATCATTCGCTTGCCGACATATCCGATGCTGCGCTGGCAGCCAATATCAACCCGCTACCGAAATCGGGCCGGCAGGAATTTCTGGAGAATATTGTGAGCAACTCGATCTGATCGGGTGAAAATATGGGAGAGGGACAATGAGAAGAATTTTGCATTTGCAGGCCGCGCCCTGCATCGCCCTGGCAATTGCTGGAGCACCGGATGCCTTTGCGCAAACTGCGCAAGCCGAAGTTCAAAAGCCGAAAGACCCAAAAGAAGCGGAAATTTTGACACCGCTGTCAGACGGTGCGCCGACAGCAGAAGGCGATGCCATCGTTGTCACCGGCATCCGTGCCAGCCTTGAAAATGCGGTTGCGCAGAAGCGCAATGCCGACGTCATCCTCGACGGCATTTCTGCCGACGATATCGGGAATATTCCCGATCTGGACCTGGGTGAGGCCTTGGTCCGGATACCGGGCGTACAAATCGACCGCGATGCAGAGCGCCGCGGTTCGTCGATCAGCGTGCGGGGGCTTCCGGCAAGCTTCACCAAGACCACAGTGATGGGCCAGAATATTGCCTCGCCATCCGCCGCCCGCTTCCGCGTCAATCCGTTCGGTGCCTTCGACAGCTCGATTTTCAGCGGTGCCAATGTGATCAAATCCTTCACCCCCGACATCCAGTCGGGCGGGCTTGGCGCAAATGTCGACTTGCGGATATCCCCTGCCTTGTCCCGCAAGGACGGGCAATTCGTCGTCCGGGCAGAACTTGGCTATGAAGAAACGCCGGAGGCCGTCAACCCGGGCATTTTTGCCTCGGGAAGCAAGCATTTTGCCAATGGTACCTTCGGCGTGTTCGGGACGGTTGCCTACAGCAAACTCAAATTCCGCCGCGACATCTCGACGATAAATTCCTACACCAATCTTGTTGCCGGGCCCACCACGGCAAATCCGACCGGACGCTTTCTTGCACCGACCAATCCGGCCTTGCAGGCGCAGCTGCAGGCGCTCGATCCGGACCTCAACACACCCAATGATTATTCGGTTCTTTTGCCTTCGCAATTCCGCCAGTTTACCGAACAGAGCAAAGGCGACAGATTATCGGCAGCCGCCGGCTTCGAATGGCAACCGGTCGACGGCCTGTCGATCCGCACCGATGCCATTTTTACACGACGCAATCTCAGTGACAATCTGCTCGACACGGTCGAGTTCAACATCGAAGGCGCCAATACAACCCGGACACCCGTCGGCCAACCGGTCGATGCGGGCAGCTTCAATTCGATTGTAGATCTGGCAAACGGCATCGACAACAATGATCTGGAACGGGTGTTCTATTTCCCGACGATTACATTTTCCAACCCTGCCTTTAGCGCAGGCAACCGCAGCTTTAACTTCCTGGAACAGACCTACGGCATTTATCCGCAAATCGAATATAAGGACGATAAATGGAATGTCCGGGCTGTCGGTACCTATTCCAAATCGCGCAACGAATTTGTGCAGGAACAGTTCCTTGTCAACGCCCTAGCCGGTGCCGGGGCTTTGAATAACGGGATCACCGGATCGCTCAATACCGGGAATGGAAATATCGGCGATTATGCGCTGTCTCTCAATGTCCCTTCCAACGCCTTTGTGTTTACCGGACTCCCGACGACGACATTGCCCGGCAATGGCACGACGGCCACGTTCAACGGCGGCCGCAACAATTTCCGCCTGCTGGCAAATAACCAGCGTGTTGCACGCAGCCTTTATGCAGCGGAACTGGAAATCGAACGCTTTGTCGAACTCGGCCCCATCACATCGCTGAAAATAGGCGGTCGTTACCAGCGCGACGATGCCCTCAATCTGCGCCAGAACAATTCCTTGTTCGGCGCGCGGGTCGAAAACCTGAATAGCAATGTTTTGCAGCTGAACAGCTCGGTCACGTCTGGCGGAACCTTTTTTGGCGGGCAGGCACCGGGCTTTTTGCGCGATAATTTCCTGTCATTGAACCTGGACGCGGTACGAGCCGCCTTGTTGCCGCTCGACCCAGCGAGAATTCCGGCAGGTGTCCCGCAAAACTTCCTGTCCGACTGGTCCCGGACGTTGCCGCTGACAGACCTTGCAGCCAACAACTGGAAATCGGACCGCGAAAATATCGAAGCGTTCGCAATGGCCAAGTTCAACCTTCGCGACAGCATGGGCATAGCGGCACGCGGCAATTTCGGTGTCCGCTATACCAAGACCGATCTGTCGGGCAATGTCCTTGCGGTTACCGACAGCACCGGCGCGATATTGCTCGCCGAGGCGCCAACTACCGGTACTGGCTACGAACGCTGGTTGCCCTCGGCAAACCTGATTGTCGATGTCACCGACAACCTCATTTTCAATGCTGCCTATTACCACACGTTCGAGGCGCTCGACCTTACAGAATTTTCGCCGGCACCTTCGGCTTATTCGGCTGTCAACAACGACGCAGATGCCGATGCGGACAGATTGACCATCACGGTCAGCTCGCTGGACCGTAAACCGAGGACATCCAAAGCGATCGATCTGGGCCTGACCTGGTATAACCGCGCGGGCAGCCTGATCGGCGTCAACCTGTTCCACAAGAATATCTCGAGCCAGTATACCCAGCAGGCGATCTGCCCGGCAGGCGCGGTAACTCCGGCTTTGCCGACACCTGTCACATTTAGCGGGCTGACATTCGATGCATCGAATGTCTGTCGGACAGGGGCTGCGGCTACGGTGTTGCTCAGCAACGTGCCCACCACCCTGCCCGCCGGATCGGAAATAGTGGTAAACCAGTTCATACCGGACGCCAGAAACCTGAAAATCAAGGGCGTCGAGGCGCAGCTCCAGCAGGATTTAAGTTTCCTCGACGGCTGGGTAAGCGGCTTCGGATTTCAGGCCAATATGTCCTATGTCGACACCAACATCAAAGTGTTCGGTGTGTCCAAATACACCTACAACCTGATCGCCTACTACGAGAATGAGGATTTCGCCATTCGCGTTGCACGCAATACCCGCGCCAAGAATTTCCTCCCTGCAGGTGGGGGCTTCCAGGGTGGCGAACGACAGGTGAAGGGCCGAAGCCAGCTGGATGCTTCGCTGCGGGTCACGCCGGTCGAAGGCTTCGACATCCGGCTTGAAGCATTCAACATCACCAATGTGCTTCGCGAAGAATATGAATTTCTGCCCGGACTTGCCCGCCGCACCGATTATGACGGGCGCACCTATTCGCTGAGCGTGCAGGTCCAGTTTTGACCTCGTTAGTGTCCGGCACTCCCTGACGGATACTCTCCCGACTGCGGGGAAGCGACCTTAGGGCTGCTTCCCCGTTTTTTTTACCAGTTCCACATCGTTCCATCCTCAAGCCGCGCAACGGGAAGATAGGCTGGTTTGTAGGGATATTTGGCGGCCAGCGCCTCGTCGATATCGACGCCGTGGCCCGGAGCCTCGCCGCAGAACAACTCGCCTGCCTCGAAGCGATAATCATGCGGGAAAACAGCATCGACTTCCTGGCTGTGCCGCATATATTCCTGGATTCCGAAATTGGGCACCCAGGTATCGAAATGAAGCGCTGCGCCCATCGTGACCGGGGACAGGTCGGTCGCCCCGTGGCATCCGGTGCGTATCTGGTAAAGGCTTGCCAGATCGGCGATGCGCCGCAAATGCGTTATCCCGCCCGCTCCGACGACCGTGCAACGGATATAGTCGATAAGCTGGTTCTGGATCAGATCCTTGGCATCCCAGATCGTGTTGAAAACCTCGCCAACCGCCAGCGGCGTGATGGTGTGCTGACGGATCAGTTTGAAAGCTTCCTGATTTTCCGCAGGCGTTGCGTCTTCGAGCCAGAATAACTGATATGGCTCCAGCATCCTGCCCAGATTTGCTGCCTCTTGGGGCGTGTATCGGTGATGGCCGTCGTGTAGAAGATGATGGTCGAACCCATAAGTTTCGCGCAATTTCTCGAACAGTTTCGGGATATAGTTCAGCGCCTTGCGGGTGTCCCAGCCCGTCATGCTGGGAAGCGATGCATCGGCGGGCTCATAATGAAGCGTTCCGCGCCCGACACCATAAGCATCTTTGATGCCCGGCACTCCGGTCTGCGCACGGATCGCCTTATAGCCCATATCGATATACTGCCCGACAGCATCGACCGTTTCCTCGATATTGGAACCATTGGCATGGCCGTAAACCATCACGCCGTTGCGGCTGCGCCCGCCAAGCAGGTCGTAGAGCGGCATAGCGGCCATCTTCGCCTTGATGTCCCAAAGGGCAACATCGACCGCCGCAATCGCCCGCATCGTCACCGGACCGCGCCGCCAATAGGCTCCCTTGTACAGATATTGCCAGATGTCTTCGATCCGCCTCGGGTCCATACCGGTAATGCAGGGGATGACATGGTCTTCCAGATAGGAAATCACAGCAAGTTCGCGGCCGTTTAAAGTCGCATCGCCGATACCGTGGACGCCTTGGTCGGTCACGATCTTCAGCGTCACGAAATTGCGGCCAGGGCAAGTTACAATGACCTTGGCAGAGATAATTTTCATGGCCGATATTCCTTTGAATGTTGCCGACCCCGGTCTAATTGATACCGGTGTCTTTTCAACTGTTATGGGAAGTCGTAAAGTCGGAATGAAAGGATCGGCCCCATGAATGAAAAACTATCGCTGCATCCCGACCGGCTGTTTCCAGCCGACCCCGCTGTCCGTGCAATAACACGGCGCCTTTACCAGCATGTGGCCGACCTGCCGATTGTCAGTCCGCACGGCCACACCGATCCATCCTGGTTTGCCGATAATGCAGGTTTCGGCAATGCCGCGCAATTGCTGCTTCACCCCGACCATTATGTTTTCCGCATGCTCTATTCGCAAGGGATCGCGCTCGAACAACTCGGTATCGGCAATCCCGAAGCTGATCCGCGCGAAAGCTGGCGGCTCTTTGCCAATCACTATCACCTCTTCAGAGGCACTCCGACAACCATCTGGATGAACTGGGTATTTGCAGAAGCGTTCGGTCTGGATGTCCGGCTGTCTGCAGCGACGTCGGACCATTATTACGACCATATCACTGCGGCACTTGCAACAGACGGCTTTCGCCCGCGCGCTTTGTTCGAACGGTTCAACATCGAAGTGATTGCAACGACTGAAGCACCGACGGACGATCTTCGCCATCATAAGGCAATCCGGCAAAGCGGCTGGCAAGGCCGGGTCATCACCGCCTATCGTCCTGATCCCGTCATCGACCCGGAATTCGAAGGCTTCAGGCAGAATCTAGAACGTTTTTCAGAACTGTCGGGTGAGGACGCCTTCAGCTATTCAGGCTATCTTGCCGCACATCGCAACCGGCGCGCATTTTTTGCCTCGATGGGCGCGACTTCCACCGATCACGGGCATCCGACCGCACAGACCGCCGACTTGTCCCTGCACGAGGCAGAAGCGCTGTTTTTGCGTGTAACAGATGGCGCGGCAAGCAGCAAAGATGCCGAACTTTTCCGCGCTCATATGCTTACCGTCATGGCCGGAATGAGCGTTGAAGATGGCCTCGTCATGCAAATCCATCCCGGCGCGTTTCGCAACCATAATCCTTTTTTGTTCGAAAAATTCGGCCGTGACAAGGGTGCTGACATTCCTGTGCAAACCGAATATGTGCACGCGCTCCGGCCGTTGCTGGCCAGATATGGCAACAACCCCAATCTCAGGATCATTCTGTTTACGCTGGACGAGACGGTTTATGCCCGAGAACTGGCACCACTGGCCGGACATTATCCTGCTTTGACGCTTGGTCCCGCCTGGTGGTTCCATGATAGCCCGGAAGGCATGCGGAGGTTTCGCAACCAGACAACGGAGACCGCCGGTTTTTACAATACCGCCGGGTTCAACGATGACACGCGCGCATTCATGTCTATTCCGGCGCGGCACGATGTCGCGCGGCGGATCGACTGCGGCTTCCTGGCCCAGCTGGTGGCTGAGCACCGGATGGAGGAATGGGAAGCAGCTGAACTGGCGGTCGATCTGAGCTACAATCTCGCCAAGTCAGCCTATAATCTATGAGATTGTCCCAAGCGACTATCGACCACTTGGCTGAAGATGTCAGCAAGCCCCAATATGACAGAACTGCGCAAGCTGCGGGTATCGTGCATTTCGGCATAGGCGGATTTCACCGTGCGCATCAGGCGGTGTACACAGACGATGCCATGAATGCCGGTGACACCGGCTGGAATATTATCGGAGTATCACTTCGCTCGGGTGATGTAGCCCTGCAGATGAATCCGCAAGATGGCCTTTACACCGTAACCGAGAAATCGGCTGCAGGTCATAAAAGCCGCCTGATCGGTTCTGTTTGCGAAGTTCTGGCAGGGAGAGAGAACCGAGCCTTGGTGGCAGCCGGCCTCGTTTCGCCTAGGACCCATATTGTCAGCCTGACGATAACCGAAAAAGGCTATTGCCGCTCGCCCGACGGATCGCTCGATCATGCGCTCGCAGACAATAGAAGCGTATACAGCTATCTGACCGAAGCATTTAAAGAGCGGCGCAGGGCAGGCAGCGGTGGAATGACATTGCTGAGCTGCGACAATCTGGCGGGCAATGGCAAGCAACTGCAAGGCCTGATGTCTCAATATCTGGATATCAGCGCACCGGAGCTGCTGGACTGGTTCGCAAATGAATGCACCTGCCCGTCCACCATGGTCGATCGTATCGTACCCGCGCCGACCGAAGCGGACCGCCTGGATATCTCAGTCAGCACCGGGGTGCGAGATGAAGCTGCGATTGTCACAGAACCCTTCTGTCAGTGGGTGATAGAGGATGCTTTTGCAGGCCCGCGTCCGCGCTGGGAAGCTGGCGGAGCGCAGTTCACAGACAATGTGCTTGCGTATGAAACCGCAAAGCTGCGCATGCTCAATGGTGCGCATTCCGCTCTCGCCTATCTTGGCCTCGAACGCGGCTATGAATTTGTCCATCAAGCCGCTGCCGATCCCGATCTTGCGCAACTGATCGGCCAGCTAATGCGGCAGGAGGCAGCGAGTAGCCTGTCTCCTGCATTGGGGCAGGATCTGGGCGCTTATGCAGATGCGCTGATGACACGCTTCACCAACCCCGCGCTCAATCACCGTCTCGTCCAGATCGCGATGGACGGCAGCCAGAAAATTCCGCAACGCTGGCTGGAAACGCTTGCATCTCATCAAAAGCGAAAAGTCATCTGCCCTGCATTGCTGACCGCGCTTGCTGGCTGGCTCGGACATTTTTGCAGGAACAGGGAATATGTGAACGACCCATATCAGGATGTGTTTTTCGGTTTTTGGGATCGGCATGGTAAAGACGGCGTCGTAGATGCCTTTTTTGGGCCGCAAAGCCCCTTGCCGAAGTTGTGGCAACCCTCGTTTGAAGAGCGCGCAATCCTGACCCAAAAGCTATCCAACATGTTGGAATAGCGCTTGGTGCGGCTCGCAAATGTCGTGCAATGCCGCCTGAGCGTTCTCCAATCCGAATATCCCAAGGAAGCGCTGGCACACCAGCGCTTCCCGACCAGCTTAAGAAACTAGCTTGGCGTTGCGCGCGACGATTTCGGCCTTGCTGTTGGCAACACCATTCGAATTTGTATCGTGATGATACGCCCCGTAACGCATATAGCTGTGATCGCCGGTGCGCTCGAATGTCTGCGTGTGTTCCTTGACGTTATCGACAAAAACGTCGGCCTTGCGGCCATTGGTGACGATCTTCAAGCTGAAGACGTTATCGCCTTTCCAGAAGCCATTGTTGGAACTCGACAAGTGTCCTTGTGACAATGTGACTTTTCCGTCGGTCCCTCTGTTTGCGATCAGAAACAGCACAGGCTTGGTGCCATCGCTCGAGCTGTTGTCTACATTCAGTATCTGCGCGACGGTCGTTCTCTTCGCCGAGCGGACGGTATAGCTTGCCGTAAACGTGTAGCTTATAGTCTGGTCGGCGTCGATCCGGCGGTCGTTTACCCGCTCGACCCTGGGATCTAGCGACGAACTGATGGCCTGGCTTCCGGAGGGTACGATGAATGTTTCGTAAAGCGTGCCATTGCTTGTCGAGGAACTGAAGCAGGCACCGCCACAAGGATTTCCGTTCGACAATTCAACACGGTTGTCGGTGCGAACGTCAGTGTAGGTGACAGCATAAGCCACCGTTGCAAAAACTGTGACTGCCAAAAGCGCGCCTACGGCGTATCTTGTCTTTCTTTTTCTCATTGAAAATCTCCTCTCCTGATTCATCGGAAAACAGCGCTGAGTTGCTGTGCAAAAAAGCCGCTGCCCACTTGAAGGCAAGGACATCTTGCCTCCGAGAGATATGTCGGATTTGATTGATTCTGTCAAATTTTGATTATAGATGATTGCTATATTGCGCAATTCGATCATTTTTTGGTCATAAGCTTTTCGGGAACTTCGTCAGTTCGACATGACGCCCGGTTGCATATTGGAAATCTAGGTATTCTTTAGCTGCAGCAGCCCCTCGTTAAATGCTGCATTCTTGTGCGCGGTTGAAATGCAACAATTGCGGCGTTTGATTGCCCGTTTTTCCTGCAAGAACACGTGCGAATATCGATGGTCCGCTGATAGTCCTGACTTTTACTGCAACAGCGTTTATGACCCGCGGAGCGGGTCGTTCGGCCGGTACGGGAATATTGAGCGCCCGAAGCAGGTCCTGGCGCATGGCTCCTATATCCGGCTGACTACTCTCGCTGAAAATTGTGAAATATCGTCGCGGGCAGAACTGGGATCTGCCGAAATCCAGACCTGCCATCGCAAATGCCTCATCCATGTGCTCCAAGGTTGCGATCCGTTTCTTGGCTTTGCGGTCCTCAGCCAGCCGCACAGACAGGTTGGACGCCACATAGCCCGGCACGCCCAGACCCTGTAAGCCGCGGCGTATCAATTCGGGTTCGGCATGATTGACATCCAGCTTCCCTGCTTCGTTCATTATCGTAACCTGGGTGCGAAGCCCGCCGATTGTGTAAGTCCTGACAAGCGGAAGTTTGGGGGTTTTGCCGACTGCAGACGATATGGCGATGTCCATGATCGCTGACTGGAGCGCACTTTCCAGAGCCATTTGCTGGCGCACAAGTTCGTATTCGCTGCGGACAGTTTTATCCAGACGCTGACCCGATTGCACGATTAGTGCAATGATGGATGCTGCAAGCAGCAGCAGCCAGATCACGTTGATAAGCACATAACCCTGTTCATGATCGGGCAAGTGCGACTGTCGTTGCATCTGCTGCTTATCGTTTCAATGGCGCAACGGCCCGCCTGTCTGCCTCGCCAACAAGCGGCCGCGTCAGATCGAGATTGTCAAGAATTGCATTTACGGTATTTGAAACATCGTCCGCTCCGCGGATGATGGACGGGGTGATGAGGATGATCAGCTCGGTACGCGAACCGCCTGCCACTTTCCGTCCGAACAGCCCGCCAATGACCGGTATCTGGCTAAGGCCGGGAATGCCCGCTTTCTCCTTGGTGAGGCGGTTTCGGATCAGTCCCCCGAGCACGACCATCTGCCCGGATTGCGTTACCACTGTCGTCGTCAGGCGCCGCTGCTGGATCGTCGGCGAATTGATCCCCGAAGTAGTGGTTGGCGCAACGTCGCTCACTTCCTGACTGATTTCCATCAGGATCGAGCCATTATCGTTTATCCGCGGTGTGACCTGCAAGATTACGCCGGTATCGCGCAGTTCGACGGTGTTGACGAGCGGAGCACCTGCTCCCTCGACGCTTTGCGCCTGCTGGGTGACGATGGGAACCTGGTCTCCGACCTGGAGCGAAGCAGGCCGGTTGTTCAAAACCTGCAGTTTTGGCGCTGACAAAACCTGGACATTGGTTTTCGACTGAAGCGCGTTCAGCACACCTGCAACCGTGTTGCTGATGGCCGATACCGAAAACCCGGGGAAGCTCGATAAAGGCGTTCCGACATTTGTGTTGCTGTTGGTGACTGTCAAATTGCTTGAGCCGATGTTTCCGAGCGCCTGAAAATTGAGGCCATAGCGCAGGTCGTCGGTCAGCGTGACTTCGGCAAGCGTCGCTTCGATCAACACCTGGGCAGGTGCACGGTCGAGCGCATCCAGCGCGCGACGCACCATCGTATATTCCTCACCATTTGCATATATCAGCAGAATATTGGACACATCGTTGGGCACAACGCGAAGCCCTTCCTTGGCACCGAAATTTCGGGCCGGAGGACTGCTCTTGTTTTCCTCGCCGTCGCCATCATCGTCCGATGTCGGTTGATTTGTGCCGTTGCCGCTTTCCAGCCCAAGGACAAGCTGCAGCGACTGTGCGATATCGCGCGCCCGGCCGTTTTGAATGGCATAGGAATATACGTTGCGCTTCCCGCCGCTGCCTTGCTCGATCCGCCGAACCCAAGGCTCCATACGATCGAGATCATTCTGGTCGGCGGCAATAGCCATTATCGAGCCGATGCGCGGTAGCGCCACCAACCGCACGCGCCCATCGAAAATATTGTTCGGAGGCGCAAATATCGTGTTCAGTTCATCCAGCACCGCATTCGCATTTGCATCGGATAATTTCCAGATCGCAAAGCGCATATCGGCAAGGTTGTTCACATCGAATCTCGCAATCAAGTCGCGAGCCGCCTGCCGTTCCGCTCCCGTACCGCTTATCCGCACGCTGTTGGCGCGTTCTTCGTTTCGCGTAACGATTTCGCTGCCTATCAGATCACGCGCCAGATCGACCATCTGGGTTACACCGATATATTGCAGCGTCTGCGTATCGCTGGCAAATCCCGGATCGCCCGAAACAGGTGCATCTGGGCCGCCAGTCGGACCATTTTGAGCTGGCTCGATCAGGGCGCGCGCTTTGTTTCTTGGCAGCACCAGATATTCCCCGTCCTGGCGAACGACGATAATATCGATCGGCAGCAGCACTGCTTCCAGGGCTGACAGCAGCTGATCGGCAGGCAGCGCGGCAGCGCTCTGGAAACTGACTGTGCCTCTCACTTCTGGATCTATTTGAAAGGGCAATCGCAATATGTCGCCCATCACCGATTCAACCACCAGACGCACATCGGCGTCGACGAAGCCGATCGACGTCGCGCCTGTTGGCGATTGCGCCTGTATTGCGGTAGCTGCAGCCAGCAGACCGCCTGCACAAACCGGCGCAGCAATAAAACAGAAGCGGAAAATCGCTGGCAAAGTTATCCGATGTCGAGCGGCTGGTTGGGGCATGAATAGCTTTTCCTGATTAATTGTCTTGGCCGGAATTTTCCGACGGGCTTCGTGCAGTTGGCATTTCGCGACTGCCGGTGAGATCCTGCTGTCGATAAGGAAGGCGCAATTCGCGCACCTCGCCCCCGGACACAAAAGTGGCAGTGCTGCGGCTGATATTTGCGAGACGCCAGCCTTCGACCGATTGCCCGCGCCTAACCTTGCGCGATGCACCCTTGGTGTCGTTGACCAAAGCCAGCGCCTGACCGGAGGTCAGAATTATTCCGGTCAGACGGGGTGGCTCCGGCCGCGACGCTGGCTGGACCGCGCTTGGTGCATCGTCTGCGATACCCGCGATATCCGGTGTTGGTGGAAATGCATCGCCGTCGTCGAAATCCGGACTGGCGAAGGCATCGGAGAATAAAGGTCGGACAGCCCAATGCTGAAGAGGCGGCGGTGCCTCCAGATTAAGCCGCTGGAATAACGGCGGCTCGGGTACATTCAGCGATCCCTCTTCGGCATCGGTCAGCCACAAGGGCACTGCTGTTGCCAATGCCAAGGAAGCCAGCGCGAAGGGAATGACGGCTTTCATGGAAGCCGTCCCGCAATTACACGCGCCTCAAGCGTCAACAGCCCATCATTTTCGCGCCCGATGCTCCATTCCCCGAACCGGACCTTCGGATTGCCTGCCTCCAGTTCGTTTACAAATCTGGCGATATTTTGCTCCTGACCGCTCACCGTTAGATCGCTCCGCAACATTCCCCGGAAATTTTGCGTCTTGGCGGACCGGATGTCGGCATCGGTCAGGCCATTCAGTTCGGTCAACCGCTGGAGATGTGCGTTGAGCAGGTCTTGCGCTGCTGCATCGCTGCCGGCCTGAAAAAACATCTCCTGTGAAAGCATATGAGGGGTCGGGGACAGTCTCGTTCTGGAAAGAACCTGTACCCGCTCCAGCCGCAAGCGGCTGTCTTCCAGCAGATCGAGATGCGATAGTACCCACTGCGACAACGGGATCAGAAACAAGCTGGTGACAAGCATGATCTTCAAGACCAGCAAACCCAGAACAATTACGCGCCGCGAAAAAGGTGAAAAGCTATCGATCATTTTGCGAAAAGCTCGGCTTGTATATGCGTCTGCGCGGGATCGGCCCCGGTCAGTTTCCGAACAGCCTCAATCTTGTGGTTCGGCAGATCGACAAGCGCCGCTTCAAATTTTTCGGGCTGTGCGGTGTAAGCTTCGATAACGGCATCGCCACTGCCTTTCTGCTCTGCCGAAAGAACAAAGGATCGGGTAGGAAGATGCTCTGCGAGACTTTCGAATAATCCGGAAACAGGCGGGTTGCTGACGACAGGCCCCAGAATTTGCTGGAGCTTTGCCGCTTTTCGTTGCTCTGCCATTTTTCGCATCTTGTCGGAAAGATTGCCTTCCATCTGCGCAATGCGGGCATCGAGAACGGAGCGCTTATAGTCGGCGAGCGCAACGGTGGTGACAGGAATAGACAAAAGCGATACGACCGTGAGCAGGAGAAGGACCCTGGTTTTCCTATTCTGTCGGAAAGTGTTCAGTCTCAAATTCGCCTTGAGCTTCACTATCTGCCCGTCGACCGACGCAGCAATGTCTGGCGGCATCAAGCCGTTGGCGGCAAAATGATTTTCGACATCTTCGATATAGTCCGCGCGCGCCAAAACGAGGCGGGCATGGACTTGTCCCTTCCCGGCCTGCTTCTGCCGGTCCTTGAACACCGCCCAGACCATATGCTCCTCTTCGAGCGGACTCACCGTCGGCAATTGGAGCGTGGCTATCCTCCGCAATCCGGACGCATTGTCCTTTGGCAGGACAATGCCGATTTCCAGACGATAAAGATCTGTCAGTATTAATCGTAAAGGCTTGTGAAGTGATTTTTCAGTCAGGCTTTGCCAGTGAGCCGGGTCGAGCAAAGCCCATTCGGGCGAATCTGCGAACCGTAAAAAATCATTTCGGGCCGATGATGCGATGTCGATCCCATCGCTGTTGACGCGCAGATCGACAGGGGTAACGCTGAACCGTTCGCGAAGCGCGTCGGGAATGAAGGTGCTCAATTCCTGGGTCCACCAGTGCCAATATCGGCGTGCGAATACACCTAGCGGAGCGAGCAGGTTCGATCGCTCGAGCCTTATCATCGGCTTGCGCTCCGCTTTACAGGACAGATCCGGCGCAGCGTTCACCTCAGTCCCCTTCGCCGAGTTTTTGGCAGCAGCTGTTTGCAATGCGGAGCGTGTCGATGGAAATCTGCATTCCCTCTCCAGCTTGCGATGTCAGTTCCAGAAATATTGTCCTGTTTGTTTGGCTCCCGTTCGCAGAATTATCGTTCGCCGTGTCCGGCTGCTGTTCAATCGGTAGAATGAAATTTGCCGTCCTCAGCCGGTCTGCAACAAGCACAGCATTTTGACTTGTGCCGTCGGACAGCGTTAGTTTTTTACCCGTTGAACCTGAAGAAATGGCGAGCGTCGAAATTCGCCAACGGTCCGGTCCATTTTCATCATGTTTGCGCCGCAGAAATTTCAGCGATTTCTGCGACCGGAACAACGGCTTGCCGCTATCGTCGGAAAACCGGGCATCGCGTAATATCGACCGCAGCATGATGATATTCTGGATGTCCGCTGCCTGCGCGGCACGTGCAGCACCCTGCCTCATTCCGATCGACAGCCCGCCGACCATATTACCTACAATTCCCAGTAAAATGCTGCCGACAAACAGCGCGACAAGCATCTCCAACAAGGTAAATCCATTGCGGATATTATGCACCGGTCCGGTCATTGTTTTGCCCGCACCAGAATACGGCGCTCAAGGACGATCAATCGCGGCTGTTCTTTTTTGCCGGCAAGGACCCTGACCGAAAACAGCGCCATGTTGTCGTTGGGCAGGCCTTGGAGCCGATTTGTAGTCCTGCGCCAGACCAGATCGCCTTCATTACCCTGCTTTCGGCTCCAAGACGCCTGATCGCGTTCGGCTTCATCCATTTTGGCAACAGCAAGCTGCAACGCCGCGATTGCCGTCCGGTTATTTTCGCTGCGCGTTTGTGACACGCGCGCTGCGTTCAATAATGCGGTTATCAAAGTTGCGGCAACGACCAGCGCAGCCAGCAATTCTATCAGGGTAAAGCCATTGGCCTCGACCTCTGGCAACCCGGATTGGGGAAATGCGGTTTGCCTAGATCGCATGGGCACGACCGAAAAGCGTATCTACCAAAAGCACGGGCCTTCCGTCGGCATATATGTAACCGCCGCTGCTGCTGCCATCTGCCCGGAAAACGATCCGATCGGCAGGTTCGCCTGTGGCTGTCCGCACAGTCAATCCCGGTCCGGAAATTCGCACAACGACGCGCTTACCCTTGCGCCTCGCCGTCTGCGCAGCAGCAGCCAGTTCGTCATGTGCGGCTTGCACAGATCGCTGCCTTGAGAGCTTTCCCTGATTTCCAAAGATGCTTGAAAGCGACAGACAGATCATCGCCATGATCGACAGCACGACCAGCATTTCTGCCAGGCTGAATCCCCGTTCATCATGCAGCGCAACGAATTTACGGAAGGGCGACAATGTCCGCGTCCTCTCCGCTACCGCCTTCCTTGCCATCGGCACCCAGGGAAACCAGGCGGAACGTCTCGCCTTTTCCAGGCGACCGATACACAAACTCATTGCCCCACGGATCGCGCAACTGCCGCTCCTGCCGGACATAAGGGCCGTTCCATCCCTCCTGTCCGGGCGGCGCCTGCCAAAGTGCTGCGACCCCTTCCGCGTCCGATGGGAGCGCGCCGGTGTCCAGTTCGAAGTAACGAAGGGCACTGGTCATCGTTTCCATCTGGATACGGGCCGCCTTGCTTTTCGAACTCCCCATCAACCGCGTCACTTGCGGAATGGCGACCATCGCGATGAGGCCGATGATCACCAGCACGACCAGCATTTCCATCAGCGTGAAGCCATTTGGAATACCTCGCCCGCCTGCAAGATTCCGTATCCGTCCATCACGCATCATCAATCGCTCCCCATCAGATCGCAACATCGCCAAGTGCAAAAATTCCCAGCATGACACCCGCCACCAGCATCGCGACCAGCCCGCCGAGCAACAATATGGCAATGGGATTCACGAGCGAGACGATGCGTTCGATCCGCTGCCCGGAAATTTCGTTCATTATGCGCGCTGCCTCATGGCATGTCCGGCCCAGCTGCCCGCTATTCTCGCCGACTTCGATCATGCGTAGAACTGTGTGCGGGATTGCGGGGGCCGCGCCAAGCGCGCGCGACACGGCTTGGCCTTCCCGGACTTTTTGTAACGCAATGTTTAGCTGCGTACGCCAGCGCGGCGATGTCAAACTTTCGGCAGCCAGTTGCAGCGCTCGCACCGCATCCACACCGTTCAGCAGCAATGTCGATAACAGGCCGCAGAATTGCGCGACAACATATTGGTTGCGCAGCCTTTGCCCCGGAAACAAAAACGGCTTTGAATTCCTGAGCGTCTGGCCTGCCGACGAGCGTATCCAGATGGCCAGAAGACCGATCGCTGCAATAACGGAAAAAGCAGACATAAGGCCGAACCTCAATCCTATTTGCGAAAGGTCGAGCACAAGGCGGGTGAGAAGCGGCAGGCGTGCTTCCTCCCCCTCGAACACCGGTTGAAATTCCGGAATAACCAGTGTCAATATTATCGCCAGCGCGACAATCGCCATGCATAATACCGCAGCAGGATAAATCAGCGCAGTGACCAGCCGGCGGCGCGTTTCGGCCATTTTCGTCATCCGGTCGGCAGCGTCGGTCAAAACCTGGCCGATATGTCCGCCGCTCTCGGCCGAGCGCAACAAGCCTGTGACCCAAGTCGGAAATGTCCCGACGGACTCAATGGCATCTGCAAGGCTCCTGCCCGCGCGGATGTCGGCCAGCATCCGCTGCAGCATCAGCCGGCTGGCTCGGCGTTCGATCTGGTCGCCGAGCAAATCCAGCGACCGGTCGACCGGGATGCCGGCGTTGACCAATATCGCAAGCTGCCGCAGGATTATCGCCTGGTCGGCGTTTCCGCCGCCCGTCCGGATGGGCTGGTTCAATCGTTCTATAAGCGTCTTTTGACCCGATCTCAGTCCGAGCGGTGTATATCCCTCCGCCATGAGTTCCCGGAGCATCATGGTCTCGTCGGAAGCACGCCGGACCAGTTCATGGCGGACGCCATCATGATCTATCACCTGGCAGCGGAACTGGATCATGCCACGCCTGTCACTCTTATCGCTTCTTCAAGGCCGGTTTTGCCTTCTGCCACCAAATGCAAGGCGTGACCCGACAATTGCCGTTCGGGTGGCAGCCGGTAACTTGCGGTTTCGCCCTTTTGTATTAACCCCCGCAATTCGTCGGTAGTTGCGATCAGTTCCAATACCGGCACCCGACCATGATAGCCCGTGTTCGCACAGGAATTGCAACCCGTTGGTTCTCGCAGTTCGGAAGGCGTCGGGACGCACCAGCGCGCGAACAAGGCCTCTTCTTCATCCGTCAAAAAACGCGAACGGCTGCATTGGTCGCATAAAAGCCGCATCAGTCTCTGGGCAATGCTTGCTGTTACCGTCGACGCTGCCAGAAAGGGTTCGATTCCGATATCGATCAGCCGCTCGAATGCGCCGATGGCGCTGTTTGTATGCAAGGATGACAGCACCAGATGCCCAGTGAGCGAGGCCCGCAATGCGATATCGGCGGTTTCCCGGTCACGGATCTCGCCTATCATCAAAATATCGGGGTCCTGTCGCAAAAAGGCTCTAAGGCTGTTGGCATAATCGAGACCGATATCGGGACGCACCTGGACCTGGTTGACCCCGTCCAGCAATATTTCGACAGGATCTTCGACAGTGAGGATCTTCACCTGCGGACACCGCAGATAGTTCAGGGCAGCATATAATGTCGTGGTCTTGCCGCTGCCTGTCGGACCGGTCATCAGGATCATGCCATTGGGTCGCTCGAGCAACGCAACCAGCTCGTCTCGCAGCATTTTCGGTAGGCCGATCTGGTCAAGATCGAGCGGCACCTTGTTGCGACCCAATATTCGCAACACGATGCTTTCGCCAAATGCGATAGGCGATGTGGAAACCCGGACATCGACATCGTCGCCTTGATGGTTGAACTGCATCCGGCCATCCTGGGGCAGCCGGGTTTCGGAAATATCGAGACCTGAAAGCACCTTGATCCGCGATGCGATCGGCCTTGCCTGGTCTGCCTGCAGCGAGTCCACTTCAACCAGCTGTCCGTCTATACGAAAACGAACCGAAAGACTGCGTGCCATGGGTTCGATGTGAATGTCCGACGCCCCGCGCCGGAGCGCCCCTGTGAGCATAGCCTGAACAGCACGGATTGCCGGTGCTTCGCTCACCCCTTCGAGCAGCATTGCCAAGGTAGAATTATTGCCACCCGTCGCACCGGCCCTTGACGGGCTCGCGCCCGAGCTGGACAGATACGGCGAACGTTGCAGGTTATCCAAAATGTCAGACGGGCGCGCGATAACGATTTCGATGTCGCAGCCGGTGGCAAAGGCTAGCTGTCCGATTAACTCTTCCTGCCACGGATCGGCGGTTGCCGTTTGCAGCAGACCATCGTTGATAGCCAATGGCAGCAGTAACATTTGCGAGAGCCAATGGCCGTTAAGGCCTGCAAGAACCGGATATGCTTGCGGAAAATCAGCGGTTGCCAGTACCGGCAAACCGGAAATCGCGGCAAGGGCTTCGACAAGTTGCTGTTCGCTGACGAGACCGAGCTGGGGCAGGATGCGTGCCAGACTTATCCGCGACGCCTGCGCCATCATCTCCGCCCGTAGAATATCGGCATGGTCGAGCAAACCGATCGCCAACAATGCGCGCCCCAATGGCGTTGCCGCTTCAACGTCTGTGTCAGCTATGACTGCGACAGCCAATTTTCCCGTCTCCCAGTTCTTGCCTGCACGTCGTTTTCGCACGCGCATTTTTTATGCAATACTGACACCGGTGTCTGATACTGTCGAGAAGGATATTTCATGGCTGCGGAAATATCCTTCAGACAATATCGTCGTGGCCGGCATTAGCCCGATCCCGCTTTGGCAAAGACGGCAGCTTAACCAAGCTGCCGTCTTGCGCCTTCAGACTTGCAAGCCCACCCCGCTCACTCGTCGGGACTGCTCGCTCCGGCTGCCAAAGTTTTATACCGTGCGCCCGATACATAGACCTCGCTTCCCTCCGACTCTTGCGCACCGATGTAGGTGCCCCAGCGGAACTGGTTGGCGCCGCTGCCATTTCGGGTCCATGTACCGCTCGCCACGAGATTGCCTGCACCCAGCGGTGTAGAGCTCGATCCCTCGCGGTAATAGACTTTGTAGCTGAGGCCGTTGTCCAGCACTGCCACATCGAAGCTTTTGCCGTTCATTGCAGTCCCGATTTTGGTCCGTCCGGCGCGGCGCTTTTCTACATATACATCGCCATTGGGTTCCATTTGAAGTTGCACGCTCCACGCATCGCTTCCTGAATGTTTCGACTGGAATATCGATCCGTCCTGCGGTTTGCGGATACGATACCGGCCGGTCCACTGGCGAAATCTGGGATTGGCTGCATCGTAATTGTACCCGAAGTTTGACGGCGTGAATGCCTCCGACCGCGCAGCGAGTTCTCTGGGCGGATCGCCCTGGACATTTTCATCGCCTGCAAACAACCGAAAGATTTGCGTGTTGCCATCCTCCTGATACCAGCGGGTCCATTCGCAGAAATTTGCTCGGGCGAGCGAGGAGTTCCCTAAAGTATGCAACCGGTTGTCGGTGCTGAAAGCACGGTTGCCGTAATTCTCGGATTCCAGCGAAGAATTCGCAACATCGATCCTTGTCCCCGCCTCTCCATCCAGAGTGTCTGCCACTGTAAGTGTTGCAGGGTTGCTGGCGCTGTAATCGCCTGCGGCACATTGCGCATGTGCAGTTGAAACCGGCACCAAGAAAGCCAGGGCAGCCGAAAAACCAAAAGTGCTTGGCAAAGTCATTTCCCATCTCCTTTTGAATCGAGCGGTGGTTTCTGGCTGTCGGCTATGACCGCCGAGGCTTTGTTAGCCCGTTTGACCCCGCCATTTTTTGTCGATGTGGAAAAGGCAGATTTGCCGGTCTGCCTTTTCCCATTTTCACATTTTGAATCGCGCCAGCGCGATCAGTTGTAATTCGAAGTCGCGTCGCAATTTGACTCCGTAAAATTGGGAGTTTCCTTGCCGCTGTAAAACTTGAAATTATCGAACGACATGCGTTTTTCATCGGCATTTGCTTCGGGGAAAAAGCGCAAATCGGTTGCCCCGCCACCGTAATAATTGTGGAATGCCAGGCGCTTGATATTTACGTTCGGGCTGCCGGCAGTGGTGTCCCAGAATTTCACGTTGCGGCGGCACGCGACCAACTGCCCGTCCCAAAAGATCGCGGCAACGCCGTTCGCGCTGCCCGCGCTGGTGTTAAGCCGAACATACATGGTTACGTCATGCCAAAGCCCGTCTGCTTCCAGATCGATGTTGGTGTTGGGATTTTGTTCGCCGGTCGATCCCTGCGGACGATTTTGGTCGTACATGTACAGGCTTGGATGGTGACTGGAACCGCTGCGGACCCACATCAGCCGGGTGCTCCATCCGTCATTTTGCGGGTTGTTCGGCTTGTCTCCACCGGCTTCCATATTATCCGGCGAAAGCCCCGGCAACTTGCCGACGATCATGAACGGAAAATCGGTGTCGATCCGCACCCGATATTGCAACGTGCCCTCGCGCACGGAAACGCCAGGCATCGTGATCTGCTCATTGACATTATAATTGTTGACGACGGTGCCCTTCCGGTTGTCGCCCGTGCCGGTGATATTGGTATAGTCGGGACGCTTCAGCCGCACAAAAATGCACTGGCTGCCAGAGCCGTTGCAGTTGGCGGTCGATGGCGAATGACTGATCTGGCTTTGCGGATCGGGGTCATTGTCGAAAGCGTCATAAATCTGGTTGAACTTGGTTGTCGTTTCCAGGTCGTTCGACCACAACAATGTCTGGCCCTGGGCCATGGTGGAAAATGCTGCGCCGCACATTGCCGCAGCAATCAATAGCTTCTTTTGTATTTTCATTGCCTTGCTCCTCTCTCTTTTTATGGCGAGCAAGGATATATCAATCATGTGCGATAATGTGCAATCAAATAATAGCCCTTATCGATCATTTATCATAACATATGATCATAAAGCACCATAATGACGGCGCCGGAATGGCGATTAAGCGCTAAGAAAGCATGCTGTGAATTATTTCAATCATTTTCACTCATCGATTTTGCTGCGCTTTCCGGCGATCGCCGCGACATATCGTTCAACACTCGTTATTGTGCTTCTGCCAGCAGATAACGCACGGCATAATAAGTGATTGTGCTACCTTCTGTTGGGCGCAACTGGTGCGGAACACCGGCCGGAATCCAGACCAGGTCGCCGGGTTTGAACATGACATCGCGCCCGCCGACGATACGCCCTTCGCGCCATTCGCCCGGCTCCGTAAGCTTTGAGCCTTCGAGACGGCCGCCAAGCAAGATCACGCCGCTTCCCTCCTTGGCGATCAGCATGTGGCTGACGCGTTCATGCATTTCTGCGATTGCCGGTTCCTCGCGCCGGGTAACTGCAATCGTACCCTGCGGAATTTCCAGCACGCGTAAATTGGCGATGCCATCCTTGGCTACATCCATGCGCTTGACAACGGTGTCATTATCAATGACGATTACGCCATCGGCGGGGTTTGCGTCAGATGCCCTGACCTCGATTCCACTCCCTAACGACAATATCCCAACCAACAGCACCGTAATTTTCTGATATTTTTTTGTCATCTCTTCTCTCCATTCAACCGTCAGGATTTCAATATGCGCAGAAAGTTTCGTCAAGCCAGCGCCATGGCCCTTATCCTTTTTCTGAGCGGCTGCGCAACAACTCCGGTGACATCGGCACCTTCCTATCTGGACGATCCTGCTGCAGATATCAAAGAAGGCTTTGTCCAGCTTTATAACGGGCGCAATCTCGATGGCTGGCACATCCACATGCGTGGCACCGACCCTGATTTGCCGGCAAAGGTATTCGTGCCCGCTGCCGATGGTATCATCCATGTGATGAAGGATATACCCGACAGAGCTGCTGTCGATGCTCCGCTGGAGGGCTGGGTCAGCCACGGCGTGCTGATAACGAACCGAGATGATCTCAAGCGCTATATCGTCAAGTTCCAGTATAAATGGGGCAAGAAGATTATGAACAACTTCAACGATTGGCAATATGATGCCGGGGCCTTTTACCATGTCCAGAGCGAGAAGAAAATCTGGCCGACCTCGATCGAATATCAGGTTCGATACAATCATCTGACCAACACCAACCATACCGGCGATATGTGGAACATCGCCCGAAGCAAAACGCCAATAACGGTGTTTCTGGGAGAGTCGGGAACCTATGTTTCGCCAGATTTCGGCGGCAAACCGGCGCAAAGCCTGTCAGGCGGCACCGCAGCACTGGCAGGTGCGTTCTACAACGGCCTCAACGATGAATGGAACCAGGCTGAAATCATCGTCATGGGCGACCGTTATGCGATCCACAAGCTCAATGGCACGATTGTGAATTACTACGAAAATCTTCAACTCGGCAGCGGAGCGTTTGCACTACAGGGCGAAACCGCCGAGGTTTTCTATCGCAACATTTTAATCAAGACCTTCGATCGCGATATTCCCGCTGAATCATTCCTTGCTGCTCCCAAACGCTGAACGCAATGCGGGCGAGAATGGGGCGGATGGGCTGATAATGCCAAAATAAGTCTTCATCCGAAGCGGAAAACGATGTTCGGCGTTTCCGGCAAATTCTTTCGATGTAGCCGAAAACGGTACCCTGCCGCGAGCAGTGCCTTTCGAATAGCAAGCTCGAGACCACTGTACTTGGTCTTACGGATGACATAATTCGTCGACGTTGTTCTGACGTGCGCGTGTCGCTGCTA
>JAESFX010000072.1_pt1 | contig 155316 bp, 145 predicted proteins | sample 9269501 | NCBI WGS metagenome assembly JAESFX01 (sample SAMN14515570, study PRJNA621655) | algae metagenome | isolation source: Desmonostoc geniculatum HA4340-LM1 and co-occurring heterotrophs from cave... | place: USA: Maniniholo cave, Kauai, Hawaii | collected 2009-07-28
CGGTTTCGCTTTGCCGGGCGCTACAATGCATCGGAAGGCTATTTGCGTAACCGTCTCGACAATAATTCGCGCGTGCCGAACGGAGATGACTTTCTCGGCCGGGTGACAATGATCTTCGAGCCATCGCCAGAATTTGAGGCCATCGCCAAGTTTCAGCACAGCGAAGCCGATTATGAAGGTGGAAGCCTCACCCAGCATCTGAGCTGCACGCCTGCGATAGTCGGCGCTCTTCAGTTTGATTCCCCCTCCGGCCTTTGCGCCCGCGCACTTGCTTCTCCAGGTTATGAGGCACGTCTTGATAAGACTGTTGGCTACAATCCAGGGACGTTTGATCGCTCAAATATCGATGAAGGCGTGCTTACACTCAACTATCGTCCTGGCGGTTATACGATTACATCGGTGACGGGATACTCGACCTATGTTTCGCCCCTGGGCTTTGATACCGATGCGACGTCGTCCGCTTTTCTGCATGCGAACACAAATGAGAAATACGAGCAGTTCAGCCAGGAACTGCGCGTTTCCTCTCCAGGCGAGGGCCCGATAGAATGGGTTGCCGGCGCATATTTCCAGTGGGACAAGGTGCGTACGACGCTCGATGTCGGTTTGGGTTTCCTCTCGGATCCGATCGACATCGGCTTTGGACCGGTTTCACCGCTTTTCCTGCTACTGAACAACGCTGGTCAGGGGGCGGCCTTTCCGCTGATCGCGCCGTATTTTCCGTTGATCGAAAACTCCGCTCTCACAACAACGCAAAAGACATATTCCGCGTTCGGCGCTGTCACTTGGAAGGCGACAGACGCGCTACGACTGACGGCAGGCCTTCGTTGGACGAAAGCCGAAAAATCCGGCGTTCAAAGTATCGGCTTTGGGACTTACACTGGAGGCTTTACCTCATATACACCAATTACCGACCCCGCTGCCTTGGCGATACTCGGCGAAATAACGGGTGACATTCCGCATATCATATCCGATCGCATATCCGATGATCGCTTCCTGCCTTCGGTCGATGTCCAATATGATATCGGGCAGGACATCATGGTCTATGCGAAATATTCCGACGGATTCAAGGCAGGTGGATTCGACCTTCAATATAAGGGCCGTCCAGATCTCGGCGATTTGAGCTTTGAGCCCGAGACGGTGGATGCTTTTGAGATTGGTCTGAAGAGTGCGTTCCTCGACAAGAGAGGCCGATTCAACCTCGCGCTTTTTCACAGCAAATATAACAATCTCCAGTCTGTCGTAAATACGTTCGGGACCGGTGGTCTGCCGGGTTCGATTACCCAGAATGTCGGTGCATCGATCTCGAAGGGCGCCGAAGCTGACCTTCAGTTTCAGGTTTCCGACGAATTGCGTATATCTGCTGCGGTAACTTACCTGGATTCTTACTATAAACGTTATCCCAATGCCGCTGCCAATTCTTTGCAGATAGCCGCTCTTAAACCTGTTACTTCGGTCCCCGGATTTAATCCTATCGGCAATCCGGCGGATTTGGCCGCAGCTAATGCGGCTGCGTCGGCGGCAGGCATCACCTGCTTGACCTATGTACCGTCGCCGGTATGCACGCAAGATCTAGCAGGTACGAGGACGCCATTTTCCCCCAAATGGAGTGGTAATGTGGCTGCCGACTTGACGCTTCCGATCAACACCGACTGGACCCTCAATCTCAATGGTTCGGCGTTCTTCACTTCGCGTTACCAGACAAATGGCGGCAATGATCCGGCAAAGATTCAAGAAGGATTTGCAAAACTGGATTTGCGGGCCGCAGTGCGGCAGGAAGCGGGCGGCTTTGAGGTTGCATTCCTGGTGAAGAATCTCTTCAACAAATATACAACCAGTTTCATCGAAGATTTGCCCGGTTCTTTGGGTTCCTATCAGGCGCGGTTGGACCGGCCGCGGACCTATTCGTTGCAGCTGCGATATGAATGGTAGGCTGGCCCAAAAACGCTAGTCTAGCTTAAGTCGATCATGAAGGCGGGAATATTGCTTGCGATTCATATGTAGACCAGTCAGTATATTGTGGCGTTTGTTTGTTTTGGAGAGCTGATGTGGGCCAGTCCCAAAAGCCTGATGTGTTGATTGTAGGGGCAGGTCCTGTCGGTTTGGCGCTGGCGTGCGAGCTTCGATTGCGCGGTATCGATTGCCGTTTGGTAGAAAAAGCCCAAAAGCCGGCGCCGTTCTCCAAGGCCAATACGATTAGCCCTGCCACCATGGAGGTTTTCGACAAGTTGGGTGTCGCAGAAGCGGTGCTGGGAAACGGAATGCGAATGCTTTCCAATCGGGCGGTCAAGGGCGGCCGCGTGGTTCTGGAGTTTGAAATACCGCCGCTCGAGGAGACGCGCTTCTGTTTCAACGTCAACATCCCGCAATATATGGTTGAACGAATACTGACAGAGCGCTTGAAATCATTGGGCGGCACTGTCGAGCGCGGCGTCGAGGCGTTGTGGCATGAGCAGGGCGCCGATGGCGTAGCCGCTTGTTTAGTGCATCATTGCGAAGGAGGTTCTGAAGAGCGTGTAAACGCTAAATATCTTGTAGCCTGTGACGGTGCGCACAGTGTCGTGCGCAAGGATCTCGGTGTGCCGTTTAGCGGCGACCTTTATGAAGACAAGTTGCTGGTTGCGGATGTATTCATCGATTGGGCGAAGGATCCCAAGGCTTTCAGGCTCTTTGAGCATCCACGGGAAGGCGCTCTCATTTTCATGCACGATGACGGAGTGGTGCTCGCTTGGCCTTATCATCAGCAAGATCTGTGGCACATCATTGTGCCGATGACCGAACAAGAAGATCAGGCATTAGACGAGCCCGGTCTTGACGACTTGAGCAATCTGATCCGCCATCGCACAGGGATGGCGCTGCCACTGCGCGATCCGATGTGGATTTCCAAATTTCGGATTCACCGGCGCTGTGTCGAGCGCTATCTTGACGGCAGGGTCCTGCTCGCTGGCGATGCTGCGCATATTCATAGCCCATATGGCGGCATGGGGCTGAACACCGGCATCCAGGATGCGCATAACCTTGCATGGAAGCTTGATCTTGCATTGGCGGGAATGGCTGACGACAGCCTGCTGCACAGCTATGGGGAGGAGCGCCGGCCGATCGCGATGGAGGTATTGGAGCGCGCCGACAAGTTCCAGACAACATTGATCAGCAAGAATCCGGTCAAGGTTCTGTTTCGCAATTTGGTTCTGCCGAGGCTTGTCAAGAATCCGAAGATCATGGCGAAGATATTCAGAGGCGCGACCCAGCTCAGCGTCAGCTATGCGCGATCCTCATTGTCGCGTACCTACGAAGGTTCTGAATTGGCACGCGACAAGCGCTGGGAGCAGGCGCTCAAGGCGGGGGATCGCGCCCAAGACGTCGTCTGCTGGACGCTCGAGGGCGAAAGAACGGGTTTGGACCAAGAGCTGAACGTCCTCAAATTTTCTCTGCTTGCGATCTCTACCGGGAAATCCGGATCGCTCGATGAGCTGGTCGAAGCGGCAAAACGCGCACGCGCGCGGTTGGGTGACCGGTGTCGGTCGATCATCGTCTTGGATTCGGAGCAACGCGCGGCTGCGCTTCCGTCGGGTGTTTTCGACAAGGTCTTGATCGACCGGTCAGGAGCGCTTGCTACCCTTTACGGGGCGCGTGAAAATACGATCCATATGATACGGCCCGATCAATATATCGGTGCAAGATTTCAGCCTGCAACCGCCAACGATCTGGACGCCTATCTCGACCACATCCTTGCCGCGAAAGCCGCGCGTGCGGTAGCCGGCGCAAGGCCCGATTGGGTTTCGAATGAACTTTACCCCTTTGCCAGCCGATTTGTCGAGATCGATGGAAACAGCATCCACTATGTAGATGAAGGCGAAGGACCCCCGATTTTATTCATGCATGGGAATCCGACCTGGTCCTTCGATTTTCGGGAGATCATACAAGCGCTTGCGTCGACGCATCGGTGTATTGCGATGGATATGGCGGGCTTCGGCCTGTCCAAAGCGCGGCCCGATTTTCGCTCGACGCCTTTGGATCATGCGCTTCTCGCAAAGAAGTTCATCGAGACGCTCGATCTTCGAGATATTACGATGGCCGTGCACGATTGGGGCGGTCCTGTCGGCTTCTTTGCCGCCGGACAAATGCCGGAACGGTTTCGGGCCTTTATCATCGGTGATACGCGCGCATGGTCGGACGTGCCCAAATTCGAAAAACGCTTTTCCAAAGTAATGCAGACAAAGTTCGGGCGCTGGCTCGTCGAGTCCAAGAATTTTGTGGCGGCCAAGGCGGTGCCAAAAGGCCATGCGCTCAGAAAGTTGTCTGATCAGGAATTGGCGCACTTCGTCAATCCGTATCCGACACCCGAATCCCGGCGCCCGCATCGGCTTTTCGCGGTGGCGCTAACGCAGGCGGACGATTTTCTCAAACAAGTAGAGCGTGCAATTGGCCGTTTGCAGCATCTTCCCGCGCTAATCGTCTGGGCGGAGCATGACCATGGGTTCCCGCTCGACGAAGCGCGAAGGTTCGAAAAGCTCTTCCCCAACAGCCATGTCGTCGTGCTCAAAGGAGCCGCGCACTTCATGTTCGACGACGCGCCCGAAGTTGTCACGAAAGCAATCCGCGACTGGTGGCCGACAAGCCAGGCTGTGCTCGAACGAAAAGCGCAGATTGCCTTGTCTCAACAAGGCAGCAGTGCGCGCAAGGCGGCTGCTTAAGTGGCTAGGTTCTCGACAGAGGAGATACATGCGCTTGTTCGCGCCGCGGGAGCGGCACCTTCAGCGGACAATACGCAGCCTTGGCGCTTCGTTGCCGCCCAATCTGGCGAATGGATCGATGTTTATGCGGACCCAACGCGCGATCCACCGGAAATGAATCCACAAATGGTGCTGGTGTTATCAGCTGTCGGCGCTGCTATCGAGAACATGCGTATCTTCGCGCGGGCTGAGCTGGCTTGCGATCTTCAGGTGGAATATGAGCAACAGGCGACCTCCTCTCCTAACGCCTTCAAGGTTGCCCGATTTCGCCGGGGAAGGCGCACGACTTCGACATCCTGGAAAGAGCTGTCGAATGCCGTGTTTGAGCGGAGTTCCTATCGGGGGCATTTCAATGGGGCTCCGCTCACCCCTTCCGATCTCGAGCTGTGGGCTACATGCCGGCAGCAGCTGGCAAAAGACTACCCTGATGTCGAAATTTTGCTGCTCGACAAGGCGCGGGACAAGGAAGCGATAGCCCAGATGCTGGCGGTCGCGACGCCGATGATGATAGAGGTGCCCGCCTATCGGCGCCATGTGTTTGTAAGACAAATGCGCTTTGCGGACCCGGGATCCCCGCCGCCGCCAGATGGGATGCCGCTCACGACCCTGGGAGATCCGCCTCCTGCCGAAGCGATCATCAGGGCACTGGGCAATCCAGTCATTGCGCGCATGGTTTCCGCCCTTGGGATCAGTAAGTTGATGGGTAAGGAGGATGCTGAAGGTGCACGGGCAGCCTCCGCCTTTGGCCTGTTTTTAGCAAAGGATTCAACACCTAAGGCGATTATCGAAGCAGGGGCCTCGTGGCAGCGAATGTGGCTGGCCTTGTGGGCGACCGGCCTGAAGGTGCAGGCCAGTTCCGGTGCCATGGTCGCCAGTTGGGCTTGGCGCTTTCGCTCGCTCGGTCACTATCGCAGGTCGCAGGTCGCAAATGTGGAGACAATTGCGGCCCAATTTGCAGGTCTTCACCCGCAATCGCCGGAGGCGGTGCCGGTCATGCTGTTCCGCTTTGGCCGGGGCGAGCCGTTTTTGCCGCGGACGGGCAGACGCCAGGTCTCGGAGAATCTTTTATGGTCGTTGAGCTGACGTACGCAGCAGAGTTTGGATTGGATGAACAATGATCGAACCCGTCGACATTTCTGTGTTTTTCAATTTTCGAAGTCCCTATTGTTACTTGGCATCGAAAAACATGTTCCGGCTGTTTGATAATTTCCATGCCCGGATGATTTGGCGACCCTTGGCCGGTTGGGACGGCCGGTCGCAACCTGAGCGGCAGAAATACAAACTCCCGATCGTTCGACAGGATGTTGCCCGATTTGCCCAACGGATGGGGATACCATGTAATCCGCCACCGATGACGACTGACTCCACACGCGCGGCGGCAGGATCGCTGCTGGCGGAAGCGAAGGGGGTCTTGCGGCCTTACATTGTGGAGGTGATGCGCGCCGAATGGGGCGATGGCAAGGATATTGGAGATCTCGAAGTTCTGCTTCCCGTCGCCGAGCGGGTCGGCCTTGACCGGGATGAGTTCGAAACTTGGGTCGATTCCGGCGACCCGGCAAAGCAACTCGCTGTGAACTGGGAAGCAGCCGAAAAGGCCGGCGTGTTCGGGGTTCCCAGCTTTACGATAGACTCAGAGATCTTCTGGGGGAACGACCGGATCGAGTTTGTCGAGGATCTGCTTCGCGACCGCCGTTTGGCACGGCTTTAGGGAAGGACGGCTCATGGCTGAGTGGATCCTGTATGACAAACGCGACTGTCCTTTCTGCTGGAAAGTCAGGCTGGCGCTCGTTGAAACAGGCCAGAATTTCGAACTGCGTTACTATCCCGATTCTGAACGGCCAACGGAAGTAAAAGCCCTCAATCCCGGCGGTACAGTTCCAATCCTTTATCATGCAGATGTGCTTATCACCGACTCGGCGCTTGCCCTTGAATATATCGAAGACGTTGCCGGGCCTGCCCTTTTGCCCAAAGATCCTCGCTTGAGACACCGGGCAAGAACATTCCATCACTATTCTACTTCGGTCATCGGGCCGGCGGTTCGCGAAGCGATATTCGAGATGCGCGACAAGCCCGAAGCGGAGCGTGACCATGCGCGTATTGAAAAGAGTGTTTCCGCTTGGGGTGCTTGTCTTGACTATATGGAAGGGCAATTAGGGGGCGAAGAGTTTTTTGCGGAGGCGTTCAGCGTCGCAGAATGCGCGTTGGTGCCGCGCCTCGGTTTGGCCGAGGGCTACGGAATTGGTGTCGATAGCAGCCATCCGCAGCTGTTGCGCTGGTACCGAGCGATAAAAACGAGGCCGAGTTTCCAGCTTAGCGCACCTTTGGGGCTGCCATGTGAATTTTCCGATTGAAGTTTCAAATCGCCATTGAAGGAGGCCAGAAAATGTCAATGAAATATGATGAAGATGGGGCGCGGCTTCCGATCAAGATTGACTCGACCACCAACGGCGAGACTATTCCCAAACCGCTTAAAAAACACAATATCATCGGGAACGAAGTCGCCCAGCGTTGGGCTGGTGAGAATTCGCGCAAGCTCGGTGTCGGACGACGCGCATTCATGACGTCCATGACTGGCGCGGCATCGACGTTGCTCGCTTTCAATCATGTCAATCAGGCCTTTGCCAAAACGGGCGGCTATTTCGATCTTCCAACAGAGGCAGGACTAGATGGCGATGCCGCTTATCACGCGCTGGCCAAGCGGGAGTTTATCTTCGACGTCCAAGGGCACCATTTCAATCCATGGGGGCAATGGCGCGATCCGGACAGCTTCTGGCTCAAGATATTAAACATCCTGCCGTCGCACTATCCGAAGCCTGGTTTCGACAAGTCCAAGGCAAAAAATGCTTTTGACGTTGTCCAACATTATACCGGAAAAGCCTATATCAAAGAGGTCTTCATGGATAGCGACACCGATATGGGCGTGCTATCATTTGTTCCCACCCTGTTTGAGCAGATGCCGCTCACGATCGAAGAAGCTTCGGCCACGCGCGACATCATCGATGCGATGAAGGGTACGCGACGGCTTCTACTTCACGGGCGCGTTGTTCCGACGATTGCCGCAGACGTCGATCGCATGGACGAGCTTGTCGAACGCTGGAATGTAAGCGCGTTCAAGACCTATACGCAATTCGGCGCGACTGTAGATCAGCATTTCCGGCTCGACGATCCAAAGGTGATGGAGCCGGTGTATCAGAAGATGCGCAAGCTTGGAGTGCGCAATCTTGCTATTCACAAGGGCTTGCCGCTTCCACCGCCGCTGATGGCCGAGGAGGGCTGGAAATACAGCCTGGGCTACGACATTGGGCCAGCGGCGAAGGCTAACCCCGACATCAACTTCATCATCTATCATTCTGCCTACGACGACGAATTCGTCGAAGGACCATATAATCCAAAATCTGTTCGCGGCGTCGACACTTTTGTCAGATCACTCCTCGACGCCGGGATTGGTCCGAACAGTGGGAATGTCTTTGCCGAAATTGGCGCAACTTGGCGTGATACAATCAAAGACCCCAACCAAGCCGCGCATGTGATCGGCAAGCTTTTGAAATATGTCGGTGAAAACAATATCATCTGGGGTACCGACTGCATCTTCTTCGGCTCCCCACAAGATCAGATACAGGCTTTCCGGACATTCCAAATTTCAGAGCAATTCCGGGAAAAATATGGCTACCCGGAACTCACGCCTGCTATCAAGCAGAAGATTTTTGGTCTTAATGGCGCCCGCGTGTACGGCGTCAAAGTGCCGGAAATCAGGCGTATTTTGGCAGAAGATACCGATTTCGAAACTGCAAAAATGGCCTATCTGGAAGATCCCGATCCCAGCTATTTGACGTACGGTCCCAAATCGCGCCGGGAATTTTGGAAACTTCTCTCGGAGCACAATGATCGGGTTTAGGCCCGCGATTGAGTAGGAAGGGCAAGCAATGCGAGTCTTGGAACAGGATCCTGTCACTCTCAGGCCGTTCAATGTGATGGAGTGGGTGAAAAACAATCAGGACAAGCTGAAACCGCCGATGGCGGCTTTCCCGCTGTGGATGCATTCCAAGGATTTTACTGGATTGGCCGTGGGGGGACCCAACAAGGGCCGCTGCGATTTCCATGTCAACGAGACCGAGGAAATTTATTATCAGCTCGTCGGCGAAATCGACATTGTTACGATCGAAAATGGGAAGCGTGTGCACAACAGAGTTGGGCCGGGCGAGATGTATCTCCTGCCTGCCGATGTCCCGCACTCGCCGCAGCGGCCCGAGGGCGCTATCGGCCTCGTGATCGAGCATACGCCGGTAGGCAAAACACAAAAATTCGAGTGGCACTGCGATTCATGCGACGCCATGGTTTTTGACGGCTCGGCGGTCATTGAGGACAACCAGACCATGTACCACCTGTATAATCGTCTTTTCGACCGGTATCGTAGCGACGCAACGCTGCGAACCTGTGCGGCTTGCGGCCATGTCAATAAGGTGGACCTCTCTGTAGGCTTGGCTTGAATGACTCAGCCGATCGAGGCCCGGCTTGAGGAACTCGGAATCTCTCTTCCGGATCCCCCTGAAGTTGTCGCCAATTATGTTGCGACAAAAAGGACAGAGCGGCTGGTAGCAGTTTCAGGTCTAGGGCCAGCTGGCGGGATTTTTCGGGAAGGCAAGCTCGGCGTCGACCTCTCGGTCACGGACGGCTACGCCGCTGCCCGTTCAACAGGGCTGAACATTCTCGCCCGGTTGCGAGCCGAACTGGGTTCCTTGGACAGGATCACGGAATTTTTTCGCCTTCACGTCATGATAAACTCCGCACCCGACTTCAGGGAACATTCGCGGGTTGCGGATGGATGCTCCGATCTCCTGACGGAGGTGTTCGGCGACCGCGGATTGCATGTGCGCACGGCGGTCGGCATGAACTCGTTGCCTCGCAACATTCCTGTTGAGATCGAAACGATGGTGATCATCGATTAAAGTGAGAGCCCGCAACCGAAATACTTGAGTCTGCATATTATCGGCACTATCATATAAAAAATGAATCGTGGGATGTGCCGTGGTCGAAGAAGTACGAGTTAACGCAGATGAAGGTGTGATGCGGTGCAGGATCCATTTGCCCGCAAAAGGCAAAATGTCCCCGACAGTTGTCATGGGGCTTCATATCGGCGGCCTCGACGAATTTTGTGACAATGTAGCCGCGCGGTTCGCCCAAGAGGGCTATGTGGTCATCATTCCCGACCTGCTGCATCGTCTGCCGGCGGAGGCGTTGGACGGCTCTCATCTTGCACGGCTGGATTGGCTTAATGATACAGAGATCGTGTCCGATGTGCGCACGGCGGTGGACTATATCCGTGGGCATCCTCGAGTACGGCCGGATCAGGTGGGATTTGTGGGCTACTGCTTCGGTGGTCGCGTCGCCTGGCTTGCGGCCGAGCATGTTACGGACCTGAAGTTCAGCGTTTGCTATTATGGCGGGCATGTCGCTAAGCCATTTGGAAAATCGAATTTCGGCCGTTCACCTTTGGAAATGGCCGACCTGATTTCGGTTCCGATGCTCTTGCACTATGGAGAACAAGACCAGAATCCATCGCCTGCCGATCGGTTAAAACAGACTGCTTCTCTGTCCCGCCTGCAAAAGGCCCACGACGTGGTTGTCTATCCGGACGCCGGACACGCCTTCATGGATTTCACGCGCCCGCACTATTTCCGAGCCGCTGCCGCTGAGCAATCTTGGCAACCGACCCTAGATTTTGTTGGAAAGCACATCCGCTAGGTTAAATCCGATGCGTAAGGGTCAGGCAAATTCGTGATGTGACCGACGAAATGTGCCTGTCATGCCATTTCATGACCAACAAACTCGATCGTGACGTCGGTCTCGGCTCCCAAACTTAGCGGTTGCTTGGAGACGAATGAAACATAATCGCTCCGGTCAACAATCGATGCGGTCCCGCATGCCGCCAATTTCTGCTCAAAGGTTAGATTAGCTGGATAGTCACCGGGCGCCAGGCGGACATAGTCTGACATGGGAAGCTCAATCAGCGAAACAGTGCCGCGCCCATTAACTCGCGATTTTGCCAATCCCGTTATTGCAAAATTCTGACCCATCATCGTGCAGGCCGCGTTACAGTCCCCGGCCCGCAGGGCATCGCGTATGCGGCTCGACGACACCATCTTCCCGGCGGAAAAAACGGGTTCGACTGCAGCAAATGCTATGCCTCGGCTTGCACTCGCATCGGCAAGGAACCCGACATTGCCTGACCGGCCGGCACCGAAGGCGAAATTTGCGCCGGTGACAATTCCCGCGGTTCGAAGTCTGTCGATCAACCATTGCTCAAAAAAGGTTTGAGCTGAAAGTCGTGCGAGCCCCGCGTCGAAAGGCAATGCGATCATGGCATCAGCGCCGAGGGCAGCTGCCCTAAATGCGCGTTGTTCGAGCGTCATGATTTGGAAGGGAGCTGTCGATGGCTGAAAATATCTTACCGGGTGAGGGTCGAATGTAATGACCAGAACCGGCGCACCCTTGGGTCTCGCCATCGCCTTCGCTTTAGCCACTACAGCTTGGTGTCCAAGATGCATGCCGTCGAAGTTACCAAGCGCGAGATAGCTATCGTTCAGCAATCGCGGCAAACTGTGACAAGTGTCAAAACGGATGAGGCGCATGACCGGCAGAAACCCGACGAGTCTTCATTTAGGAAGACATGGCGACATCGGACACAACGTCCTCATAGCGGGGATCGGATCCAATGATGCCAAGCTGCTTTTGAAAGCGGATCATTCCATTGAAGCTGCTGCGCGAGATGTGCGTCTGATAATAGGGAATGTCTCGACGGATCAGATCTTCGATCAACTCTTGGGCGGCAGCAGGAAAATGATTTCTCGCTACGTCACGCGACAGGGCAGGTTGGGTCCGCAACATTGTCTGGGCAGCAGCCATCGCTTTCTCGACCGCAGATGCAATTTCAGGGCTGACATCGGAGCGCATGGCAATGCTCGCGAAGGTATAGTCGATACATCCGGGAGGTCCGTCGCCCCGCCGCACATCCAGCACCACCTTTCCATAGCCCGCCCGAACAGCGATCTCCGCGCCCATGCCATTCGCCCAAAACCCGTCGATCGCGCCGTCCTCAAGCGCTTTCGCGGCCATCAGGCCAAAATTCACGGGGCTGCCATCGACGGCAGGCGTGGCCCCAGGCACTGGTCCAATCTTTATTCGGTCTCGCGAAATGTCTTTTCCCGCCTCAGCCAACAGCACCCGAAGTCCTTGCTCGACCCAGGGCGCGGCCCCGATCCGCACATTGCGAATTGCTTCCAATCCTTGCCCTTGCACTGCGAGGTCCGTGCGTACGACAAGAAACCAGTACATGTTCTGCGCTTGAGCGCAGACCAGCTTGACGCCGTTCCAGTCCCTGAATGCGGACACCGCTGAGTGAGCAGAGCCGGCGACAATGTCGATCTGGCGGTCCCGCAGCGCCGCGTAGGCTTTGTCGATAGGAAATATCAGCTCCAGATCGACATCCAGGCCTTGAGCGCGAAACAGTCCTAACTCGATTGCCGCGATGGCAGGAAAATAGGAGTTAGAAACAAGATCGGGCAGCGCAAGCTTAAATTTCACGGGACATCGCCGGAGTAAGGATTGGTCTCGTCATAATAATGAAATTCGATCAGTACGCAGCCTGTATCGGACTTGAAGGGGCCATGCCACACGCCGGGTGGACGGCAAGCATAGGTCGGCGCCAGGAACGATTCTCCTCCGTTTCCTCTCTCATCGTTGCCGACGATGAGGTCTCCTGACATCAAATATACCTCTTCCCAATGAGGGTGCAGGAACGGCTTTGTCGAAAAGCGACCGGGATCAAATTTGAGGAGCCTGGTACGGCTGCCCGACCGGGCGGCATCGTCGATATCCGAAGCAAGAATGCGTTGATAAACGCCTCCATCTGGAGGGTAGCCGGGCGCGGGCTCCCAGTCTGCATCCCAATCGAGACGATGAAACTCACGATGCGGTTTGTTGAAAGGCATGGCCCATTCCCTTTGCTTGAGAGTATCGGAGTGCGGATCTGAATGACCAGATGTGCAAAACAGCCGCCTTCGACGCCGTATCGGCGTCGTGGGAAGCAATTGCATCATATATCGCCTGATGCTCATCCCGCACATCTTGGACATGCGATGGCTGGCTCAAAGACACATACCAGAACCTGAGAGACTGCTCTTGAAGCCGGTTCGCGATGTCTTCCAGGACCGGATGTCGCGCAGCCTTGGCAACCAGACTGTGGAATTCGCGATCTAACGCTATCAATTCCGTGACCGGTCGCTTGTCCTGATTGCGCGCCGCGCGCGCCAAACAATCACTCATAGCGGCCAAGTCTCGAGGTTCGGCGCGTTCGGCTGCCAAGCGCACGATCATTGATTCATTTAAATCGCGGGCATCTGCAATATGCATAGCATCATCAATACTCAGCGGCCGCACAAACATGCCTTTGCGCGGCATGATGACCACAAGCCGCTCAAGCGCCAATCGCGCTACAGCCTGTTTGATCGGCTGCTTGCCGAACCCAAGTGCACCTTCCAGACCGGCCTCGTTTAGATAGGCTCCGGGAGCATATTCACCGGAGACAATCTTGTCCCTTATCAGAAGATACGCCTCTTCCCGAAGCAAGCGGGGCGGACGGGAGGGCGCCACTAATGTCTCCTGCCAATGAGGAGCACAATCATCTGAGCCTCCTTCTCCATCTACTCAGCCTTCGTTAGCCAAATTCGTGACGGAATAGCTGTGCTCTATTGTGCGATTGAGAACAGGGTCGAAAAGTTCGAACCGGAACTGGCGCGATGGTCGAATGCCGCCGATAGCAGCATGTGTACCGCAAAACATCACGCTTCCGTCCCGCATGCCGCCGACGCCAAAATAGCCTTCTATAAGATCCTTTGGAGACAGCATTTGCGTGACCGGTCCCTCCTGATAGAGCGTTTCTTGACCATCCCATGAAATCCAAGATCGCGTCTGCAGGGCATCCCAATGATCGGAGATGTCCGACATGGACCAAACGCGCCCTGCAATCGGCTTGTCACACATCTGCTTCGATACAGTAACGCCGTAGGCCTCGACTTTTCTGTCGGTATGATCTGAGCCTACGCCAACCCAGAGATTACCCTCGGCCTGCAAGAGCACGAACTCGACTTCGCCGCTGGAATCGGTCCCTATCATTTCAATGGTCTCTCGCGTTGTTAAACGAGAAGCCGAGGCACGGTAATAAATCGGTGTCGATTTGGGCCGTGCGATCCCCAATGCTTCCAGCTCGCGAATATGGTGCTCCACGCCATCTCTGTCCCGTCCTGTCCAGCCTGCGACCACCAACTCGTTCACTTCGAAATCAAGAGTTTGAGTGCAAGCCTTGGTCTCGAAAACCAGATCGATGGACGCAAAAGCTTCTGGCAATTTTTTCGCCTTCCAATTTATGATTAGAGTTTGCTTGTAATATATCACAAGTGCTATCAGGTCAAGCAGTCGCACCATGCTGACCTGATGGAGACAAGATGGATTTCGACCTCCAAACGCTAAACGGCCTTGCACATCAACTCGAAACCGGCGCGATCACCGGTCGCAAACTGCTAGAAGCATGCCTTGAGGAAATTTTCGATGCCGCAGGCGAGGGAGACAGGGCTTTCGTTACGGTCGATGTCGAGGCGGCACGTACGGGCGCCGACTATCACGACAGGATGAGAGCGCGCAGCTACAAGGCTTCTGCGTTCGCAGGAATCCCGATATGCGTCAAAGACAACATGGATGTCATGGGGCAAGTGACAACTGCAGGCTCCACGGTATTGAAATCCGTCATGCCGGCATCACGCGATGCAACAGTGATCGCCAGACTGCGTGCGGCGGGATTTGTTGTGATAGGCCGCACGAATATGACCGAGTTCGCCTTCTCCGGTCTGGGACTGAATCCCCATTACGGCACGCCCCTCAACCCCCTCGACAGCGCGGCGCATCGAATCCCCGGGGGCTCATCAAGCGGAGCAGCGGTCGCGGTTGCAACTTCCATGGCCCACGCTGCCCTTGGGACAGATACCGGCGGTTCCTGCCGGATCCCTGCGGCGTTTTGCGGCATCGTCGGTATGAAGCCGACCAACGGTCGCATTCCTATGGACGGCATTTTCCCTTTGTCCACGACATTGGATTGCGTCGGACCATTGGTGCGAACAGTATCATGCGCTCAGGCGATCGATGCTGTTATTGCGGACGAACCGGTCGACTCCAATTCACCGGCACGACTGCACGGCTTGCGGATCGCGGTGCCCCAGAATTTCCTCACCGAAGGCCTCGAACCTTATGTCACTGAAGTGTTTGAACGGTCTCTCGCGAAACTTGAAAAACAGGGAGCGATCATCGAACAAGTACCCTTCGAAGGCTTGGACCTGATAAAAGCCATAAATGAAAAAGGCGGATTTGCGGCGGCAGAGTCTCTCGCCAGTCTTGAGGACATGCTGTTGGCCTCGCGCGAACAGTTCGATCCCAGGGTGTCTACAAGGATCGAACGAGGCCGCGAACAAAGTGCTGTCGACTATTTGCGGATCCAGCGGTTGCGACGGGAATTGCGAGAGCGCTGTTTTGCCGAAATCGAGAAATTCGATATGGCTATATCTGTCACGGTCCCCATGGTGGCGCCATTGCTTGATCCGTTGATCGGCGATGACGAGCTTTATGGCAAGACCAATTTGCTGGCTTTGCGCAACCCCTCAATCGCCAACCTGTTGGGGGTGCCCGCGATCAGTATTCCGACGTTTGAACATGACGGACTGCCGGTGGGACTGTCCCTGATGGGTTTCCCGAATGGCGATCGCAGATTGCTGAGCATTGCCGAAACCGTGGAACAAGCCATGGCGAATGCCCGCCCCTGAAATAGCCAAAAAGCCAAACGGATCGTTCAACTCAATCCGGCCATCTTGAGACCTGTCCCTTTGATTTCGCGAATACAGTGTTTCCTCAACGCGCTCTAGCGATGGACTGGCTGGCAGGGCAGAGAGATCGTCAAAGGCTTCCAAACAACTCGGTGGGAGTCATGCCTTCTGAAAGGATAAAAATGGCGAAACCAAGCCTTTACGTTTCGAGCATTTCACCGACTTGCCAGCGTGTGTTTGCGACGCTGTTCCATAAGGAAGTAGAGTGGGACAGTGTCGAAATAGATATTACCGTGCCTCGTCCGGAACGGCCGGCCGATTTCCTGGCCGTTTCGCCGCTTGGCCAGGTGCCCGTTCTTGTCCATGATGGCAAAGTCATCCAGGAATCGATCGTCATTTGCGAATATGTTGATGAGGTTTGGCCGACGATACCGATGATGCCAAAGGCGCCCCATGAACGGGCTTATGCCCGCAAATGGCTGCATTTCGCGGACAGCAACATCATCGACAAGGATATTCGATTTGTCCACTACGAATCCGAGATCGACCGCAAGCACAAGGTTGCCCATGAACTGTTTGCCGGACTTGCGCTTCTGGAAGCCGAACTCGAAGGTAATAGGTCCTTTTTTCTCGGAGATAATCTTTCGCTGGTTGACACAGCGCTAGCGCCGACAATGGGCTTTTTGCCGATTTGGTCCGAACTGATCGAGGACAAGACCTATGCAAATTACCGGAATATTCAGGCTTATACTGAACGCCTACAGGCGCACCCCACATTTGCAGCGCAAGTCTGGTCAACGCCGCGTGATGTCTACTGGGGCTTTTTCACGGCTGTTTTGAAGGAAGGCCTGACCACTTAGCTTTCCATTTTGAAGCGGCCTTAGCGGAGTCGATCTACGCGAAGATCATCATGAGCATGCGAGGTTCTACCATGGTACTCAAGCACATAAATCATTTGGCCTTCATTACCCCCGACCTCGAGGGTACAATCCGGTTTTACCGTGATCTTCTCGGAATGAAGCTCGAGATGGGATTCGGAAGCAACAGTTACCGGCATTATTTTTTTAAGACCGGGCCCAACCATATTGCGTTTTTCACTTATCCCGACGCGGCCCCCATGGAATATGAGAAATTTCATGGATCACCTACCTCCGCGCCGATTGGATACGATCATGTGTCGATGGATGTCGACGCCGCTGAGGATCTCTTCTACTTGAAGGAAAAGCTCGAGGCTGCAGGTATTAAATGTCACGGCCCCATGGACCATGGATTTCAGTGGTCGCTCTATTTCTTCGATCCCATCAACAATATCCCGTTAGAGGCGGCATACAACACCGTTGAGCTCGTCGATGATGAAAGCGGGCAGGCGATCGACGATGCAGATGCAGACGCAGCGGCAGTTGCTGCTGCGCTAGAGGGTTGCGATCCGCAGCCCGGTCATTGGCCCGACGTCGCGCGCCGGGATCATTACAACATAAAGGTAAAGCGGGCAGGTGGCTTTGACTTCCGGGAGAAGATGACGGCCAGCGGACATGTGCGCAAACGCGCCAATTTCCCTGCGCAGTTTAAAGTTGTCGAAACGGTCGAGGAACTCGATTTGGCAGATTAGCGGCGGCGCGCAGTTCCTTAAAAATACGGGTTAGCGGCGTTGCGGGCGTCAAACCAGCGTGTTCGACCGGGAGATTGTAAACATCTCGTCAAAAAACCAGAGGCCCTGATGCTTTTGCAAGACAGTCCGGGTCGCGTCGAGATAGGCGTCGTTCGCCATGGCCGACGCCAGGTTGCGGTCATCGATTTGGGCTGCGTAGATCGCCGCGTTCCATGCCGCAAGCAAGGTAGAGGTGCCAAGATTGTCAGGTCCTGAAGCAATCTCTGTCGGTAGGGTTTGGATGTCGTATCGGAACACTGCGCGACTGTCCGAAAGTGCATGAAATGTAAGCCCGGTTCGCTTCTCTCCAAGAAACGCTTTGGTAGCCTGCATAAGATCATGTCGATCATGCACGAATGGGTCGATGCCGGGCCAGATGGACCGGACAAGCTCCAAGCCCGGGTCCTTGCCGAAAGATTGAATCCCCAACAGTCGCCCGCCTGGGCCTAAAGCTTGAGCAAGTGGAGCGATGACCTTCGATACCTTGAACTCGATTGTCGCTGATCTTCGGTAAGGTTGGGACAAGAGTACCAGATCAAAATTTGCGCTAGCGAACCCGTGTTTGGGCAAAATCGGGTCAAGCAAAAAGCGATGGTCCTCGCGGTAGAGAACAAGCACTACTGGCCGCTCATAGATCGGGTTGCCGCTACGCTCGCTAATACTCGCCTGCCAGTTCTTTGACAAAAATGGCTGCAGCGCGGTAATCTGCTCTTCGAATTCTGCCGCAGTATCGCCGACAAGCGGAACCTCCTGCCAAACAAGCGACAGAACATCCTGCTTGAATGAAGGCCGCAACCAAGGTGCGTCCGAATATCTCAGATTGGTGATGACAAGCGTGGTGGCCGGGTGTTCAAAAAAGCGATCGGCCATCTTTTCAAGAGTCAGCCGGACATTCTCCATACTGATCTCTTTTGCCACTATATAGAAAGGCAACCACTTGTAGCGATGATGCATCGTGCGCATGATCCTGGCTAGCGCTGTGCCATCGCCAGTTCCAGCATCGAACAACCGAATCGCAGGTGGTTTCGGATTGCTGTTTGCCAGTTCTCGCACTGCAAGGTCCGCGATGACCTTTTTTTCGGAACTTGTGTTCACGAACATCAGATATTTTTGCCGATTGTCAAAGAAACGAAACTCATGATGCGGCCGGCGTTCCGCCTGTCGGCGAATAACGGACCGTAATTCATGCTCGGGCACTCCATGTAGCTGCTCGATGAACGCCAAAACACGTTCCACGGTTTGAAGGGTTACGCGGCCACCGCTTTGGAGTCTGGTTACAAGTTTGCCGTCGTTAACGGCCCGCCGTCCGAAGGTTGTTTCTGCAATCCCGTAGGAGCGGCAGGCCTTGTAAATCTGCTCGAGGAGCGTTTCCGCGTCCAATACGTCCTCCGTCAATGCCGCGGCCATGTGGGCGGCTGCCCACATCCAGCGCGTGGGCAGCTTTGTGGTTTACCGCAACGAGATTTAATTGCAAATATCAATTATCGGCACAGGCACAAAAAATGCCGGCAGTGAGGGGATATGATGTCGGACGTAAAATCTATGAGGATCGCGGAAGAAGAGTCGGCCGCGTCAGCGCAAGCTGTTCCGGCGAAGTCGCAGGAGCAGGATTTCCGGTTTTACGACAATCGACAGAAATATCTGATGTTCGTGAACACCTGCTCTGAAAAGTGGGTCGTGGCCGAGCGAGTGGCGCGCGAGTTCGACAAGATCGTTCCATCGCCCCCGGCAGTGCGAATTTTTGATGCCGGGATTGGTGACGGTACAGTATTGGCGCGCGTTCTCAGAACAATGCACCAACGCTATACTCGGATGCCATTCTACGTCGCCGGTAAAGAGATTAGCTTGGAGGACGTCCGGCTTGCGCTCGACAAGATGCCGGACCGCTTTTTCGAGCACCCCGAAATGGTTTTGGCCATTACCAACATTTCCTATGCCGAAGCCCCTTGGCTGATTTCGTCGAAGCCAGAAGCCGCGGCTAGCATGGTTTGGAAATATGTGCCGCTGAAAGGTTCCACAACGGCTGAATTTGAACGCCAGATATCAGAGCTCCAGCCTTTTCTCGGCGAGCATTGGCGAACGAAGGTTAGCGAAAAAACCGGTAGTCTAGTCCCGGAAACACCGACAACGCTTATTCTCTATCGCGAGGATTGCCGTTTTGGGTTGAACCAAATTATTCCTACCAAAGAGCGGGCCAAAGCGGATTTCGACCTTATCATTGCCAGCCAGCCGTTCAGATTGCGTGCGCGAACCGAATTTAAGGCTGGTCGCGTTTTAGCCCCGCTCGCAAAGGCGTTGGGTCCGGGTGGGCGGTTGCTTGGAATTCATTCAGCCGGAAATGATCCCGGTCTTGAAATCATCCAAAGGATATGGCCGCAAGAAGACCCTTTCACCACTTCAAGACGAGAACTGGTCGATGCGACACGGTCGGCGCTCGGCGCGGAAGCCCACCAATTCGTCTTTTCGCCGTTGAACAACGCCGAATCGCTTTTCCGCTACGAAATGCACACCTTGCCTGGTGAAATCGATAGCGAAGCTGCCTCGATCGGCACTTCCACGCTTTTGGCCGCCTGGAATGCGGCGACTTATGTAGCTCAAATAGAAGATGAACGTCTTGAACTCGCAATGAGTAATTCTCAATATCTTGAAGCAACTCGTGCCGTTTTGAAAAAGAATGGAGAGCTTTGGTTCAATGATGAGAGCTACATAATCGAACGGACTAAACTGTAAAACAGACATCACTATTTAGAAATTGGGAAGAATCTATGTCTCGTAATCAATATCTCTTTACGTCGGAGTCGGTTTCGGAGGGGCACCCCGACAAGGTATCCGATCAGATCTCGGACGCCGTAGTCGACCTTTTTCTCTCCAAAGATCCTGAAGCCCGCATCGCCTGCGAAACGCTGACGACCACCCAGCTGGTAGTCCTTGCCGGCGAAATTCGCTGCAAGGGAGTTTATGAAAATGGGCATTGGGCACCGGGAGCGCGGGCGGAAATTGAGGCAACCGTCCGCCGCACGGTCAAGGAAATCGGTTACGAGCAGTCCGGTTTCCATCACGAAACGTTGACGTTCCTCAATAAGCTCCATGGTCAGTCGGCCCATATCGCGAAGGGAGTCGACGCGTCGGGTAACAAAGATGAAGGCGCTGGCGACCAAGGCATAATGTTTGGCTTTGCGTGTGACGAGACGCCCGACCTCATGCCGGCGACGCTCGATTACAGCCACAAAATCCTCCAGCGCATGGCCGCCGATCGCCATTCGGGCAAGGCGCCGTTCCTCGAGCCGGACACCAAGAGCCAGGTTACATTGCGCTTTGAAAATGGTGAGCCTGTCGCGGCGACCGCTATCGTCGTTTCGACGCAACACGGGCAAGGATATGATCAGGGCCAGAAGGAAGCTGAGCTGCACGCCTATGTCCGGGGCGTGATCGCCGACGTTATGCCCGCCAATTTGCTGAGCACGGAAACCGTCTATCATATAAATCCGACCGGCAGTTTCGAAATTGGCGGCCCTGATGGCGATGCGGGCCTTACCGGACGCAAAATCATTGTCGACACTTATGGCGGCGCGGCTCCACATGGCGGCGGCGCTTTCAGCGGGAAAGATCCCACAAAAGTCGACCGCTCGGCGGCCTACATTACTCGCTATCTCGCAAAGAACATTGTTGCGGCTGGATTGGCTAAGCGCTGCACCATCCAGCTTGCTTACGCGATCGGCGTTTCCAAGCCTCTCTCGCTATACGTAGACACCCACGGCACCGGCACAGTGGGCGACGACAGGATCGAAGCTGCGATCGGTTCGATCGAAAAACTAGGTAGCCTTACCCCTCGTGGGATACGGACCCATCTCGGCCTCAACAAGCCCATCTATCGCAAGACTGCGGCCTATGGGCATTTCGGCCGCAAAGCGGAAGGCGACTATTTTCCTTGGGAGCGGATCGACTTGGTCGAGGAGCTGAAGGCAGCACTTTGATCGACCACGCGTTCCGAATTCATTGAAAGGACAGTAGCAGATGAGTTTCAAAGATTATGTCATTGCCGACATCGGCCTCGCCGATTTCGGGCGTAAAGAAATCAATATTGCCGAAACCGAAATGCCGGGCCTTATGGCCCTGCGCGAAGAATATGGCGCTTCGCAGCCGCTAAAGGGCGCGCGTATTACCGGTTCGCTCCACATGACAATCCAGACCGCGGTTCTCATCGAAACATTGACGGCGCTGGGCGCCGAAGTGCGCTGGGCGACCTGCAATATCTTCTCAACGCAGGATCATGCTGCTGCCGCGATTGCCGCGAAAAACATCCCCGTTTTTGCCGTGAAAGGCGAAAGCCTTGCCGAATATTGGGACTATGTCGGCAAGATTTTCGATTGGGGCGACACGACCGCTAATATGATCCTTGACGATGGCGGCGACGCCACGATGTTTGCGCTATGGGGCGCGCGCGTCGAAGCAGGCGAGCCGCTGTTCGAACCGTCCAATGCCGAAGAAATCGAATTCGTTCGCGCCCTCAACGCTTTCCTGAAGGCAAAGCCAGGCTACCTTACCGAAAGCGTGAAGGCGATCAGGGGTGTTTCCGAGGAAACCACCACCGGCGTCCACCGCCTTTATCAGATTGCCAAGGAAGGCAAGCTGCCGTTCCCTGCGATCAATGTGAACGACAGCGTGACAAAGTCGAAGTTCGACAATCTCTATGGCTGCAAGGAATCGCTCGTCGACGCGATCCGCCGCGCTACCGACGTCATGCTGGCGGGCAAGGTCGCATGCGTTGCGGGGTTCGGCGACGTCGGCAAGGGTTCGGCCGCTTCGCTCCGTCAGGGCGGCGCGCGTGTCATGGTCACAGAGATCGATCCGATCTGCGCGCTGCAGGCGGCGATGGAAGGCTATGAAGTCGTGACGATGGAAGAAGCCGTCACCCGCTGCGATATTTTCTGCACGGCAACAGGCAACGAGGACGTTATCACCGCCGAGCACATGAAGGCGATGAAGCCGATGGCGATCGTGTGCAACATCGGTCACTTCGACAGCGAGATCCAGATCGCCGCGCTGGACAATTACAAGTGGACCGAAGTGAAGCCGGGCACCGACCTGGTCGAATTCCCCCCTGAAAACGGGCAGGCGAGCAAGCAGATCATCATCCTTGCCAAGGGGCGCCTGGTGAACCTTGGCTGCGCCACCGGGCACCCCAGCTTCGTGATGTCATCGAGCTTCACCAACCAGACACTGGCGCAGATCGAACTGTTCACCAAGGCCGACGAATACAAGAACGACGTTTATGTGCTGCCGAAGCATCTCGACGAGAAGGTCGCGGCGCTCCACCTCGAAAAACTTGGTGTCAAGCTGACAACGCTGTCGGCGAAGCAGGCGAACTATATCGGCGTTTCGCAACAGGGTCCGTTCAAGCCCGACCATTACCGTTACTGAGCGCCTTGATCGTGAACCAAGCCGTGTCGGATACGCCAACTATAGCCGCCGCAAAACAGCAAGATTTGGGGCCCGCCATTGTTGGCCTGTTCAGCGATGTATCCTTCGAAGTTACCGGACGATTTGATGCCGACTACGAATTGGCTTGTGCCTTCCTCGCACCAGGCTCCCGGATTTCGGTTACGTGGCTGCCGCGTGACAATCATGAGCAGTTGGTTTTCAAGGCGAAGCAAATTCATAAGGCGCGATTTGTACCGGTTCCCCACATCGCTGCGCGTCAGATCAAATCGCCGGATGAACTCGACAAACTGCTTAACAGGCTTTGCAACGAAGCCGGGGTACGCTCTGCATTTGTGATTGGCGGTGACATTGCCAAACCGCAGGGCCCCTATTCCTCGGCTCTGGACGTGTTGAGGACAGGCCTCTTTGAAAGGCGGGGCTTTCAGACCATCGGCGTTACGGGATATCCCGAAGGACACCCGGCAATTCCGCGTGAGATCCTGGATCAAGAGTTAAGGGCAAAATTGGGGCACATTTACAGATCCGGAATGGAATCGTTCATCGTGTCGCAGCTTTGCTTTGAGGGGGCGCCCATCGCGCAATGGGTTGAACACATACGTCAACGGCATCCAGCCGTACCGATCAGAATTGGATTGGCAGGTCCCGCGTCTCTCAGGACGCTTACAAGATACGCGATGATCTGTGGTGTTCGCCTCTCGACACGGATGTTGCTCAGCCGCGGCGCGTCGCTCGCGAAGCTGAATTCTGGCATCGGACCGGAGCCAATCATTCGCGACCTGCTCCAGGCGCATAGCCTCTCAGATCAAACAGATATTGGCATCCACCTTTTCCCGTTCGGAGGATTTGAAAGAACGGCGAAATGGGCCTCGGCGATCGCTCGCGGCGAATTCTCGGTGCCGAATACTGAGTCTGGATTTCTGGTCAAGTCTCAGGGACGATAAATGAACAATATTTATACACTTACGGTGAATTGCAAAGATCAGCTCGGCATCGTTGCTGCGATTTCCGCAAACCTCGTTCAGTTCGGGCTGAACATTGTGGATTCCGCGCAATATGGAGATCGCGATACTGGTCAGTTCTTTTTGAGAATGACTTTTGAAGGGGAGATTTCGAGCCGTCTCTCTGAAATAGAAACCGCCTTTGACAGCCTCGCCGCCAAGTTTTCGATGCAATGGCGATTGGTAGACCGTCACAAGAAGTGCCGGACACTCATTGCAGTTTCCAAATTTGGCCATTGTCTGAACGATCTTCTTTATCGTGTCCGCATCGGCGCTCTGCCGATCGAAGTGCCGGCAGTGGTTTCAAACCATGAAGATATGCGTTCCGTGGTGGAATCCTCCGGCATCGAGTTCTTCCATATTCCGGTTGATGCCAACGACAAAGCCAAGTCCGAAGCAGAAATCAGGCGGGTATATGAGGCCGCAGATTGCGAATTGCTTGTTCTTGCGCGTTACATGCAGGTGCTCAGCACTGAAATGTGCGACGCATTCCGGGGATCCGCGATCAACATCCATCACAGTTTCCTGCCGAGCTTCAAAGGCTCCAAACCATATCACCGCGCGCATGACCGAGGTGTGAAACTGATCGGAGCGACGGCGCATTACGTGACGTCGGATTTGGACGAAGGTCCGATCATCGAGCAGGAAGTCGCGCGGGTCAACCATGCCGATACTCCGGCAGACCTGATCGCTGCGGGAAGGGATATCGAATCTTCCGTCCTTGCGCGCGCGGTACGCTGGCACACTGAGCGACGCGTTCTGCTCAACGGCCAAAGAACAATCGTCTTCAGATAGGACCGATCATGCAGGCAGCGGACTTTGAGGTGCTTGGAATAGGAAACGCCATCGTGGATGTCATAGCGCACACCGATGACGCATTTCTTGTGGCCCAAAACATGGCCAAAGGCGGAATGTCTCTTGTCTCGGAGGAGCGAGCCGAACAGATTTATAATGCGATTGGCCCCACCATTCAAACGTCCGGAGGCTCGGCGGGCAACACCGTTGCCGGGCTCGCGTCACTTGGCGGTCGAACGGCCTATATCGGCAAAGTGAAACGCGATGCGCTGGGGGAAGTTTTTACCCACGACATTCGTTCGCTGGGCGTCCATTTCGATACGCATCAAGCCGAGGATGGGCCGTCGACTGCACGCTGTATCGTGCTCGTCAGCGACGATGCCCAACGGACGATGAACACCTATTTGGGTGCTTGTCTCAATTTGACCGTAAACGATGTCGACGCCTCGCTCGTTGAACGGGCGGCGATCACCTATCTCGAAGGTTATTTATTCGACCCGCCCCAGGCGAAGCTGGCCTTTCGCAAAGCAGCCAAGATCGCGCGCGCGAACGGCAGGAAAGTCGCGCTCTCTCTCTCCGACCAATTCTGTGTCGATCGTTATCGCAACGATTTTACGACCCTGATTGGTGACCATATCGATATCCTGTTCGCCAATGAAAGCGAGTTGCTGGCCCTGTATGAAACCGACCGGCTCGGTTTGGCAATCGAACGGGTGAGCGTCGACGCCGATATTGCCGCAATAACGCTCGGCGAAAACGGATCGCTGATCGTTTCGGGCAATTCCCGCTATAACATACCAGCAATAAAGAATGGCAAGATCGTCGACACGACGGGTGCCGGCGATCTTTACGCCTCCGGTTTTCTGTTCGGACTGGCCAAGGGTTGGCGGTTGGAGCAATGCGGCGACCTGGGTAGCCGCTGCGCTGGCGAAGTAATCTCACATTTCGGGGGGCGCCCGGAAACCGACCTCGCTGCCCTTGTCGGCCAATAGTGACTGAGCCGGAAGTGCGGCCGCGACTATGTCTTCGTCCGCGGGGTAAATAGGGCTGTGAGTTCGCCCTCCCTTCTGGCGTTTGCTCTTACCGCCGCAGCATTGCTTGGGGTCCCCGGCCCATCCAATGCACTGGTAGCATATTATGGGATGGCCAACGGGCCAAGAGCCTTGTTACAAACCGTTTCTGCTGTATTTTTTGGCTATGCATTCGTCGTGATCGCGTTGGTATTGTGGCTCGGGGAATGGCTAATTGCGCATGAAAGCATCTCAAAAGCATTACGCCTCACTTGCGCAATCTATCTGGTAAAACTGTCTCTTGATATCTGGAAAGATAGCGAGAAAATGCAGTTGCAGAATGCCGATGACGGTGCGTCAATTCAGCCGTTTCGCAAAGTCTTCGCTGTGACACTGATGAACCCCAAAGGGCTGATCGGCGGCCTTGTCTTGATCCCTGGCTTTCTTCAGCAGAAACCCCCGGTTTTCGCCGCTTGGCAGGCCATTTCGGTGTTCCTCGCAATGGCGGCAGTGATTACGGCCGTTTATACGCTTGTTGGAGCCATGGCATCGAGTAAGGCTGGGCCCAACCGGCTGTCTATCGCTATTTCCAAGCTAAGTGCTTTGACAATTTTCGGCTTTGCTTGCGTTATGGTCGCAAAATGATTTGGTGCCGGGGGCTTTTCTCAAGATCGCTCGCTTACGCTATAGGCTGCCAATCGCAATTCTCCGCCTTGCCCGAAAAGACGATCGCCAACGTCACTTCTCTCGCTCGCAAATGTCGGGCTAGCTTCGCTTCCGTTTCGGGGGTTCGCATAGAAGCCCGGTGCCGTTGAGAGGCGTACCAAGGCCGAGCCATTACCGTCCGATGCATCCAGTAATGTTAGCAAACCGAAGCCGCAAGCCAGCTGGTTCGGCGATACGCTTTGTCCAACGCCGCCGTGATCAAGTACCATATGCTCGCGTTCGATGAGCTCGCCGATCCGGTCGACGCGCATCACTTCGACATCGTCTACTCGCCAAACGACGCGGCCGAGCTCCTTTGAATAAGATATCTCAAGCCGAGCCATTTGTTCCTGCGTTCTTTCCCCAACTCTTTTCGCAAAGGAGAAGGAGGCATAGTTCCCGAGCGCCTGCCGGGCGAAGGGGAGACGCTCGTAGAATGCGTAGATTCCCTTGTTCGTAAGCATGAAATCAAAAATCATCAGCGTTTCGAAATCTATTATGCTCATCGCGGCGCAGCCGATCCGCAGATCGTCGTTTATGTCCGGGACGGCGCTGCCAAACGGCTGGTTCTCCAATCCGAACAAGCAAACACCCAGCTCGCATTTGAAAACCAATTCACCAGTCATTGGCACATCGAAGCCAGGAACGCCGGAACTCGCGGAGCGCTTCGAATATACCAGCCACTTGGCATGATCGAGACCGCCTGGCAGCGGATTTTCGTCTGCCGGATCCTCTTGCGCAACCGTTTTTGTGAACATCGGCAGGCCCGAAGCTGCATTCCTGCCGACCGATCTAACGACAAGTATGTCGTCCGACCTCACAAGAATTCCGTCGTCGGCGTGAAACGGACCTGCGTTGAAGAAAGACCAAGGCGAGGCGCCATCATCGATATTTGCCGTTGTCTGTGCAAACAAATCCATGCCGCTGCCAATTGCCATAGTTCCCCTATTCCTCATCTTCATTGACAAAGTCTGCGTAGGCCAGACAAGGGCTTTGCTAAGCTTTTGCGGAGCAGCCATCGACCGTCGATAAGGAAATTCTGTTTTGCCCTATTGGGGGGACGGAGCGTCGGTCGGACTTTGGTAACGGTGATTTGGTTTTTAAGAAGGCCGCGCGATGTTAACAAAAGACCAAATTGAAACAAAACAAATCAGCGGGATTTTGCAATACCGCGAAAAGCTGAACGATAGCCTGCTCACGATATTTTGACGGAAGAGGTCAGGATCGGAACTGTTTATTACTTCGTCTTGGCTTTGGTGGGATCCGCAGCGCTTGCGAATGGCGAGGTTCCTGCATGGCTGCATGAAGAGCGCACGTTGGCATCTAATGATGCCCCTGAAATTCTTGTCGGTACATTCCGCTTTTTTGCGAGAGCGATCACCGAGCATTCCGTTGTTGCGAAACAGCGCATTGAGAATGACTAACCACAAGGCGGGAGGTTGGATATATGCTTGCAGGCAAGGTAATCATCGTTACAGGTGCTGCGCGGGGAATAGGGGCGGCCGCCGCGTATGAATTTCTTCGCTTGGGCGCGAAACTAGCCTTGGCGGATTGCGATGGCGGAGCCTTGAAACAGCTAGTCGATACGCTTGGAAACTACAAGGACAGCCTTATTTGTGTCGAGACCGACGTTTCCGATCCTTTGTCGGCGGCCAAGCTAGTAGAGGACGTTGTCGGCCGATTTGGGCAGCTGGACGGTGCGTTCAACAATGCCGGGATCGACGGGGCATTGGCGCCGCTTGCAGATTATCCCGAAGCAGACTTTGACCGCGTCATTGCTGTCAACCTGAAGGGCGTATGGAACTGCATGTGCGCCGAAATTCCGGCAATGTTGGAATCGGGTGGCGGCGCAATTGTCAACAACGCGTCCGCGCTCTCGGTGGCCGGCGAGTTTAACATGGCTGCCTATTGTGCGTCTAAGGCCGGGGTTTTGGGGCTCACAAGAGTAGCTGCGCTCGACTATGGCAAACGCGGCATTCGCGTTAACGCCTTGTCACCAGGCGTGGTGCGAACACCGATGATGAACGAACAGATGGCTAACGCACCTGGCTTTGAAGACGTGCTTATCGCCCGACATCCTCTAGGCCGCCTTGGAAGTCCGGACGAGTTAGCGAAAGCAGCGGCATGGATGCTTTCCGACAATGCATCATTCATGACCGGGACAAATGTATCGGTCGATGGTGGCTACCTGATTTCCTGAAGTAACTGCAGTTGGTCTAGATAGCCAGCAAGCTGGTCTACTACAATCTCCAGAGGTTGCGTGCTTCGTTTCAAGCGGATCAGCACCAACGCCCCTTCGATTGCTGAGGTAATCATGAATGCGGAGTGCGCCGCTTGAACCGGATTCATACCCTCCGCCCTTAGCCTGTCGTTGAACAACTTGATGAACGAGTCATAGATGGATGCACATACTTCATGCATGGTGTCGCTCACGAGCGGCGCCTCGACCGCAATCGCCGTTATCGAACCGCCGGCAATCCAGCCCGAACGGCTGACCTGGTCGCCAACTGCCACGCCGAATGCCCGGATCGCTTCCGAAACCGACTTGCTATCATCGAGAATGCCACTCAAAAACTCCACCATCTCCCGGCCCTGGGCCACGATAGCTTCCGTGAAAAGCTGCTCTTTGCCCTCAGGGAAATAATAATAAAGCGAACCGCGCGGTGCATCGCTGCGCTCGATTACATCGCTTAGGCCAACCGAATGGTAGCCGCGCTCTTCAAGCAATTGCGCGGTCGCTTTTAGAAATCGTTCCCGGGTATTAGGCCTTGTCATCAATATTTCCAGCTTGCGCGGTCGATTTTCCAAGCAGTTCGGTGAAATCTTGACCGTGGTTCGTGTTCAAAAAGAGAGCAGCTGACCGGAGCCCATTCACAATTCCAGGCACAATAGCTGCAATCTTTCTTCGAGCGATATCGGCGTATAGCGCACCGCATCGGGGTTTCCCCAAACCACCCCCGGCCATAGCGGATCGCTTGCGCTGCGACCAACGACATGCACATGCAGCTGCGGGATCCTGTTGCCCACTGCGCCAAAGTTGATCTTATCCGATGAAAACACCCGCGCGATTTTACCGGATACCTGACGGATTTCTTTAAAGAAATCAACGGCATCATTGTCTGCTAGATCGTGCAGCTCGACCAAGCCCGGCTTTCTCGGGACCAAAATCAACCACGGAAACCGTGCGTCATCTTTAAGCATGATGCGGCTTAAAGGCCAATCCTTGACAAAAATCGTTTCCGCATCAAACCATGGATGCAATTCAAATGCCGAATCCGCGACTTCGATATCTTCCGGACAGCTCATCTCTTAATTGTCCTTTCAGCGCGTCACCTCAATTATCGCTTCAATTTCCACCGTTACGCCTAACGGCATGCTTCCCGCGCCAACGGCAGTCCTCGAATGGACTCCTTTGTCGCCGAAGATACCGACGACAAGATCTGAGGCTCCGTTCACGACGTGCGCGATCTCTTCGAAATCCGGCGTGCAGTTCACATAGCCGGTCAACTTCTGGAACTTGCGGATCCGTTCGAGATCGCCATCGAGCGCATGCTTGGCCTGCGCGATCACATTCAGAGCGCTCAGCCTTGCTGCCTCCGCAGCCTGATCGGTCGAATATTCGCGCCCGGCTTTGCCCTTGAAACGGATTTCTCCTTCCCATTGCGGAAGTTGGCCGGACACGAAAAGCAAGTCTCCCGAAAAAGAATATGGAGCAATCCTGGCAATTTTTGTCGAGGGCGCTCTGGGCAGCTCGATTTTCAAATCGCGAAGCCGCTGATCGATGGACATGGACACCTCTAGAACTAGCTCCTAAATATCGACACTGATGTTGCGCTTCTTGCTTTGGCTTGCATCATCAAAGTCTTCTTTTACCGAAAGCATCTTGTGCAAGATCGAGACAATGTTTTGCTGCTCCGCTTCGGTCAGTGGAGCAAGAAACAGGCGATTCATGCTTTGCGAGGCCTCTGACAGGCGAGGGATCAGCTCATTACCTTTTGCGGTAATGGACACCTTGATGGACCGGCGGTCGGCTTTTGAGATGGATCGCAAAATAAGGCCCCGCTTCTCAAGTTTGTCGAGTGTGCGGGTGATCGTCGACGGGTCGATCAGCATATGCTCGGACAGCTCTGCCGGCGTACTTGCTTTCTTGCTCCAAAGGCTCAGCAATATTAACCATTGGGCTTTGCTGACATCGTATAGATCGAGGCGCTTCTGCAAATCCCGCGACATGTGGCCGAGCACGCGGCGAAGCAAAAAAGATATGCTCTCGTCAAGGCCAAAGCGCTTGATTGTATCTTCCGCAGCTATTTCGGAGCGAATATTCTTATTTAACTTAGGTGATTGCTTTCCCGGCATTTTTTACCCCTTCATCGTGCGCGAATGAGTGCTCCTTAACCCGTCAACCGGCCTTTTTAGGACCTATTGTTTCACGCGGTGCACGATATCGATCGCCAAAGAAAGGCCAGAGGAGAAAAAACCACGAAATGGCACCGAATATCACGATGAAGTCTACTCCGGGCGGCGGCGGACCGTTCAACCTGCTGGCAAAGTTAAACAGCAAAAATACTAAATATAGCGGGACAGCGATCACGCCGAACCAATTTTTTGCGACGGTGCTCCGAAAATAGATCATTGCTCCGGCACTGAAGAATAGTAGCTCCACGACTATGCTCGGGATGAAATGATTGTTGAGCCCGAATCCGAGAGCCGGCGGTATGCCTGGTGCCAGCCTGAGATCGGGAACATGCGTCACTAGGTCAAGGAACCAGTGCGACAGCACAAGCGCGAAAACCACAAAAGCAGCGCGACTGTTGCCAAAAACGACCGCGAAAATTACTCCCGCAACTATGGCCCACATCGATACCATTATCAAACTGTGGCTGATATCGATGTTGAACAGATCGATTGGGGACATTGCCGTAAAGCCCGGGACTATCCGCAGCGCGTCCCAGCCCATCGACAATGTGAGAGGGAGCAACATGTCTGGCAGCGCTGCCGCAAGCAACAGCCAGGCAAGATTGGTTTCAGGAGCAAACCGCTTGGCAATAAGAGCCGCTCCGGCATGACCTAAAACCATAATAGCGCTCCCGCAATAATTGACTTTTACAATTATATGAGCGGATACGCTTTTGTCGAGTCTTTATCGATCCTGGCTGTGCCAGCCTAATGGGCCGTGTAGCCACCATCGACTACAAGCTCCGCGCCGGTCACGAAGCTTGAAAGATCGCTGGCGAGGAATACGGCCACGTTTGCAATTTCGTCAGGCTCTGCCCATCGGCCAAGCGGTGTTGCTGCAATTACCGTAGCGGTGAGCGCCGCGTCCTGACCTTCAACCAACGGTGTGCGAACAATGCCGGGATGTAGAGAGTTTACGCGGATTCCATCCTTGGCGAGGGACATTGCGGCATTTTTCGACAATGTCCGGATCGCCCCTTTCGCTGCATGATATGCAGCAGCGCCGGGTACAGCCACGATGCCCCAGATCGATGAAATATTGATGATCGAGCCGCCCGAACTTTTCATAAAGGGCGCGCAGGCTTGGATACCCATTAGACTACCGTGAACGCTGACTTTCATTACGAGGTCCAGTTCGGCGATTGCGACAGACTCAATGTCGTCGAAACCAATAATCCCTGCGTTATTGACCAGGCAGTCCAGTCTTCCGTGATGACATGAGACATAGTCAGCGAGCGCCTGCCAGTCGTCAGCTGACGTCACGTCAAGCCTTCGCCGATCAATATTTGGGTGGGCCGGCAAGTGCGACTGATCTTCACGGTCGCAGGCAAGAATGATGGCACCCTGGCGTGCCATTTGTTCAACGATCGACGCGCCGATACCGCGGCAAGATCCCGTGACAACCGCCAGTTTTCCTTCCAGCAGAGCGTTCATATCCTTTGCCTCCGTGTCAGATTAGCGCTGCAGGAATTGCCAAAATTTCCGCGCTGAACAGCCAGCTGCAACAGCAAGAGGCTCATTTATGCGCGCTGTAAAAGTCGAGCGGAAATTTTTGCGACATGGGCTCCCTGAAACCGGCAGAGATCGAGTTCGCGCTGTATGGGCATACGCATCGACGGCCCGCTTCCACTTATGCAGGTCGCGCCATATGGCGACCCTCCGGATATCTCGTCCATGGTCATTTGCTCGCGGGCTTCATAGGGTAGACCAACGATGATCATTCCGTGATGGAGGAGTGAGACATGAAACGATGTCAACGTGGTTTCCTGACCGCCGTGCTGGGTACCAGTTGAGCAGAATACACTCCCTATTTTGCCGACCAGCTTACCCTGCATCCATAAAGGCCCGGTTTGGTCGAGGAAGTTCCGCATCTGTCCCGACATGTTGCCAAATCTTGTGGGGGTACCAAAAATGATGGCGTCATACTCGGCAAGCTCGATGGGCTCAGCGACCGGATCACTCAAATCAAGCTTCATGCCGGCGTTTTCCATAACGTCCCTCGGCAAATGTTCCGGGACGCACTTTACAGTGGCTTGCGCTCCTTCAACACTGTTCGCTCCATTGGCGACGGCATGAGCCATCGCCTGAACATGTCCATAGCTACTATGGTAGACAACAAGAATTTTGGTCATGAATTATTCTCCGGACGTCATTTGGATCGGATAAGTTTCAAATCAAGCTTACCAAGCTCGTCCGTTATGTGATTACCGTCATTTGGCTACAAACTGTCTTTCCTTAGCTACGCTTGGAGTTTCCGCGCACGACAGCCTACCAATGCTGGATATGGACATGTCGCCTTGCCAGACCGAGCCCCCTCTAAAAGGCATAAAGATCATCGAGTTGGCGACAATGATAACGGGGCCGCTTTGCGGCATGATGCTCGCGGACCTTGGGGCCGATGTGATCAAGGTAGAGTTGCCCGGCACCGGCGACCCGTTCAGGAGCTTCCGGGGCGGTCAATACAGCCCACACTTCGTGGTGTGCAACCGAAACAAAAGAAGCATCGAACTTGATCTGAAATCGGCAGAGGGACGGTCGATTTTGAACCGCTTGCTTGAAACTGCCGATGTGCTGATCGAGAATTTCCGGCCGGGTGTGATGGAGCGGCTGGGTTTCGGCTGGGAGCGTCTAAGACAGGATTATCCAAGGCTGATATATTGCTCGATTACCGGCTTCGGCATCGATGGCCCATATCGGGACCGTCCGGCATATGATGCGGTAGCGCAAGCACTTGGAGGGATGACGTCGCTTTTCGTAAATCCGACGGAGCCTTCTTTGTCCGGACCTACGATTGCTGACAATGTGACCGGTCTATACGCCGCGCACGGCGTTTTGGCGATGCTGTACCGACGGGAATCATCTGGAAGGGGTGGGCGCGTCGACACCAATATGCTCTCTTCGGTTCTGGCATTCATGCCCGATCCTTTCGCCTATGTCACCCAACTCGCCGAGACACCGGACTGGTTGACACGCGTTCGGGCTTCCCAGTCTTTTGCGCTTTCCTGCGCCGATGATCGGCTGATTGTCGTGCACATGTCTTCGCAATCGAAGTTTTGGGACAAGCTAATTGCGGCGCTCGATGCACCGGAATTGGCGACGGATCCGAGATTTGTCTCAAGAGATGACAGGATTGGCAACTATGTACTGCTCGCCCATGAGCTGAGCACGCGCGCTGCCAAGCAAGTTCGGAGCTATTGGGAGCAACGCTTCTTGAAATATGATGTCCCATTTGCGCCGGTTAACAATGTCGATGCGACAATGCTCGATCCGCAGGTCCGCGCTCTCGACAGTTTCTACCAAAGCTCGCATCCAAAGGAGGGCGCGTTGACGTCAGTCAGGAGGCCTATTTGGTTCGACGGGACACGCGACGATCAGCCAAAAACTCCTCCTCCGGCGCTGGGGGAGCATGGCAAGGCAATCCTTTCCGAAATCGGCAATATGCCGAGGGAAGAAGGCCGGGCGGTTGAAAGGGCGTGATCCGAGCGATGTCAAAGGCTGGACTGCATACCAAGATCGGTTCGTCTCCTGCCGATATCAGCCGGCTTAAGATGCGCGGTGCAAATGTGCTGGATGAGATCGTCGGCCACAAGAGTTTCGCTGAAACCTTCTATTTTATCGTAACCGGGCGCTGGCCGACGGAGTGCGAGCATAAGATATTCGATGCTGCGCTGGTTGTGCTGATGGATCATGGTCTCACTCAAAGCGCGGTTGTTGCCCGGCTTGTGGCAGATTCGACACCCAACGACATTCAGGTTGGCATGGCGGCCGGTATGCTGATGGTCGGCGACAAGTTTGCAGGGACCATGGCGGGGATGGGAGCGCTGCTCATCGAGGGCAATGAAAGTGGCGGGGACAAGCGGGCATGGGCGGCTGATACCGTCAAGAGCTTCAGGGACCGCGGTGCGCGGATGCCAGGATTTGGTCATCCATACTACAAGGATGAGGATCCGCGGGCAACGGTGCTAAGGCAACTTGCGCTAGACGCCGGAGTCGACGGGCCTTTTCTCAGCCTTCTGGAGCTGCTCAGCGAAGAGACGGACAGACTTGCCGGCAAGCACATAGTCGTCAACGCTACAGCAGTGCTCGGCGCGATGCTGGCCGAGATTGGTTTCCCGGTGCCAGTCATGCGAGCGGTCGCTGCCGTCAGCCGTGCTGCGGGACTGGCTGCCCACATCCACGAGGAAAGGTCCGCTCCTGTGACGGCCAGCCTGATCGACTATGTCAATGCCATAGAATATGTGGATTAGAGCCTGAGCGCGGCATGTTGGAACTCGACTACAGAGTTGGATACACTTTGTTGGCCGTGATATTCCTTTGCGCCGGGCTCGGCAAAATTTTCCTTTGGCGCTTTCATGTCGATGTCAGCAGCGCGGCTGGAATACCTTTCCCAGTCGCAGCCGTGCTGTCGAGCATTCTAATAGACGCTGTTGGCGTACTTGCGCTGATTTCGAACCGCTTCGTGTGGCAGGTTTCGCTTGTCTTGAGCGTATATGTGCTTGCCGTCACATGGTTCTTTTATCTCAAAGGCGCAAGATTTCGCCAAGAGAGTTACGATCAGATCAGCCAGGCTGCCAAAAACATTGCGATCATGGGCGGGCTGATCCTGGCAGCCGTCAACGAATATCATCAGCAGTTTCAATAAGCAGAAAGGACTGAATCATGGGCTTCCTCAAATCACTTCCACCGGATGCCGACATCCCTCCTGTCTTCCTGTTTTCACCACCCGAATTTGTGCGACATTTACTGCACTTGCATCAGGTGGTGTTGCGCGATGAAGGCGCATTGCCAGTCAAGATCAGGGAGCTTATTGCAGCGTTTACCTGCGGTACATTGAACTCACCTTATTGTTTTGATGCCCATCGCACGGTTTGCGAGGTTCTGGGTTGGCCGCTAGAAACCGTCGACACTCTGGTACGTGATATTGAATCGACCGATTTTGACACTCGTCACAAAAGCCTGTTCCGTTACCTCAAGCGCTTAATATTGGCGCCGTCGACATTGCACCAGTCGGACTATGATCAGTTGAGCGACGCTGGCTGGACCGACAAGGAAATCAACTTGGCTATCATTATCTGCTGCCTTTATAACTTCATGGGTCGCTATACGCTCGGTCATGGCTTGAGGCTACATCCAGAAAAAGCCGAGATGGAACGCCGGCACGGCGAGGCGCTCGCAAATGGCGGATATATTGACGATCTTTTGCATCTTGGTCTCAAGCCGATCGTCGAAGCCGCATAGACAGAACAAAAAGCGCCATCGGCGCACTTCGCTTAGGCGAATCTCGGAAAGAAATTGCTATGCTCGTCGAACAAGTCTGGACAGCCAATCAATGGCGAAATTACAATTATCTCGTTGCCTGCTCAGAGACGGGGGAGGCTCTGGCCATTGATCCTGTTGCGCACGAGCAGGTTCTGGCATTGGCCAAAGAGCGTGGCTGGGAGATAACCAAAATTGTAAACACCCATGAACATGGGGATCATATCGGAGGCAATGACGCCGTGGTTTCCGCCACCGGCGCGAAAGTTCATGCCCATCATGCGGCTGGCTATCGCATACAAACCATCGATGTTCCACTTTATGCGGGGATGGCGGTTACCGTCGGCAAAACGGTAGAACTCGAAGTTCTGGATACACCGGGGCACACCATGTCGCATGTATGCCTAGTCGGCCATGGCGACGAGCCTTGCCTGTTTTGCGGCGATACGCTGTTTAACGCCGGGGCCGGTAACTGCCACAACGGCGGCGATATCGTCGAACTTTATGAAACCTTCATTTATCAATTGGCAAAACTGCCTGACAACACCCGAATATTCCCGGGGCACGATTATATCGAACGCAACATCGACTTCACACTTGATCGCGAACCGGGCAATCGCGCCGCAAGCCAATTGCGCGATAGTCTGTCAGGCCATGATCCCAGCCTGGGATTTGTCACGACATTGGGACAGGAAAAAGAAATCAATATCTTCTTCCGGCTGCATAGCGAGGAAGTGATCGAGCAGCTGGCTACTCGCTTCCCCGACATGCCGGCAAGACCGGATGCCAAATTGGTTTTCAGCAAGCTTCGCGAATTACGCAACGACTGGTGAATGGAGCAAGCTGCTTTCGAAGCCGGGTCCGGGCGAAGTCGACAAACGTCTTAACAGCCGGTATCGAACGTGAGGCTTTCGGGAGGAGCAGCGCATAGCTTTGGTCGGGTAGGGGGGTCCAATCGGCCAAAACCTCGACCAGCTTGCTATCCTCCAGATCGGCCTTGCAAAACAGCTCGCTCAAGATCGCAATTCCCGCGCCAGCAATAACCATATCTCTAGCGGCACTGGGATCGTAGACGCTGATCGAAGAACTGTGGTCGATCGCGACCTCGACCGCTCCTCGCCTGAATCTCCAGCTTTCCGCAAAACTTCCATGGCCGATCTCGACAATGTCATGGCCCGACAATTGGGCGGGCTCCGCAGGTAAGCCGCGCGCGGCCGCATATGACGGACTGCAGACCAATCTCAATGGCGCCGCACCCAATGCTATCCGGACAAGATCGCTGTCGGGTGCTGGACCGACATGGACCGCGACGTCCGTTCCTCCGTTCTCGAAACGCACCAATTGATTGTCAAAATTTATCGAAAGGACAATTTGCGGATAGGCTTCCCGGAATAGTGGAAGGAGCGGGGTCAGAAAGGTCCGGCCAAAGGCGCTCGGTGCGGTGACCCTCACGATTCCGCCGGGATCCGATTTCATTGAGGTGATAACATGGTGACATTGTGCGGCTGCCTCGATTGTCGCTCGTGCCTGAGGCAGCAGCGTCAACCCCCAATCCGTAACCTTGCAAGAATGCGTATTGCGTTCCACCAGCGTGACGCCCAGATCGGTTTCGAGATCCCGAAGGCGCTTTGATACAGTTGCGGACGGCGTGTTCAGACTACCGGCCGCGCGAGCAATATTTCCTTGCTCGACAATCGCAACGAAGGTGCGCAGTTCTTCAAGCGTCATATGCAGCCTTCGGATTGTCAGCGATGACGGTCATCGGCGTGGTCGGCAGAATTCTGCCGACGGTCGCCCAAAAGTCAATCTTTCTTTGAGCGCAGGGCAGGGCCATCTTTTGCAAATATCAATAATTTGGAGGGACCGAATGACACATGTTCTTCAATCCGGCGGCGCGATCGACGTTGTGGGGGTTAATTCGGACGCCGCGCCCAGTGGGGCGGCAGTTCTGCGCACAAGCGAAGATTATCTGCGAGAAATCAAGGATGACGGTCGCCGGGTCTTCATCGACAACGAACTTGTCACCGATGTTACAAGCCACCCGGCTTTCCGCAACGCCGCGCGGTCGATCGCAAGCATTTTTGACCTGATCGCCGACCCTGCAAATCGTGAGTTAATGACCTTCGCTTCACCCAAAACCGGTCAGCCGGTCAGCCGCATATGGCAAATGCCCCGCTCGTACGAGGATTTGGTGGCACGCCGCCGGGCGCTCAAAAAGATATCCGAGCTCACGCTCGGTTTTATGGGCCGCAGCCCGGATCATGTGTCAAGTTTCTTCGCCGGCTTTGCCATGCGGCCGGACGTATTTGCGCGCGGCGGACAGCAATATGCCGACAACATGGTCAATCTCTTTGACCGGCTGCGGGATACCCACCGTTACGTTACCTACACCATCGTCCCGCCACAGATCGACCGAACCAAGCCTGCGCATCAGCAGTCGCCATCCGACCTTTATGCCGGGGTCGTGAAGGAACGCGACGATGGGCTTGTGATCAAGGGCGCGCAAATGCTCGGAACCGGGACCGTTTTTTCGGACTATGTCCATCTCAGCACGATCCATCCGATGAAGCCGGGGGACGAGAATTTTGCCATTTCGGTGGTTATCCCCTGCAATGCGCCGGGGGTAAAAATCATGTCCCGGCGATCCTATGCTTCCGCAGCAACCAGCATTTTCGACTATCCGCTGGCGTCGCGATTCGATGAGACCGATTCTTTGCTTGTCTACGACAATGTATTTGTTCCGTGGGAAGATGTAATTGTCTATCGCAATCTCGACGTCGTCAGAGCCCAATGGTTCGAAGCTCCCGCGCATATCATGGGGAACAGCCAGGCGCAGATTCGGTTCTCGACGAAGCTGCAGTTTCTGCTCGGTCTTGCGAGGCGGATAACCGAAATGACCGGCGCATTTCAGCAGCCGCCCGTCCAGACGCAGATAGGCCAACTGGCTACCTATGCGGCTATGTACGAAGGTCTGATCTATGGCGCCGAGGCCAATTTCCAGAAACTCGATAACGGCTATGTCGTCCCGGGCACGAGCGAAACATATGCCAATATGAATTTGCAAAGCGAGATCTATCCGAAGATGCTCGAGATCGTGCGCGAACTGTGCGGCGGCGGTCTTATCCAGCTGCCTTCGAGCGCTGCCGACTTCGATCATCCCGAGATGGGCGAGGACATCCGACGGTACATCCAGTCGCCAGATATGCCGGCGGAGGACCGGGTCAAGTTGATGAAGCTTGCATGGGATATGATCGGGTCAGAGTTCGCCGGTCGTCACGAGCAATATGAGAAATTTTACGCTGGAGCGCCCTTCATCGTGAAGGGGCATATGTTAAGAAACTATGATTTCAAAAAAGCCGGAGAACTCGTCGATTCCGCACTTGCCGGTTATGATCGGTCTGGATGCAAATGTTCCGCATCCATGAAGGCTGCCTGTTCGGCGCTTGGCGGATGTAAATGATGTTCATTTCCAGATCTTGGTTTTAGGAATGCCCAAACGACTAGGGATTCCGGCAAATGGATAGACTTCGCAGCATAGAAATATTCCTTCAGGTAGGCGAAACAGGCAGTTTTTCGGAAACGTCGAGAACGCTTAACATTTCGGCGGGGTCGGTAAGCAAACATATTCATGAGCTGGAAGAAACACTTGGCGCCCGGCTGTTCGATCGCACGACACGCAATATCAGCCTCACCGAAGTGGGGCGTCTCTATTTTAGTCGTTGGCAGCGGATTATCCGTAACATAGCGGAAGCCGAAGCGGAGGTTTCCGACTTTCAGAAAACGCCGCAAGGGCTGCTGCACATAGGTGCACCGATGAGTTTTGGAAACTTGCACCTTTTGCCCATCATTCCCGAATTTCTCGAGCGGCACCCGAAAATGCAGGTCGACCTCCATCTCAACGACCGCTTCGTAAGCGTGGTCGATGGCAGTTTCGATGTCATGCTTCGAATAAGCGATTTTACCGACACCAGCCTCATTGCGCGCCAACTGTCGCCCTGCCGCCACGTCCTCTGCGCGAGCCCGAGTTACCTGAAATCCAACGGGCATCCGCAATTGTTCGAAGATTTGGCCGCGCATCGCTGTGTGACATACAGTAATATCAGCCGAACCAAGGAGTGGCAGGCGCAACGCGGCGGAGAGAGTATTTTTGTTACGGTAAACGGCTTGGTCAGCGTGGATAATGGCGATGCTCTAAAATCGCTCGCGCTCGCGGGTGTTGGCATTGCAATGCTCCCGACATTCTTGGTCGGTGATGAATTGCGCGCGGGCAGACTGTTACAACTTCTGCCGGACTATCAACTTAGGCAACTGAAGCTCCATGCTAACTATCCGCATCGGCGCCATGTGCCGTTGAAGCTGAGACTATTCCTAGATTATCTTGCCGAAAAATTCGGCCCGGAGCCATATTGGGATCAGGGGCTGCAATTGCTGCCCTGAATCATAGCCCAGCCAGTGTTCCTAGACGAGCAACACATGGCGTAGCGCGCTTATATATTTGACAATGCCGTATTTTGGCATTAGCAATAATGTGTAATCCCGGCTGTCGGCGTGTTTTTTGATTATCAAGGGTCAATCGGAGGACAGTGTGAGCATTGAGTTATGGCGCGAGGCAGCTGAGCGTCTGCACCAATCTCAAATGACGGGGATCCCATGCGTCCCCGTCCGCGACCTGGTTCCAGAAGGCGATTTGACTGCGGCTTATGCCGTCCAGCAGATCAATATCGATCGCCGGTTGGCCGCCGGAGCCAAGCAGATTGGGCGTAAAATCGGACTTACGTCGATTGCCGTGCAACGGCAGCTCGGGGTGAGCCAGCCAGATTTCGGGGCGTTGCTGACGGATATGGAGATTTTCGACCAGGGGCCGATTGCTTGGTCGAGGGTTTTGCAGCCCAAGGTTGAAGCTGAGGTGGCTTTTGTCATCGGGCGTGACTTAGCTGGAGAAAGTTTGGGCCTTTCCGACGTTATCCGCGCCATCGAATTTGCGCTTCCATCGATCGAGATTGTCGATAGCCGCATTGCCAACTGGGACATCAGCATCGTTGATACTATCGCGGACAACGCATCCGCGGGGTTGTTCGTATTGGGAGCCGAGCCCCGCAAAATAGACACATTCGACCTACGCCTGTGCGGGATGGTTCTGGAATCGCAAGGCGAGCAACTGAGCGTGGGTGCCGGAACGGCATGTCTCGGCAACCCTGTAAATGCGATGTTGTGGCTTGCGCGAAAGATGGTGGAGGTGGGCACGCCGTTGCGGGCCGGTGACGTCATCTTGTCAGGTGCCTTGGGTCCGATGGCTGCCGTTAAACCCGGACGCGTTTACGAAGCGAGAATTGAGGGTTTGGGTTCGGTTCGCGCCGTCTTTGAAGGAGCAAAGGATGGCGAATAAGGTCAAGGCCGCCATCCTCGGTTCGGGCAACATCGGCACCGACCTGATGATCAAGATCGTCCGGCTCGGCAAGCACGTCGAATTGGTCGCGATGGTCGGTATCGATCCTGCTTCGGACGGACTGGCGCGAGCTACGAGGTTAGGCGTCGAGGCGCTATCGACCGGGATCGACGGCCTAGTCAGCTCTCCGGCCTTTGCCGATATCGCAATCGTGTTCGACGCAACCTCGGCGAGTGCACATTCGAGGCACAACGCGCTACTTGCAGGACACGGGAAAACCGTGATTGACCTTACCCCTGCAGCGATCGGTCCATTTGTCATTCCGCCGGTTAACGGTGACGATCATCTAGATGCGCCGAATATCAACATGGTAACCTGCGGCGGTCAGGCAACGATTCCCATCGTCGCCGCAGTTTCGCGTGTTGCGCGTGTGCACTATGCCGAAATCGTCGCTTCGATCGCTTCGAAATCGGCCGGTCCGGGTACGCGGGCCAATATTGACGAGTTTACCGATACAACGAGCCGCGCAATCGAAAATATTGGCGGCTCGACGCGCGGCAAGGCAATCATCGTACTCAATCCGGCTGAACCCCCGCTCATCATGCGCGACACCGTCTATTGCTTGACCGAAGAGGCGGACCAAGAAGAAATCGCGGATAGCATCGCAAGAATGGTGGCCGATGTGCAAGCATATGTGCCTGGATATCGGCTCAAGCAGGCAGTGCAGTTCGAGCATATCGGTTCGAATCTGCCGCTTCGCATTCCGGAAATGGATCGTGAATTCACCGGATTGAAGGTCACCGTGTTTCTAGAGGTGGAGGGCGCGGCGCACTATCTTCCCTCCTATGCAGGCAACCTCGACATCATGACGTCGGCTGCCCTGCAAACCGCAGAAAAAGTGGCCGCGCGCAGGCTGAGGGGCGTGCAATGACGGCAAGCCCACAAATCTCCAAGAAGCTTTATATTCAGGACGTGACCTTGCGGGATGGAATGCATGCAATCCGTCATCAATATGGTCTCGATCAGGTCAAGGCAATTGCGGTGGCTCTGGACGAAGCCGGCGTAGATGCCATCGAAGTCGCGCATGGCGACGGGCTTGCCGGGTCGAGTTTCAACTATGGATTTGGATCCTGCACAGACTGGGAGTGGATCGCGGCCGTTGCGGACGTCCTTAAGCATGCAAAGCTAACGACATTGTTGTTGCCCGGGATTGGCACAATTCATGAATTGAAGAGGGCGTACGATCTCGGCGTTCGCTCGGTCCGCATAGCCACGCATTGCACCGAAGCCGACATCTCCGCGCAGCACATCGAGGCGGCGCGCAATCTCGGCATGGACGTCTCCGGGTTCCTGATGATGAGCCACATGAGTGAGCCCGATGCTCTGGCGCAACAAGCAAAACTTATGGAAAGTTATGGCGCACATTGCGTCTATGTCACCGACTCGGGCGGCGCGATGACGATGGATGGCGTTGCGGCCCGCTTTCAGGCCTATAGCCATGTTCTAAAGCCGGAAACCGAATATGGCATTCACGCCCACCATAATCTGAGCCTCGGTGTCGCGAATTCCGTGGTGGCGGTTCAAAATGGGGCTATTCGTGTCGATGCGAGCCTTGCCGGTATGGGCGCCGGCGCTGGCAACGCTCCGCTCGAAGTGTTTATCGCGACAGCCGATGTCTATGGTTGGGAACACGGGACCGACCTTTTCAAACTGATGGACGCCGCTGAAGACCTTGTGCGGCCATTGCAGGATCGACCGGTGCGCGTCGACCGCGAAACCCTGACTCTCGGCTATGCCGGGGTTTATTCGAGCTTTCTCAGACATGCCGAGAAGGCTGCAAGTGAACATGGCTTGGACACGCGGGCTATCCTGGTTGAATTAGGTCGCCGCCGAATGGTTGGAGGGCAGGAAGACATGATTGTCGACGTTGCCCTTGATCTCGTCCGCCAAGAGGAGGGCAGGTGATGGCACGCTCATTCGAGCAAATGGCGGCTGAACTCGACAATGCAGCGCTGAACGCGCGTGCAATCCCGCAGCTCACCGAGGACGATCCTGCTTTGACACTCGCCGATGCCCGAGAAATTCAGCGGCTATCGATCGAGCGCAGGCTCGGGCGAGGCGAGAAGATCGTGGGCCTCAAGGTGGGATTCACAAGCCGCGCCAAAATGCTGCAAATGGGCGTCGACGATCTTATCCTGGGGCGGCTGACCGACGCGATGCGCCTCGAGGAAGGCGGCTCCCTCGCCTTTGAAAACTATGTTCATCCGAGGATTGAGCCGGAAATTGCGTTCCTCATCGGCAAGCGCCTATCGGGTATTGTAACGCCGCTCGAGGCGCTTGCAGCCATCGCTGGGGTCGCACCGGCAATGGAAGTGATCGATAGCCGCTATGCCAATTTCAAATTTTCCGTAGCCGATGTCGTCGCCGACAATAGTTCGTCCTCGGGGTTTGTTGTCGGTCCGTGGAATCCGCCGTCGGTCGATATCTCCAATCTGGGAATGATTTTGAGCTTCAACGGCGCGCCCCGGGAAATTGGCTCGTCCGCCGCCATTCTCGGACATCCTGCCCGGGCGCTAGTGGTCGCGGCCCGGCTGGCCGAACAGAATGGCTTGGCGCTCGAACCTGGCCATATTGTCATGGCTGGAGCGGCCACGGCCGCGGTGGCTCTCGCAGTGGGAGACTATGTCGAGCTTGAAACGCGCATTGGCCGGGTCGCGCTTAAAGTTGCAGGTGACTGCGCGGAGCTCGCTGCATGAGCCAGAATTTGGCAACGAAACTTGATTCCGGCCAATTTGTGATCACGGCTGAAATTGCGCCCCCTGCATCGGGGCAGCCGACGGAATTCTTGGAGAGCGCGCGGCTGCTCGCGGGATTGGTCGATGCCGTAAACGTAACCGACGCAGCTGGTGCGCGCGTTGCGATGAGCAGCCTTGCCGCATCGGTCTTGCTTATGAACGAGGGTTTCGATCCCATTCTCCAGATGACCTGCCGGGACCGGAACCGGATAGCAATCCAAGGAGATCTCCTGGGTGCCAGCGCCTTGGGGGTTCGAAATTTACTCGTCCTTCACGGGGACAACCCTGAGGCAGGCGATCATCCCGATGCCAAGGCGGTATTCGATCTAAGTTCGCGCGAGGTTGTCGAGGCTGCGCGGAGAATGAGAGACGAAGGCGTCCTGCTTTCGGGGCGTGAGCTTAAAGCCCGTCCCGATTTCTTTCTTGGCTCGGCCGACACTCCACGCCATCCCGAGCCGGGCGGCCAGCCATTCGGCTTGCTGTCCAAGAAGGAGGCCGGCGCGCAATTCATTCAGACGCAGTTCGTATTCGATCCTGACATGGCAGAACGGTACATAGCCCAGCTTGCAGAATTCCGCAGCCTTAAGCGGCTTCACATCATCTTTGGCGTTGGGCCAATCCGGTCCGCTAAATCCGCGCGCTGGATGAATTCAAACCTGTTCGGTGTCTCAGTGCCCGAGCATGTCATCGCGCGCTTAGATGCAGCCAGCAATCCGGAGGAGGAAGGCATCGCCATTTGCGCCGAGTTGATGCGAGCTTTTTCCGATATGCCCGGCGTCGCGGGTGTGCATCTGATGTCGCCCACGGGCGTACCCTCCATCCGGCGCGCCATATTGGCATCCGGACTGCGCGCCGCGGCATGAAAATGCCCGTACCCAAAGCGCACATAAAATGACGGGCGATCCCGAACCGCCGGTCGTTCCCGCAAGCCGTGTGCCGGTTGTGCTTTTGATGGTCCTTGGCACGTTGGGACAGGTAGGTACAAGCATCTATCTGCCGGCGCTCCCGGCCGTGGAGAAGAGCTTACAGATCAGTTTTGCCCAAGGCCAATCGACCTTGGCCATATTCTATCTCGCATTTGCGGTCAGTCAGCTGCTCTTTGGCCCGCTATCGGATCGTTATGGCAGAAAGCCCGCTCTCCTTTTCGGAATTATATTGTATCTTGCAGGTTCTTTTGGCTGCGCGCTTGTCAACGATCTGAACTCTTTCCTCGCGGCAAGGACGGCGCAAGGCTTTGGCGCTGGGGCCGGGCTTGTCATTGCCAGGGCGATCGTGCGCGATACGTTCACCGGCAACGAAATTGGCAGGGTCATGGCACTGCTGACCATGTCATTCGCAATCATTCCCGGCATCGCGCCAATTTTTGGCGGTTTTCTGAACGATCTCGCCGGCTGGCAAAGCATATTTACCGCTATTGGAGTGCTGTCGCTCGTCATTTTTCTGTGGACCATATTTGGCTTGGCCGAGACCAATAGAGAGCGGGCGAAGACCCTTTCAGTTGGTCAGGTCGCGGCCGCCTATTTTCATATTTTTCGTCATCCCGCGTTCCTGCGGCCGGCGATGGTCAGTGTGCTGCTGCTGGCGGGCGTCGCAGCTTATTTTGGCGGTTCGGCGGACCTGATTGTCCGGCATTTGGGTATCTCTTCGTCGGCCTACGGAGTTTCTCTCTTTGTAGCGATAAGCGGGCTGATCGCAGGCGGTGTGCTTTTGCGCCGGCTTTCGGGAAGGTGGCGAATGGAAGCAATCACGAAATTGGGCCTGGCTCTGCTCGTCGGTGGAGCGCTCGCGGTCCTCGCTGGTCCCGTGTTCGATATGGCAAGCATTGTGCAGGTAACGCTTGCATGTCACTTATTCGCCATAGGCGTTGGCATTCTACTGCCATCATCGATCGCGGCCTCTCTAGGTGAATTTCCCAACCAAGCCGGCTCGGCCGCAGCACTCATTGGCTTCCTTCAACTTCTTGGCAATGCGGCAGCTATTGCGTTGCTCGCTTCTATTAGCCCGGCATTGGGCATTATTGCTTTTCCTGCCCTTATGCTTTTCTTTGCGCTGGCGGTATTGTTACCGCTTCTTTGGCGTGCCCGGGCATGATTCTTGGCTGTTCCGAGTTAGCGTGCATCGCGCAGATTTGAGGGATGATTTAAATCATTTGGTCTCGTCTTGCTGACGACAAAACGAAGAAGAGACCACCTTATTTACAAAGGAGACCATCGTGGCAAAAATCTTATGTGTATTATATGACGATCCAATCAACGGAATGCCACGATCATATGCGCGACACGACATTCCCGTACTCGATGGCTATCCTGATGGCCAAACAATGCCGTCGCCCAAAGCCATTGACTTTACACCTGGAGAATTACTCGGCTCTGTATCCGGCGAACTCGGCCTTCGCAAATTTCTGGAAAGCCAAGGGCACACGCTTGTCGTTACATCAGACAAACACGGTCCAGACAGCCAGTTCGAAAAGGAACTCGTTGACGCCGACGTTGTCATTTCACAGCCGTTCTGGCCAGCTTATCTTTCAGCAGATCGGATTGCCAAGGCATCCAATTTAAAGCTTGCGTTGACTGCTGGCATTGGGTCCGATCATGTCGATCTTCAAGCGGCCATAGATCGCAACATTACCGTCGCAGAGGTTACATATTGCAACTCGATCAGCGTCGCTGAACATGTAGTGATGATGATTCTGAGCCTGGTCCGAAACTACATTCCTTCTTATCAATGGGTGGTCAAGGGCGGCTGGAATATCGCTGATTGCGTATCGCGTTCATATGATGTCGAAGGCATGCATGTGGGAAGCGTGGCGGCAGGAAGGATCGGTTTGGCCGTCCTTAAGCGATTGAAACCTTTTGACATGCACCTCCACTATAATGATCGACACAGACTACCAGCGGAAATCGAAAACGAATTTGGATTGATCTGGCATCAATCGCGCGAAGAAATGTATAGCGTGTGCGATGTTATTACACTCAACTGCCCGCTTCATCCTGAAACGGAACATATGATCAACAAAGAAACCCTAAAGCATTTCAAGCGCGGCGCCTATCTGATTAACACGGCCCGCGGCAAGCTTTGTGATCGCGACGCAATTGTGGGCGCTTTGGAATCGGGCGAGCTTGCAGGATACGCGGGCGACGTCTGGTTTCCCCAGCCGGCATCGAATGACCATCCTTGGCGGTCGATGCCGCATCATGGGATGACGCCACATGTCTCCGGCACCAGTTTGTCGGCCCAAGCTCGTTATGCAGCCGGTACGAGAGAGATACTGGAGTGTTTCTTGGAAGGTCGTCCCATCAGGGATGAATATCTGATAGTACAAGGCGGTGGACTGGCTGGTACTGGCGCACATTCATATAGTGTCGGCAGTGCTACGTCTGACCTGACGCCCTGATTTTGTTCAAATACAACTGGAGTCTGGCGCGAGACAGACGACCTCCGGGCTGTGGACTTATGGTAGCGCAGTCTGATGCTGCTAAAAGCGAGCTTGATCGTTGCGGCGAAGGCTGATCTCAGGTTGTACTGCATCTGTATATTTTAGTTTACAAAAAAGCGCTCAATTGAGCTGCATTTAACATAAGATATGTTATCGAACTTATATGCTGTAAGCGCTATTTATCACGGCTACGTGCTGAGTTCTGCGACCCGGTACGAACGAGACACCCCCCTGCCGCGAAAAGAAAACATTCGGTCAGTACAAAGAGAAACTACGCTTGACCTTCTAAACTCTATCAAATAGATAGAGATTACATCGAGCAGGATCACTGGGTCCGAACAGCCCGCTCAACACAAGATTTTCGGACCGCGGCTTTTGACAGGGATGCAGCTTGCTTCCGCGTTACCAACGGCTAAAGCGCGCGATGCTCAGGCGACCTCGCCAAGTCTCGTGTTCCCCTCACTTAACAATGAGGTGACGACGATGCGCATGACCAACTTTACCTAGCGAAACTCGCCCTTTGAGTGCCTACGCCAACTTTCGGCGCGGGTAACATCACTCTTCGCACTCACTGAGCGTTCTATCCTGTTCGCCCTCCGGCGGCGCATGGCACCCATAACCTATCCCACCTCGCCGGCGATCGAGGTTCATTATGATCAAGATAACCGAATCCGATGTGGCAGATTTGGATCGTTATTCTGCGTCCCTGCAACAGACGGCGTCCGCCATTTGGGGGCAGAAGTTGCAGGCCCGTGTCCACAACGAAGACGGCACACCTGCCGTCAAGCCGCTCGCGCCCTCGTTTCATAGTCATGTCAGGGAATTGCAATGATTTTCATGCCAATTGTTTCTGGATTGTTGTCGGCGACATCGCCGGTTGAGGCTGTGCCCGCCGCGAATGCCGAGGATAGTGCGCCGGTCAGCGATGCAGGCGATGGCGATGCCATCATCGTCACCGCCCGCCGCCGTGAAGAAAATGCACAGGACGTGCCGATTGCTCTGACCGCAGTCAGCGGCGATGTCGTCGACCGCACCGGCTACACCAACCTGGTCCAGATAGCCGATCTGACCCCCAGCCTCGTCATCCGCAACAACAACGCACGCAACACCTTCGCCAACATCCGCGGCCTGGGGTCCAACGCGAGCCAGAATGACGGTCTGGAAATCGGCGTCGGCTTCTATATCGACGACGTATATTATGGCCGGATCGGCGCGTCGCAGTTCGACCTTATCGATCTTGAACGGGTCGAGGTTTTGCGCGGGCCGCAGGGTACGCTTTTCGGCAAGAACACGACGGCGGGCGCGATCAGCATCCATACGCGAGCCCCCAGTTTCACGCCGGAATTCCGGGGCGAAGCATCGCTTAGCGAGAACGGCTATCATCAATTGCGCGGCACCGTTTCAGCTCCGCTGGTGGCCGATAAGGTCGCATTCCGGCTGACGCTGTCGGACACGCATAATGATGGCTGGCTGACCAATATTTTCAACGGACGCGACGTCAATGATTATGACAATTTCTCGGTTCGTGGCCAGCTTCTGGTGTTGCCCACCGATGCGCTGACGATCCGCCTAAGCGGCGACTATTCCAAACAGCAAAGCTACTCGCGCATCAGCAGCGTCGTCGGCGTTTTCACGACGCTCGCCAACGGCGCGCCCAACAATAATAACTTCCTCCAACGCGCAGCGCGCGCAGGCTATGTGCCTGCATATGATCTGAATGATCCATTTGCGCGGCAGGTGGAATTCAACGCGCCGATTCAGGCCGACATGGAAGGCTATGGCGTCTCGGGCAAGGTCGACTGGGACCTTGGCAGCGCAGCGCTGACTTCGGTGACGGCATATCGCTGGTGGGACTGGTATCCGCTGAACGATCAGGACAATACCCCGCTCAGCATCAATGTGCGCGGCGGGACGTCTAACCTGCAACGCCAGTTCAGCCAGGAATTGCGGCTGGCATCCACCGGTGAGCGCCGCCTCGATTATGTCGTGGGGCTCTATTATTTCTGGCAGGTCATAAAAGGTCTGGGCCAATATGGCTTGGGTCCGGACTATGCCGTGTGGAACAATCACACCTTCGCAAACCGTGCGCTCGCCAACTATGCCTATACCGGATTCCAGTCGGACTCGATCATCGAACCGCGCACCAAAAGCTATGCTGCGTTCGGACAGCTGACCTGGCGCGCGACGGACGAGCTTTCGATCACCGCTGGCTTGCGCTTTACCCATGAAGACAAGACCGGCCTGTTCGACCAGCGCACCGTCGCGGGCAATAATCTTGCAGTGTTGAGCCCCGCCGATCGCGCCGCGGCGCAGGCCCTTCGCGATGCGCTCTATCCGGAGGTGCGCTATATCGCGAAGGAGAAAGACGACAGCCTGACGGGGCAGCTCAACATCGCCTATAAGCTGGCCGAAGATATTCTGGTTTACGCCACCTACGCGCGCGGCAGCAAATCCGGCGGTATTAGTCTGGGTACGCTGCCCGCAGGCATTTCGCCGGTCGTCGAACCCGAGACCATCGATGCCTATGAAGTGGGCCTGAAAAGCCAGTTCTTCGACCGCAAGGTGACGCTAAATGCCGCTGCCTACTGGATCGACGTCAAAAATTATCAGGCGGCGATTACCGAGCAGATCGGCGAAACCACATCGTCGCGGCGGTATATTTCTAATATTCCCGGCGTGCGATCGAAGGGGATCGAGGTCGACCTGACCGTTGCGCCCAGCCGATTCGTTCGCTTCACCGCGTCGGCTGCCTATAATGACGCGGTCTATCTTGGCTATGACAATGCGCAGATCGCACCCGAACGCCGCAACGAGGGGCTGGTGCAGGATCTGAGCGGTGTGCAACTCGCCAATGCACCCAAATTCGTTTACAGCCTCAGCACCGATTTCGCTTATCCGCTCACCGATAATGACGAGGCTTATGCGCGGGTCGATTACGCGCATCGGTCGTCCAACGACACCAGCGACAGCAATTCGCGCTACACGCGCATCGAGCCCTACGGCGTCCTCAATGCGCGGATCGGGTTCCGCGTCGATGACGAGCGGTTCGACTTCTCGGTCTGGGCCAAGAACCTCCTCGACGAGCGCTATTTCACCTCGCTCAACGCCAGCAATAACGGCCTGATCACTGGCAATCTCGGCGATCCGCGAACCTTCGGCGCCACCGTGCGCACCCGTTTTTGATCCCCAATCGGCATTTTTTGGAGATATTCCCATGACTGCAATTCAATCGAAAAACCGCGCTGGCCTTGCTTTCACCTTGCTCCTCGGCTCAAGCTTGGCATCGCCCGCGCTACTGGCGCAAAAGCCAGCGGAGGCCCCTGTGCTCGTGAAGCTTGAGGGCATTACCCATGGCCCGCAACTCGGCAATGTGAGCGCGACCTCGATACGGGTATGGGCAAGAACGCGTGTACCCGGCAGTTTTAGCGTACTCTATTCGACCAATCCCGACCTTTCGGGCGGCACAATATCGCCGCCCGTCAAAACCGGCTGGGACAAGGATTTGACTGGCTGGGTGCAGTTGAAGGGCCTGAAGCCGGGCACAAAATATTATTATGCCCTGATTCATGACGGCCGTGCGGCAGATACGCGGGTCGATGGACGGATCAACAGCTTCCTGACGCTTCCAGACAGCACTGCTTATGTCGATCCGGAGCTTAACCCAAAGGGCGTTTTCAATTTCGCCTTTGAAATTGGCACCGGCAACAACCAACCGGCGACCGGCGTGTTGCCACCGACCTATGGCCGCATGCTCACGGAATTGAAGGACAAGATCCATTTCCAGATCCAGAATGGCGACTGGTTATATGAAAAGGGCCGCGAGCAGACCGAGGCCGAATGGGCAACCGAAAACGGGGTCGCAAAACCGCCTCAGATAACCGGCCTAGCCAAGGGGATCACCGGTGTCTGGAACAATTACAAATTATACCTCGATGGCTCGCCCGCGCTTGCCAATTTCTACAAGGAAGTCCCGCTGTTCGTCGTCCTGGACGATCATGAAATCCTGAACGATGTCACCGGGTCGGGCCAGCCGGGGCTGAAGCAGGATTCGCGGAACCTGCCCTGGCAAAAGGACATGCGCGTGGACAGCGTCGAGAATGAGGTCGAGCGCGCGGTGTTCCGCGATCCTGCCATTGCGGCATGGCGCGACTATGTTGGCTGGAGCAACCCCGATATCGGCAACCAGCAGGACCCGCATTTCGGCAGGGCAACGATTTCGGCGGGCGGCAAGGTGCTGACCGACAGAAACGCCGATTTCACCAAGCTCGATCTTGGAAAGACCAACAATCTTCATGTGCTCTGGGGCTTCGGCAACACCGGCGTGTACAAAATCGCACGCGTTCTCGACCGGCACCGTATCGAGGTCGAGCCGGGTTTCGATGTATCGGAAGAGGTGCGTTACAGCATCGGAACGAAGCTCTATTCGAAGTTTCGCGTTTCCAACGCCGATATTTTCCTTCTCGATACAAGGTCGCAGCGCACCTTGCACGACAAGGCCAATCTGGCTTCTCCGAACACGTCGATGATCGGAGCGGACCAGAAACGCTGGTTGTTCGACGCATTGCGAAAAAGCGATGCGGATTTCATCTTCATCACCTCGTCGGTCAACCTGGCCGTGCCGCACGATAACGGTGCCTGGTATGGACAGGGTACCGGCGGGGCTGGCAAGGACGATGGCTGGACCGCGCATCTGCATGAGCGCGAAGAACTGCTGAAGCTGGTCGAAGGCCTTGGCAAACCTGTATTCTTCCTGACCGGCGATTTGCACAAATCCTTCGTCGCGCGCGTCGCGCCTGGCGTCTACGATGTCGCCAGCGGTCCGCACACGAGCAACAACCATCGCATCGGTGACGCAGGCGGCTCGCCGCCCAGCGGATGGTACCAGTCGGGCAATCGCAAGGTGAATGTGCTGTGGAGCAGCAACCAGTACCGTAACGACAGCGGTGGCAGCAGCAGTCAGGCGCGCGGCAAGGGCTGGCCGGTCTACACCGTCATTCATGTCAACAACGCCTTCAACATCCCGGATGCGAACGGAAAGGACCGCTGGATCGCCCATTCCGAGCCGCAAGTCGTCTTCGAATTCCGCGATGGCTATAATGGAAACCTGCTGTTCGCCCATTCGGTGTCGACATCGGATGCCAGGAAAACGGCCGAGCCGGTATCGCTCGACCGGGTGAAGCTGTTGGGAGGTATCGATGCCAAGCCGGGCAAGTGAAGTGGACCGATTTGCCGTCAGTCCGGACTCAAAACAGGCTGAGCACGCGACGATCCGCTCGCGGCTCTGGCCAATTGCCCGTCGCGATCACCTGATCACTTTGGGCGGTTTCGCCATTGGTCTGGGTTACGCCACGCTGCGGTACAATATATTCAAGGAAGTGCCTTGGGCCGATTGGCCGACATATATCGTCAACAAGGCGCTGGGCCTTGCGTCGCTAATCCTCATGGCCTTGACGGTAAAGAGATGGCTGTCGGGCAAGGCCGGCAAAACATTGATGCAATGGTCGGGCGTTTTTGCAGGCACACATGTCGTGCTGTCACTGACGCTGCTTAACCCAGACTATTACCCCAAATTTTATGATGCTGGAAAGCTCACGCTCATTGCAGGCCTTTCGATGCTGCTCGGCGCAACCGCGATCGTATTGCAGGAACTCGGCGCGCGCCGTGCCAAGGCCGGGCAGTTTCTGACGAACCAGCAAATGCTTGGATGCCTTGTCGCGATAACAGGCCTGCACGCTGCTTTGCCCGGCGTCTCCGGATGGTTTGCCCCGGCTACGTGGCCTGGTTATCTTCCTCCGATAACGCTCATATCTGCTTTGGTAGCTGTGCTGGCGGCGAGGGCGTTGATGCCGACGACCATGGCCTTTTCGCCAAGATAGCGAAGACGGTCTGTCTCGCGCAGGATCTTGCTGGCTTCCTTGAGGAAGCTTGGGAAGGCGTAAAGCGCGGTAGAGGTCTAGTTGCTCTTTGAGCGTATCCCCGCTGTGCATGAGGCGATCGGTCAGTTCATAGAGATAATCCCGCCCAGAGACCTCTTTGATACGCATATTGTACGGCATGCCGCAGCATATGTAGGGCCTCAATCCAGACCTGATAAGCCCGCTCGAGAATGACTGTCACCCTCGTCTGCTCGTCGGAAAATGGTTGGAAGGTCATTTTTGCACTGCAAACGCATGATTTTCGCCTTTTGCAGGGTAGTTTGAAAATTGGCAGTTATGCGGGCGCAACCGCACAAAACATATCCAGTTGGCGAAGCAATGCCTGCGAGCGGCGTGGCTGCAAAGAAGATGTTTCCGCAACCGTCATACCCAACGCCGTCATTGCCAGCGGGCTCAAATCATAGACCGCGTGCCGCCCTCCTCCGCGGTTCGGATGATTTGTGGCATAGCCGGCATAATGCCGCGTCAGAAGCCCAGCCCTTACCAGATCCGAAATGGCACGGCTGACATTCTGTCTTCCCACGATGCGAGCCTGGTCTTCGACTGCCTGCTCGACCAATGCCTCGTCGGCCGCAGCATTCCCGGTCAGGCATTCCGAGACGCTGGCCTTAACCCGCAACCTCATGGCATCGCGGCGGCCGTCCCGGCTGCTGATCGGCATGAGTTGCAGGGCCAGCCAATCCCTGATGGTCGATAACATGTCGCCATGCTGGACAAACGGCCCCGCCCTACCCCGGACATCTGCGGAATCGGCAATTAGCTGGAGCACCAGGAAAGCGTATCGCGGGCGCTTGGAATGCTGCGCGAGTAGCGCGATCACGCTTCCAAGGCCTGAAGGGACATTACCGTTCTGCATTGACCAGTATTGAGCACAAAAGGTGAATCCTGTGAATCCCATTTCGTCACGCCGCATAACTTTGTCAGCCATGACACTTTACCCGCAGGTAAAGTGTCATGGCTGACGATCGAAACTGGCTAGAATGACCAGCGCTTCGTTTAAGCCGTTGCGAAACAGTGTTAATCCAGGAATGACTATTGCTTTCCTGACACCGGCATAGGACGAATTATGTGGGGTTGGTGGCTCCGATTTTCCTTGGACAAGTTTGGGAGGCTTTCAGCATGCTTGGCGCGTCACCGACTATGCTTTCCTTCGAAAGCGAAAAGAGCCTTGGGTCCACCGGCGACGCGATCTTCCTCGACATTCGCCACCATATATTGACTGCAAGATACGGACCCTGCCAACTGATTGGTGCTGAAAAGCTTGCCGCCAAGACAGGCGTTCCAAAATCTGTCGCCGAGTCAGTGCTGCAGGCGCTTGTCGATCATGGCTATCTTGTTCCCGACAACTCAGGCTCGATGCGGGTCGTGCATTGGACGAACGCAGAGTTCAAAGACCTTATCAATGCCTGCCATGATCTGATCGGACTCGCGATCGACAAATGCATGACGCGGATCGACGGCGCCAGCATCGCGCATCTGCGCGAAGCTTTGGATTTCAGATTCATCGATCCGATCGAGCCCCAGCAAATCGAATCGTTTCAGATCCGCTGGTGGATGTTCTTTCACATAATCATTTCCACAATCGAGGTGAGAAGCTTCCGCAAGATGATGTTGACCGGCATGCCGCCTGCGTTGCGGCGGCGCGTCATCACATCGCTCGATGGCTCTGGGCTGCGATCGATGCTCGAGGATATGACCCAGCTGATCGACTGCCTTGAGGCCCGTAACGTCGGCAACGGCAGAGCCTTGCTCGATCGTCAGTTTGCAGCCTTCACGCCTGCGGTCATGGCTGCCAATGAAGGGTATAACCGCTTCGCACGAGACGATGAGGTCGAATATGCGACAGCGACACCTCTGACGCATCCGTTGTTCCGAGATAGCGATAGCGCACTGCCGCCATTTCAGCGCGGCATGCGCGAACCGTTGTCCTGGGGCGAGTTCAAGTCATTATCGCTGCCTGGTTGACAGTCACACTTACCGGGCTTGGGGGACACCGAACGGGATGATCCGGCCATCAAGCCCGGGCTCTCTTCCACCGGCGTCGAACGCACGCTCCCTGACCAACGCGTGACAATCGATCCGCGAGATGATCGGATACTCGAAAGCATTGCCGTGGGCATACGCTTCGACCGCAGCATGAAGCGATCCGCGCGCATTTTCGATGAATGCCAGCATTGCTTTCTCTGCCTTTCGGGGGGCGCGCGCGCTGACCGCACCAACGACATTGGCGAGCCCCTGCCTTGCATCCTGCATCTCGGTCTGGTTTTGCATCCAGACGGCTTTGCGCAGAAGAAAGTTCGGCGCCATGCTTCGCGCCATCTCCGAAATCGTCGCGACGCGCGCAGCTTTGATCAGCTCTATCTGCGCCGCCACACTTTCGCAGATCTGACGCTCAACATGCTCGGCCGAAAGAGGGTCGAGCGAAGCTTCTCTGCCGATGAGTTCAAGCATGCTGTTGCGTTCAATTTCCGTGCGGCGTTCAGCGGCTCTTGCGGCTGCCATGCCCATCATTGAAGACCGGATATCGCAAAGATCGTCGATTTCCGCCGCGCGCCAGACACGGACGCCAAAAGCGCCCCGGCGCGGAAGATCGAGATAGCCCTCGATTACGAGGACGTTCAGGGCATCGACGACAATCGGGGGTTTGCAGCCATACACATGCGATAGCTCGTCGCGATCGAGTATCTGGCCTGGGAGATAGACGCCGCTGAGCACGGCAAAGCGCACTTCAAGATAGATGGTCTCGGTAATCGAGCGTCTGGCCATCAGCCTCCCCACCTCCCGCCATACGGCGAACTCGGATGGCCTCACCAGATAGCGCGCTATTCTTCCTTCGTGCAGTCCTCACAATCAGGCCTGAGCCGGTAGGTTGATCTGCCGTCCAAAAAACTGCGCGGAACGTAGAATGCACAGTGGGGCGGGTCAATGCGCAACAATCGGCGCGTTGGTGCGTCGCGGCTGATGTGGCGGGGCGGTGAGAAAGGTCTCAATTTGCGGTTGGAGCGGTAGCGACATGACGATGTCGGTGAAGTTTGCGCATGGAAGGGATTCGTGGATTTGCGGGTAAGAGAGATTGCTTTTCTGAAGGATTTTTCTATTGTGGAAGCGTACGGAAGGCTGATCGGTATGAAATACGATCCATCAATGTATATCGGTCTAAGCAAAGATGGCTTTCTGCCGCTAGAAACGATGATTGATGAACGTGCTGAGGAACTCGGGGATAATTTCACCCAAAACCCTCACGAACAAAGTAGTCAGTGGCAAAAGCCGAAGCTCGTTTTTGCTTTGGTGATTTTCGGAATGTGTGCCTGTGTAGTGGTCTACTTTCATTTTGCAGCCTAGCTTTTCCGCTTCGAAACATGTAGGTGGTTACGCTCTGGTTGGTCGGGAAACACCTCGAACTGCACGCCGTAGCCTTGGCCCAATCTATCTGATACGTTGTCTGCCCATTGTCGCCCCTGCGCGACGGTCACATTCCTGCCGCGGAAATCAAGCCCACGGTCATCGTAATGCGCTGAGCCGGCTACGTGAACCCGGCTGTCGTTGCCTGATGTAATTACTGGGCGGGGCAATCCCAACTCCTTGGCTTCGGCCGCCACGACTGCCATGGCCGGAACCAATCCCCCATCGATGCTCCGGATATCAGCGCCCGATTTAAGTCCGATCCCGAATTCGCGCGCATAAGGGCGCCCGTCCACACTGCCCTGCGGTGCCGATGGAAGTGTTTCGTTTGTTTCGGAAGTCGCCTTGTCCGCTCCGGGAAACGCAGGAGAATTCGGAAACCCCAACGTGCTGCTCGTGCCTAGCGGGCCGATTCCTCCGATACCCTCGACGTCACCCAGTTCCGCAATCTTGCGTGCTTTAAGATCAGACATCAGGTCGGACATTACGGCGGTAACGCCCTGGTCACGCCGCTGCATTTCGGTAAGGCTCAGGTTCGGATTGGCGAGGTCGGGAAGATGGAGCTCGGGATTCTCGCGGCGCATATCCTCGTAGCGCGACTGCACAAGGTTCGACAGGTCGGAGGACATCTGGAAGCCGTTACTTTGCGCATAGCTCGCCTCGGCCACTAACCGGTTGCCGATTTCTCGGTAGCGGGAAGCTGCGGATCGCCTTTCTTCGGCTTCGCTCGTCCGCACCTCGATACCGGACGAATTGCTCTGGGTCCGGTTGTCGTCGCTGTAGCTCGCGTCGCGGGTGAACGTGCCCGAGGATGAGGTAGCGGAGTCCGTCATACCTTCCGAGTAGCGCCCCGTATTGTCTTCGGATCTGTCGGTTGCCCGCGTCGTGAATTTTTCCAAGCCGCGGTTAGAACTTCGCGACGCGATGTCAGAATTATCTCGCCCTCCGTACACCGATGCTGACCCACTTATGCTTGCCCCAGAACCAGCAACATCTCCCAGAGGCGTGCCCAGCTTAGCTCCAGCGTCAAGGCTGCCTTTTACACCCGTTGAGTCGGTAGCCACGAATGAAGTGCTAACGCTGTTGCCTTCGGTGATGCGGAGCCCGTCATTGGTCGAGGTGCGTTCCGACACACCGACGGCACCCTCAGTCCCGCTGTATTCGCGCTTATCCTTGCTGAAGGCGGACTGCTTCCCGCTTTCGCTTCTGTTCCCGACGCTCGACGATTGCGTGGCGGTTGCCGAACGGAACGAAGACTGAATCGAGGACCAGCTGGTGGACGTCCCGTTCTCGATGCGATCGGCCTCGTTGAGGTAGTTCTGCCCCTGCATGCGAAGATCGCTCGCGTAGCCTGCGGTCATCATCGGCTTGAACGGGAGCTGCGACATGCCGCCCGATGAATCGATCACCGTCCGGCCGTTGCCAAATTCCGAATAGCTGACACCGTCCTGGCCGCGAAACATCGAACGCACCGCGCCTGCGAAGTAATTGCCGGCCTCGGTCCACTGGTTGGCCTGGCGGTTGTTGCCGTTGAAGTTCGCAAAGCTCACATCGCCATAGGCATAGTTGCCGGTGGTTCGCTCGAGCGCGGCCGCCTCCCCTCCCCCTTGCGCCGGCTGCAGGAACGACGCCGCGCTGTTGGACGCTGCCATCGCGCCTCTCGCAAGCATCGCAGCAAGCACCGGCACCGACATCATCAGGAAGCCGGCAAGCGTCGCGGTATCTAAGTTGACCGACTGGATGCCGCCCCATGAGGCAAGGGAAAGGCCGCCCGGCGCAGCTGCCGCCATTTCGCTCGCGATCCGGTCCATCACGAACATGTGTAACAGGACGTAAAGCGGGCCCCACGCAGCGAGATAGAAGAATCCCGCGAGATAGCCCTTGAGCGTTGGCACGCCGGTGCGCGGGAACAGGAACAAAGGGAAGATCACCGGAAACATCGCGTAAAAGACGAGCGTGAGGACGATGTTCAAAACGGGCACCCACACCATGGCCTGCTGAGCTACCGATGTCATCGAGTTGCGAGCCTGAGTGTCGGCGCGGTCGAGCGCGAACCCGTCGGCCTCGTCATTGCCGAAATCGAGCTGGGCCGCGGCAAAGGCCTCGACCAGCGATTTCTGCCGCAACGTGTCGTACGCCGAACGTGGCGTACCGTGGAACAGCTGGCTCACCACAGGGATGTCATTGGCCAGCCGCGCACCGGCCGCCGCCTCGGTGAGCTTGGGGTAAAAGGTGCGCGCAAATTTCGGGACGTTTGCGGTGAGATGCGCGTTCCAGCCTTGCGTGAGCTCGGTATAGGCGTCGCGGCAGGTAAGGTATTCGATATCGACGGTGCCGCCGACGTCGCGCATGAATTTCTGAGCGCGGTTGACCGCCGGATTGGCGCCGATCTCGGCCCACATATCGGGAGACTCGCTCAAGGTTCGCATCGACAAGTTGCCGTAGAGCACGTCGTAGAAGACGCACTGCTTCAGATGCGCGTCGAGGTTCGCGCGGAACACCGGATCCTTGATCTCGAAGCTACGCACCTTGTCCCACAGCCGCGCGCCATAGACGATGCCGCCGCTCGAAAACTGGAGCGCGGACGGCATGACGAAGACCGTCTCGGCGTGCCGTGTGAAGAAGTCGCTCACCTGGCTCGTGAACGAGGCCATCACGCCCAGTCCAAGCGGCACATTGTCGACGGTGGCGGGCGCGAGGCTCGGGTTTATCCGGTCGGTAACCTTCACATCGACGGTCGGCACCATCAGACAGGAGTAGAGGAGCGCCGCCTGCAAGAACCACCGAAACCAAGCCCGCCAGTCAAGGTTGAACGCGGTAACGACAAGCGCGAAAATGAGGCCCATCACCATCACCACGCGGATCAGCGAGCGAAACCCGCCCGATCCCGTCCAGGCAGCGACGGCGTTGAAGGTATTGACGAGATATTCGCCGCCACCGACCGTAAAGACCTCGAGCATTGCCGCCGTCCCTCACTGCAACTGCGAGCTGAGCGACTTCGAAAAGCGCAACGACGCGGTCATCTGGGGCGTCAATTGCGTTCGCAGCGTCTTTTCGAGCATCTGCGTGCGCTGGATGAGCTGGAAGGTCTGATCGAACCGGTCTGCGGTCTTGGCGGAAATGCCCTGCAGATTGCGCTGCGCCGCCTGCAATTGTTCACGCCAGTCGCTTAACGATTCCTGGTCCGCGCCTTGAAAGTCGGATTTGGCGTTGAGCGCGATCTCGAGGAAGCGGCTCGCCATCGTGCCGACGAGATCGACCGCGACGATCTCCGACAGGTCGTTGATTTGCTGGTCGGAGAGACCGAACTCGGCTGCGGCGCTGACCGTAATCATCTTGTAGACAGGGACGCTCGCCATCCCCAGGAGCTGCAGCTCCTGCGCGTTCAGCGCGAGATTGGGGTTGCGCGCCTTGTTCGCCATGCTGGTGATGAGCGCGCGCACCCGCGGCTTGATCGCAGCACCATTGGAGATGAAGAGATCGACCTGCGTCGGATTGAGGCAGGTCGAGCGCCCCGACAGATCGGCGCCGCCGTCGCATTCCCAGCGCTTGTAGCCGACCGCACCCGTGCCATCGAGCATCGCGCTGATCAGCGAGGCGTCAGCAGGGCCGATGTAACGGATCTGGGGTTTGCCGCCGTCGGTTTCGGCCGGGACGTAGATAACCGTGCCGACCATCGTCATCAGGAACTCTTTGAACTCGTCGTCGAACGCGCCGTATTTCCCCTGCAAGGCCTTCCATGTGTAATTGGCCTTCATCGATGGCTGGTCTTCCATCTGCGGATCGGAATTGGCGGCCTTGATCGATTCCCGCTGGCCGCCATTGTTGCAATTCTGGCGCGCCTTCGCCCAATCGCTGGCGGCGCCCTGGCTGTTGGCGATCATTTCGCAGACGATGCTGCTCGCAGCCTCACCCTTCCAGATGCCGTTCACCAGCACCTGCGCCGTTTCACAGCTGGAAATGTTCATCTGGTTCATCTGCTGGACCTTCTGCGCGAGCTCATCCATGACCTTGCCGATCTCCGGCGAAATCGTGTCGATCGCGAGCTTGAAGGCGAAACCGAGGGCGTTGTTCGCGGTCGCCTTGAGCATCGCCACCAGCTCGGCGGTGTTAATGAACGAGAAGCTTCCGGCGAACAGATCGATACCTCCGCATCCCGCGCGCGCATGCGGCAGCTGCAGGTTGAAGGGCTGGACGTTTTTCTGGGGAAAGCGCGACCACACGTTGCCGAGCGAATAATAGCCCGCGGCCTGGCCCTGGTAGGCGATCGGACCCGTAACATTGGCTTGGGCACCCATATCACTCATGAAGGACTGCATTTCGCTGTCTACCCCAGCCATTGCGGTCGATGGCGCGGCAAGCGCAACCGCTAGTCCCGTGACGCCTCCAAGCAAGCGCGCGGAAAGACGAGCACGGCGCGGCGGACGGTGCGCGGGCATCAGTAATCTCCCCCGGCTTCGACCTGCGTCAGCTGGAAGATCCGGTCGGCGATCTCATCCTGAGAAAGAATGCCGTAGCCTATCGGCATGGGCTGGCGGGTGGCGCTGTCGAACAGGACAAGCGCGGGCACCTGACGCTGGCCGCCGAGGCCAAGCCGCTCATATTGGCCGCTGTCGACCATATAGTCAGGAAAAACGGAAGATGGCCCGCCATCCATCGACACCGCCAGCACCGAAAGACCGAATTTGTCGCTGACGGCCTTCAGGATCGGCGAGAAGATGTCGCACGCGCCGCACGCGGAGGAGTAGAAATAAAAGACCCCGTAACGCTGCGACAGCTGCGCAAGGATGATGTCGCGATCGGCTTTGCGCTGGTCGAGCCAGGCGCGCTTGCCGAGCGTCGATACCGGGCGCTGCAAGGTATAGTCGAGGCCCGGATCCTGCCACAAAGCCCGCTGCCAGACGTCGGCAAACAGCGACGAGCGATCGAGTTGGGCGCGCTGGAAGCGAACATAGGCCGTCACATTGTCGGGATTGGGATCGAGAATGGCGGCTGCCTTGAGTTCGTCGAGCTGCGCGGAGATGGCGGCAAGGCGGGACTTCGCCGACGGCATCGAGGCGGCCGATCTCTGTGCGGGGACCGGTTTGGGCTTTTCGCAGTAGAACCAGGTGCCGAGTTTGCGCTCCGCGCAATAGAGCGCATCTTCGCTGTGGCCGATCTCGACGCCGTCGCCGCTGCCCGCGGCAACCGGTGCAGCAAGCGCGAAAACGGATAACGCGCAAATTAGGCTCAATTTACCGATCTTCATTTGCCGAGCTCCTTTCAAAATCCTTCATGATCGACATGAACACCCCGACATCGAGAAAGCGCTGGCCGCGATCGAGCAGACGGATCATCGCGGCATAGACGCCCTTGACGGCGTCGGTTCCCGCCTGGGTGATGGCATAGCTGCCTGCCTCGAGACGCACCCAGCCGCGGTCGGCGAGTTCCGCAAAGGAGCCCGCAAGCTCCAAGGCCCGGACGTCGCAGTCGAGCCAGTCCGACACTTCCCTCGCGATCCGGGCCGAGGTCGAAGGGCCGCACCGGCACAGCGCCATTCCGACCAGAAATGCGATGACGGGAAAGTCGGGCACTAAGCCGTGCCGGCCCAAACTGACGACATTGCCTTGCGCCACTCGCGTCTCCTCGCTCAATGCCTGGCATAATAAGCTTCGATCTTCGCCTTGATGTCGGCGAGAGCCGCTGCCTCGTCCGGCAAGCGCGCGGCGTCCTGGAACTCGGCATAGACTTCGCTGAAATCCATCACCGAAAGATCGAGCTGCTGGAATTCGTAGATCGTGAAACCCTCGCAGGTCTCGGTCCTGGGCGTCCGCCAGGGCTTGCCGATCTGCGGGCGGCCCTGCTCCTGCAGGATGCGACTGATCTTCGACTGGAAGCAGCAATAGGCATCCTTGCGCGTCACGCAGACGCCAAGCACCCGGTCCGAGCAATAGGTGCCGACCTTGTGGCACAGGCCCTTGTCGTCCTTGGCGTCGAGCTGGCGCTCGGCTGAGCTGCACAGAAAGGGGGTGAGCAGCGGAATGCCCTTGCCCGAGCAGCAGTTGCTAAGCCCGAACACCTTCTTGTGGCAGGTCTCGCGCGTCCCGCGAAAGAGCGTCAGGCTGTTCTCATCGAACTCGGTGTTGGCCTGCCCAAGCGCATTGAGCGCGACCACGGCATCCTTGAATTCGGTCGAGGCCTCGCGCTCGATCGGCTCGCAGTCACCATTGATGCAATAGACATCGTCCCCGCAGATATATTGCTGCGGCGGGGGCGTGGATCCAGCAATCGGGCAGCGATACACACGCTCGGCAACCTGGCAGGCACCGTTTGGCGGGTCGTCGAGACAGATCTCGAGATTGAGCGTGCAGGCGGCATCGGCCTCGAGCGCACCGCAGTCGTTGCCGCCGCCTACGACCGTCTGGCATTGATATGTCTTGCTATACTCCCAGCACGGCCGGGTGACGGCAACGCCGGCAACGATGCGTGTTTCGTTGACACCGCCCGTGCAGACATCCCCTGTAAGCGAACAGAGTGCCGGATCGACGGCGCATGGCGGCTCGATCCAGTTTTCGGTGAACCATCTGGTCGTCGAGCGCTCGGCCACCATTCCGCTCACGTTCGCCGAGCATTGATAGACCTCTTCAGCTTGCGCAAACTCGGTGCAAATGAGGTAATCGCCAATCCCGAGACCATAGGGATCGCTGACGAATTCGACCGTCTTGCAAAGACTTCTCTCGACAAGGCCTGCAGCGCTGGCGCTCGACTTCGTGCAGCTCGAATTGCCAGCCAGGGCCGTGCAGGCCTGCAGCCCGCTTTCATAGCCAGCGATGTACCCCGTCAGCGGATCGGCCGTGAAGGCGTCGCCCAGTCCATCATTGTTGCATCGATAGACGGAATCGACGACCGCGAACGCGTTTGACGGCGGCGGCAATGTAGTCGTGCCGTAGAGATATATGTTGGGATCGGCGACGGTCTGCGAGCAGTCGTAATAGTCGATGACGAGCCCATAGTCCGGTATCGGGAAGCTGTCGGTTTTTCGGCAGAGGCCGTTGCCGGCGAGCGCTCCGCAATAATCGAACCCCGCACCCGTAACGCACAGATATTGATAGGCGGTGCCGTTCCACTCCTCGACGCTGAGGCTGCGCGGACAGGTCCGTGGCTGGTCGACGACGGCCGAGCCGATGTTGCAGGTCCATTCGGCATAGTTGACGCCCGCGCCACCCGGAGGAAGGGGGACGCAGCTCCCCTGCCCTCCCGTCAAATTCTCCCCGTCGAGATAGGCTTGCGGATCGTCTTCGACCGCGACCGCGCGGGCAATGTCGGCGGGACCGACAGGCACGACCGGGCGGCCGGGGGCGTTGGCAGTACGGTATCCCTCGTTCGACAAGCCGGCGACATAGCCGTCGCCCGCCATCGCATCGGGATTGTCGTAGTAAGCCGCTTCTGCCGGTATGCCGTCCTGGTAATGCGGAATCTGCCCCGCAGCTCCCGGCACGAGCGGAAGATCGCGATAGGCATCGCGGAGTGCGGAACCCGCCGCCTTGGCTTCGGCCCTGGCCTCGGCGGCTGTCATCGGCGCTGCCGGGAGCGGAGGCGGCGGCGCTCCGGGTGCCGGAAGTCCGGGGTCGAAATCGGGCTCCATGATGACGGGCTCGGCTGGGTCGACCGGCGGCGGAATGTAAATCGGTGTCTGTGCAACCGCCGGCGGCGCCTGTACGACGGCGAGCAGTCCCAGGCCGAGGACGAGTGCGCCGAACTTCATGGGCCGGGCTTACGGAGCCGGGCAAGCGCGACGGCGGCGATGGCGGCGCCCGGTCCGCGCGCTTCGGCGAAAGTTTCGAGAGCATATTCGGTGGTAACATTGCCGACCATCCGGTCATGCGCCGGGATCGCCGTCCGGCATTTAAGGCCCTCGCAAAGCTCGAATTCGGAAGAAACGACGACATAGGTGGGGACGGCCTCCACGGCGAAGGCGCGAAACAGCCGCGGATCGATGGCGATATGCGCTTGGCTCTCGGGGCTTTTGAGCACCGCCTTCATGCCCGCCACGAAGGCCTTGGCATCGTTTCCGGGAAAGCCGCGAAAGGCGACAATGCCGCCGGCGGCGGCGGTATCGGCAATGAGGCGCGAGAGCGAATCCTTGGGCATCGACAGGCTCGCAAAGACGATGAAGAGCGGACCGCTGCCCTCGAACGCGCTGCTGTTGGTTGCCGCGCCGGCGATCAGTGCGTCGAAATCAATGGGCCCCTCGGGGCCCTTGGGAAGGTCCGCGGGCGATATCTTCGCGAGCGCTTCCATCGATGCGGCGCGCACCTCCTCCGCTTCGGCCTCATGCGGCTTGCCGCGCTCCATGACCGATCGGACGAAGACGTCGGCCTCCTGCCGCTCTTCCTGCGCACGGGCGCGGATGGCGCCGATATCGACGCCCTCGACGGTTTGAGCGACCGCAGCCGACACGAGCGCGATCGATGCAAACAGCGCTGCCGAGCGGACCGGCGGCTTCACCGGGCGCCTCGCAGGCTCGACCGCGTTTCGAGGGAAAGGGGTGGGCGTCAACATCTTGCTCACAGCATGCAGCAGTTGCGCTTGCGCCAGACGAGGTAGCCGAAATCCTCGCCTTTCACGGGATAGGCCTTGCCGGTCTGCGGGATGATCGTCGTTGCGCCGACCGGCGCGCACGCGAAGCGGCCGCTCGTCGTCGAAATAGGGTTGGTCATCTGCAGCCGGTATTGCTGCTTGCGCATCACCGGCATCAGATATTTGTTGCACAGCGCCTTCGAGCCCATCGTGCCCCAGGCGAGGGCCTGACGATGCACCTTGTAGAGCATCCGTTCGGCGACCAGCCGCGAGGCCTGGACCTGCGTGACATGCGCGGCGACATGGCCGTTCAGCGGATACATCCCGCCATTGCAGCCCGCGCACCAGAAAAGCTGGTCGATCGGAAGCTTGCGCGTCGACTGCACGCAGTCCGCGGCGCAGGCGGCGGTCGCGATCGGATTGGCGAAGAGCGCGACCTCAGGGTTGATGATCGAGGTGAGCGCCGAATCCTGCCAGAGCGGGTCGAGCTCGGTCACATAAGCGACGTCGAAGCTGCTTTGCTCGAAGCAGAGGAAATCGACGAGGATCTCCATCCAGTAGAGCAACGGATAGATATAGTAATGCGATTGCCACTGCGACGAATTCTGGGTCTTGCCGCCGATTTGCGACCGGCCCTGGACATGGCCGTGGCCTATGTCGAAGCCCGGATCGAGCTTGACACCGCCGAGATTGGGGAAGCACCAGGGCTTGTTGGTGATGTCGACCAGGCGCACCGGCTCCCAAAACCCCACGGAGATGCCGATACGTGGCACCGGGCTGCCGCAGGCGCAGATCGGGCTGATCGGATTCTTTGGGTCGGGCCGGCTCCCTTTCCAAATGTCGAGGCCGCCGATCGACAAAGGAAAAAGACACGACCAGCACACATCTGTGATCGGATTCACGAACTTGCCGTGGCAGGTCACGCTTTGCGCCTGCGCCGGCGCGGCGGCAAAGGCGGCGAGCAGCGCAAGCACGCCGGCCACCCATCTGCGAACCGCGGGCGTCATGGTTCATCGCTCCGCGCCGCCCATGCCTCGTCGGCACGGTTCTTGGCTCTGAAGTAGACGAAGCCGACAAGCGGCGTCGCGAGCAGCACTGCGAGCACAAGCGCCGACACCCACAGCCCGGCCCATTCGGTCCAATACTCGATCCCCCCTGCCCCGATGGCAAGCGCGGCGCACAGCACGAGCCAGGTAAGACGCAGCCGCCGCAGCAGCGGCGTTTCGGGCGCGGCCATCGGCGTTCGCGCATGCGCGACGAGCGGATTTTGCATCATGAGCCTGCCGCCTTCAAAGGGGTTTCGACGACGCGCAGCATGTCGCCTTCTGCCGACACAATTGCAGGCGTGTTGCGAATGCCGAAACGGCCGACGAGCTGGCCGCCCTGGTCGAAATAGAAGCGGCGCTGATAAGGCTTCATCATGTCGAAGGGCGATCCGTCGACAAAGATGATCTTCGCTTTCACTTGCGACCAGTTGGCGACCGCCCAATCTAGCTCGGCCTTGTTGCTGCCGTCGACGAACACGAGCTCTTGCGCAAGCTTCACGAAGGCCATCGGATTTATCCGTTGTCCCCTCGCGGCGATGAGATTGCCCTTGTCGTCCTTTATGTCCGCTTCGACGACCATCGATGGATCGAACAGCCATGACCGCTTGGCGATTGCGCTTCCGAGGCCCTCAACCGGGGCCGGGCGCCTGACCGACCGGATCGCCTGATCGCGCATCTGCTCCTGGAGCGCGGCCAGGCGGCCCGAGCTTTCGAGTTTGCGTAAGCGCGCTTCGATGGTCGACAGAAGATCTACCTCGATGATCGGAAAGACCTCGCCCATCTGCCCATGGTCGCGCGCGAAGACCTGAGCGGCGAAAGGCGTCCCCGAAGCCGCGGCCAAAAGGGCAGCACAAATGAGCACCGGACGGCGGTTCACAGGATCGCCCTCCCCGTCCCCAATATCTGCTTGTGGCAGACGAAGCCGATATCGGCGTAGCGGCTGTCGAGACCGTCCTTGTGCGGCGAACCCATATAATAGCAGCCTTGTGGGATGATGCCCGTCGGACCGGGTGTCAGCCGCTCGCCGGATTTGGTGAGCGGCTTCAATCGCGCGACCGGCCTGCCATTGACGCTGACCACATCGCCCTCGCGCCTCACCCGGTCACCGGCGATACCGTAGACACGCTTTCCGAAAGGGGGCGTTGGAATCCCGAAATGCTCGGTCACGATCCTGTTTGGTGGCGCGACGAAAAAGGCGATATCGCCCCTACGTGGCTTGGTTCCCCGTTCGACCAGAAATGCCCAATTCTCGAGCGATAGGGTGGCGTTGATGAGGACGAGATGGCTGTCGCGCCAGCTTGCCAGCGCCTGCGTGCCGGCAAGCCCCGCCGCCAGCAAGGCGATCGCGGCATAGCGCCAGCGGATTGTGCGTTCTTCAGTTGCGCGGTCCATTGCCGGTTCCTGCGAAAGCGGGATCCGCCATCGCCTGCTGCATCGCGCCCATCACCGAACCGGCCGCCTGCGGGGCGGGCTGCGGCATGCGGACCTTGGCAAAGACCTGACGGCGGACTTCGGCGGTGATGTCGGGGACGTTGCCTGCCAGCACGGCCTCGCCGACGAGCACGATTTGGCCCTTTTCGCCGCGCGCCTTCAGGTTGCGCTCGATCTCGGCCATGAACGCCCTGGTTTCGGCGGTGACCTGGTCGGGCGGGGTCGCCGAGCGAGCCTGCGCCTGCACATATTCGCCGACCATCGTTGAGAGCTGGATGCGCGACATCGGCGCGGCATCGACGTCGGAGGTGAGTTCGCGCGTCACCCAAGCACCCCAAAGTCCCACCGCCACCAGCGCGGAAACGGCCGCCACCGGAACCCAACCCATGGCGGGATGGCGCGTAGCTATTTGGGAAGCTGGCTCGGTGCGTTCGGTAAAAAGCGGACCCGCGGCAGGCTCGTGCGCCTGCTCAGTTGATGCTACCATGATTATTCTCCTCGTGCGGGGATGTCAGGGGAAGGAGGCTCCAGCGGCGCAGGAAGCCGATGAGCAAGAACAGCAGCAGGCTCGTGGCGCCGAGTTGCCGCTCGAACAGGGCCTGGCGGGCCGGGTCGGCCTCCAGATAACGCGATCCGAAATTGTCAATCTGGATCAGCAACCCCGAAAGACGGAACTCGCCGAGCATCAGGAAGAACAAGGCGTAGGCCGCGATCACGCAGGCCAAAGTAACCACGCTCCACCCTGTGATTTTGAGCAGCGCATAACAGGCATCGGCGATGAACTGCTGACGGCGGCGGCGGGCCGCATATCCACGCGCGACCACGGTCATTCGGCCGCCTCCAACATCTCTGCCGCCACCATGTCCGGCGCGCCGGCGTCAGAGTGGCGCGCCGGAAAAGCGACCCGCTCGACGGCATCGGCAAGCGGCATGCCGCCGCGCGCGAGGGTTTCGATCTCTGCAAAGACGCGTGGGCTCGACGAGTAGAGCGTCGCGGAATAGGGATCGAGGACGAGGCGGCCCACGGCCAGCGTCTCCGAGCCCTTGACCAAAACGTCGGAATATTCAGAGCCGTTGCGTTTGAGCGATCGGAGCAATGCCTCGGTATAATGATCCATCTCGAAACGCTGATGCTTGGCGAGATCGTTGATCGTTTCCTCCTTCTGCTGGAGGACGATCGACCAGTCGGAATTTTCGAGTGCGGCGAGCGAGCCTTCGGACTTGTAGAAGTCGTTAAGCGATTGGGTCGCGGTGATCAGTGACGAGCCGTATTTCCGGCAGGTGCGCGCATAGGTTTCGATGGCCTGCCCCATCTGACCGCCGCCCAAAAGCTGCCAAGCTTCGTCGATGATCATCGCCTTGGGAATGGCGCGGTCGAGTTGGCGCATCACGCGCAGCGAGAGAAACATGAGCGCGGTCAGCGAAACCGACCGCAGCTCGGGCTTTGCCGCGAGATCGGACAATTCGAACACGGTCAAGCCAGCGCTCAGGTCGATCGAGCAGGGCCCCTCGAAGAAGCGGCCATAGGTGCCGCCGCGAACGAAAGGCGACATCGCATCGGCAAGATCGCCGGCATAAGGCGATGGCTGGGCGCGCAGAGCCGCGACGACATCGTCGATCGTGCCCTCGCGCTTCTGGTGCGTCCAAACCTTGCTTACCGCAACATCGATCAGCCCGCGTTCGGTATCGCTCAGCCGGTCCTGCTGGCGCGCCATCTGCCCGATGATCGATTTGAGCATAGCGAAGCATTCGATCTCGTAGTCCTCGCCGTCCTCGGCATGGTCGAGGGCTTCGGTATCGATCATGTCGAAGGGATTGAGCGAGAAACCCGACGACAGCTTGAACTCGACGAAGGCTCCGCCGAACGCCCGCGCCATATGTTCGAACGAGCGGCCATCGTCGATGACGATGACCTTGGCCCCGGCGCCTGCCATCGCCGCGCAGATATCCTGCAGAAATACCGACTTGCCCGAACCGGACTTTCCGAACACCGCGACATTGTGATTGCCGGCCGCGTTCTGGAATGGCGACCAGAAAAAGGGCTGGCCGCGCCTGCCTATCAGCAGCACATGCGGGATCGCGCCGCCGACATGCTCGCCCTGGATTGGCGCTATCGAGGCGGCGGTGGTCGTCAGCATCGTCCTGAACCGGCGCATTCGCGTCAAATCGGCGCTGAGACCGTTGGGAAGCGAGAGGGGCATCGCCGCCAACAGTCCCAATAACTGGAGATAGCGCTCGTCGATGAGATCCCAGCCCGCGCCCTTGTAAACGCTCTTGAGCATGCGCTCGTTAAGGTCGCCCGAGCCAAGCGGCGAGAGAGCGCCAACGCCATAATAAGCCTGGCAGAGCTTGCGCCCCTGGCGCATTTCCTGCTGAACATGCTGCCATTCGTCGCGCTGTTCGGCGAGTTGCGGAAGGAAGCGCGACGAGCGCGATTCCGCCAAACTCGTAGTCCGCATGACCTTGAAGCCGGCCTTCGAGGACGCGGCGTCTTCGTCGGGATAGACCAGCCCCAATACGGTCATGACATTGCAGCCGAAGCGCAGCTTGTCGTTGATCATGTCGCCGATGACGCGCTGGACGTCCCAGGGCGCCCATTGCTTGGGGAAGTTGCGCACAGAGAAGAATCGCCAGTCGAACCGGTCGGGGACGACCTCTCCGATGATCGGAACGCCGTCGACCTTCTCGCCGGTCGCGCGGAACCGCTCCGCGTGGAAGACCAGCCGGTCGGGCGTCACCTGCGTCTCGAGGTCGCGCCGTACGCATTGATAGGCGATTGGGTCCAGATCGCTGTAGCTGTCGGGCCGGTCGCCATTGTCGACCGACGCGCAGAGAAAATCGTCGAAATAGCCTATGAGCTCCACCGGCGAGAGATCGCGGTACGGAATGCTGAGCGCCTGGAGCGTGCCGTAGAGACTGTCTCGGATCGTCGAGATGAGTTCGGGCGTCACGCCGCTTCGCAGTGGCGCGCCGAGGCTGATGAATACCCGGTGGTTGCGCAGATAGAAGGGCGCATCTTTCGAAAGCGATTTCCATGCGCCCCGGCGCAGCCAACGCGCCCGGTGCTCGGCGGCGCGCGCATAGACGCCCTTGGCAACGATGCGCGGCATCACCCAGTCGGCGATTTTTTCGCCCACGCTCGGGCTTTGCCAATGGATGAACTGGAGCTGGCAACCCGCCGGCACCGCATCGGACAGGAACTGCGTCAGGATCTCGCCGCTTTTCTCGTCCGCCCCCATCATCGGCGCAACCTCGAGTATGAAACCGATGGAGTCGGTATTGACGAACATCCGCGAGCGCGCATCGTACGACCGGTAGGGCACCCAATTGGCAAGCATCGGCGCACCCAGCTGGCCCCGCGCCGCTTCCGGGTGCACGGCGTCGCCGAAGCAGAGCGTAAGGAAGCGCTCCCACAGGCCAGCGCGATCCGGCATCGTCATTCGTCGACCCGCCCGGGGAAGATGGCGGGCCCGTTGGTTACTGCGGGACGTTCCTCATGCGTTGGCGAGGGCTGGCTGGTTTGCGGTCCCTTGCCATTTACATCGCTCGCGGAAGTCGTCGCTTGGGATGCTCCGCCGCTATCCAGCTTCTCATTTTGCGACCCGCCGGGCATCGCATCGGCTTTCAAAGGCTGCGGCGCTAGCGTCGCGACGACCGCCGCCTTGATCTCTGATGGCGTCGTCGGGAGCAGCGGCTTTGCCCGCGCGCGAGCTGCTGCGACCTTGGCAGGATCGGGCAGCATTGAGTCCGCGCCGGGCAATGCGGCGCTTTCCTTCGCTAACGATGGTGACTTTCTTTCGACGGATTTGGCGTTCGGTTCCGCAGAGCCCGTAGCACCGGTGCCACCGGCGGCGGTGCCCTGTGTGCTGGCGTACGCCATTGCGGGCAGACCAGCTTCGGCATCGGCGACCTGCATCCAGCCGCCCTGGTCAGCGACCGCATGGACCACGCGCGCTTCGTGAAGATAGCCGCGCTGGTCGACAAAGGCGGGGAAGACGACCTTCAGCACCCGCCGCTCGCGATGAGCAATCCCGTTAGAGACGGCGACGACCTTGCCGTCGCCACGCATCGGGGGCCTCGACCAGGGCTGCGAAGCTGGCGACATCGGCCGCGCATTCTGGATGAGGTTCAGCGCATTATCGTCGATGACGGTCGACGGCGCGCAGGTGCCGCCGGGGGCTGAGCAGGTGAAATTGCCCTTTACATTGCCGCCGAGCAGCGTGGCGCAGGCGGCGAGCGGCAAGGAGGCGGCAAGCACAGCGGCAGCGCCAGCCTTGGCCCTGAGTGGATTTGCCGGGCGGGGTTCGGCAGCAGCAGCCAGCGCGGAAGCGACGTCCCAGATGGCGCGGGCTTCGGCGAGCGAAACCGCGTCAGCTGTGCACGACAGGCGACGCCCGCTTTTGGCGGCAATTGCCCGCCTGAACTGCGCCATATCGATCGCGGACAACGAAGGCTCCCGGATTTTTTCGGTACGCGTCCGTGCGCACAGCGCGCTCCAGAGCGCAGTCGCCTGATCTTCAGTCATCAGCGCCCGCGACAAAGATAGCCCTCCGCGCGAGCGGTGCCGAACGGCAGCGGCAAGCCGATCGCGCTCGCGCCGGGTCAGCTCGCGGCTCACGACTTTGCGCCTTTCAGCCAATTGGCGAGGAACGCCTTCGGGCGGAACCCTTCGATTACCGTCCCGTCGGAGCGGACGATTACCGGTGTTCCCGAAATGCCATGCTCGCGCGCAAAGCGCTCATTCGCATCGAGCGCGGATGTATCGCAGGCCCTCGTGTCGCGAATGGTCTCGCCGGCATAGGCCGACTTGATCGCCCGCGCCTGGTTTTTTGCGCAAAACACTTGATTGGCGGTCTCACGACTCCCCATGATGGAAATCGGCCGCTCGATGACGCGAACATTGAGATCAGCAAGTGCGACCGACAGCGCTTTGCAATAGCCGCAGGCGAAATCCGAAAAGACCGTCACGCTAGGACCAGCGGGATTCCCCCAGACGATGCCCCCGGCTTCGGGGAGGCCCGCCAGCGACAATGTCTTGGGAATACCCTGCCCATGCGCGGTGTTTTGGCCGCGCCGCATCGCGTTGGTGGCCTCGGTTTCGCGGCGCGATCCGGCGGCGCTGCCGATCAGCAGATCCGGGTTAACGTCGACGAGCCGCGCGGCGGTCAGATCCTGCCGCGTCTGCAAATCGAAGATGCGGCCGATCATGAGGTAGCGCCCACCATGGTCGACATAGAAAACCTGGTTTCCCGTTGTGACCTCGCAAAGCCCGCCCACCACCTGACAATTGACGCGCGCGACCTGCGTCTTGGGCAAGCGCTCCTTCAATAGAGCGCGCACCGCGCCGTCGGTGTCGGACGGCTTATATTCTGCAGCTTCAGTTGCGCCCCAAACGAGCGAGGCGCCGCTCCCCAAAAGCATGGCGGCGAGGCCGAGCCCGATTTGCTTGAATTGCATGGCTTCTTCCTCCTCAGCCGTTGATAAACACGCCTTCGAGGAAGACGATTTCGACATCGATCCCCGTGGGCATTTCGATGACCGGCTGATATTGCTCGGCCCGTTCGATGAGATATTTCGAGACCATGTCGGCGGAGGTCGCGACCCCCTCGCCCACTCCGCCTTCCAGGATGTCGCCGGTCCCGAGCTTCTGGCGCTTGCCGTCGACGGTGACGTTGGTGCCCTGGAACAGCGATTGGGTGTTGGCCGAGAAGCCGCGCCCGAATCCGCCCGCGAGCCCGGCGAGGAAGGCCTGGCCGACGAGCGAGCCCTCGCGGCTGACCACGCGGCCGCGCACCCCGGTCTTGCCGCCGAACGCGATGAATCCCTTCACATCGCTCACCGCATAACGACCACCGGGCTGCGGGCAGGTCATGCGCTGCAGCTTCACATAAACCTTTTCCGACGACAGATCGCCGCGCGCCGCGCCGTTGACGAGGCAGCCTGCGATGTTTGTCGTGAGCAACCGGCCATTGTCGTAAACAGAGCGCGCGGGCCCGGTGATCCGCAGCACGACGGGAAGCGGGTCGCTCTGGCTCTGGACGCTGGCGCTGGCATCGACGCCCACGATCACTTTTGCCACCGCAATCGAGTTCGGCGGCAAATAGGTCGAACTGTCGGTATAGACCGTATTGCCCTTGGGCACCGGCATTCCCGTTCCGGCCGGGGCGTCGCCGAATGACACGAGCTTGACCTCGCTGCCGCGCATAATGGGCATGCCCACGGCATCGGCGGCGGCCTGCCCGGCAGGCGACAATGCCGGGCTACCTGGCTTGGGTGCCGCCTGCGCATAGCTCGGCGGCGACTGGCGTCCATAGAGCGCGTTGGGCCCGGCCCCTGGTCCTATGACCGGCGACTGGCGCGCGGCGGCGAGCGCTGCGCGCAACTGCTCGTTTTCCTCCTGATATGCGCCGAGCACGCGTCTCGTATCCTCGGTCATTTCACCATTCTGACCGTTCGCGCGCTGCAACTGCTGTTCGAGCTGGTCGGCCTGCTGGGCCCGCGCGGAAAGCGAGCGCATCTGGTTGTTCATCGATTCGAGCTGCGCCTCGCTCTGCGCGCGCCACTCCTTTTCCGACATGTTCTTGTTGACCATGTCGTCCGTCGAAACTTCGGTGACCTTCTCCTGGAGCGCTTCGTCGCCCGCGCCCTCGCCATCGTCGAAGATGTAGAGCGAGCCCAGGACGAGCGCGACCGCGCCCACGCCGGAGAGGAGCAACAGCTGCCTGCGCTTGACTTCGTCATTGGCCGCCATCGGATCGACCACGGGCAGCACGCCTCCGTCGGCGGTCGCGGCATCGAGCGCCTTGGGTTTCTTTCGGAAAAGCTCGGCGAGCTTCATTGCGCACCTCCGTTCGACTGGATGAGATAGACCGCGCTGTCCTGCCCGGGCGCGAGCTCGGGGACCGGCGCGATGAAGGCGACCGCGCCCTTGGGCGAGAACATGCCCTGATCGAGCGCCACGGCGTCGCTGCCGAGGTTGCGGACGCGAAGTACCCTCCCCCGGATTTCGGAACCGCGATATTCGCTGACCTGCTGCACCTGGAGCTTGCCGACTCGCACTGGCTCGAGCACCGTCTCGCTGATATCGAACCCGTCGATCGCCTGGCCCGCATACATGGCGAGCCCAAGCCGGACGGCGGTCTCGTCGGGCGAGGTACGGACCTCCCAGTCGCGCGCCTTTTCCGTATCGAGCGCCGCATTGGTGATAAAGATTTGTTCCGCGTCGTTGCCGCGGACCTTGCACAGGAATTTGTAGACATAGCCCTTGCGGGTGGTGCCGAAGAACGACAGCTGCGGCTTTGAAAAGCCGTCCGGCACCGACAGATAGATGTCGCCGCGGACCGGCTCGTTGACGATCTGGAAGTCTTCGGTCGGAACTCCGGTTGCGATCTTCGAGACCGATGCGAACTGGTCGCCATTGAGGCTGATCCGCGTCAGGTCCTTAGCCGATGCGACGCAATCGACCTGGCCGTTGTCCTTTGCCATGACCGCCTGATCGGCAAGCGCGGGGCTGGCGGCCATGATGAGACCGATGGTCAACAGCAGCACGCCGACGGGGCGTCCCGCGATCGAATAGGGGCGGAGGATCAGGGCCGCCCCAGCGCCGACGGCGCCCCAAGCATAGCTCGCGATCATGACTGCGCCTCCTTCTCGTCTTTCTTCTTGAGGGCGCCGAACGCCGCGAGCTTCAGCGACACGCCGGTATAGGTCCACACGAAGCGGAAGGTGCGGGCCTCGGCCGCGACTTCCTTCGAGCCCACCACCGTATGCATGATGCCGTTGACCTCGGAGGTGAGGTTCTCGGGATCGACGGTCAGTCTTTCGATCGTGAAGAATTGGGAGACGCTCGAACCGTTCTGCTCGTTGAACACCTTCATCAGTTCGGCGCGCATCTTGCCGTGTGTGCGCGGGTCGGTGATCGAAAGGATCGAGTCCATCCAGTATTGAAGATTGGACGGCGAGCGGTTGAGCGTCAGCAGGGCCGCGTCGCGTGTCACCATCTCGAGATAGTCCGCAGGCACGCCCGACGACGACAGCGTCAGCGGCTTTGCGAGGATGGGCTGGAGGACGACCTCGCGGTCGCGATTGGATGCGAGCACGGTCAAGAGCAGCGCCGATGCGAACAGCAGCACGGCAACGCCGGCCAAAAGGTTGCGCTGTTTCAAGAGCCGCTGCGATTGCGCGTGCGAGAGACCGAGGTCCATATCAGCCTGCCATCAGGCGAAGATGGGAGGGTGGCGTTGCCCGCAACCGCATGAAGGACCCCGGAAGGTACCAATATGCGGTGTGAATGATCCACGACACGGCACGACCGGCTTTCATTTTGCGTAAGAACCACCAGCACGCACAGGCAAACAAAATTCCCATGACGATGTGCTGCGCCAGCACACCCCAGGTGAACGGGATGATCATCGCCAGGAACTCGTCGAGCGTCCAAAAGCCGATCAACTCGGGATCATCGAGATGTGCGGGGATTGTGTATCGGTTCATGAGCATCGCCACCCTCGTTGGGCGTCCGCGCCAGGCCGCCTGTCGGCCAGCCCGGCACAGCCGCCGTTCAGATGGTCGCCGTGACGGCGGCCGTAACGATGGGGACGCCGGTTCCGGCGCCAACGCCGACGCCGACCGGGATCGCGACCTGCCCGAGGCTGAACCTGCCCGATGCGAGACCGACGATCCCGCCTGCGAGCGACATCACGGTGATGATCTTGCCGCCCGAACCTTCCAGGAAACCCGTGAAGCTGGTGAGCGCGGTGTTGAACGTAGCGTCGGCTCCTGCAATTGCCGCGCCGGCGCCGAAGACGGCGACGCTGGCAAGAGCAAGTCCGAATTGGGCAGCGCGATGGCCCCATCTCTTCGACTTGGATAGCATATGCTTTCCTCTCTGGTTGTATGCCGCGATGGTCGCGGCTTCAGTCATCGAACAGAGAGGGCAGTCGCCTTGCAATATAAGTCGTCAGCGAATCGGTTCGGCGCCCTTCAATTCACAATAAGCGCGCCTGTTTGGCGATCCTGTTGCATGTTCATGCAACAACAGTTGCACATTTGCGCATGTTTTTCTCAATGTACGCAAGTCGAGTGGCACGAAGACGCAACGCACGTAGCATGAATATGCACATTGCCATTCCGAATCACTTCGAGCGACGATTCGCTTCGCAAAATTCGTCTCGTCTCGCTATTCGGGTGCGCAGAAAGACGAACCGGAGACAGGCGTGACCGATCAGAAAACCAAGGCATTGCGCTTTTTCGTCAGCCGGGAATTTGTCGATATCGCAGCAGATGCGATCGCCGCGCATACCAAGAAAACCTGCCGGTTTTCATCGCTCAGGGACGCGCTGGAAACGAGTTGCGAACGCCTGTCCCCGCAACAGATAGATACCGATGACGTGCTCGCATTTTTGCGAACTGCACGGCTCGAGGGCGACATCCGCGTCCATCTCAACATGTATGCGTCGTGGACCCCGCGCTATGAAGATCTGAAAGCGGCGATCAGCGACAAGGCGGGCGATAGGGTCTTTGACTGGGTCGCCATCGCTTACCTTTTGCATATTTCCATCCGAAACGAAGTATATTGAAATCCCTTCCCAAACTTGCCGTATTGACAGTTCAAACTATGCCTGGGCATAGTTTGGGGTGGGAGGCATTCACACATGCAGTCGTTCGACTCCAGCAACTTTCGACATGCCGCAGCGCTCGATGCGAGTCTTGAAAGCCAAGCGCCCATTTTTGATTTCATGCTCGACGAAAGCGGCAGCATAGACTGCTGCTGGGAGGAGCAAGGCTATCGCGCGCTCATAAACAGTGAGCTGAAACGCCAGGAACGGCCGATCACGTTTCTCGTCGGACCGCTCGGCCGCTCGCGCTCCTATGTCGGACGGGTCCTGTCCGGCAAAAACAAGTTGACCCAGCAGCTACGCGAGAAGGCATTCGCCGCGCTTGGCATCGATCCGATCCGCGCCAACATCGCGGTCGCATGGCTGCGCGACGTTAGTCTTTACCATGCGATGGAGATCCAGCACACCAGCGACTATTTCCGCGAATATCTCGAGGAGATCACATCGGTACGAAACGGCTGCATCCGCATGACGGTCAAGCCTGCCGTATTGCGGGAAGCGGCGAAACGCACGATCGATGCGATCATGCAGCATCAGGACCGCGTCATCGCTAACGAGACCGTGCTGCTCGGCTGATTAGCTGGACCGGCCTCGCCGCTCTCGTTTCAGAAATTCCCTAACGCGCTCGAGGCAAATTGGGAGAAAGACACACTCCGGAAGCGCGAGCCTGCGACAACGGCGGCAGCGGCCATTGCGCGATCCCCTGACGAAATCTCGATACGCCTTGGCGCCAGACGTCCCCAGTTCGTCGTGATTGTCTGCACATAATCGAGCGTTTCGGCGATCATCGGCAGCCGTCCCTCACGCAACGAGCGCCGATGCGGACCTGCATTGTAAGCGGCAAGCGCGAGATCGGCGCGCCCGAAACGATCGAGCTGCTCGCGCAAATAGCGCGCGCCTGCGCGCATGTTGGATAGGGGATCGAACGGACGGGCGAGACCGAGTTGGTCGGCCGTGCCGGGCATGATCTGCATCAAGCCCATCGCGCCCTTTCGGCTGATGGCCCAATATTTGTAAGCAGATTCCTTTGCGATGACCGCATCCAGCAGCGAGGTCGGGATGCCATATTCGCATGCGACGGCCGCCACGGTATCGAAATAATAGGCACGCCTGGCTTCGGTCTTCGCGTCGAGCCACCACGCCGGCGCATAGCGGCCGCCATCGCAGCGATCGTAACGGCCACCCGTAAGGCCGTAAGCGAAACTGGCAGCCGAACCGGCCCTTTGCAGGCTCACGGAACGGCTCGGCAGCATCCAAAGCGGGATGTGTAACCCATCGGTCGGCAAGGCGCTTGCCGCATCGCCTGAGGTGATGGCGGGAATCGAAGCCGACCGCTGGCCGAAGTCGAACTTCATCAACTCGGCAATCGCTTGCTGATCCGGGACCACGGGCGCTTTTGCAAAGTCCTCGGCAATCACCGCGACTTCCTCCGGCGCTGGTCCTGAGCGAGCGCCGAAATTGAGATGCTCGATCTCGCGAGCCCCGGCACCTCCTTGGGCTAGGCTCAGTCCAATAACCCCCAGAATGGCAGATAGTTTGAATTTTCGCACGGCAACTCTCCCACGAGCTGCGTGCAGATGATCCTTACGCCTTAGAAGCGGACCACATCGGGCAAGTGAGGTCAATGTAAATCCAGCGCTGTGCATAAAGCGGGGGAGCGCCCGCCGATCGGCTGCCACCCGCAGCCTCATTCGAATTCCCGCCTCGCGTAAATGGTGTCGATGTTGGAACCGTCCCAGACGTGGCGGTGTCACCCCTCAGCCGCTTTGCCCGTCAACGTACCGGCGCACTTCATAAAGGTCGGCGACGTTGCCTGACGCCATACACGCAAGTGCCGAGCGCCCGCCGAACAATGGCGCGGTATTGGGTTTGCGAACCCAGTCATCGGCGTCTCGTGGAAAGAGGATATGAAGGCCCTTATAAATGCCGAGAATGCAGGAAATACGCTCGAGGGCATCTCTGGGGATCGTAGCAACCCCGCCGCGCTTCCAAGACTCGAACGTCGAGCGACTATCGAGGCCGAGCAGCCGCATCTGCTCATTCCCGCGGAGCTTCCAGGCTTCGGCAATACCGAAAAGAGTCCGCAAGGCGGGGCCGGACAAGTCTTTCCGGTCCGCAGAGAAATTGGTAGATTGTATTGCCATGGCAAGTAAATGGACGGATTATGAACATTTGTCGAGTTACCTCATTTTACGACCGATATGCCCTCGCAAGCTTGGTGCTTGCGGTCCTTGCAAATTGAAACACCGCCTTTCAGATTACATGGTTGACCCGTATCCGGTGTAGCCCTGACTTGCGTCTTTTACAGCAAATAGGATTCCGCTGCGGTGACGAATCGAATGAATCTGGCAATTCCAAGGCTTCTTGAGTGCTGTATTTTTAAACTGGGAGTTTGAATTTGCGGTAGGAACGGCGCGGGGCAAACTCCGGCCACTCATCAGTTGCGCTTTGGCGGATTTACCCAGTTAGGTGCCGCCCCGGATTGACTGGAAGGCACAACTGGCATATACATCGCCATATACAAAGGAGATATCGATGACCCAAGCATCGCCTTCGTCGGTCGTGAGAGAAGCCAGATTGTTTCGGAACAATCGCAGTCAAGCAGTGCGCATCCCCGTGGAATTTGAATTGCCCGGCGAAAAAGTGCTGATCCATCGTGAAGGCAACCGGCTGATTATCGAGCCGACACCTAAAAGGAAGCTAATTGATATCTTGCGGGGTCTGGAACCTTTGGCGAGCGATGATTGGTTTCCAGACGACATCGATGCCGGGCTGCTCCCCTCGAAGGCCGTCAATTTGTGACTTCGCCACTCTACATGCTCGACACCAATATTGTGTCGGATTTGGTGCGCAACCCTCAAGGCAAGGTTTTCAAGAAGATTTCAGACGTTGGCGGCGACGCTTTGTGCATCAGTATCGTGACCGCAGCAGAATTGCGCTATGGCTGCGCCAAGCGCGGATCGGAAAAGTTGCTGCGCCAGGTGGAAGCCATCTTGGATGGGCTTGATATTTTGCCTTTAGACGTGCCCGCCGACGCCGAATATGGTGGAATCCGGGCTGAACTTGAGGCGGCTGGCAAGCCTATAGGCCCCAATGATCTCTTGATTGCCGCACACGCTATAGCGCTGGGTGCCGTTTTGGTCTCCGCAAATGTCTCGGAATTCAGGCGCGTTGCAGGCCTTGAGGTCGAAAACTGGCTCGATTGATTAGCCGACATAAGGCCAGCGTCATCAGAATCTCGGGGCGGCGCCACAGATATTATCGGTTTTAGAGGCCGTTTAATTCCTCCAATGAGAGGAGGCGCATCTGCACGGGAGAAATTCCACAGCAGTCGCGCTTTACCCCCTTAAGCTGTCAAACACGCGCGATACCGCACCGCCTTTAACCGATTGCTTGCGGACGTAGCCCAATGCCGTGGCCACCGACTTCCAGCCAATGGCCAAGCATACTCCGGCTCCGTCCTCACCGCTGGCAAACAGATCCTGGGTCAGCCCGACCCGCATCGAGTGGGTGCTGATCGTGCGGGCGAGCTCCCCTTCCCTGCCCGGCTCGACCTCGATCAGCCCGTCGTCGATGACCGCCCGGACCAAGCGCCGATAGATCGCAAAAACGCCCTGCCGCGTGAGCGCGGCCTCGCCGATGCTGTAGCGAACCCGGGGAACTTGCTGCGGCGAGCCAGCCAATCTTTGCTGCCAGTGGCGGGTGTGGCCCGGAATGCTGTGATAGGCTTGGGGAGCCCGCGCAGGCCGCCCCTGCCGCCGGTCGACGCCGACGCGGCGGAACAGCGGCCCGTCCTCGAGTCCCGCTGCTGAAATCCAAGCCCCGATCCGCCGCATGGTGTCGGCCGAGAGCCACGCATACCGCCCCTCGCCTTCCTGATCGGTCTTGGTCTTGCCGATGGCCAAGATCCCGCGGCCGTCGCGCTGCGGATCGACGTCGACAACCGCGATCGCCGCCAGTTCGCTCACCCTAAGCCCCGTCTCGAACGCAACCGAGAGCAGAGCTGCGTCGCGCAGGCCCTGAAGTTCGCCGCTACAGACAGAGAGCAGCATTGTGAGCGTGATCCCCTCGACTTCGTCCTGCGCATTCATCGGCGTGCCCAAGCGGATGGCCGCGGCCTGCCGCTGTTGCCCGCCCTTGCGGCGTCGCGCCGCCTTGAGCGCGTCGGCGACCATCGCGGCGCGCGTAGGCAGCGCCTCGCGCGAGCACAGCGCCAGCATCCGGTGGATGCGCGCGACGCTTGCCATGCGCCGCGTGAGCGTCGCCGGCTTATACCCCCTGCCCTGCTCCAGCCAGCGAAGATAGCGCACCAGATCTTCGGGGTCGGCGGGCAGCGCCGTCCGCTTCTCGGCCGAGAACCAGGCAAAATAGCAGGTAAGATCGTCGGTGAGCGCGCGCCGGGTTTCGGGGGCCATCGCCTCCCACGCGGTTTCAAAGGCGATGAGGCTGACGCCTGGATAGCCTGTCGGCAGCGCTGCCTCGACCAACGCCGCCAAGCGGTCGACCGTGACCGGCTTGGCCGCGCCATTGCGACGCACCGGCAGCTGATCTGCTCCTGCGACCTCGATGAGGACCCCGTCGGCGTTCTCTGGCCGCTCGATACGATCTATTGATTCAACAACGGAAGGATGCGTCTCCATGAGCGGTTTTTGCGCTTCAGGCGACCATTTGTCCATATATATTGTTTCCGTAACATATGATTACGGAAAGTGAAGCAAAATGCTATGGCAATGCAAACCTAACATGCGTATTAGGTTTCAATGCCAGCTCCCTCCCCTACCCGACAAACGCTGCCCGAAGCTTGGCGGTTATGACCGAGGTGCCGCAATCCACAGAGATCGGCATGGCGTTTGCGCTCGGCGAACTCAATGTAAGCTATTCTTTTATAGCGGTTTTACCCGAGCAGCGTAAGCCGATCATGCACACCGCATTGGCGTTTCGCATCCTCGCAAGACTCTGGAAGCAGTATCGGGAGGATAGCTCGTTGAGCCATGGCCGCACGCTCGTTAGCGCCGATAACAGCTTCGAGATCCGCGTCTTCCTCGCGCTCGTGGAACAATACAGCTCCTGGGCACCACTGAGAGCCGCGGCTGGCCGAATTCGTGCGGTCTCCCCTGCCCTTCTGCCCCACGAACAGGATTGCCGTGATGAGCTCATGGACCAAAGCCTCGCTCTTTGCGTCGACGTCGCTGACGTCATCGGTCGAAAATGTTCCGGTCAGGCGCTTGCGGCGACCCTAGACCGGTTGATAGAGGCATGCTGGAAGTTCGACGAGGCCTCTCCGACCGGGGTGTGCTGGGCCTTGAACCTGCTATGCGCGCTCGATCCCGAGCGAATCGGGATGTTCCGAGGCCAAATCCCCTCCCCTTCCCTGCTTCGTCGCGAGATGTTCAGGGTCGATCGATCGCGCTCATGGCGGCTCATGGCGCTCGAGGAAACGGTTAGCCGATCCGCCGGGCAGTCGTGCGCCGACATATTGGACCTTTTTGCCTGTTTTCGGGGCTTCGATGCGTCGTTTGCGGAGCTGCGCAGGCATTCTCGGCTACGCGAGGCCTTCGTCTATTTGGCGGGCATCGGAGAGCTTTCGCCGGCCGTTCTTGCCCGGCTGCTCAGGTGCAGCGATCCAGGCGCTCGCAAGATGCTGACACGGCTTGGCACGGCGCGACTTGCCGTGGCCTTGTCCCCCTCCCCTTTCTTTGCAATCTTGCCCAAATTTCGTCATGACGTGCGCCGGTTCCAGAGCGTTGAAACGCCTGCGCGACCCTCTGATCCTCTGGACTTTGCGGCCGAAGAGATCTCGAATTAGCTGTATTTCCGCGTTGCAAAGCGCGTTACATACGCAACGCGCGGTGCCACGCGCCCTACTGTTACCTTTCGCATTACATTCATAATGCGCTTGCGCTGTCGCATTATAACGTGCTAGCGCTTTGCCTACCGCGTTGCACTCCGCTGCGCGCCGCGCGTTACATTGCGCATCACATTTGCAAAGCGAGTTACCTATGCCGATCATTACCGTGGGCTCATCGAAAGGCGGGTGCGGCAAGACCACCACGGTACTGGCCTTGGCCTCCGAGATCCGATCCGCAAACAAGGAGGTTTGCATCATCGACGCCGATGACCAGCTCAGCGCCCACAACTGGTATCAGAAATGGGAGGCCAAAGACCGCATTGCCGTCGTCGACGCCTCAAATCTCAGCCGTGACATCGACATTCTCGCGCACATCAAAAAGGCCGCCGCCGAATATCCGTTCGTGATCATCGATCCGGCAGGCATGCGCTCCCAGCGCATGCAATGGGCAGCTTCGCTGTCGGACATGTGGATCATACCGCAAAAGGCAACCTCGCTCGACGCGGCGGCGACGGCCAATCTGCTCGATGTCGACATGGACGCCGTTGTCGGAATGAGGGGAGGGCGCCCGATCCCATATCGGATCCTGTTCACGATGACGAACCCGCTCATTCTGTCCCGGAACGAACGCCATGTGGTCAAGGCAACGAAGGACAAGGCGCCGGTGTTCGAAGCCGAACTCAGACAATATGACGCCTATGCGGCGATGGACCTCTACGGGCTGACGCTTGAGGAAGTGGAAGCAAGCGGCGTCGCCAACGCCGAGAAACCGCGTCAATATGCGGCGGCGATCCTCGGTCAGGCCATCGAAGACATCATGCAGGCCGAAGCCCAGGAGAGGAAATAGGACATGACCGAACGCCCAACACCTCCGGACCCGTTCGCGCGCAAGGCACCCGCTGACGCCAAACCGTCGCTCACCGAGGCGCTGTCATCATTCACGCCGAAGCCGGTCGATGACGTAATTCCGCACCTGACGCCGATTCCGCCAAATGCGCCGGATACGGGCAGGGGAGGGCGCCCGCGAAGGCGAGGGGACCCCGAAACGCGTTCGAGGACCGTCAACTTCCGGATGAAGCCGAGCGAGCAGGCCGAACTCAATGCATTGTGCGACGCACTCAACAAGTCGATCCCCGACACAATCATGGTGCTCATGAACCACTACAAGATGACCGCAGCCGGGTAGGGTGGGGGAAGGGGACCGCGCCTTCGTCGCAATCAGGCGCAAAACGCGCTGAAACAGCATTTGTCAGCGGGTGCCACTTTAGACGAACTCGCGCGCATAATGTTCAAAGTCGGCTCTTGTATTGAGATTATACGGCTGCTGGTTCAGTTGAACCGACTTAGCGCCGCAGAACCGGATCCAGCGTATCATCAACCTGTCATTGGTCGTCGTCAGATACGCATCAAGCGTGGGCGCCAACGCTGAGGGCCAAAGCCCGACCAGAAAATGATCTTGAACGTAAACTGCGTTTAGCGGACGAGCATCCTCTTAGTGAAAAACTTCGGTACCGACGACGGGCAAAACATCGCAAGTCGCGCTTAGCACAAAGTCGTACTCTTTCATGAACGCGTAGTACAAAGCAGCGCTCAAGCCCGCGAGAGGGCCGACGCCCGAGGACGGCCGATCGGCCAACATTGTCAGGTCACGCCAGTTTCTGCCGCAAACTACTAACGCATCGGAGCTCGGCGATATACCATCGACAACATGGTCGAGCAGCGCTTTGCCGTTTAGAACCGCTAAAGCCTTGTCGCCGTCGAAACGGCGCGATTTACCCCCAGCAATTATTGCGCCCACTATCCGAGGTCGTTTAAGTCTCATATCGAGTCTTGTCAGTCGAAATTTCGCTCAGGCATAGTCAACATTGACTGTTGCATAGTTCGCACCAAACAACCACGAATTGCGATCAAGCCGCAAAGGCCAATTTGTGTATTGTAATCGAGCGGTGATACTATAGCGCAGGCCTTTGCCAAAATATCGTGTTCGTGTGGGCGAGCGAGCGACGGTAGGCAAATGGGGAAGGGGGATCCATGACATCGGACGCGCGCAGCGACGCATATCTCATCAAACGGCAATCGGACCCCAAGCGCCTGCGCCGGATCGCATTTCAAGAGTTCGTTGCGGCGCGAAACTCCGGCCGCATGATCGCGTTTGTCGGATCCTACGCCTCCAAACATCTCGGCTACGTATCTTGGAAGGCGATGGTCAAGGACTTCTTGCTTCGCAACAAAGCCTTGGCCGGCGGCAGTCGGCGGATTTTTTCCGAGCTGGAGCGCCTGACAAGGAACGAGGCTTCGGGCTTTTCGGACATAGATGTCATGGACTTGGCGGAACTCATGGCCGACATCGACAAGCACTCATCACCGGAGCGCTATCTTGTGGCGCGCAAGAAGTTCGCGAAAGGGTTCGAACTGAAGGGCGTCGACCGGCCCAACATTTTGAACGCTGGCAAAGCCCTTTTCGAGCATCTCGGACTGACCCGGTTCATGACGCTCAACTATGACTTGGAGCTTGAATGGCGGGTGTTTCTGTCTGAAGCCGAACGTCGCGAGCGGCGAGGGAAAAGACGGCAGGCAGAGTGGAATGTCCTGCCTATGCAACGCGACCAGAGGTCCAAGCGACTGACCCGCGCGATTCCAGGACGCGGACAGGTTACGAGCGACATCGTCGCAAGAGACGATAGTGCCCAGTTGATCGAGTTCGCGCTGGATTCGCCCGGGCTCCATAGCCGGATCCTCCACATGCATGGGCGCGTGGACGCGTTCGAGGATTTGCTCGTAACGCGGCGCGACTATCGGGATCGCTACTGGCTGAGCGGGTTTTCGAAGCTGCCATTCGAATATGGCATGCGCCTCATCTTCGCCGGCAACCCCATTCTCTTCGTTGGCCTGGGCGGGAGCGAGGCGGACGTCATGCGCGTCCTTGAACAATTCCTAAGCGACAATCCCAACCGCCGTGCCGTGCCGATGTTCATGCTATGGAATTCCAGCGGCAGCGATGTGCAGGACGACGCCCGCCGCCTGCTCTTCTATCGCAAGTACGGCATCCACATACTTTTCGATAAGGAAATCGTCGGCCGAACCGGAAAAGCTACGGCATACGAACGCCGAATAGCCGGGCTCGGAGGCCCGAAGTCCAGCGGCGCGGAACCGTTTCGCCTTATCAGGCCCATAGAACATCTCGCTAGGATCGCCGAGCAGGAACGCAGCGGGTTGAATTGGACGGAGGATGACTTCCGGTCACCGCAATCAAAATACTGTGCCGACGGCAACGCTTCAACGCTCTTCAGACCCGATGGCCAAAGCTACCGAGTGGACATTTGGAATCATCGCCGCCCAGGCTTGAGCGCGACAGCATCGGTCGAAGCTTATGCCCGTTCAGAATTGCCGGGCGTGCGCGGCAAAGTCGACCCCGCTGCACCAAAGCTGGAACTCGCGCTTTCTGGCGGCCGCCCGATCAGAGCGATCATCGGCGATCCGGGATCGGGGCGCGGGGCCATCGTCGACGCGATCGCCCGCGCGTTCGAACAGCACTATTTCAAGGAGCCCAATGGCCGGGTGGTTGTCCTCAACGGCTCGTTCGCAACCGAGACCGATTCCATTTTCGGTATCCTCTCGGGTGCGTTCGACCAACGGACCGCTCAGGCGCAAAACATAAGTCGCGCCAGATCGACGGGGCAGCTCGCCACGTTGCTTAGGGAGGTTGAAAAGGCCCGGCGGATGAAGCTGCTCCCCGACGGCGAAACAGCCCCTGACATCATCCCAGACGACACACCTCGATTACCGTTCCTAGATGAGATTGTAAGCGAGCGGATGATTGCCCCCGCCGATGCCCAAAACGGTCCGCTAACGCTCATCATCAACGGGATGGAGCGCTTCGTCGGTCACGACGGATCGTCGCTCAGCAACGAGCTCGACATGCTGATCCGCATGGTGATCGCCACTGAAGGCAGGGCCTCCGGGGGAATAGGGCACTTCAAGTCGGAGCTTCCCGAAAATCCCGGCGAGACGGACGATGCCGACGTCGTCGAGGTGGGCGGTTCCGGTCATCTTCTGAAGGTCATCCTCGTAGGTACCAAGCGGCTGGTTCGCTACCTCAACGTGGTCGCGCCCGGCCAATATGACGCGATCGATCTCGGTCGAAAGGATGGGCGTTCCTTCATCAACCTGGGCGACCATGAATATGCGCTCGAATGCCGCAATTACTTCGAGGTCGTGTCAGCGGCCGTCAATGCGGTCGTGCCCGGCACGTTGACCACATCGCCGCGCCATCGCGAACTCAGCGCGACGCGTCGGAGCTTTTTCGCGCGATTGTTTGATCATGCGTTTCCCGCACGCATCGGTGTGAGCGATCCCGAACTCGCTTTCGAACTGCTCCGGACGCTCGCCTATATCGGCCAGCCGACGGAGCAACACGTCCTCTATCACGCGCCCCAGCTTTGGCAGCGCGGCCGCAAGCCAACGGTCGCGTCACGTGACCAGACGCGGACTGAATATCGCGCCGCTGCAAAGCGGATCGACGAAGCGGTTTCAGAACTCAAGTCGCTTGGGCTGCTGCTTGACGTCGACCCATTTCCACACAGCAAGTCCGCGCGGATCGGTCTGCACAAAACGGTGATTGCGGAACTGCGGGAACGATATGGTGTGCCGATGTCGGATTCCCGGCTTGCCAATGGCTTCAACCTCTCGCTGTTCGCGGCGCAACCTGTGGACACCTATACGCCAGACGCGCGGTGGCATCAGGAGATCGGCAAGCTCGTCGACTTCCTGATCGGCGCCCATCGGGACGGGCTTAAGCCGCCGGCCGAGCTTTTGCGCGCGGCCGATGCGGTCGTCCTTCGCGTTTCAACCGATCCCGACGTCGCGAAGTTTGCAATCGACACGTCCGACCTTCGGTACTTGGCGCACCTCGCAACCGCCGAGGTCGCCGACTGCCTCCGCGCAGCCCTTTCGATCCTTCGTAGCTACTATTCGGTGCCCGCGCTGCTGATGCACAGCAACCGCGACCTTGATCCGTGGATGCGTGACGGTCCGCTGAGCGAGCATGCGGACAGGCTCATGCGCCTGCTGCGGGTGGCTCAACAGGTTGCGGAGGCGCGTCGGCTGGTCGGCGCCGAACTCGGTCGCGCCCCGCATTGCGGACCGCCGCCCTTTTATCCCGATGATCTCGTCTGGCTGAACAACGAGCTTGCCACCGTACGGTTGACACAAGGAAATCTCTACGATGCCCGTTTGGCTCTCGCGCGAGCAATGCGGCTTAACAACGAATATGTCGAGCGAGGCGATCGTCAGCAGAACTGGCGCCGCCTCGAGCTCAATCGCATCCAGCTCGAGATCGATCGGGGCATGATCGAGCGCGCCGAGGACTGCATCCGCGATCTCGAGTCGGTGGTCGAGGATCAGGCCAAGCTTTTTTCCGCCAATTTGGATACCGGCTTTGCGACGGCGCGAGACTATATCGTCGCGCAATATGGTGGCAAGCGCGGGGACGGGCGGCCACGTCGCGTCGACCCGCACCTCCCGACGGACCTGATCCTGACTATCGCGTTGACCCAAGGATACCGGGGAATCTGTCAGCATCTACGAGGGGCGATGGAAGCCTCGGAGCGATCCTTTGCGACCGCGCTTCGAATGCTCCTCAATCTCGACGAACAACGGGCTTATGCGTTCTTCCAGCGCCACGCCGCGGCGGTCAAGGCCCGCATGTCCGATATCGACGGCGCGGCTGAGGCGCTGCGTCGGTGCATTTCGGCAGCCGGACATGCGCGGCAGGCCGATATCGATCATTCGGGCCGCATCTCGCTCGTACAATACCGGATCGCCGAGCATGGTGAGCGGGCGGCGGGAGGCGCGATGAACGCCATTCCGCAACTCGCCGAAACGCTTCGCTATGCGACCGCCAGCGACATGTACCGCCTGCAAATCGAAGCGATGCAAAACCTGGCGTTCGTTCATTTGCGCAATGGCGATACCGACAGCGCTATGCGGTTCGCGACGGACGCGCTCTCCATAGCGACCCGCTGCGGTTTTGGTTTGCGGAAAGTGAGCCTGCGCATTTTGCTCGGGCGTATCTTGGGGTATCGCGGCGCGCTCGACGACGCACGTGAGCTCTTTTCCAACGCGGCCCTGATCGCTTCGAAACTGCACTATGAGCAGGCGGTCGAATCCGCGGAAAACGCGAGAATTGAACTCGGACTCGCGACGAAAACGCTTGAAACGGTTCAGGCTTGATTACGAAATACTTGGCCGAGCGCTGATCGCCGAAAGGCGATCTCACCGAAACGCCCCGAATTTTTCGTGGCTAATAGTCTATCTGATTCTCGATCCAGAAACTTCCGTCCTTGGAAAAATCTACTGGAAGCGTGTCACTCTTGTCGCTCCGGACGGTTCGGTTCGCGGTCACGTCTTTCAGCGCCGCTTCGAGCGGTTGGCGCGGTATGTCCCATTTCCCGCGTGGGATCACCGAGATCATCGAAGAGAGCTTTTGCGTCAGCTTTCGAGGCGCGAGACATTCGTGAACAAAGCTGACCGGCGTTGAATTATGACTGCCGTGATGGCCGACTTTGACGAACGTCACGCGCTCGAGAAGGGCGCGGCAGTCCGCATCCTCAAGTGCCAGCTTCCAACTGCCCCATTGTGCGTCGCCGGGGAACAGCAGCACGGCTTTTCCGATCACCACCACGATCATCAGGCTAGTATTGTTGAGCACGCTATCCAGCCGGAAGGCGAGCTCCACTCCAAGCCGATCATTCACGGTGCGGATGGCCTCTTCAGTCGAATCGTCCAGACGGGCGGGATACTGGTTTATCCACATAGACCCAAAGGGGGCGGGCTTCTGGCCGCCCAGACTATGTTCGCCCGATGCCCAAAGTGCCAGGAAGCTCTCGTCCGCTCTGGGGTCCATCGCCTTGAGCGCTTCTTCATCCTTGGTCGGACCGAGAAGATGCACCGCAATGCCCGGAAGCGTCGGCGTTTCGATAAGTCGGCTGCCGTGCGTCACTGCCTGCAGGTAGCGTCGCGTCGGGTTGCCGGCGAATCCTCGTTGGAGCGTTTCCATCGCTTCGGCGTTAGTGACTGCGTCAGCCGCCAACAGCGCAACATCTTCATCGGGCGGATTGGCCGCGAAAGCGGAGGTAAGCGCAAGCGCGAGGCGCTGCTGGTCGGCACGCAGCCGTACAGCGTCCGCGTCATCTTCCTTTTCGGTCCAAGGAAGCCAAACCTGTGTGACCGTGACCGTTTTCCACCTCGGCGACTCGAAGCCTGAAACATGGTCTGCATGACGATGGGTCGCGATGACCACGTCCAGATGCGGCTTGCCGTCGGGATCGAGTGCGGCAATGTCGTCGATGAGCTTTTTCACAACGTCATCGGTCCTGTGCGTCGCGGCTTTCTTGATGGAACCGCAATCGAACAGCAGCTTGCGCATCGGATGTCCGTCTATCTCGGGAACGATCAGCAGAAAACAATCGCCGAAGCCGACATTGTACATCCGAACGCGAAGCGGGGGTTTTGCGGCAGCGCGGGGCGTTCGGCGAGCACGGCTAGCCATCAATGTCCTCCCCCGTGAAGGGCCCGCAAATCGGCGCGCGCCTGCATGCGCTGATTTTCATATTCGGGGTCCGGCCAAGCCATGCGCGGATCGCGCAGGTCGAGTTCCTCGATATGGCGAGCGGTGCGCTTCTGACGCACTGCCGCCATCTCGGCATACAGGGGATCGACGGACGCCCCTGGCAGCGGCTTGGCGATGATGTGGCGCACGAAGCCGCGCGCATCGAACACAACCGTCGTGCCCGCGCGCGGACTGATGCCACCCCAATCTTGCGAGCGATCGGTTTGCACGTACTGCACGACCAGTTCGACGATCAGCCGCTGATCGACGCCGATGCGATAGACCGGGCTGAAGCCACGTACTGCAATTGCCGAGGAGAGATTCGGATCGGCTAGCCCAAGCACGGCAAAGTTTTCGCGGGCATATTCGTGGAGAGCTTGCGCGATGTTGCGCTGGCGCGCTTTGTCGTCGTTGAACTGCTTGCGAATGCTGTCATCCCAAAGTACTTCGTCCTCTTCATCGGGCTCCATACCGACCGACGCATCGGACGCGAAGCTCTCCTCATTCGCGAAACTCTCTCCAACTTGCCGTTCATAAGAGGCAAGCGAGGTCGGACCGCGCGGTGTACGCTTTCGGGTTCTGTTCTCCGCAGGCTCGGGGCGTGCCGTCTCATCAAGCGCGCTCGCTGTCGTGACGAAGAGCTGGGCCAGATCTGGCAGGACATGTTCGGGCAATCGCGGTGGATCGAGTTCGTCGGGAAGACGCAGGAGCAGGGCTTCTTCGGCCAGTGACGCGACGTCGGCATAGATGCCGCGTACGCGAAACGCCTCAATGATGTTGAAGCGCAGCTCGGTTGGGTCCTTGGGGTTGACCTCGTAGTCGGCGGTCACCAGCGCGCGCAGGAAATCGCCGAATGTGACATCGACCGGCGGGAGATAGTCGAAGGCGCGGAAACACATTCGCACCACATAGTCGGCGAGCGTCGCCACCTCGTTTGCAATCCGGTCGACCAAGTCTGGATCCAGCATGGCGCTTCGCTGCGCCTCGCCTCCGCCGCTCAGTCGCAACAGGTCCGCGACCCGTCGTTCGTACGTTCGGAAGAAGCCATCGAAAACGGCGGCCATCAGTACAGCGCCGCGTGCGTGTGGACCATGCGCCTTGGTCAGCGCCGTCGGATCGGGGGCGGCCCTTACGGCGGAGCGCAGGGCCTCACGCATGCCCGAAGCATAGCCGAACTGCGGCGCGAGATCGGTCAAAAGCTCGACGCTCCGCAGTCGTGCAGAGGAGGTACGGATCTGCTCGCGAAGGATATCTCGATAGGTGTAGCGCTGGAACAGGGCGACCAGATCCGAAAACGCCTCGTGAAAGGCCAGAACATCGGGATTGGTGGGTTCGATGAAGTGAGGCCGCAGGCGATGGATGATGGCGTGTGCTACCTCGTGGGCAATGACATCATGGCTGAGGCAGGTGAAGACCATCTGCCCGGGCAGGTTTGCTCCTGGCTGTACCGCCGACGCTTGGAAATAGCCGAAAAGTACCGCGTTGAGACTTCGATCATAGAAGGCGTTCGCGCCGTAGAATGCGTGAGGAACGAGCTTCAGCCTGGGCAGCTTTGGACTACGTCTGAATGTGATCGGCCGACCAAGCGCGCGACGCGCACTTTCGATCACCTTCGATGCAACGGCATAGACCATCTGTTGATGAAAGCGCGGGTCGGCGTCGTTGGGCGCCAAACCATTGGTCATTAGCAGCAACGGGTCGTTGAGCGAAACCGCCTCATAATAGCAGCCTTGACTGCCGTCGAAGTCGACGATCTCGACGAGTTCGCCAGAAGGACCCGGGCCGAGATCTGGCTCGTTGGGAATATCCACGACAACGCGAAAGCTCGAGCGCCGACCACTCATCGGATCGGTCGCATAGATTTGCAGACCACGCCGGCGCGGCACAGGAATTGGTGGGGCCGTCATGCCTGCCTCCAACGAGATAGCACGACGATCGAGGCGTCGCGGTTTCGGAGGATCCAGGCGGGCAAGTTTCCTCGCGAGGCCGACCGTCTTTGTCGAAAACCATGATCTATCTTTACTTTGATCAGCATATCCCCCCGACCACGGGTTGCCCAAACTCCGTGATGCCAATCCGTCCGGACTAAAGGAAATGCCAGAAGGATTTATAGTGACTTATACAGTAGTTTGTGGAATGTTGCGAGTCGGAACGGGGTAAATCCTGAAACAAATAATTGTGTCTGCCGTGTCCGCAGGCAGATATCATACAAAGCCCGATCGCCGTCGGCTGAAAGGCTTTGCGAGGGATATCTGTAAGACTGCGTAGTTTTGTGACAGCGCCCCGTAGAGAGTAGCATCGGCTAAGTAGCGCGCATTTATAGCGCGCACTTCGCCAAGTAGTTATCGAGCGATGGGGGTGCCATGACGATCGGTCGTGATCTCCAAGTAGATGTTGCCACGCGACCGCCAGTCGGTTTGCGTGTCAGATCTTGCGTTTCGCGCCCGGCAGGCATGGCCGTTTTTGCCGAGGCAAGGACGTGAGCCGGAAGGTCGTTGCTGTGGTCGCGGCGTTCCTTGCCGGTGCTGCGGCATTCTGGCTCGCTGGCCTTGCATTGGACGGCGAGGGCCCCGTGGCCAAGCGCGATCTCAGCGTGAACCACCTTGTCCTAAAGGAAGACCTAGAGGGGGCCGGGCTCAAGACCGACGAGTTCACCAGCAAATATCTGAAGCGTCCGGTCGCGGCCGGAACGCCTATTGACGCAGGCATGTTGGCATCCAGCCCGACGCTCCTCCCGAAGCCGGGGCTGCCCTGGGTCGGCCTGCCCATCGAGACATCCAACTTTCGCGTCGGCAATGGCAATGCCGGGTCGCTGGTCCGCATCTGCGCAGGCGACTCCCACCTCGGATCGGCGGCGCGCGTCGGCGCAGTGCTTTGCGAAAAGGCGGATGCAACGACATGTACCGCTTTCGTGCGGGTCACCGGTCGAGCCATGACGGCCATGGCTGCGCACGCCGAATTCCTGTCGCTCAAACTTGCGCCGAGCTGTGACGAAGCGGCGGCCGATGACGAGGAGGCCGAGGGAGATGGCGACGCCGTTGCGGCAGGGGAGGATGGGCCGGCGGATACGGAGGAAACGCCGGCGGCAGGCGGCGCCGGCAAGAGCAAATAGGCTCGCGGCACGACGAAAGTGTCGCGAGCCATTTGAGAAACGAGGTTGGACGGGTCGAGAGTGGAAAGGGGAAGCCTTTGACAAAAATGGTCTCGCTTGATGTCAAGCTTGCGCTGGCGGACGGAGCGCAATCCGGTTTCATTCGGATCAACCGTCATGAGGTCGATATTCGAAATGGGAAGGGCTCGGCCCGGGTCAATGCCGAACTTGCCCAGCACAGCTACCGCTATTTTTGTAAAGGAAATGGCGGCGGCACTATCAGCATCGAGATCCTCCAGGGCAGCAGCTCCCGCGCCAAGGGCAAAAGCACCATCAGTGCGGACAGAACCGAGGCAACCGGCCGCGGCACCTTCACATTGAGTGCCAGCTAGATGCGCGCGCAGCTCGCCTTCGGCAGCGTAATCTTGGCTTTGCTTGCTGCAGGCCCCGTCTCTGCCAAAGGGCGCGAGCCGACAACGGCTGAGCTCCGGGCCCAAATCGACGCATTGACCAAACGCGTAAGCGAACTGGAAGCCGCTGCGAAGTCGCCACCACCCGCGCCGGCCTCATCGGCTGCGGGCTCCACCGCGCCGCCAGACGAAAGCGCGGAACGTACAGCCGAAGTGGAGCCGGGGCCGCAATCCGGCGGGGTTCCGGTGGCCGCGAGACCGAAGTCGGACGACAATGTCCCGGGCGCAGTCCATCGTACGCGCGACGAGCGCGTGGCCGTGGCGGCCGCGCCGCTCGACCGAGCGCTTCAAGGCCTTGGCTCCGCGATCGAGATCAATGCGAGCAAGGATTCCTCGCAAGTCAAAATGGCCTTGACCAGCACGCTGTCGACCACGCGTTTTGACGAGTCCGGCAAGGGGTTGGGCAACTATTCGACCCTGGGCTTCACAGCATCCGCGCCGTTGAACAAATCAGGCGATTTCACGGATCTGGCGACACTCGACGGGTTCGCGAACAGCTTCAACCTCAAGCTCCGATGGTCGAGCTTCCGCCTTTTTCTATCGGAGGGGCTCGACACCGGGCGGGACGAAGAGATCGAAGAACTGGCAGTGACAAACTGCCGCAAAGCTGCGGGTCAGGATCAAGGTGCGCTGAAGGCCTGCGCGCCCAACCCGATCGACGACGCCTTTATCCGCACCTGGGCCGGCGTGGCGTTGCAGGACGAATATCTCTCGATCTTCTTTCCCGACAAGATGGCGTTCGGCTTCGGCCTAGAAGGCACGATCGGCTACCGCAAGTTCCAGTATCTCGACGCTGCGGCTATCGCGCTTCGATCGAACGAGAAAATACCTTGGGGCCTGCGGGCCTACGGCTCGCTCTTTCCTGCGCGAACGCTTGCATCGCTGACCGGAGCGATTGAATATCAGCGCGCATACGAGGATCAGAAAGCGGCGATTGCCTGCCCTGGGCCGGTCGCGAACACGCCGATCCTTTGCCTCGAGGGGCCCAATGGCGCACCCAAGCAGAAGGACAAGATTCTGGGTTCGCTTGAACTGCGCAATCAGTTTAACTTGAAGGGCAACGGGCTCTTCAAATCGGTCGGCCTGTCTACGCAGCTCACCTATGACATCGAGAGCGACGCCTTCGGTATCGACGTCCCGATCTACCTCGTTCCCGACGAGAAAGGACGGCTGATTGGTGGCCTTCGCTTCGGCTATCGGACGGACAAGGACGATTTCGTCGTCGGTGTGTTCGTCGGCTCCGCCTTTTCGCTATTTCAGCCATGACATCTCGCGAAAGCCTCAAGGCAATCCAGCTAGCGTCGCTCGCGGCAGCGGCCCCTGAGGGACTGCAGGGGCGTGCGCGATGAAGGATACATTCGACGCCTATGATTATGTAGCCGTCATTGCGCCCGGCGCATTCGTAGCGGTTCCATTGCTGGCTGCGTGGCCCGAGCTCAACGCGCTCGTCGGCCAAGACTTCGACATTTCGGATTTAGGGCTGTTCCTGGTATTTTCGTTTGGCGTCGGGCATCTCGTCCAGGCGCTCGGTAATATCCTCGAGGAGGCGCTATGGTGGCTCACGGGAGGGTTGCCGACCGAGCGGGTCTTAAGGGCAGGTTCGGGCATAATCAGTGATGATCAGCGGACCGCCGTTGGAGAGAAAATCAAGGCGAGATACACCAACTTCGCCTTGAAGGACGTGGGTGCGGACGGATGGCGCGGCCATATCCGCGAAATCTACTCGGCACTCGCGGCCGCCGAAAAGGCAGGGCAGGTCGATCGGCTGAACCGCATATATGGCATGCTCAGAGGCCTGGCGGCGGCAATGTTCATCCTCGGCATCTGGGCCCTGATTTCCGGTGATGCGGCGCAAGCGTTAATTGCCTTTTCGCTCGCGGCAATCGGCCTGTGGCGAATGCAGCGCTTTGGACGCTATTATGCGCGCGAATTGTTTGCGGCCTATCTCACGTTGAGTTGAGGTGCGGTGAACAGGTTCTTCGATCCCTTCGAGTATCGACGTGGCTTTCCCCGCCGAGCCTATGCACGGCTGGATGATCTCGAGCCCATCGTCCCGGCGCCAGACGATGCGCTCACTTTCATCCTCGATGCTGTCGATGCGGACTGGCCCGGGTTCGGCGAAGCGGGCCCCTTTAACCTCACTGATCCCGATCTCAAGGGTCGCATGGTGGCTTTCTGGGGCGACGGCGACCGCGGCGAACGGAGGAGGGAAGGTAGCGGCTATGAGGAAGTGCCGGTCTACCGCATCGAGCTAACCCTGCATCGCTGCCATCCCTTCTTCGAGCTGCTGCCGCGTGAAGAAGAACCCTGGTTTTCGCTGCAGTTGACTGAGCTACCGACCGCGACACCGGTCGATGTCTATGGCGGCCTGTTTGGCGTTCCGACCGAAGCTTATTTGCACAGCACGCCGACGCCAGCGCCGTCGGGCCAGCTGAGTGCCATTTTCGATATGTTGACATGGCCCGATGCGACCCAACAGCAACTGCTCCAGGCTCTGCAGCCACAATGCGACCTCGAAGCGCTTGTCTGCTTCGACATCGGTCAGGGTTCCGCGACAGCGCTCGTCTGCAAGTGCGGCAAGCCGATCTATTACTTCGATACCGGCAGGGGGTCTGGGCGCAACTCGCCAACAGCGCCTGCGAGAATCGATTTTTGCACCTGCTCCTCGCCGACCGTCATTCTCTCACATTGGGATACGGATCATTGGGCGGGTGCAGCGGGACATGCAGGTCTCCAAGCGCGCACATGGGTGGTTCCGCGGCAGACCATTTCAAGCTCCCACACGATATTTGCCAACGACATACTGAACGCGGGCGGGCAGATACTGGTGGTCGGCAACGCGGCGCCCGCGCTTATCTGGTCGAGCGGATCGCAAGACTATGACTTGCAACGCGCCAATGGGCGTGGGCGGAACGGAACCGGCTTGGGTCTTATAGTGACCGATCGACCCAGTGGCCGCTCATGGGTGCTGACGGGCGATGCCGGCTATCACGAACTCCCACATGCAACGCCCGCCGATGTCGCGGCGATGATCGCTCCACACCATGGCGCAAACATGGGGCCGAACAGCATTCCATATCGACGATCGAATGCGGCCTACGGGCGACTGTTCTATTCCTTCGGGCCGGACAACGCACATGGCCCGAAGACTCCTGCAGTGCGGCACCCCGTTTCGGCCGCAATCAACGCCCATAGCATTGCAGGATGGGGGCATGGTAGCTGGCGGGCAACCTCGCCGGCGACGAGCCTCGCCGGCGGTGACGTCTTGGCAACGGCGACGCATTTGACGAGTCATCTTGATGGCGGCGCGGCGGGATGGACTGGACCGCCACCGCTCGGGCATTTGGCCCGCTGTCCGAACGCAATGCCGGTGCCGCAAAGTTGAGATGGCCAAACCAACCTGACGCAAACACTTGCTGAATTCGCGCGACGGCACTGTGGCTATCGGCAACGGGCGCGGGCCAAAAGCCGGTTTGGCGGGTGCCGGTCGTCTTAAGGGACGATGGCTGGATGTGCGTCGTGACTCCGGTGTGCATTCAATCGCGCCACCGGCCGTGACGTCTTCGGACACGCTCGGAAAGCCGCTCCACCTCATATCAGCGACACTGAAAAGCGACGTCTAAAGGGACCTTTCAGAAGCGGCCGGGCGCAATCTCCAGAACGAAATGCGCGCGCTGCTGATCTTCCGCCGAAATCACATATTGCGCGAAAGCAGGGCATTCGTCGGTGGAGTGATCAAGCAGCCGGGCAAGAACCACGAGGCTTCGCTGCTGCTGATCGGACAGTCGTTCAAGCTCCTCCTCGATCGAATCAAGCGGCGTCCGATTGATATAGGTGAAGAGCTTACCAAGAAGGCCGACGACCGGATCGGAAAGCTGAATTCCCGCTTCGCTCTGCGAATTGGCAAACCGATAATGCCGCAAGGGCTGATCGCCGTCGCGTAGCTGCAGGCCTTCGAGATAGGCCTCGATCTGACGCTCATCGTCGAGCACATGATGAGCATTCTTGAACAACGAGAGGCGGTTGGCGAAAAAGCTGCCGAAGCCATCGATCAGCACATTCGGCGTCTCGTCCTCGAGATAAGGAAGGGAGTCCAACGTCCGGGCCATCTGCAGAAGGCCCTTCAGCATGAAGAAGGGAAAATGCTCCAGCAAATGTTCGCGATGTTCGACAAAATCGAGCAGCTCGGCGACGAACGCTGCGCGCCGCTCCCGTCCGACATCAGGATAGCTGTACCGGCCGAGCAGCTCTGCCGTCCCGTCCACATCGTCGCGCAAGATGCTGTAGAGGCTGTCCTTGAGCGGCCAATGCACCGCGGTCAGCTGAGGCGCATCCACCTCCGATAGAGTGGAATCCACAATATCGACGACCGACCAATAAAGGAGGTCGGTCACCTGGTAGTGGACCAGGAAGTTTTGCGCCGCCAGCCATTCCAGAAAGAGAGCGATCTTTTCCGATCCCAGTAAATCAAGGAAGTCGCCGCTCCCGAGATGCTTGAGCTTGATCTCCTTCACGCTAGGCTGAAGCCGAAGCCGAGTCCGCAGGCAAGACAGGTCGATCGGCCGTGTCGGTCCAGTATGCACAATGCCGCCCAAGACGAAGCAATCGGGTCGGCGGATGTTCATGCCATCCGGAGTCAGATGCAATTTGCGGACATTGTTCGTCTCGTCATAGTAAAAGCTATAGACGCTATCGACATTGGACATCGGGAAGACAGCCAATATGGCGTCGCGCATTGGATTGACGTCAATCATCCTCCCTCGATAGCCCAATTCGGTCTAAGCACCGAGCTATGAGCATTGCCGACCAGAAAGAATCCGCGCGGCCCGTCCTAGGCCTCTTTGCCAACGAAGCCGAATTCCGAGATCATCTGGCGGAGCATCTCGATCTAGTTGAAACGGGCCTGACCCTCCTCACGACCGAGTATCCCCTCGACAATTCTGAAGGTGCCGGCGGCAGAATCGACATTCTGGCGCGCGACAACTTTGGCCATATCGTCTGCATCGAGATTAAGCGCAGCGACAACAGCGCTCGCGCGACGCTCAACGAACTCAGCAAATATGTGACGCTGCTCGTCGAGCGCGACCGTGTGCCGAAGGAGATGATCCGCTGTATCTTGGTCTCGACCCATTGGAACGAACTGCTTCTACCGCTCTCGTATTTCGCGTACGCGACAGGCGTCGATGTGACCGCGCTGTGTGCCGTTGCGGAGCAAGGCCAGGTGCTTCTGCGCCACGTCGCGCTCAAGGCATTTCGCTTCCTGCCGCAGCTCAGCCCAGACATGGACCTCATTTGGTTCGAAAGCGCCGAGCCGCGCCAGCAATATGCCGAGTTCATCGTCGAACGCGCTAAGCAGCTCCCTTTCGTGCGGCTGGCCCTTCTCTTGTTTGAGCCGAAGACCGACCTTGCACCTTGCCGCCCGACTTGCCCGATGGTCGTCTGCGTCTGGCGCATCACCGATGGTTTGCATGATCGGATCGAGGCAGTAACAGGAAAACCAATCGGGTCCGATTTTCCTTATGTGGCGCCGGGCTGGGAACCTGAGGCGGACGCAAAAGATTGGATCGGCGACGTTCCACATGCCGAACTCCCCGAATTTGCCCAAGGCTGGACCCATGGCACTTCGGAAAAGCTGCATGCCGTCGACGTCAATTACAACCTAACCCGTGTCATTCGGGTCGGCGACTGGCCGCGGCTTGAAATCATCAATGACAATGCCAGCCTTCTCAAGGCGGCGATGGCCACAACGCCCCTAGGCGGAAGCGAGCGCGCGAACAGGCACAGCTTCCGTGCGAACGTGACGCCGAAGACAAACTCCTCCTGGTCGATGGCCGCCGGCGCCTTTCTCGACTTCATCGCGTTCGAGCCAAGCTGGGCCCAAGCTGCCCGCGACTATCTCGCCCAACTCGAAAGTGCAGACATCAGCGTCGAGCTGCACGCTTTCGACAAGAAGCATTTCCACTATGCCGTCCATCAGGCACGAGTCCATGACCACACCATGCTAGGCTGTTTCGAGATCATCTGTCGTGCCGGCGACCATGTTTTCAACGGTCTCCACGGCTATTATACGTGGGACGGCAAGACCTGCCCCGATGACGCCGAGGCGACAATCGCAGGAACCTATGGAGACGTCGTTTGGGCTAGTCTCGCCATGCAGAGTGCTGTCGATCAGGGGCGCTACGAAGTCGCCAATGCCCTTCATGGTTTCGTCCCGGTCGTTGACTGGCTCGACGAAACCGGCACCGTTACTGGCGGGCCACCGGGCTATCGCTACTCACTTCAAGACTTTGTAGCAGCTAATCCCGTATACTGCGCCCAGGTTTCCGCCATTCTTGAACGCTTTGGCGAGCTGCCGACCGATCCATCGGCCTAGCCCACTGCATCATGATCGTGCCCGGATGAGCGGATGTTGACTGGCCGGATCCCAATGTACGCCGTGATTGATCTTCGCTTCGGGCGTCAGAAGCATATGATAAGGGAGCGGTTCGCGCGTGCGGTGATGACCGACGCGATAAGAGGCCGATGTTTCCTCGATCGCCCAGCTTTCGTCCGAACGCGTTGTGACTTCTGGTGCAAAGTATTCGCCATAGACCCAGCGCAACCGTGTATCGCCCGGATCGAAATCCCACATCTCGAGCTTGTTCAGGATATGGCGCACGCCATCAGCAATCCCGCCAGCCCAGCTTTCAACGCCGACATGCACCACGCCGGGGCGGTCCTTGGGAAGTTGCGCCGCCGCTTTCGCCACCATCGTCCGAAAATGCTTCGCCTTCATTTTGGTCGCTAACGTCGATCGGTTGCGCCACCGCACCACGCTCGCCTGATAGACTGCGCTTGCCCAAAAGGGGCGCCGCGCACTCGGTCGCCACTTGCCCATCATCGAGTGCGCGAAATCATGGTCATAGTGACCGATCAGAAGCTCAATCATCCGGCTGGAGCCATAATAAACATCGTCCTTGTCGAGAACGCGATGGGCGAGCGACCAATCAATCTCCTCGATCGTCCCAATTCCAAATTCATCCTGCCAATAGGCCGGACCAGCTCCATTCAGATAGGCCTGACCATGCGCTGCCAGATAAGCGTCGGGCACAGCCTCCAGCTCGGCATCGAACGCGACCTGCATGTGAACCGAGCGACCGGCTTCAAGCGCAAGGGCGTGGACCGAACGCGCCAACACCTCGCCCCGCCTGCGCTCGCGCGCCTCATAGCTGGAGCGATCCATCCGCTTGCACTCGACAGCCCATCTTGCGCGTCCCTTTTGGACAGCGAGATCGTGCGTTTTAGCAACGCCGGGACGCTCCGGAACGAACGCCGTCTTCCAGCCATCACGATGATAAGCGAGCGCCACCAGCAGCTCGAACAATCCGCCATCCGGCTGACTGCGATCCGCATTCATGAGACGCACCGCGCGATCCTCTGCACCCGAGATCGTCAGGAGTCCTTCCAACTCCTCGCCGATCCGCGTGAAGCTCGGAACCATCCGAACAGCTTCTTCCGGCACCCAATTCATACGATCGGTCGCATAGGCACTAGCCTGAAAGACATACCAGGCGGCCATGTCTTTCGGATCGTAAAATGGGACGGGCTCGCCGCGCATCCAGCTTTCTTTCGCCGCAAGGAACCGATCGCGCGTTGCTGCCAAGCGTGCCGGCCAAGTGCGGCGGTTCGCGAGTTCAGAAAGCCACGCGCTGGCGAGCAGGACCTTATCGTCCCGCCAGTCCGAGCCGATGTGGGGCGCCGTCCAGGAAGGGTCTTCGGGACTCGTTCGCATTTTGACATCCGATACAATTTTCTCAAGCTTCGATCGCCTATTACATCGAGCGAAGTTTCCGCAGGGTTGTCAAAACCGTGCAACGCATTGCCGCCCTTTAAGTGTATTTCCCGAAGTCGGTACTGTCGATCTGATCTTCCTTTACATACTTGAGGACTTCGCCAACCATCCCGGCCGCACTAATCGGGATCGGATGCCGCTGGTTCATCTGAGTCGAGTTCCAGTTGGTCTTCGTGAGTGAAAATACTTCCTCGGAGAGCTGCGCGATCGTGTTGGCGCTACTTCTCTGCGGGCAGAGCAGTAGCGGGCGAGGATCATAGAGAACGGGATAGGTGCCGTATTAAAGCATGCTGCCTTCGGTGTATCCGCCTCTGGATCACACATAAAACTTGAAAGGCTGCTTCTCTTCGCCCTTCGCCGATCCCATGGTCAGCACATCACCGACCATCCGAGCGAAGCGCACAGTGACAGGCAAGCCGTCATTGAAGTTGCAGCTATTATAGTTGATCTTCGTGAGCCCCATGATGTCCTCAAGCACGGTGCGAAGTTGGGGCCGCTGATATTTGCTGCGCATGACTGTGATGTGCAGAGGGTTCGGCGTTTCCGGGCCGATATAGGTGTCGAGCTGCGGCACGTATCCCGTCGTCCACAGATAGGCGACATGATCGTCAAGAAGCAGCGCCGTGCCGCGGAGCACTGGGTAATCGCCATCCCGGAACAGCTTAGTCTCACCACCTGTAGTGCGGATGCGGACACCTACGACGTTCGTTCCTTTCGGCGCCGCCTCGCAGAAGGCCTGCCACTCCTCATCGTTGAAATAGGTCTGGCCGTGGATGAAGAGCTCTTTCGGCGGCTCGCCGTGCATCCCCTCGTAGGTCGACAGCACGAGTTTGAGGAGCTTCTTCGCCGCGTCCTTCTTCAGATGAAAATCATGATCGCCCGTCTTCCAGGGGCCGTTCGCACCACGGAAGACCACGCCATCCCCCTCGTTGAGGAACATCTGCGCTGCGCAGCAGGCGTGGCCATCTGGATCGTCGGGCAGGCTCTTGTAGACCATGCCGATATAGCAGACGCCTGGGCGGACTGAGCCCAACCTCCAAGGCGGCTTAGGCTGCGTCTTGTAATAGAGTCCGGTCGCAAGGTTCCAGACGAGCGTCGCGGCGTCCTGCGTCTTGCGGACCGGATAGCCCGCCTTGTTCAAAAAAGCGTTCGGGGCGAGCGTGGTCTCGCGAACGAGCTGGGTTGGCGCGATCGACAGAAACTCGGCCTTGATGCGCCTGTGAAAGTCGGGGACGTCGTTGAAGATGTCCTCATTGCTCTGGTCGATGACCTCGGCGAGCAGCGGCAGGTTCGCCTTGGCCTTTTGGCGCCGGCCGAAGTCTCCCGGCTCCATGGAGAGGCCGGTCCGCTTCGAGCCAGGTCGGCACCGTTCATAGACGATCTCCGGCAGCACCAGGACCCAGACATCGACCGACTGTTCCTCATTCCTAAGATGTTTGCGGACGCGATCGATGTAAAGGCGCGCGACTTTGTCGACCGACTCGTTCAGGTTTTCGATGCGCGTCGCGCGATCTATGTCGGCGAGCTGAAGCGACAAGGTGCTGATCTCGTCGGGATCAAACGCGATCCCGAACGTCTCTTCCAGGCCGGGAAAATTCGCAAGATGCAGCCGGTCCTTTTTGTCGGTCTTGCCGGGAGGAGGAACCGGGACGACCTGCATGATGCTGCGCGCCCAGTTTCTGAAATGGCCGATGCCGTCGGGCGTACCGATCACACCGACGCGGATCTCCCGCGTTTTCTTGCCCTTGGAATGTGGACCATAGAGGAACAGCCCATCCTTTGGATGCGGACTGCGTTCTCCATAGGCAAATTCAAGGGGCGGCTCGTGGAGATGATCGACGATAAGCGAGGGTTCGGGGAATTTCACGACGCGAGCTCCTCGTCATCTTCGCTCGTCGGCCGTCCGAGTGTGGTTAGATCAGTTTCTTCCTCATCGGCGTCCGCGACGTTCGGAAGCATAGTGCTGACGGGCGAGGTGAACAGGATCGGGGCGGCATCAACCACGAGGTCATGTTCTGCAGACAGCCGCAACCTTATGTAGGCGCTGTCCCCCGACAACATTTCCAGAAAGGCCTGCATGCGGCCGTGCCACTGCTTGTTGCGCCAGCCCTTGCAGATTGATCGCCTGAGCTTGTGCATCTTTTTTGTATCGTCGATGGGAAGCCCGTCTGGCGTACCGTTGTCGGCGGCAAAGAGTACGCGTGCCTTGAGTTTCAAGTGCCAGAATGGCCAGGTTGCCGGGAGCGCAGTCACTCCAAACTGCCAGATATGCCCTTTGGCGATATTGCGCAGCATGGATGAACGTTTGTCGCCTTGCTTGCCCCAAGGTATGCGAGTGCCGACCGGCGCTAGCATAGGCGAGGCATGAAATCCCACGCTGTTATTCGACCAAGATGATTCGATTAGACCCCGGACCTTGCAATATTGAAACCACGCCTCCTTGATCATAACCACAAGGAAGTTCGAGGCCACCTGCCGCTCGATCCCGAGCTTGGGAAAACCTTCGTCGAGGAACTGCAGGAGCGGCACGCTGTGCTTCACGCGAAAGCGTCCGATCTCTTCGAACGACTCGTCGATTTCGGCCTGGGTTGCGAAGCTCAAGAAGCCGCGCCCCTGAATTGCGGTCGGATACGGGTAGCGCTTCAGTGTGCGCTTTAGCTGGTCGGGGTCAAAGGCACCGCTGGCCTCGTAGTAGTTCATTTCGTCCGGCGCCTCGATGACGCGGAGCCAATTGGAGGTGAGCCGCTCGGGCTGATCGATGAGCGGTATGGCGCCCCGACGTCGGAAAAGCTCCCAGTTCGGATTGATGCAGACAGCGTCCGAAAACTGTGGGACTTTCTGACGACGCAGCGCGTCGAGGAGCGACATCAAACCCTCGCCCCAGCCCCTTACGAAATCGACGGCGACGGTATCGCCGATGCCCTTGACCTTACGCCCCGCCTCAAGCCGGAGGGGCAGGATGAAACGCTTGTCGCCGCGCCGCTGCGCAACATCGATGGCGATGTCGATGTCGTCCTGTACCGAGGAATCGTCGAGGGTGGCATTGCGGCTGACAAGCAAAACCTTGGCCGCGCGGTGCTCCAGCGCCTGATTGATCTCGCGACGCCAGCGGTCCCCGGGCTCGAGAGTGAGCACGTCGGCGAACACACGATAGCCCTCCGCCTCCAGCTTTGGAGCGAGCCACAGTGCGAACTCATCATCGACAGGCGATGACTTGAGAATGAAGATGGTGTCGTGCTCCGGTGGCTTTGCGGCGGCGCCATCGCTCGATGATGGCATCATCGTCGCCAGCACCGGCGGGATCGGTGCCGGTTTCGGGAGCGCGTCGGCAACGGCACCGGTGATCAGATCTTTCAGTACCGCGCTGCTCTGCTGCCAGAGCTTCGGATGGGCGGTTTCGATCTCGGGAAACTTGCGCAGCAACGCGATAAGATCCTGTGGACCGAAAATGTCGCCCGGGCTTTTCAGTGCTGGACCTATCTCTGCGGCGATCTGGGTCTTGTTGGCGGGCGTAAGCGCTGCTGATGTGGCAAGAAGATAGCGCTTGGGGGCTAGCGCATCGATCGCACTCCGCTCTTGCTTCATCTTCGCGCGCAACTTGGCGTAACCGGACCGGTAGTAATGCTTCGCTTGAAGGATCACATCGCCGTCCGCGGCAGCGTGACGCCCGTCCATTCCATCGTCAGGTCCGTCAGGAAACGCCTCGAAACGAATGCCAAGCTCTCGGCCGAGCAAGTCCCGGGTCAGATCTTCAAATTCGGAGGGGGAGAGTAACGAGAAATCATGAGCCATGTTCTTTAATTGTCCGCGAGAGCGAGTCAGGGTTTGCCGTGGCTCTTCACATAGCCTTTGCAGAAGCCTTCCCACGACTTGTACATCTTTTCACCGCGAAGAGTTTTGAGCTTGTCGCCCATGAATTTCCGGTAGGCTTCAGCAATCAGGTTCTTGTCCCAGCCGCCACCAAAGTCGGAGACGATCGTCAACACACGCTGGTCGCCGCAGAAATGAAGCGAATCCGTCGGGAATAGCGGTTCAGCAGCAAGGCGGGGCAGGGGGGTGGCGGCAATGCGCTCGACCGTCCCTTCGCGCCGCGCTTTCCTTCCGACCCGCGGCCGATCGAGTTCGCGCGCGGTCGCTTCCTGTTCCTCATCGACCTTGGGGATGAAGTTGAGCACCACTTCTTTCACCGGATTGCCGCGCCCGGCGCCCCTGATTTCCGTCCATTCGACGGTGAAGTCCGCAAGCTGGTCGATCTCCGCCTTCGACTTGTTGAGGACGTCACGGCGGAACTCTGCGAAATTGTTGAAGCTCCCATCGGGCACGCCGAGCCGCCGCCGAAGGTCCGTGATCGGCATGCGGACGGTCCGGTTCTGGCGGTTGATGACGAGGCAACCCAAATCGTAGAGCGTGAGCGCATAACGCGACTGCAGCGTCAGCGTGACACCCAGATTGACGCGCGCGTAATAGTCCGAGCCGCGCAACACGGTGCGCAGCGCATCCGATAGTTCGAACTCGACGACGCTCAGCCCATCCTCTGCCACTTCTTCGACGCAGCGCGAAAGCAAGGACTGCGACAGCGTTGCCGGACGCCCCTTGCTCGACGTCGTCTTGATGCGAACGATCACCCGGATCAATTCGTCCATCACGGCCTGGATGCGCTCATTCCCCTTGTGCGAACGGCGAAGTTCTTTCTTGGTGATCGTGAAAACGCGGTCTTCTCCGGCGTCGCCCCCGGCCTTGCGAAGCATGAGCGCAAACGCCTTGCGCGCTGCGGCACTTAGCGAGCCCGTCTCGAACTCGGATTCAACGAGTTCACCAGGCTTGCTAACGAAGTCGAGGTTGCTCTTCGTGATGCTTTCAGCGACACGAAGAGTGAGCCCACCAAGTGGCGGATCCGATTCGGATACGGCGCCTGCCTTCATATGAGTCGTTTAGCATGAGTAGCTCATTCTAAACAACTCACAACAAACCCCATACATAGAGACGCATGGCCCCCGATCGCTCACACGAAGGGCTTGGATTCCCGCGCAGTTTGAGGCCAAGCCCCCCAATACACATGTAAAACCGGCGTTTCGGCGCAGTCTGCAGACGGACATTTCAGGTGCGAATCGCTAGCCCCCGCCGACTCACACGAAGAGGCTCGCAAAGCCGCAGAAATCCGTCCCTTCCGAGGACTCCCCCAATCGCTCATATAAAGCCGGGAAATGTCCGTTCGCGGCGGAAGACAGCGTCCGTCCCGGCGCCGGCAATCTAGTGAGCCCCCGATTTCTCATGCAGAGGCACATGGAAGAGCGGGCAGTTCCCCCAATTGCTCACATGAACGAGGCCTTGAGCGGCCTTGCAGGGCGCGATCGGTCGATTGGCGTCCAGACTCAATCGCTTAAGCGCATGATTTGATTCGAAATCCATTCAGCCCCCGAATCCTCACATTGTCCCCCGATCGCTCATATTCCTTCCCCCGAATCCACATGTTGAAGCCCCCATCTGCTCAGCCTATGGCCCCCGCGCGCTCACATTGATGGCACTCAACTCTTTGCAAACATTGAGCAAAACACCCCCGAATCTATGAATCATTGAATCTTGAAATACTCCCGCACTGCGTTTGGGTGTTTTTATAGAGAGGATTCTAGGGGAGCTTACCGGCAAGGGGCGGCGCGGCCAACCGGCATTTCGGCTCGGCAGAGGGGAGGGGGATTGCTGCGTCTGGGAGGTGACCCATGCGCACGATCGCGAACAAGCCCACAACCGAAACGCTCCGCCTCGTCGACCGGCTCGGCGGAACCTGGCATGGCAATGTCGCCAGCTGTCGCTGCCCCGCGCATGACGACCGCACACCATCGCTGAGCATCCGGCAGGGCGACCGTTCGATCCTCGTGACCTGCTTTGCCGGCTGCCGAAGCGAGGACGTCCTTCGCGAGATTGCGAGGCTCGGCGAGATACCCGTTTGCGATCCGTCGAGGGTGGAGCGAACGAGCGAGCCAAAAGGCAATCCACACTGGGCGATCTGGCAATCGGCGGTGCCTATCAGCGGGACGCTGGGCGAGCGCTATCTCTCGGAAATCCGCGGACTTATCCTGCCGCTGGCGCATATCCGCTTCCATCCGCGCTGCCCGCGAGGGAAGGGCGCACTGGTCCGCTACGAGCCAGCCCTCATCGTCGCCATGCATCACGACCGACGGATAACGGCGATCCAGCGGCTCTTTCTCGATCCCGAAACCGCGCGCTGCACCGCCAAGATCGTGCTCGGCCGTTCGATCGGGGCGGCCTGGACCAACGGCCAATCCTCGGAACGCATCGCCATCGCGGAAGGCTTCGAAACCGGCGCCGCCTATACCCAGCTCAAGGGCATCCCCGCCTGGAGCGCGATGGGCGCGCGCCGGCTGCCGCAGCTCTGGCTTCCGCCCGAGGTCCGAACGATCATCCTGCTGCGCGACAACGATCCCGAAGGTGTCGCCGCCGAGCGCAAGGCGGCGCTGGCTTACCGCGAACGCGGCTTTTCGGTCGAATTCGATCCCCCGCCGCCAGCGGCCAACGACTGGGCCGACCTCCTGTTAATGTGAGGAGAGGGGGGCTGGCTCCTGCGTGCCGGACGATCGGCACGGGCATCAGGAGCAGCGCCATGCAGACAATCATCGATCCGGCGGAGGGCATTTTGCGAGCCGCCCGCGACATCCATTCGCTCATCGTCTCCGATGCCCCGGTAACGAGAACCGGGCTCAACGAGGCGATGACGCGCGCCTTCGGCGCGGACGACGCATCGGGGGCCTGGAGCCAGCGGCAAAGCTTCGATGCGCTCGAAGCTGCGATGAGCCTCGCGATCGCCGCGAAGGACAGGGAGGCCGATCCGGGCTCCGAGCTGGCCTCGCTCACGGCCTTGGTCGCAAGCCTCCCGACCCACACTGTGCGCAGCGAAGCGCAATATGAGCTTCAGCAATTCTCGACGCCCGCCGACATCGCCTGCCTCGTCGCCCATCTCGCGCGCATCGACCGAGACGACATCGTGCTCGAGCCGAGCGCGGGCACCGGCATCCTCGCAGCGTTCGCCAAGCGTGAAGGCGCGCGATTGCAGCTCAACGAATATGATCCCGTCCGCGCTGCCCTGCTTCGGAGCATCTTCAGCGATGCGCCGGTCACAGGGCATGACGGCGCGCGCATCGCAACGCTGTGTGCAACGGATCCCCGTCCGAGCGTCGTTCTCGTCAATCCGCCCTTTTCGGTCTCGCTGGGGCGCGGCGAAGACCGGAACGCTGGCGCGCGTCACCTCGCCTCGGCCTTGGGCAGGCTCGAGCGCGGCGGCCGCGCGATAGCCGTTATGCCCGACTGGTTTGCGCCCGGTCCACGCATGGAACAGGTCTTTCGGACAACGCTCGATGGCATGACGGTCGCGCTGAGCCTGCGCCTCGATGCGGGCGCCTATGCGAAGCACGGGACCTCGGTCGCCGTACGCCTCTATGTGATCGACAAGCTGCCCGGGCAATTGTCGTGCGTCACGATCAACCGGGCCACGCCGCTCGAACTCCTTGCCGCGATTCCATCGATTCCGCCTCGAGCGCCGCTCGCGCCTGCGGAAAGCCAAGCGCCCGCGCGCCCGGCAAGACTGTCGCTGTTCCGTTCGGTCAAGTCGGCGGTGCAGCGCCCGGTGATCATCAGGTCGCCGCAGCGCAACGAGGTAACCGACGTTCGCTATGCGGTTCTCGACGAGCCCGCGCCTGCCGGCGAACAGCAAGGCGTGTACTCCGCCTACCGGCCTTCGCGCGTCGTCTTCACCGATGCCGGCGAGCATCCGACCATGCTGGTGGAATCCGCGGCGATGGCGTCGATCAATGCGCCGAAACCCGGCTATGTGCCGCGGCTTCCCGAACAGATCGTCGCGCGCAAGCTCTTGTCGGCGGCGCAGCTCGAGACCGTTGTTTACGCTGGCGACGCCTGGTCGCGCACGCTGCCGGGGCGTTATGCCATCGATCCAAAATCCGTGCAGCTGCAGGAAAGCGCCGAAGGCAGAAGCTATCGCTGTGGGTTTTTCCTCGGCGACGGGACAGGGGCTGGGAAGGGGCGGCAGGCGGCGGCCTGCATCATGGATCAATGGCTGCGCGGCAAGCGCAAGCATATCTGGATCTCCAAAAATGCCCCGCTTCTCGAAGACGCGCGCCGCGACTGGACCGCGCTCGGCGGACTTGCCGCCGACATCATCGAGCTTGGCGCCTGGAAGATCGGCCAGACCATCTCCGCGCCCGAAGGCATCCTTTTCATTCCCTATGGAACGCTTCGTTCGCAGCGGGTCGAGGACACGCGGCTCGACCAGATCGTCGAATGGGCGGGCGACGCGTTCGAGGGCGTCATCGTTCTCGACGAAGCGCATGAGCTCGGCGGTGTTGCCGGCGGCGAAGGCACAATGGGCAAGAAGGACGGCTCGCTTCAGGGCATTGCCGGGGTGATGCTGCAGAACCGGCTGCCCGATGCGCGCGTGCTTTACGCCTCGGCCACCGGCGCGTCCGACATCAACAATCTCGCTTATGCCGTGCGCCTGGGGCTGTGGGGTCCGGGCACGGCCTTCGCCGGCCGCGAGAAATTCATCACCGAGATCCGCGAGGGCGGGATCGCCGCGATGGAGCTTGTCGCGCGCGACTTGAAGGCAAGCGGCCTCTATCTCTCCCGCGCGCTCAGCTTTGCCGGGGTCGAATATGACATCCTCCAGCACGACCTCACGGATGACCAGATCGGCATCTACGACCAATATTCCGAAGCCTGGTCGATCATCCACCGCAACATGGAAGAAGCGCTCGGCCATACCGGCATCGTCGATCCGCTCGAAGACGAGACGCTCAACTCGCAAGCGAAGGCAGCGGCGCGCTCGCGCTTCGAAAGCGCGAAACAGCGCTTTTTCGGCCAGATTCTCCTGTCGATGAAGCTGCCGTCGCTGTTCCCGGCGATCGACGCCCATTTGAAGGACAGCGAAAGCGCGGTCATCCAGCTCGTCTCGACCGCCGAAGCCATTCTCGACCGGCGCCTGGCCGACCTCGACCCCGAAGAACGCGAGGCGCTCGATGTCGACCTCTCGCCGCGCGAGCTTTGCATCGACTATCTGCGCCGGGCTTTTCCGACGCGGCAAATGGAAGAGTATAAGGACGATACGGGCGAGACCCGTTCGCGGCCGATGTTCGATGCCGCCGGCAACGCCGTTTACAACGAACGCGCCGAAGCCGCACGCGACGCGCTGGTCGAGCATCTGTGCGCGTTGCCGCCGATCCACTCCGCGCTCGATGCCATCATCCTGCGCTTCGGCGCGGACCTGGTCGCCGAGGTGACGGGACGCTCGAAACGCCTGATGCGCTCGGCCGATGGCAGCCAGCGGCTCGAAAGCCGTTCGGCGCGCTCGAACCTCGTCGAGACCCAGGCATTCATGAGCGGAGCGAAGCGCGTGCTTGTCTTCTCCGACGCCGGGGGGACGGGCAGGAGCTATCATGCAAGCCTCGATGCGAAGAACCAGGAGCGGCGCGTCCACTTCCTCCTCGAACCCGGATGGCGGGCCGACCGGGCAATCCAGGGACTGGGGCGTACCCACCGCACCCACCAGGCGCAGCCGCCGCTGTTCCGGCCCGTTACCACCAATTGCCGGGGCGAGCTGCGGTTCACGAGCACGATCGCGCGCAGGCTCGATTCGTTGGGCGCGCTGACGCGCGGCCAGCGGCAGACCGGCGGCCAGAACATGTTCGACCCGTCCGACAATCTCGAAAGCGACTATGCCAAGAGCGCGCTCATCGACTGGTATCACTTGCTGGTGCGCGGAAAGCTTACGAGCACGACGCTCGCATCGTTCGAACGCGATTCGGGGCTCAGCCTCACCGACAAGGACGGCGTGATCCGCGAGGACCTGCCGCCGATCCAGCGCTGGCTCAACCGGCTGCTCGCACTCAAGATCGCCCAGCAGAACGCGATCTTCGACGAGTTCATCGCGCTCGTCGAGACCCGGGTATCGGCGGCCAAGGACGCGGGCACATTCGATGTCGGCGTCGAAACGCTGCTCGTCGAGAGCTGCGAGCTCTTGAGCGACACGGTCATCCGGACCGACCCGCAGACTGGCGCGACCTCGCACCTCCTGGAAATCCTGACGAAGCGCCGCCGCCAGCCGGTTCCGCTTGCACGGCTCAAAGGCCTCGCTACCGGGGAACGCGCCGTGGCCTGGCTGCAAAACGGGCGGAGCGGAAAGGTCGCGCTGCGCATCGCGGCGCATCCGCATATGGACGCCGAGGGCAACACGCTTACCCGCTACGAACTCGTCCGCCCGCTGCGCAGCGAATATATCCTCGCGCGAAACCTCGAGGAGAGCGCCTGGAGCGAGATCGAGGAAGCGGACTTCGAACGCGCGTGGCAGGCCGAGTTCGAAGAGGATGCGAACAGGCTGGTGTCCGATACGCTGTTTCTGGCGACGGGCCTGTTGCTCCCCGTCTGGGGCGCACTTCCCAAGGAGGACCTGACGGTCAACCGCATTCTCGACGAGGCAGGGAATGGCTGGCTCGGTCGGCATATCCCCGAAATCTATGTTGAAGGCGTTTTGGACAAGCTGGGGGTGACCGACCGGGTCGAGATCGCGCCCGAAAAGCTGACCGACGCGATCCTCGCCGGGCGCAGCTACACCGCCAAGCACCCGCTGAACGTCACGATCAAGACGTCCCGCGTGAACGGCCAGAAGCGGCTCGAGATCACCGGCGCCGAGGCCGCGCAATTGGCATCTTTCAAGGCGATGGGCTGCTTCACCGAGATCATCGCCTACAAGACCAGGCTTTTCATACCGCTGGAGGGAGCGGCTGGCATCGTCGCTCGCCTGCTGGCGTGAACTTGCGAAATCGTCGCCGCTATTGCAGGCATCGATCCCGCGCCTGGCTTGGGTCGAGCTGCGCCACACGCTCGCCGATCGCGCGCCAGGTCCGGACGCCGCCTGCGTCACCGGCCTCTTCGAGTTCGGAGATCCGCCGGGCGGCAAAGGCGGCCGCCGCCTCGCCGTGCTGCGCGAGCACCTCGTTGGCGCACGCCCACAGCTCCCATTCCGCGATCAAAACCAACCCGCGATCGTCAGAACCCATGGCAGCACAACAAGGATTGCGGCCAAGGCGGTGCCAATTTTCCATCGCGTCACCAAGGGCGGGCGGACGACAACGCCGTTCGCGGTTATGACATCGACCGCGAGTTCGTCGAAGCCGGAACGGGTACCCTCCAGCTGAACCCTTTGGCCGACGAGTTCGGCTGCTTTGCGGGGCGCATCCAGGCGCCAACACCCGCCTTCATCGCGGCGCAGCAACAGCTGACCGCCTTCGCTGACCAGCCACCCTGTCTCTATATGTTTTGTCCCTATCGGCATCGAGGTCTCTCCCGGCAGCTAGTCCGTTCGAGCGCATGGCAGCAAGCCATTTTGCATTGGCCAATGCTTCCAACAGCCAATCCTGGACCGGCTCCCATAAGATGACCTTCAGCTATGGACAAATTGGACAACTTTGCTATATTGGGTATGAAGGAAATAGCCATGGCTCAGACTCAGATCAAGACACGACAGGACGCACGCGATGCGGTGGTCTCATTCTTCGACACACTTAGTGCATCAACCCTGCTCAATTTAGCCAATGCCCTGCATCGCGCCAGACCCGACCCTGAACGGCTGGTTCAACGCGTGCTGGAGGAAACGGGAGAAGCCCGCAAGCTGGCAGGCGGCGGTCTCGGCAAATTGCTAACGAAGGCCGAGGGTGCGGCCAGCCTGGACGCAATCACGCTCGAGGCTGACGTCAGCGAACTTGCAGGAACAGAGTTGCTTGGCGCAGGTGATATGGCCGAGCGTCTCGATATTGCGCGCACATCGCTCGATAACTGGCGCCGCGCACACAAGATTCTCGCCTTCCGCAAAGGCGTTAGAAACTATGTCTATCCGGTGCGCCAGTTCGAGCGCCTTGCGCCGATCGAGGGCCTGGACAGGGTTCGCGCACATTTCGACGATGACGAAAGCGCCTGGGACTGGCTGGTAACGCCCAATCGCTCCACCGGCGATGCCGAGCCGCTCGAGCGGTTGCGCAAAGGAAAGATCGACGAGGTCGCGCGCGCGGCCGAGGGCGTTCTGGATTATCAGTGAAGCTCGACCTCGGGCGCATCGCAGCGCACACCGGGCCGGTCGATCTCTATGACTGGCCACGCATCATTCCGGACCGGCATCGCGCAATGCCGTGCGGTGCCGGCTTCGGCTCGAGCAGGTTTTCCAGCCCCGACAAGGCATTCCGCGTCCTTTATGCGGCCCAAAATTTTCGCACCGCGCTTGCCGAAGCGGTGATCCGCGACCGCTTCACCGGCAAGCAGCGCCGCTATCTCTACCGGCCCTATCTCGAAAGCCTAGCTGCTACCGAGATCAGCTCGACCGCGCCGCTCATGCTCGTAGATCTGTCGGGGTCCGGCGCATACGACATGGGGATCGATACCGATGCGAAGGGCAGCCGCGCGCATGTCGTCGGGCAAGCCTTTGCCGAAGCCTTGCACGCGAAAACGACCGTCGACGGGATTCTCTTCGATTCGCGCCTGACCAGCGTAGCCTGCGTTGCGATCTTCGATCGCGCCTTCGGCCGATTGCAGGCATCCAAGCCGGTCGACCTGCTCCGCGTTGCCGATCTTTCGGGCGAGCTAACGCAACAAGGCATTTCCGTCAGACGACGGCTGACGGCGTCGCGCTGAACGCCGATTCCGCCGACACCCAAGCCGTTGGGCCGGACGAGCGCGATCCGGTCTTCGTCTTCGAGGAGCAATATGGTTCGCCGGCAACCGCAGCGATTGCACCCGGGGTGAAGCGGCGAGCGCGCGGCTCAATTCCCAAGTCCGCGCAGGGCGTCGGGAGAGGGGAGGGGGTGGGACTGGAGTGATGCGGCAAGTCCGTCGCGTCCCAAAGACCTCCAGGAGAACCCCATGAGCATCATCCAGATCCCGCTGTCGAAGCTCCATCTGTCGCCAGCCAATGTCCGCAAGTCCGACACCCAGCTTTTCATCGACGAGCTTGCCGCCAATATCGGCGAACGCGGCCTGTTGCAGAATTTGATCGTCGCGCCGCTGGCCAAGCCCAAGGGCCATTATTCGGTCACGGGCGGCGGGCGCCGGCTGCGCGCGATGAACCGCCTGGTCGAACTCGGCCAATGGGACAAGAACGCGCCTGTCGACTGCCGCTCAATGCAGGGCGATGCCGCCGACCAGAGCGAGGTGTCGTTCGCCGAGAATTTCCTGCAGCTCAAGATGACCGTCACCGACGAAATCCGCGCCTTCAAGCACTTCATCAACGAAGGCAGCGATGTCGATGCGATCGCCCGGCGGCTCGGCCTCACCCGGCGCCACATCGACGCGCGGCTGCGGCTCGCCGATCTTGCCGAACCGATCTTCGCGGCACTCGACGAGGGCACGATCACGCTCGACGTCGCCAAGGCCTATGCCAGCACCGCAAATCACGAGCGGCAGCTGATGGTCTGGGAGCAAATGGCGAACAGCTGGCAGGGCAACAATGCTGACTCCATCCGGAGGATGATCGCGCACGCCTCGCTGCCCTCGACCTCGCCGATCGCCCGCTATGTCGGCGAAGATGCCTATCGCGAAGCTGGCGGACGCATTGAGTCGGATTTCTTCCAGGGCGATACCGGCGACAAATGGCTCGACAGCGAAATCGCGCTGCGCATCGCCGGCGAAAAGCTTCAGGACTTCGCGGTCGGGGTCGCCGCCGAAACCGGCTATGGCTGGGTGCGGCCGCTGGTGGGGACGCGCGTCGATCATGCCGCGGTCGAACAGCTTCATGCCGTTCACGTCGAAGCTGCCCCCCTTACAGAAGAGGAAGACGCCCGCATCGACGCCATCGCCGAAGAAATGGCGGCCATCGAGACGCGTTTCGAGGAAGGCCTCGAAGAGGACGCCGATGCCGATGCGCTCGAACAAAGCTATGCCGCGCTCGAGGCCGAACTGCGACGCCTCCAGGACAAGCCCGGGATTGTTCCGGAAGAGTTGAAGCCGAGCGTCGGCTGCTTCGTCATTCTCGACGCCGAGGGCAATCCGGTGATCGATGCGACGCTCTACAGCGAAGCGCCGCCCCCCAAGCGCCGCAGTGCAGCCGCGCCTACGGGCGGGACCGGGGACGCGGGCGGCGGCGAGGATGCGGGAGACACGCCGACAAAGCCGCTGTCGCAAAAGCTCGTCGGCGAACTTTCGGTGCAGCGCCGCGACATTCTCGCCGCCAACCTTGCGGTCAACCCCGCCATCGCGCTCGATCTCCTGATCTTCGCGATCGCCGACCGCACGCCGACCTATGGCCGCGATGCGATCGGGACGACGATCCGCGCGCCCGAGCCCTCCTGCTATCTCGACGCCTATCCGGATTCGCCTGCATTCGCGCAGCTGGCCGATATCCGCGAAAGCCTCGATAGAAGCTGGACCGAGCATGACACGACGGTGGCGCGCTTCGAGGCCTTTGCCGCGCTCGACGATGATGCCAAGGCGGGCTGGCTCGCCTATGTCGTCGCCAAGTCGCTCGAGCCGAGCCTTGGCGCGCCGCGCGCGCAGGGCTATCACGGGCCCGACTGCAACCGGCTCCACGACCATCTGGCCGGGCTGATGCAGATCGACGCAGCGCAGCATTGGCGGCCGACCGCCGCCAATTATTTCGATCGGGTCGGCAAGCAGATGCTGCTTCGCCATATCGGCGATATCGGCGGAACGACGATGGCGGCGAGTTTCATGGCGAGCAAGAAGGGCGATCTCGCGCAAAGCTGCGAGAAGCTGTTCGCCGGTGAGACCATTGTCGCGCCCGAGGTCAAGGCGGCGGCTCTCGCCTGGGTGCCCGATTGCATCAGGTTCGAGGCAGCGGTTGCGGCCGAAGCGGCAGGCGACGAGCAAGCCGCCTTGGGTGACGATGGCGGCGAAGCCACGAAGGAACCGGCGAACGAAGAATCGGCTGAGGAGCAGCTCGAAGCCGATGCGCTGATCGAAGCCTGACACGCCGCTGCCGCGCCGCCGCTCGGGCGGCGCGGCAGCCTTTTCTCCCTTTTGAAAGGACCCGTCCCATGCGCCAGCATGACCCCGTCCGCGCGCGCGTCGCGCCTTCCGCCATCGACAAGGTCTCCCGGATGTTCTCCGGATCGCTGGGCGATATACTCGCCGAACTGTTGCAAAATGCCCGCCGCGCCGGCGCTTCGCAAATCGCCGTTACCGCCATGAGCGATCCAGCGCCCAAGATCGTCATCACCGACGACGGCGTAGGGATCGCCTCGCCGCAAAGCCTGTTGAGCCTCGGCGAATCCGACTGGCGAGAAGCGCAGACATATCGCGAGGATCCCGCAGGAATGGGATTCTTCTCGCTCGCCGGCCGCGCGATCGCGATCACCTCCTCGACCGGCGGCGATGCCTTCCGGCTGGCGATCCCCGCCGATGGCTGGACCGGCGAGCATGCCCATGCCGTCGAGGCCGCCGCACATCCGCGCGGCACCGCCATCGTCTTTGCCGCGAGCGAACAATGGCTGCGCGATCTTCCGCGCGAAGTCGAACGGGCCGCCCGCCATTTCCCGATTCCGGTGAGCCTCGACGGCGTGCCGCAGACGCGCACGCCCTTCCTCGAAGGCGCGGTGCACCGCAAGAAGGTGGCCGGCCTCGAGATCGGCGTCTTCCCGCGCCAGTTCATGGCTCACGAGCCCAATATCAACTTCCACGGGCTGACGCTGCACCACCGGCTTCCGGCAATCGTCGAGACCGATTACAGCCACTGGTCGGCGCGGATCGATATCGTAGATGCGCCCGACCTGCACCTCGTCCTGCCTGCGCGCAAGGAGCTGGTCGAGAATGCGCACAGCCTCGCGCTGGCCGGGCTCGTCAAGACCGCGATCTTCGAGGCCATCCGCGATTCCGTCGGCGACGGCGGCAAGCACAGCTTGAGCAAGCAGCGCTGGGACGAGGCAGCGGCGCTCGGGATCGTGCTACCCGAAGCCGAAGCATTGCTGCGGCCGTGGGAGCCCGAGACGGCCGACGAACACTGGTCTGCCGGGCGCGATGAGCCCTGCGCGCCCGCCCATGATGCGCTGCTCGTTCCGGCATTCGATCCGTGCGAGGCGCAGATGCTCGCCCGCGCCTGCGCGCTTGCCGGTGACAGGCCGCTCGGCCAGATGCTGCGCGCCAAGCCAGCTTATGAAGGCTATGACTGGTACGATGCGCTCGACCGCATCGCCAGCCTCGATGTGTCGGCGCGGCTCGATGGCAAGGCCATAGCCGCCGACGCCGCGAAGCCGCTTTCGCTTCGTGCCGTCCGCATTGATGAGGCGGCACTCGACATCTCTTTCCGGTCGCGCGGACGCCGAGAGATCACGCTGGATATCTTCATCGCAAGCGACCCCGACGAATACGACTATCCCGACGACATGACGGTGCTGGTCACCAAAGCCAGCGAGCTGACACCGGATGCGCTTGCCGAGATCGTCACCGCTTGCGGATTTTCGCCGTGCGACGACATCGAGGCGGGAAGCTACCACGACCAGCGCGAGCGCTTCGAGCAGGCGGCGCTCCACCGCGCGTTCGACCTGCTGAGCCCCGGCGACGAAGGCGACCTTGCCAAGATCCGCAACGATTTTCTGCGGCATGTGTCCTGGCTGGTGCCCAAGGGCCGGACATTGACGCTGCGCTATGACGGCGCCGGCTGCCAGGCTGAACTCGCCGGCTGCGCGGCCGTCGCGGACGCGCAGCCGTGAAACGGTTGCGCAAGATCGACGCGGCGGCGACCGTCACCGCGCTGATCCTCGACAAGCTGCGTCAAGGCACCGCGCCCTGGGTCCGGCCCTGGTCGACGACGGGCATGCGGCCGCGGCGGTACAATGGCCTCGCCTATTCGGGCATAAACACCCTCTATCTCTGGGCGATCGCCGATGCGCGGGGCTATACCAGCCCCTATTGGATGACCGCGCGGCAGGCACGCCAATCGGGCGCGGCGGTGCGTGGCGGCGAACCCTATGCGATCAGCGTCTATCACGCGACCGCGCGCGCCAAGCCGCGGACGCTGCGCCAGGCGGAAGAGGGTGAGCGGTTCTTCCGTTTCCTCAGATGCTACGCGGTCTACAATGCCGACCAGATCGAGGGGCTGCCCGCCCATTATCATCCCGAGCCGGCTACCGCGCTCGCGGACCCGGTCGAGCATCGCGCCGGCATCGCCGCCTTTTTCGAGCCCGTGCCGGTACCGGTTCGCCACGGCGGCGCCCGCGCCTATTACAGCCCCGCGTCAGACCATATCCAGCTGCCGCATCCGCGACATTTCGGGTCGCTCGACCATTATTGGTCGACGCGCGCGCACGAATGCGTGCATGCGACCGGCGCCGCGCACCGGCTGAACCGCGTCTTCGGCAAGCGCTTCGGCGACAAGGCCTATGCCTTCGAGGAACTGGTGGCCTGCCTCGGGCAATCCTTCATCTCCGCCGAGCTCGGCTTGCCCGCGGCCCTGCACGACAGCCACGCTTCCTATCTCGCCTCGTGGATCGACGTCCTCGAGCGCGACAAAACCGCGATCATCCAGGCCGCCGCCAAGGCGGAGCGGGCGGTTGCCTGGCTCAGCCGGTTCAGCAGCGACGGTGACAGTGACGCTGACGGCGCGCGGCCGCCGCGCGATGCGGTGCAAGCAGAAAAGGGGAGGGGGGTTGCGGCGATCGCGCCCGAAGGGGTCGGGCGGGGAGAGCTTCGATGAACTATGATCTTGCCTTTCGCTATGCCCGCGCGCTCCAGCCCGATGCGCTGGCGACGATTCGAACCGCGAGCGATGCGCTCGCCGATGCAATGCGCGACGCGCGCAACGCCGGCTGCGATATCGAACGCGATCCCGCGGTTATCCTCTTGGGCCGCCATCTGGGGCGCATCGCATCGGGGCTCGATCCCGCCGCCGCCTATCCTGGCGATGCCGCGATGCGGGCGCGATGCATGGAAAAGGTCGCCGAGCTCCGCGCCAAGCCCGCGCTGGTTCCGCTCGCCCGCCGGGGCGTAAGCTACGACGCGCAAGCCAAGCGCGCTTTCCTGAGCGAAGCGCGCTCGGCGCTCGCCCGGCTCGCGCGAGAGCTGGGGCTGGTTCCGGGCGACTTCGACCTGCGCATCAATCCCGGCGGGATCGCGGTGTCGGGCGAGGCAACGCTGCACGGCGAGGCACTCTATGTCCAGATCGGCTGCGGCGTGATGGGGCACGGCCGCGAAATCCTCTACCGCAGCTGCAACGGCCGCCGCGACTATAGCGGCGGGCGCAACCGCTTTGCCGACATCGCGCTCGCGGTCGATCCGCCACGCTTTGCGGCAACGCTCCGGCGCGAGCTCAACCTCGATCGCGAAGTCGGGCGACAGGCCGCGCTTCGCGTAGCCGGCTGAGCGGCGGCTTCCCTTTTTTCAACCCCCGCCCTTGCGGGGCAATTCCCAAGGAGACAGGCCATGGGATGGCTTTCGATGACGGCCGGCCATATGGGCGGGCACCGCCGGCCCAAAGACTATCTCGATGCGCAGTTCAGCTTCGCACCCGACCTCGCAAAGGAACGGCCCACGGGCTTGCGCGTCCTCAAATCGACGATGGCCGGTTCGGTCTATTACGCTGCGGTCGAGCGCTACGACGCTTCGGGCTCGCTCGAAGTCGTGGCGCTGGTCTGCCTCACCCGCTGGAACCCCAGGGCAAAGGACGGCTATATCTTCGCCTACAAGGATATGGACGAAAGCTGCGGACCCTATGAAGTCCGCTGTCCCGCGGCGATCCTCGAGCTTCTGACCGCGCCGGTCAACGACCACGCCCGCCAATGGCGCGAACGCTGCCGGGCGCGGCTGGCGATGACCGGGCGGCGCAAGCCCAAGACCGGCGACCGGCTCGTCTTTCCCGAACCGATCCGCTTTACCGACGGCTATGAGGGACGCGAGTTCGAGGTCGTCCGCGAGCAAAGCCGGATCCTGCTCCAGCGTCCCGACAGCCGCGTGCTCTGCCGGGTCTCGCGGCTGATGGAACGGCCATGGACGCTCGTTCCGGGCGTTTCGAAGCCACATTGATCCGCCGTCCTTCCTCCTTTGTCGAAAGGTCCGTACCATGCAGTCGCGCCGCAAGGCCGCCGGCTCGCCGCTTCGCGCGCGGCTGTGCAGCATCGAAAACGCCAACCGGCTCGCGGTCCAGGTCGCCGACGCGGCCGCGCGCGACGCCGTGGTCGTGCGCACCGGCAATCCTGACCAGCCCTATCGCGTGCTGCTCGCCAATTGCGCCGACGAACGCGACATCGTCTCGCGCACGCTCACCTGCGATGCCGCCGCTCCTGCCGACTGACGACGGCGGCGCCTTTCGCCTTCAAGAGGGCCGGGGACCGCAATCGGCCGCCCATGCCGCACCGAGTTCGAAACCGGGATCGGACGAAACCAGCGGCCCGTCGGGCTCGGCGGCGACATACGGCGAGACGAGCGCGCGCCGCCCGATCCGCGCCCTGCTGAGCGCCGCCGCGACACGGCCGCGCGCCTTCAGGAGCTCGGCGAGCCAGCCAAGCGTGTCGAGCATGTCGACGATGCCGCGCCCCGCGAGCGCATAATAGAGCGCGCGCTGGAAATCGTCGCAGCGGTTGCTCAGCAGGCCGGCAAGCTTCGCCCGGCCTTCGGGGACGCCATGATGCACCCAGTCGATAGCCTGGTAGAGCTCGCGCACCGACAAATAGGCATCGTCGATGTCCATGCCGAGGCATAGATTGGCGACCGTGCGCTGCTGCGGCAGCAGCTCGGGATCGCAAGCGGCATCGCGCAGGCCGATGTCGAGGTCGAAATTCTCCATGAGGGCATGAGGGGTGGTCATCGCGGGGTCTCCGCCCGGAAGCGGGCATGGTCAGCGAACATAGCATGAACACATGCGATCGGTCAATATCCGGCACGGCCGGTTCGAGGGGAGGGGGAGCGGAGGGGACGGCGCGGCGCGGCGCAAAGGCTGCGGACCTGCTGAAGGAGAGACGCGATGACGACGACCACCACGATCGCTTGCGCCATGGCCGGCGAAGCTGCGCCTGGCCCGGCCGAGGATGCTGCGGGCCGCGCCCGCGAAATCGCGCGGTTGAACGATCTCTGCCGTGCGGGCAAGCTGCGCGGCGCGCGTATCATGGCGACGCGCGGCTGCATCGACCGCTTCTGCGACCCGGAGAACGCGCTGAGCCTGTTCTCGGTGCAGGCCGAGCTCGCCGCGCGGGTGCGCGGGCATGTCTTCGAAGGCGGCGAGGATCCGCATGGCGAGCGCGATTTCGGGGCGTTCGACTATCGCGGCGAAAAGCTCTTCTGGAAGATCGACTATTACGACCCGAGCCTGACCTTCGGCTCGGAGGACCCGGCCGACCCGGCGAAGACGGTGCGCGTCCTCACCATCCTCCTCGCCAGCGAATATTGAGCCCGGGAGCCGCACCATGAGCCGCCACAGCCTGCAGCCGCTCGCCGACAAGCCGCATATCTACGAGGTTGCGATCGGCTGGGACCGTCCGTTGCTGAGCTTTTTCGTCATCGTCTTCGGCGCGCCCGAATTCGACGGTGACGACGACGATGGCCGAGCGGGCGATGCGGACGAACTGGCGCCGCTGCTCTGGGAGGGGACCTCGCCGGGCGCGCTCGCGGCGCCGGCCGAAGCGATCGCGCTGGCTTCGGCCTATGCGCAAATTCCGGGTGACCTCGCCGACCGGCTCGCCGCCGACCGCGCGGCGACAGGCGGCAGCGCCAACGGCCCGGCGCAGCAAGCCTGGCTCGATGCGCTCTGCAAGCCTTCCAAACCAAAGGACCGACCATGACCGACTATCAGACCGAAACCGCCTTCACGATTTCCGTCACGCCCGACGAGGCCGCGCTTGTCGATGCATGCGCCGAGCTCTCGGCGGCGCTGATCGAGGACGCTCAACGCGCATCGCTTCCCGAATCCGGTGACGCATTCCGGGCGGCCTTTCCACCCTTGCCGGGCGACGACGATGCGCTTTCGGGGTTTCGCGCGATCTTCGCGGATGGCGAATATCCCGATCTCGGCTGCGAAATCGCGGTTGCCGAGACCGATGAAGGCCACAAAGTCACCTTTTCGGGTTCCGCGGTCGACCTCGATGCGGTCGCCGAACTCGTCCGGCGCTGCTGCGCCTCCGCCCTGCCGGTGCGCTTCGGCTGGGCCGCGACCTGCTCCAGATATCGCAACGACGCCTTTGGCGGCGGGACGATCGAGATCACCCGCTTCGACGTGCGCGATGTGCTCGGCGAACGCCATGGCGAGCTGCTCCATGTGCTCGCAACCAGGGATGCCGGCGGCGAAACGCTTTACTGGCACGAGGAGGCGGGGTTCGGACCGCTCGATGCGGCGAGCGTCTATACCGACAAGGAAGCCGAGCATGTGACGGTCATCGCCGCCGACGAGCCCTTCTGGGTGACGCTGCCGCAGCGTACCGTGCCGCTGCATCTTTGAAAGGCCCGGCCCGGCCAGCCAATCGCCCGGAAGAGAAGGGGCCCTGTGCAAGCACGGGCCCCTCCAAGATGATGGTACCGCCGCGCTATGCACGCAGCAGGCCCTCGGGTCGCGGGAAACGCCATAGCCATAGCTGCGGCTGTGCCACGCATTGCCTGAACCCGCCCGGCGCGGCCGCGCTGGCGGTGCCGAACCCCAGAGGAGACGAGCCGATGCACGCCGAACCCACGCTCGAGCGCGAAACCTATGTCGTCGTCTCGACCGCGCATCTCGCGGCCTCGACCGCCGCCGCGATGGCCGAGCTGCCCATCGTCTGCGACGAAAGCGCGTATCGCTTCCGCGTGCCGCTGGCGCCGGCGCTCGATCAGGCCGCCGCCTTGCCCGCCGAGCTCGCCGCCTTGCTCTCCCGGATCGCGGCCTGCGCGCCCGACGCCTATGGTGTGATGATCGACCGTGATGGTCCGCTCGTCCCGGGACTTGCCGTGTTCGACTGGTAACGCCGCTGCCCAACACCCTCGCCGGGGCCCGCCGAGCGGGTGCCCGGCATTTTTTATGCCGCCTGCGCGAGGACCGCCGCGGGCGGCGAATATCATGCCAGCGCCGCGGTCGCGGCGGCGGCAATGATCGGGATGCGGTGCCGCCGTTCATGCAGGAAGGGGGAGGGCGGGGTCGAAAAAGAAACTTTAATGGGGGAGGGCCCTCGCGCCTTGCGCTCGGGCAACCTTCCCTACTCGCTAAAGGCCGCCGCGCCAGAAGCGCGCCGGCCAAGCTCGCTGAGCCCGGCTGCGCCGGTCTCAGCCCTGCGGGTGACGGTAAGGCCTAGTCCGGGCACGCACCGGGGCGCTCCATGAAGCGCAGCGTTCGACAAGGGCGCGAACCCTTCGGGGCCGACAGACAAGAGGCGAGGGGGACGTGGGGCGATGAGCGTTCCTGCTCGCTTCAGCCGAAAGCCCCCGCCATGTCCGACACCGCCCACGCCATCTACGCCGAAGCTGCGCTTGGCAGCACGGTCAGCTACACCGACGGCACGCCGCGCCCGCCCGAGCGCTTCCGGCGCAAGCTGCGCGCTTGGGAGCAGCGCAACGGGCGCGGGCGGCTGATCGCGCGGCACGCCGCCTGGCGCGCCGATGCTCCGGCGAGCTTCACGCTGCACCATGGCGATTTCGGGTTCCAGGGCGTCACCGTGCTGGTGCTCAATCTCGGCTTCTCGACCGACAGCGCACTCGAATTCGCGGTCGAGCGCCCGCCCGAGACGGGGACGGTCCAGGTCGTCAACGAGCGCCACGGCCATGTCGAGCTCGTCCACGAGGCGGCGACCCTCGCCGCTGCCGAGGCCTGGGCCGCGCGCAACTATTACAGCAACGCGCGCATCGTCGTCGTCGGCGAGACCGGAGAAGCGGCGTTGCCACACGCCGGCCCATGACGAACCCCCGCCCCAACATGGGCAGCAGCTGCACGCATGAACCCCCGCGATTCCCCGCCAGCGGCTGCCCCGAAGCTGCGATTTCGCGCGCCTGGGCTGCGCGAACGATCGGCCTTTCGGCCGAGAGGGAAGGGGGGATGGGGAAAGCGGCCGGGCAAGGGGTTCGGCCAGATCATCCATCAGGAGACAATCGATGAATATCGGAACGATCAAGAAGAACGCCGCCGGCCAGCTGATCGGCCAGGTGAGCACGCTCGCCGTCACGCTGACCGTGGGTCTGCGCAACGTCATGAGCAACAATCCGCGCGCGCCGCGGTTTGAAATCGTCGCGCTCAACGCCGCCCGCCAGTGGGTCGTGGTCGGCGCGCTCTTCGAGCTGACCGCCAACGCCACCGGCGAAAGCTTCTACCAGGGCAAGATCGACGATCCGAGCATGGCGAACCCGCTCTACATCGCGCTGTTCGCGCAGGAGGACGGTTCGTTCAACGTCGCATGGCAGCGGCCGACCCGCCGCCGTTCGAACGCGCTCGAAGCCGCCGAGTATGGCGAGGGCGACATGTTCGACGGCGCCGGTGCCTCGGGCGATCCCGCGCCGAAAGGCGACGCGGGCGGTGCGGCGGCGGGCGACGGTCTCGGTGAAAGCACCGCGCCGGGCCCGCGCAAGGGCAAGGCCAAGAGCGAAGCCGATACGGGCGTGAAGACCGAAGACGCGCTCCCCCCGCTGGTTGACGCCTGACCCACCCCCGGGGCTCAGCCAGTTCCTGAAGAAGGGTCCGCTCGGCTTCGGCCAAGCGGACCCTTCGCTTTTTCGTGGAACAGTTCGCCGGATATTCCTTGCATTCCGTAAATTGCGGAATTATATGAGAGGCAATCCAGTTTCTCCGTTTTTCGCGAAAGGACCAGCGATGACGACAAACCTTCCTCTCGCCAGTTCGAGCGAAGTGTCGAAGCGGTTCGGCTATTATTATGACGAGGCGATGACCCACCCGGTGGGCATCGAACGCAACGGCGCGGCCCGGGTGGTCATGCTCTCCATGCCCGAATATCAACGCCTCGCCCTGCTCGACCATGTCGCGACGGCCAGCTCGGAAATGCCCGATGAAGACCATAAAGCCCTCCGCGACGCCCGGGTCTCCCAGGAAAGCGTCGACCTCAACGCCCTCATGGACGAAACCGGTCGCGGGTGATGTCATTCACTATCGCTATCTATGGCGTCACGAGGCCGAAGCGGGCCGCGAGGATGGCCGCAAGACGAGGCCCTGTCTGGTCCTGGCGACGCGCGACACCGCCAAGGGACTGGTCGTCCACATCGCGGCTATAACGACACAGCATTTTGCCGACGCCGACCGCGTCGCGATCCCCGATGCCGTCATGCGCCATCTTGGCCTCGATGCCCGTTCGGTCATCGTCACCAGCGAATACAATACGTTCGTCTGGATCGGACCTGACGTCTTTCCGCGTGCCGACGGGCTTGTCCATTACGGCAAGGTCCCCGAGCGGCTGCACGACATGGTGCGCAAAGCGGCGATAGCCAAGCGCGCCGCCAATATCGTTCGCACCGAGTAGCTCCGGGTCCGTGCGACGCGATGCGCGGGTCAGGTCGACCCGCTCGATGTCGATGGTCCCGCCTGCCGCACTTACCGAATCTGGCTGCCGTCTCGCGATGAACAATGCGGCGATCGGGCCGGGGCGCAACCGGCAAAGCAGCGGACCGGGAAGCCCTGAAGGGCTTGCCGCACCACTCCTCGCTTTGCCGGTTTCCCGCGCTGCGCGCGGTGCACGCCGTCCCTCGTCTCGCCGCCTCGTCTGTTCATCGCCGGGCAGTTCCGGCGAGTGCCAACCAAGCGAGGTACACGAACATGAAAAATCTGGTCATCCTGATCGGGCGCATCGCGTCGGCCCCCGAAACCCGCAATTCGGGCAACAGCAGTGTCACCGGCTTCACACTGGTCACCGACCGGCCCAAGCTCGCCTGTGGCAAGACCGTCAAGACCGAGCAGGGCTATACCGAAACCATTCCCGAATTCCATCGCATCACCGTCTTCGGCGGGCTCGGCCAGACCGTTGCCAAGCACAAGACCAAGGGCGATACGGTCGAGGTCCAGGGCCGGCTCCATTATTCCAAATGGACCGACAAGGACCAGATCGAGCGCTATTCGGTCGAGATCATCGCCGAGGAAATCCTCTTCCTCTAGGCGATCCCGGCTGCGGCGGCGTTGCCCCCGGGCAGCGCCGCCTTTGGCTGCATAGCCTGGGCCGGAAAGGACTCCCCATATTGGCCATAATTGCTATTTTCCGAGGGGCACTATTCAAGCCAACGAGATTCGCCCGGGGGACACATCATGACAGCCGAAGACAATAGCAGGATTTCGGGCCGCGTGTGCGTGCCGCTCACGCGCTTTCATAACAATACCGGCGAATTTCTCGATCTCGCACTGCACGAGCCGGTCACGCTCACCAAGCATGGCCGCGCCACTCTCAGCATCTGCGATGCCGCCTATCTCGAGCGGCTCGAGGCGTTCGCCGCGGCGCATGGCGGTCCCGTGGCGGCCGCCAGCTGACGTGCCGTTGCCGCACGGCTTTTGCGCTGATATCAAAATCCTCCTCAACCGGCCGGGTGACCCTCATGCCGCACAAGCCCAGGGACGAAAGCGGCCGCACGCTTTACGGCGCGTATGTCCATCTCGACCTTTTCCCGTTGCGCTATCTCGCCGCCATAGTGGTGCTCGCGGGGCTCTCAACTTTTGTGCCGGGCATCGTCACCATTGTGCTCACCGTCCTCCTGGCCGCCACTGCAATGTACAATCTCGCGGCCTTGCGTCCGGCGAACTACAAGAAGCGCTGAGCTCGCGCGGCCGGTTTTCCCGCATCACGCGTGCATTCGCTACTCCGGTGTGAAGGCAATCGCTGTTTTCACATAGCGCGGCGATTTGCGGTTAACCGGCCCCGCTCCCAAGCGGGGCCGGGCAAATCCAACCTCTCTCTCATCTCGCCATCAGGCTGACGCTTCATCGCCAAAGCATGACGCTTGGGTGCTGGCGGCCGTCAAGGACCAGCGGTCCCCCCAATTTTCTTGGGCCCGGCGCTGCGCTGCCGTCGCACAAGAAAATCGGTTCCCCCACTGGCGGGCGGGGCCGCGACGGCGCGCTCACGCGCGCGTCGTCCCTGACTGCCTGGCACCAGCGTCCGTGAGTCTCCCGACTTTCATCCATCGGGGATGAGAGGTTCATCGCATGGAGACTATCATGACCCAACGTTTCACGAATTTCGCCGACCTTGCCGAGCATTATGCCGAGCAGATCGGGGCGCCCGATTATGCGAGCGCCTTTGCAGAGCAGACCGAGATCGCGCGGATGTCGATCGCGGCCGAACCGACGACCGCCGAGATGCCCGATCCCGACAAGGCCCAGGCAGCGCTCGAGATGATCATGGCGACGGTGTTCGATCTCTTCCGCGACACGCGCATGGAGGATTTCTCGGCCGAGGTCGCCTGGGGGATCGCCAACAGCTTCCATGTCGTCGCCAAGCGCCTCGACGACCGTGAGGATGCGTCGACGCAGAAGCTCACCGAGCTCCTGAAGACATGGGACCCGTCCGAGGTCTATCAGACCGAGGTCGAGGAGCTGACCATCGAAGCCCGCAGCCTTTCCGAGTGCCGCGACGCGATGGAATGCATGCGCGAACATGCCGCCAAGATCTATCATGTCGAAACCGGCAGGCCCTTTTCGCCGGTGCGCGGATCGCGCGTTGCTTCCAAGGCCACCGCTTCCATGATCGAAGCCCGCGACTTCATCGCCGGAAGGGCGCAGCAGCGGCGCGAGCAATTTGCGCCCTCGGGAGCGGTCGTCGTCTTTTCCGGAGGGCAGGGCTGGGTCGACCATGAGCTGGTCGGCGAATATCTCGACTGCATCAAGGCACGGGTGCCCTCGATGATCCTTGCCACCACCGCACAGAACAAGGGTGCCGACGTCATCGCGGCGAGTTGGGCGGCACGGAACGACGTCAAGGTCGTCCTGTGCAAGCTCGACCGGGCGCTCGGCAACCGCGCCGCGTTCGTGCGCAATGACCGGATGGTCGGCTTCAGGCCGGTCGAGGCGATTGTGTGCAGCGGGACGGGCATCCAGGCCAATCTTGCCGACAAGCTGCGGGGCGCGGGCGTTCCGCTCCACATCCTGCGCGAACAGCAGGCGCGCCACGGCTGAGCCGGATGCACAGACTGCCTCAAGGGTGCCGGGCCAATGCCTGGCGCCCTTTTCTTTTGCCGTTCGGCACGGACCGGGGCGGAGCCTCAAACCCCCAAACACATATTCTCGCAGACGTCCAAGGGTGAAGACCGGAGCTGGCCCGCGTCAAGGATGCGCGGTGCCCCCAATTTTTCCGTCCATTCCGCTTCGCTCCACTCCCGGAAAAATCGGCACCCCCACGCCCCGCTGTCGCGGCCTTCGGTCCTTGACCCGGGCCAGCTCCGATCTTCGCTCGGGAAACCTCTTCGATTTTCACAAAGGAGGTTATCATGTCAGCACTTGCCGTTCAGACCATCGCCGCTTTCAACCAGCCGGCTTATGACGCAGCCTATCGCACCGCCGCCATCCGCGCCCAGCACAGCTTCTTCGACCAGCACATCGTCGAGGACGGGGAAGCCGGATACATCGCCATCGACGAGGGCGATTACGAAGGCCTGACGCAGGCGCTGATCGACCGGATCGTCCATACCATTCCCGGTCAGATGGCCGACGATCTCGACCTGCCCGGCTATCGCGCAGCAGCCTTTTCGAGCGCGGGGATCGACACCGATTTCGACGCCGATGACTGCCCGTTCTGACCACGAGGGGAGGACCGAAAGGTTCCTCCCTTTTTTTGGTGCGAACCATCGAAAGCCCCGGCGCGGCATCGAGCCCCGCCGAGGCTTGCCTTGCGGACAGTCCCTCCAAAGCACACACCTGCACTGCCGCCGGGCGGCTGGCGCCGCCTGTCAAAGCCCGCTTCATGGACATCGGACACAACCCCCGGAAATCCCTGGACGCAGCTATGCATAGTCCGGGAATTGAGCAGACTTTACACGGCACGCCGTCTCCAAAAATGGCGGAAAACTGCGGCGCTACCGGGGCTGCTGTTGCGAACACAATGTGTTCGGGGAGCGCTGTTTGAGAAATTATGCCGTATCGTCAACGGGATAGCGCGAACACGATGTAAACGCGTAGCAAGCCGCAATTGCGCGCGCCGAGCGGACATGGTGCCCCCGGATATCCCCCGAAACCGAACCTTCTTGTAACCGCAAACCGCATACGCTACACAGGCGATGCGTAAGTACCACCGGCTCCACGATTGGGAGCTGGATGGATGACCCTCCAATATATACCGCTCAGGCTGGCGCCCGATCTCGTCGAACGTCTCGACGGCATCGCCGCCAAGCAGACCAAGTCGCGCGCGCAAGTGATGCGCGACGGCCTGCAGTTTTTTGCCCAGCGCCATGCGATCATTTCGGAGGCCGAGTTCCGCCGGCTGCTGTCCGACGAGTTCATATTCCTCGCACTCGATACGATCATCCAGACCCAGCATGGCGATGTCTATCGCGACCTGCTCGACGAAGCGGCCAGGCGCGCGCGAGACCTGCGTGGCTAGGCCCGACACCTATTCCGACCCGCAGCGTTCGGGCAAGCTCACCCACCATTCGGCGCGAGGTGCAATGCCGCGCAACGCCGGCAACTTCACCCGCGGTTCGCAGCTCATCACCCACGAATTCATGATGTGGTTCGGCTCGGTCCGGATTCCGCTGCTCGTGTGGTTCTTCCTTTTCCTCGTCACCTTCGGAGCGACCTCGCTCCTCGTGATCAAGGAGCATGAGGCGCAGATGATCCTCATGAAGATCTATGCCGCGGGATGGCAGTTCATGGAGTTCAACTCGAACAAGGTCATCAACCTGACGCTGCCGTCGGGCGAGGTGATCCCTGCGCCGATCGCGATGGTGGGAAGCCATCCCGACGTTGCCGATGCCTGGGCACGGCTGACGCGCGCCTTCTGGGGCTCGGCCTTCATCTCGGCCTTTGTCGCGGTGCCGCTCACCATCTGGTTCGTCGATGCCTCGCACCGGCGGGGGCGGGGCATTCTCGAGGAACGCCACCAGCGCGGCGCGATGCTGGTCGATGCCGACGATCTCGCCGCCGTCATCGCCGCGCATAATCAAGCCGAGTTCGAGAAGGAAGCCGTGCGCTGTTTTCCGGACAGAACGGTCCAAGAGGTGCTTGCGCTCGATTTCGCCGAGCGCAAAGCCGGCGGCATCCATCATCCCTATACGCTTGCCGGCATCCGCTATCCGTGGCGCACCGAACAATCGCACACGATGCTGATCGGCACGACGGGCACCGGCAAGACAACGCAGATGCGCGACCTGATCGCGCAAATGCGTACGCGTGCCGACCGCGCCGTGGTGTTCGATTTGACCGGGGCCTATGTCGAAGCCTTCTACAATCCCGAAACCGACATCATCCTCAATCCGATGGACCGGCGCTGCCCGTCCTGGTCGGTATTTCTCGAATGCGAAAGCCATGCCGACTTCAGCGCGGTGGCGGCAGCGCTCATGCCGATCGACGGAGGGGCGAGCGAACCCTTCTGGATTCTGGCGGCGCGCACGCTCTTTGTCGAAACCTGCATGCGGCTGAAGGCCGCGGGCAAGACCTCGAACGCCGATCTTGCGAGCCGCCTGATGATGGCGGACCTCAAGGACGTCCACAAGCTCTTGCGGCATACCGTCGCCGACCCGCTGACCGCGCCCGAAGCGGCGCGGATGGCGGAATCGATCCGGGCAGTGTTCAACACGAACGCGCAGGCCTTGCGGTTCCTGCCGGAGGACAACCCGCCCTTCTCGATCTGCAATTGGGTGGCTAGGCCCGACAATCCCGGCAGCATTCTCTTCATCACATCGACGCACAACGAGCTCGCGCTCAACCGCGCGCTCCTCACCGTCTGGATGAATGTCGCGGTGCACCGCCTGATGCGGCTCCCGCGTACCCGCGATCTGCGCACCTGGTTCTTCTTCGACGAAGTCCATGCGCTGCACCGCTTGCCCGCGATCGAGGACGGCCTCCAGACTGCGCGCGGCTTTGGCGGCGCGTTCGTGCTCGGGATCCACAGCTTTGCCAAGCTCTCGGAAACCTATGGCGAGGAAGGCGCGCAAAATCTGGCCTCGCTCGCGCGCACCAAGCTCATCCTCGCGACCGCCGACCGCGACACCGCGCAGCATTGCTCCGACTATATCGGGCACCGCGAGGTCCGGATGATGGATGAGGCCTATAGCTACGGCTATTCGAACATACGCGATGCCGCGACGATCACGCCGCGCCAGCAGATCGAGCCTCTGGTCATTCCCGACGATGTCATGAAGCTGCCCTCGCTGCGCGGCTTTCTCGTCTTCCCCGAAGGCTTCGATGCGGCGCGGGTGCAGCTGCATTACAAGGACTATCCGGTCGTCGCCCCCGCCTATCTGCCGCGCGGGAATGTCGAGCCCGTAGCCTATATCGCGGATGACGAGGGCGAGGAAAGCGATGTCGGCGGCCGCCAGGGCAGTGCGCCGCCCGCACTCCTGATCGAAGACAGGCCTGCCAATCTCGCACTCGCCCTGGGCGGCGCGCCGCTCGATGCGGTTGCGGAAACAGATTCCACGGCCGTCGCTCCAGATGCGCTGCCGACCGCGACGCCCGAACGGCTCGCGCTCGAGGCCCGCACGTTCAAGCCCGAAACAGCATCCACCCGGCAGGCGGGCGGCGGTCAGCCCGAGAACAAGGAGAGCGAACGCGATGTCCGGCCGGGCAGTTCCGATCGGGCGCAGCGGCAAAGCGAGCAGCTCCGCCTCGATCTCAGCCGCCGCGAGCTTGGCGACGCACTCGAGCCTGAAAGCAAGGTCGAGCGGAGCGTGTCGGGCCCTGTCGACGACGGCATGGAGCTCTGAGCGATGCACTCGATTGCTCCCGTGAGGTCCGCCGGCGGCGCTGCCACCTATTTCGCCAAGGACAATTATTATACCGCCGAGCAGAACGCGGAAGGCGGAAGCTGGGGTGGGGCGCGCGCGCGCGAACTGGGGCTGGAAGGCGCGGTCGACAAGGACATATTCGAGGCACTGCTGAACGGTGTGCTGCCGGACGGGGAACGTGTCGGGCAGGTGGAGGGGCGCAGGGCCGGGATCGACCTTACCTTCTCGATGCCCAAATCCGCCTCGATCATGGCCTATGTCGCAGGCGATGCGCGCATCCTCGAGGCGAATATGCGCGCGGTCGAAAAGACGATGGCGCATGTCGAGAAAAGCTATGCCGAAGGCCGCGACTATGAGCGAAGCGGCAAGGGCGAACCGCAAAAGACCGGAAATCTGGTCTATGCGCTGTTCCCCCACGACACCAGCCGCGCGCTCGATCCGCAGGGGCATATCCATGCCGTGGTCGCCAATCTAACGCAAATGGCCGACAGCCGCTGGAAGGCGCTGTGGAACGGCGAAATCTGGAAAAACAACACCGTTATCGGCCAAGTCTATCACGCAGGCTTGCGCGCGGAGCTACAGAAGCTCGGCTATGAAACCGTCGCCGCCGGCAAGCATGGCGCCTTCGAGATCGCCGGCGTCCCCAAGGACGTGCGCGACGAATTCTCCAGACGCGCGCTCGAAATCAACGCCAGGATCAAGGAGCTCGGCGTCACCAGCGAGGCGGGCAAGAAACTGGTGACGCTGGCGACCCGCGATTCCAAGCTCACTGTCGAAGACAGGGGCGCCCTGCTCGACGACTGGAAGGCGCGCGCCGCCGCATTGGGGTTCGACGGGAAGGCCTTGCACGGCGCGGCGCTCGAGCGCGCCGGTGCCCCTGGTAAGGCGGGTTTCGCAGAGAGCGCGGCGACCGCGCTTCATGAGCTGCAGGACCGGATCGGCGGATTGTTCCGCCCCGGCGACCCGCTGGTTAGCAGCGGCGCCGCTGCACTTTTCATGCCCGCGGATGCGCTGAAAGCCCAGCATGCGGTCGCCTCGAGCATCCGCCATCTCTCCGAACGCGAAGCCGCTTTCTCGACAGGCGATATCATCCGTTCGGCGCTCGGCTTCCAGATCAAAGGCCTCGAAGTCGACCGCGTTACAACGCGCATTACAGAGCTGCTTCGCTCCGGCGCACTCATCCCGGGCCAGTCGAACCGCGCCGATGGCCATTATGACCTGGTAACGACCCCGGCGGCGCTGGCGATGGAGCAGTCGATCCTCGACCATATCGAGGCGGGCAGGGGCAAGGGCAGGGCGATCGTCGCCCCGGACGCCGTGCTGGCGCGGCTCGAGGCGGCCGCAGGGGACAAGCCGCTCAACGCCGGGCAGACGGCGGCGGCGGTCATGCTGCTGTCGGGAGGCGCCCGGACCATGCTTGTCCAGGGCGTCGCGGGTGCAGGAAAGTCGACGATGATCGGGGCGGTGGCGAGGGTCGCCGAAGCCGAGGGCGTGCGCGTGGTGGGGCTCGCCTTCCAGAACAAGATGGTCGCCGACCTGCGCGATACCGGCATCGAGGCGCAGACGATCGCCTCCTTCGTCAACCGCTACGCGGCCGCGGCGCACCAGGGTGCGGGCGCGAAGTTCGAGGCGGCCAAAGCCGAGCTTAGGAACAGCGTGCTCCTGGTCGATGAATCCTCGATGGTGTCGTCGCGCGACATGCTGAAGCTCGTCGAGATCGCCGAAAGGCTCGGCCTCGACGGTCTGCATTTCATCGGGGACCGGCAGCAGCTCTCGGCGATCGAGCAGGGCAAAAGCTTTGCCGTCGCGCAGGCGGCCGGCGCGCCGATGGCGCGCATGGACGAGAATATCCGGCAGAAAGGATCGCCATTGATGCTCGCGGTCGCGGGGCTTTCGAACGAGGGCTTTGCCTCACAGGCGCTCGACCTGCTCGCGGCGCATGGCCGCGTGATCGAGGACCGGCGGGATCATGTCGCCACCGCGGCGCGGATTTGGCTGGAACTGTCGCCCGAGGCGCGCGAACGCACCGCGATCTTCACGGCGGGCCGAGATGACAGGGCCACGATCAACGCGCTCGTCCAGCAGGGCCTGTTGAGCGAAGGCCGGCTAACGGGCGAGGGCTTGGCCGTTCACGCAATGCAAGCGATCAACACGACGCGCGAAGAATTACGGCATGCCTCGACCTATCGGGCTGGCCAGCTGCTCGAGGTCCGGAGCCGGGTCGCCGAAGCGGGGCTCCAGAAGGGCAGCTATGCAGTAACGGAAATCGACAGCAGGGGCCGGGTAGCGCTTAGCGACGGCCGCAGGACGATCAGGTTCGACCCGCAGCGCCTCGATCCCAACAACCGCCATGACCGGATGAGCCTCAGTGAGCGGACGAGCCTCAAGCTCCACGATGGCGACACCATCCTTTGGCGCGAGCGCGATAGAGCGCGCGACATCGCCAAATCGACCTATGCGAAAGTGCTCAAGGCCGATGGCGAGGGCGTCACCGTCGAACTCGCCGACAAGCGCCAGCTCACTCTGCCGGCCGGCGATCCGATGCTGTCCCGGCTCGACCTCGGCTACGCGCTCAACGCGCATATGGCGCAGGGCATGACCAAGCCCGAAACGATCGAGGTGATCGGCTCGGCCCAGCGCAATTTGGCGACGCAGCGCACGCAGAATGTGCTCAATACCCGCGCCACCGACGACATACGGGTCGTCACCGACGATCTTTCTCAGCTGAAACTGCAGCTCGATCGCACGCCGGGCAACAAGAGCTCGGCGCTCGAAGCGGCGGGCCGCATCCTCGTCGATCGCGCCCCCGCCGAACGCTTCGCCGACAAGCCGCCGCCGCTTGCCATGAGCCCCGAGCTTCAGGCCAAGATCGCCGCATTGGCATGGCCCGCCGAACCGAAAAGCCTTCCCGTCCCCGAAAAGAAACTGGGTCTCGACCTCGCATGACAGCGGCGGAACCATTGCATGAAAGGAACAGAATATGAGCTTTGACTATGACGAAGCGGGCGATTTTGCCTCGGAGCGCGATGCCCGCGAATGGGCCGACCGCAATCAGATCGACGCGCGAGACCTCCATTTCCGCAACCGGGGGAAAAGCGGCGTGACGCTGAGTGTGCGGCGTTCGGCGCTGGGCGACGCCGCCCGTGGCGATCTAACCTATGGCCGCCGGACCGGCTTTTTCTCGTGAGCCGCAAGAAGCCGGTCATGCGGACATACATTGTCGTGCTCGCTGCGTCTTTGTCGGCATCGGCTGTGCCTGCAGCTGCAGATCCGCCTTTGTTGGTCGGCTTGCACCCGATTGCCGAGACCGGTTCGCCGGGCGAGGAAAAGGTTCGGCGCGCACTGGCCAAAGCGAATGCCGACCTTGCGGCGCTCGAACGGGCGATGGCCGAGCATCGCCTGGAGCATGCGAGGGTGGCGCCCGGCTGGCCATGTGCAGGGCGGCGGACCAGCGCCGATGGTCCGCCGATGCAGGCGACGGCCCGGCATCGCAGCGACCATGTGAGCGATCGGGGGCAGCGGCATTTCGCTGCCGCTGCCGGGCCGCGAGCCGTCATGCGGGCTCTCGACCGGGGAGAGGGACGGCGATGACGCAAAGCTACCGCTTCGGGACCGAGATCCTGACAACCGAAGACCCCAAATTCCTCTCCCGCGTCGCGCTCGCCCATTCGCGGCGCGTCCGCCCCTTCTGCATGTGTCTGGAAAAGGGTGACGGGATCGAGGTCTATATCGCGCGCCGTTTTGAGAAATATCACCTGAAACGCATGCCCAACAGCGGTCCGGGCCATTCGCCGGGATGCGACCATTACGAGCCGCATGACGATCTGACCGGTCTGGGGCAGCTGCGCGGTCAGGCAATCATCGACGACGAGACCACCGGCGAGACCTTGCTCAAACTGGCGTTTCCTATGAGCCGGGGGCCGGCGAGGCTTGCCATGGCGACGGCGAACGAAGCCAAGCTATCGGTCAAATCGGACGGCACCAAGCTCAGCATCAGGGGGCTGCTCCATTATCTCTGGAACGAAGCGCAATTGACCCATTGGCATCCCAAAATGCGCGGCAAGCGGGGATGGGGACTGGTGCGCAACGAGCTTCTGCGCGCGGCCGAACAGAAGATCACCAAGGGCAAGCATTTCTCCGAAATGCTCTATATCCCCGAGCCGTTCCAGGCAGCGAAGAAATACGAGATCGCCTGCCGCCGCCGCGAGATCACCGCCCGCGCGCAGCACCATACCAAGCAACTGGGCATGATCATCGGCGAGGTCAAAGGGTTCGATGTCTCGATCAACGGCGAGCGTATCGTGATCCGGCATCTGCCGGACTGGAACCTGTTCCTGAACGGCGTCCTCGCGCGCCGGCTGCGCAGCAATTTCGAGCGCGAGATCGAACTTGCGGCACAGAATATGGGCGCGCACCTCATCATCTGCGCGACATTCGAGATGAGCCGGGCGGACTATCCCCATGTCTGCGAACTCACGCTCATGCCCGTCAACGAGCATTGGATCCCGTTCGAATCGAGCGAAGACTATGCGCTGGTCACGCAGTGCATCGAAGAGCAGCGACATTTCATCAAGGGAATGCGCATGAATCTTGGCCACGAGAGTCCGATCGCCGCCATCATTCTGACCGACACGCAGCCTTTGAGCACTGCGCTATATCACAGCAACACACGCGCTTCGGCAGAACAGCTTGCGATCCTGACCGAGCGCATGGCATTCACGGGCTCGCACCACATGCTCGCGGTGCCAGGAGAAAGGCTACCGAGAGCGAGAATGTAGCTCATTCTTCATCCGTGTGGCAGTATTTCATCTGCATACGCCGACTATAGTTTTCCGGAGGCTTTATCGTAATAAACACAGATGGTTGCGGCTTGCAAAAAACGCACCGCAACTTAACGGCGAACCTTTCTTTGGATCTAACGACGGAATACTATCTGATTCCATGAGCAAACACGGGACAATCTCTTTCCGGTCCGACGAAAAGCAGGATCAAGTTGCATTCACAATGCTGCTCGCGAATAGTGAACGCGACTGTTTAATTGAACGACTGCGTTGAATGGCGATATAGATGAGGGAATGACTATAGACAGAAGACTAAGCCATCGACCTGTGGACACAGCGAAACAAAAAGCTATCCTCGCGGCAGCGCGAGAGGAGTTTTTGGGCGTCGGCTATGCCGCCGCATCGATCGAACGTATCGCGGTGGCCGCCAACGTATCTAAAGTGACGATCTACAATCGCTTCCAGAACAAGGAAAACCTGTTTTCCGTTGTGATCGGGAACGAGTGCGTCAAGATGCGCTGTGAGATTCAGGAAATTTGTGTATCCGAATATGATTTGCGTCAACGCCTGCTAGACTTAGCGACCTCGATGATGTCGTTTTTGAGTGGCCACGATGTCATCCGCTTGGATCGCGGTATGGCAGCCGAGGTTGAACGATATCCGGGAATAGGCGAATTGTTCTTGGATTCAGGTCCGCGCCGCTTGCAGTTGCTGATCAGCCAAATAATCGATCGGGCCATGCAAGACGGGTATCTGATACTGGCGGACCCCAAACAAGCGGCTGCGCATCTGTACGGGCTGGTCAAAGGCTTCGCCGATATTGAATGGCGGTTTTCCGATGCCGACAAGGCATCGGAATCGCTTGATCGGACATCCGTTGAGGTCTCAGTTGACCGGTTCTTGGCTGCCTACTCTCCATGATGTCTAGGACGAATCACTCAGGTACTCTGCGCGTGTGTAGCGGTCCGCGTGGCATATACATCGGGTTAGCCGTGAGGTCGCGATTTTGTTCTACCATAGCTGGATGATATAATGTTTGAGCTATCCGCCCGCGATCACCCATAATATGCAAGGACACTTATCGAGGCAGCGCTGGGCGATCTTTGGTTTTAATCGTTTGTGTCGATGACAAAGCGCATCTTTTGTCATTGGCAAAGCAGCATGGCTGTAACCATATCGCCGCAGCATCAGAGAGAAGCCTCATGACAGACCATGATTACGACCTTTTCGTCATTGGCGCAGGCTCGGGCGGCGTGCGCGCTTCGCGCGTCGCTGCCTCGCACGGCGCGCATGTGGCCATTGCCGAAGAGCACCGTGTCGGCGGCACCTGTGTCATCCGCGGCTGCGTGCCCAAGAAACTGCTCGTCTACGGTTCGCATTTCGCCGAGGATATGGAAGATGCGCGGCGCTTCGGCTGGGCCACCGAAGGTGCGACCTTCGACTGGAACATATTGCGCGACAATGTCGCCGTCGAGGTGAACAGGCTCGAAGGCCTATATGGCGAAACGCTCGGCAACAACAATGTCGAGATATTTCGCGAACGCGCCATGGTCACCGGACCGAACAGCGTGCAGCTCGCCAACGGGCGCGAGGTTACTGCCGCAAACATCTTGATCGCGACCGGCGCATGGCCGTTCGTGCCCGACATTCCCGGTGCCGGACATGGCATTACCTCGAACGAGGTGTTCAGCCTTCCGGCCTTGCCCGGCCGCGCGGTGATCGCGGGCGGTGGCTATATTGCCAATGAATTTGCGGGCATTTTCAATGAGCTTGGTGTCGAGGTCAGCCTGGTGACGCATGGCAACCGCATTTTGCGCAGCTATGATAATGAAATAGTCGATCGCCTGGTCGGCATAAGTCGCGACAAGGGTATCGATTTCCACTTCGATTTCCGCTTTCAGTCTGTCGAGAAGCGCGATGACGGAAGCTTGCTGATCACCAGCGAGAATGGTGAGAATCTTGAAACCGATTTGCTGCTCTGGGCGGTGGGACGGACACCGCATAGCACGGGGCTGGGCCTTGAAGACGCCGGCGTCGAACTGACAAGGGATGGAGCCGTAAAGGTCGGCGCCGATAACCGCACCAATGTTGCAAGCATCTATGCCGTTGGCGACGTCACCAATCGTGTGCAACTCACGCCGATCGCCATTCGCGAAGGCCATGCCTTTGCCGACAGCGTTTTCGGTAATAATCCGCGCACCGTCGATTATGGCGCCATCCCAAGCGCGGTATTCAGCAATCCGCCCATAGCAAGCGCCGGACTCACCGAAGCGCAAGCGCGGTCGAAACATGACGATGTGCGCATCTACAAAAGCGACTTTCGCGCGATGAAAAATGTACTTGCGGACCGCAACGAACGGGCGCTGTACAAGATGGTTGTCGCCGGACCGGATGAGAAAGTCGTCGGCCTGCACATCGTCGGCCCCGATAGCGGAGAAATATTGCAGGCGGCCGCAATTGCGGTGAAGGCCGGCCTGACCAAGCAGGATTTCGACGATACCGTGGCGCTGCACCCGAGTATGGCCGAGGAATTGGTTTTGATGCGTTAAAAGTCGCAAATAGCAACTTACTTGTTGCGCTGCCTTTTCGGGAGGTATGGCATGGCAAGCAAGACACTTGTTACCGGAGGCTCCGGTTACATCGTCGGATTCATAATCCGGCAACTGGTCGCAGAAGGATGGAACGTCAACACCACGATCCGCAATCTTGCGCGCGAATGCGAAGTGTGCGGCTGGCGCGCTGTCGACAATAGCCGTCTGCATTTCTTCGCTGCCGGAACAGAACCGATCAACCTTTACCGGTAATTTACGAATATCATTTACGTGCTCGGCATAGTGAGAAGGGGCCTGTCGTGAGCTGCAAGATATCTGTAAATATACCGGATCGTCGCATTGAAATAGACGTCTTCAGCTATGATATTGATATTCATAGCTACTTCCTTGATGTAAAAAAAGCGGTCATACAGATAAAAAGCAGCACAAATCATTTCGACATTCTAGCAGATTTTTCCAAAATCGAAATTCCATCTCCGGTGATGTCTCGCTCAATGGCCGATGCTTCGGTTGAAATAAACCAATGGTGTATGGATCAGAATATGAGAAAATCGGCCAGCATCCTGAACAGCGAACTTTTCAAAATGCAGCTACGTCGAATAACCGGAGCATCAAATTTTGGATTCTTTTGCGATCGAGATTCGGCGGTAAAATGGCTACTCGAAGAGTAGCGCTTTGCAATGCTGTTGGATAGATGCTGAACGCACCATATTGGTGCGCATCGTTCGGGCAAAACTATCTTGACTTGGCCCAATCGGCAAGGGTCATAAGCTTTGGATGTACTCTTTTCAATGCCGGAATGTCCGCTTTGAAGCCGTGCTTTTCGAACCACCCCACCATGATTGGAAAATCTTCCGGAAGCCGCTTGACGATGAAGCGAGGTAGCTTGAACGCCACCACAGGCCTATATTTCGAGTTCCGGAGTGTAGATATCATTTGCGATGTTGTGAGTTCGTCCCCGGCAAGCTCGATCGATTTTCCCTTGAATTGGTCAGGCTTCTCCAGCGCCAGCGCCGCATAGGCACCAATATCACGCGTCGCGACAAGTTGCAGCTTGCGATCGGGCGAGAGCAGTGTTCTGAACAAGGACAGCAATACCATTCGAACCGGGAAAATCTCGAAATTGTCCATGAAAGAAACCGGCCTGATTATCGTCCAGTGCAGACCACTGGCTTCGAGATGTTGCTCGATCTTTCGTTTGGATTCGAAATGCGGAACACCTGAGTGGCGGTCGGCGCCGCCGACCGAGGCATAGACGAAATGATGGACGCCGCTCGCGGATGCTGCATCGATCATGTTTCGACCGTAGCGCACTTCACTGCCGTCTTCATCTTTAACAAAATTGGCTTGGACGCTGAATACATAGTCAACCCCTTCCATCGCCTTGGTCAAAGATTGGACGTTGCTCATATCGCCGACAACTGGCCTGACCCCCATTGCGCTCAGCTTAGCCGCAGCCTTCGACTTGGGGTCTCTGGTCAGGGCTTTGACGAGCCAGGGCTTGGAGGAGGCTTTCAATGCCTCAATAACCGCCAAGCCCTGCTTGCCAGTAGCTCCGGAAACAAGCACCGTCCGCCCGTTCGCGCTTAACATATTGGTCTCCCACCAGTTCCATGTTATTTTACCGGTAACATAAAAAACTTTACCGGTAAAGCATTATGCGAGATGTCTGAAAATATCTGCCTTGGCGTGAGTGCTTTGCTCGTGCAAGTTGCGCGCTATAACCGGCAGGAAGGAGAACGCGTTCTCAGAAAAGCCGGCATTCGGCCTGGCCAGGAGTTTGTACTAGGGGCGCTGTGGGAAAAAGACGGCCAGCGGCCTGGGGACATAGCAAAGCGATTGGGCGTTACTCCCGCGGTCTTAACAAAGCATGTTCATAACCTATCCAAAGCCGGTCTGGTGACCGTTGAGACCGATGTCACCGATCAGCGTGCCTATGTTATTTGTCTGACGCAGCCGGGCCGGGATTTGCGAGCAGAAGTGGCAATCGGCATTGAAGAGTTGGAGCGCATTCTCATGTCGAGCCTGACCGAACAGGACAGGACAAGATTTCGGGGCATGCTGGAACGGATTGTTGCCGGCTACAGCTAACTAATCGGATTCGAACGGGTCGCGGATTGGGGACGGGGTGGCGCCAGCCCCCTCGCGGCTACCGGCATATCTTGATGCTTACGGCCGGCGCCATCGCCTCCGTCCCAATCCGGTGCAGAAGGGCGTTGCCAATTGCTCGTTCGGCGCGGATGCCGCTCAATCGAGGTTTCTGCAAACGCGTGGACGCTTTTCCCGACAAGGCCATCCGCAACGCGTGTCATGCCCCTCCAAGATCACCAAGTACCCAATATCCCAACGGAAAAATAATTGACATAAACAATAGTTGATGTTGAACTGCTTTTTTTGGATTCATTTTGGGAGAGGCTCGGGTGCTAGTTAAGGAGCGGGGAACGCTTTCGGCGTTCATTTTGTCTGTGGCCGTCTTGGCAGTGCCTGCGGTCGCTCATGCACAGAATGCCGAAGGATCAGGGGCCTTGGCGCTCGATGAAATTGTGGTGACAGCTCAGAAACGGGAACAATCTCTGCAGGATGTGCCGATTTCTGTAGTGGTCGCCTCTGGCGAGTTGCTCGAACGCGGACAAGTGAAAAACTTGGACGCGCTTGCCCAGCAGACGCCTGCGGTCAAAATTTCGCAGAGCGGTCCTGGACAATTGTTCATTCGCGGCGTCGGGTCGGGGCGCAACGGAGGTTTCGAGCAATCAGCGGGACAGTTCGAGGACGGCATCTACCATGGGCGTCCGCGGTATATCCGGGGTTACTTTGTCGATGTCGAGCGGGTTGAGGTGCTCAAGGGGCCGCAGTCGATCTACTTCGGCAACAATGCGATCGCGGGCGCGTTCAGTGTCATCACAAGAAAGCCGGGCAATGAGTTCTCGGGCTTTGTGAGCGCCCAATATGAGTTCGACGCGCGCGAGCGTTCCCTGGAGGCGGGGGTTACCGTGCCGGTCAGCAATGCGCTGCGGTTTCGCTTTGCCGGGCGCTACAATGCATCGGAAGGCTATTTGCGTAACCGTCTCGACAATAATTCGCGCGTGCCGAACGGAGATGACTTTCTCGGCCGGGTGACAATGGTCTTCGAGCCATCGCCAGAATTTGAGGCCATCGCCAAGTTTCAGCACAGCGAAGCCGATTATGAAGGTGGAAGCTTGATTCAGCATGTGAATTGCAACGCATCGATCGTTGCGAGTTTGCAGACAGTATCCGGTCTGTGCGCCCGTGCGCTGTCGTCGCCCGGCTATGAAGCTCGGCTCGACAAAAATGTTGCCTATGAGAAGGGGAGCTACGATCGATCGAATATCGATGAGCTCGTGCTTACGATGAACTATCGGCCTGACAACTACACAATAACATCCGTCACCGGATACTCAACCTTCGTATCTCCGCTTGGGTTCGATACGGATGCTACGGATCAAGCGTTCTTTCACGCGATGAGCAATGAGAAATACGAACAATTCAGCCAAGAGTTACGGATCGCGTCGCCGAGCGACGCGAACATCGAGTGGGTTGCAGGCGCTTACTATCAATGGGATAAAGTTATCAACACCAACGATGTCGGTCTCGGTTTCCTGTCCGAACCCATACCAACCCAAGCAGGGCCAAGGTCGCCGCTATTTTTGTCTCTCAATAGATTGGGACTAGCCGCACAGTTTCCGATCATCTCGCAATATTTTCCTCCGATGACGAACACTGCGCTCACGTCCTCTCAGAATACTTATTCGGTCTTCGGGGCGCTGACGTGGAAGGCGAGCGAGAGGCTTCGCCTGACCGCAGGCTTGCGTTGGACACAATCAAAAAAGGCAGGTACGCAAAGCATCGGCTTTGGCACCTATACGGGCGGCTTTGTCACGTACACGCCGATTGCGGATCCCGTGGCGCTGAACATTTTGGGAAATTTGACCGGAGATATTCCGCATATCGTCTCGGATCGGATTTCGGATGATCGTTTCATTCCATCGGTTGATATCCAGTATGACCTCGCCCCAGATGCAATGGTCTACGCAAAATATTCCGATGGTTTCAAAGCTGGAGGATTCGACCTGCAGTATAAGGGCCGCCCGGGCTTGGGCGAACTCACCTTCAAGCCTGAAACAGTGGATGCCTTCGAAATAGGGCTGAAAGCCGGCTTTCTGAGCAATCGCGGTCAACTCAATTTGGCCATCTTTCACAGTAAATACAAGAATTTGCAATCGAGCGTGAGCATTTTTGGCAATGCAGGCGCCCCCGGTTCGATAACCCAAAATGTGGGCTCGTCGATCTCTAAAGGCCTAGAAGCGGACCTGCAAATTCAAGTGTCAAAGGAATTGCGGTTCTCGGCCGCATTGGCATATCTCGATTCTTATTACCAAAGCTACCCCAATGCTGGAGCCAATACGCCCCAACTTATTGCGTTGCGCCCTGTCACGTCCCGGCCCGGTTTCAATCCTGTCGCCAATCCGGTTGACCTTGCGGATGCGAACGCTGCTGCTGCTGCGATCGGCATTTCGTGCCTGACCTACACTCCCAGTTTGGTGTGCACACAAGACTTGTCTGGAAAAGCAACGCCGTTCTCTCCGAAATTGAGTGGTAGCGTAGCTGCAGACATTTCGCTGCCCTTACAAGATGACTGGTCTTTCTTGTTCAACAGCACGGCATTTTTTACATCGAAGTATCAAACCAACGGAGGGAACGATCCTGGAAAGATTCAAGACGGCTTCCTCAAACTCGACCTTCGGTTGGCTTTGAGGCAGGATCAAACAGGTTTCGAGCTCGGCTTTCTCATCAAGAATCTATTCGACGAATATACCACCAGCTTTGTCGAGGATCTGCCGGGCTCGCTTGGGAGCTACCAAGCGAGACTCGACAGACCCCGCACATATTCGCTTCAGTTCCGCTATCAATGGTAAGTGGGCACTATCTTGAGCTTTTCTATGGATGACTCTCTTTCCGGACAAGTTGCAATTGTAACAGGCGGAGCAAACGGCATCGGCTTTGCGACGGCACGCCAATTGGGTCTCCAGGGAGCAGCAGTAGCTATTGTGGAAATTGATGCCGTTGCGGGAAGATCTGCAATCAGGAGACTGGAGGCGGAAGGCATCCGCTCAAAATTATTTGAAGCGGACGCAACGCAGGAAGCTGATGTCATGCATACGGTTGATGCCGTCATACGTGAATTCGGTTCGCCTGCAATTCTGGTAAACAATTGCGGCATCTATCCTCATATTGCGCTAGAGCACACGAGCCTCGCCGACTGGCGGCATATGCAGGCGGTCAATGTTGAAAGCATGTTTCTGTTCAGCAGGTCCGTTCTGGCGAAAATGAGGGATATTGGATATGGTCGCGTGATAAATTTTGCGTCGACCGTCAATCTGCTGGGCGTTGCCAATACGTCTGCCTACACTGCAACCAAATCCGCCGTTGTGGGGTTTACCCGGGTTCTGGCATCGGAATACGGCTCTTTCGGCATTACCGTCAATGCCGTCGCGCCAGGGTTGATTGAAACCGAAACCGTGGTTCGGGAAATCGGGCATATGTTCGACATCATTGTCGCGGCACAGGCGATAAAGCGCCGGGGACAGCCAGAAGATGTAGCGGCTTGTGTCGGTTTCTTGGCAAGTCCCCGGGCCGGATTCATCACGGGTCAGACCATCGTAATCGACGGCGGGAGCCGATTTTTGTGACCTGTCTTTGCCCAAGCGCCCGCAACTTGGCTCCAAGAAGCCGGCGGGCGAATTGGCCTGCTTGTACTGGCAACCGTCGCTAAGTCCTGGATCTCGGTGGAAATGCGCTAGCTGGCGCCGGGATCCTCGACGGGCGCATTTAACATCGAGGGCTCATTTGAGGCCGTGCTATCCGTCAGTTGCGACAGTTCGGAGGCGGAGTTGGCCCCCTTGGCTACAGGTGCTGGTGCGACCTCAGCATCGGGAACTGTGCCTATCGACTACCAGGGTTCACCGAAAGGACGTGCTTCGACTTCGAAAGACCAGGCAGACTTGGCCTGATGCGCAAGCCAGAATGCGGTTTCGGCCAAGTCGGAAGGTGCGATGAAAAAGTCATCAGGTTTGTCTTTTAGCATTGTGCGGGTTTTAGGTAGGTCGATTGCACCATCTACGATCATCAGCGCCACATGGATGCCCAGAGGGCCAAGATGCTTCGCCATCGACTCTGCAAGGCTACGCTGAGCAGCTTTTGCTGGCGCAAAGGCTGCGGTGAAGGCTGCTCCTCGGCGAGAAGCCGTCGCCCCCGTTATAATGATGGTGCCTTTCTCCTTGGCCTTCATTGCCGGTATGACAGCTTTGCTTGCAGCCAGCAGTCCCAAGGTGTTTGTGCGCCATGATTGCTCGAATATTTCGAGTGAAATTTCTTCGAGAGTACCACGGACGCCGGAGCCTGCATTATAGCAAAGCACATCGATGCTGCCCAAGGTTTCAGCGATTTTGCCGAGCGTGGCAGCGATCGCATCAGGATCGGTGACGTCACAGACAAAGGCCGACGCATTCTCACCGATTTCGGATGCCAGCGCGTCGATAACGAGCGTACTGCGCGCCACGACCGCCACGCGATAGCCCGCTTTTGCAAAGCGACGCGCAAGGGCCGCGCCGGTCCCCACGCCCGCGCCCAAGATTGCACAAACCGGTATTTGGTCTACATCGGTCATTGTGACCCCCTCTTTTGCTATTCCGGCATCTCTACAACAGCTGCTGCGTCGTTCGATCGACGAAATGCGCCCCGGTTTGGAAATTCAGCTTTGCAAATGTAGCGGATAATGGCCCATATCGCCCGCGCCTGTTCGGTTTTAACAGCATCCGTTGTTTCCGCTCATTATCGCGCGCTCGCATACGCAAGGAGGAATGACAAGCAAGCTACGATCGAGATTCTGGCGGTTTCGTGTGGCACCCAAACCTTCCGGAATGTCACAATGTAAATGCCCCACAAGAAATAGATTCCATTTAAAATGGCTGCGGGTGGTGTCAGGACAGGCATTGCAAATCCGGCCAGAATGAGGGCTCCGCAAAAGATGTTGACTAGCCCGGCAGCTTTCAGCGCTCGATGCGAAAGTCCTTGCTTCTCGAAAAGTGGGCCGTCTGGTCCGCCAGATGGCGTCAGCTTTGCGATCCCTACAATAAACGACAGAAGTCCCAAGCACGCCTGCAATATAGTCAACGGCACGGCGAGGCTCATCTAGTGTGCCGAAGCTGGAGGGATGAAATTACCTGCCATCTACATTTTCCTGGGACAAGTGCCAAACCAAGGGAGAATCATCCTCGCAGTTTGAAAGCAATTTGATGGATCAGGCCGTCTTTAACGTCAAAGATCATCTTTGCCGGCGCGAGCGGAGTCTGGACACGCGTGAAGATTACCCCGTCTTCTTCGGCAGGCGCAGGCACGTCGGCCAGCTGTCCAAGTTGCTTTTCGAGCATTCTAAGCGAATCTGCTTTTCCGCGCTTCGTTGCGATCGGTGTTTTTAAAACCACATTTTCGGCAAGGGTTTCACCTATCAGGCTCAAATTCTTGGCCCTCGCTGCATCAATAAAGCGTATAACGACGTCGATTCTTTCGGTCATTTCCGATCCTCCCTTGCGATCTGGTTAGGCGACCGGCGCAGCGGCAGCGGCATGCTTTTGCAGGAGTTCGATTACATTTTCAGGCGATTTGCGGCCAAAGCCGCATTCGCCCGCCACTCCAAAACGCTGAACGTGGCGACTAGCAACCGCTATCCGATCTTCATTCCCCGATTCATGGATCAGGCCTAAATAGACCTCAGTCTCCTTGCCCAGCGAGAGCTGTTGGAATGGAGCATAGAAATCATCGGAGAGGCAATCCGGCTGGATAGGGAAATGCACATAGTCGATACGCCGACTAACAGCCGCGGCGATGTCATTGGCAAGTCCCGCCATTATTGTGGCATCCTTCGGGACGAGAGAGTGACGGTCACCCAGCGTACCGTAACAGATGTGTATTCCGAGCTCGACCGCTTCCGGGATAAAGTCGCAAATCTCGCGAAACATATTTGCTACCACCGGTTTATAGTCAAATTCCCAGAACATACCGGTCTCATAAACGACGATCTCGGCGACAGTATCCCACTGTAGAGCCAGTTCCTCATGAGGAATAGTTTTGAGGATGTTTCGTACCTCGCGAATGGCGTGCGCTTGATAAGCCTCGAAGAATTCGTTCTTCCAGTTTGGACTTCCCAAAAGCAGGGTAACCGCGATTGGCGTCGGCATGCTGACCTGAAAGCGCAGGTGGGCAGGAATTTTCCCATCTTCCTTCAGCAACTTGAATTCTCGATACGACGCGATCGCGCGACGATCATATCCGACCTGGAAGTCAGCTTCGCTTAGCGGGATGTCGTCGCGAACCTTGAACGGGGGAAGGCTGACGGTGCGGGTCGGTGATACCACCGTGAAACCTTCAGCGTCGGCATCGATTTCCAGATGCGGATTCGTTTCGAACGCTTTGGCCTTCCAAATTGTGAAATCCCGTCGTTCATCGGTCTCGCCGTCCGGAAGCCTCTTCAGGTGGCTGCCGAGACATGCGCAAGATTGCTCGAAAACCTCGGTCGCATCTTTGAAGGGCATGCTGCCGACTAACAGCGCACCAACGGCGGCATGGCTTTGTTCAGACATTATCGAGGCTTCCTTTCCATTCTGTCCGCGAACCGGGACGGGCTAAATTATGACGATAGGTATAAAGTTGGCAAAGTCAAGCAATTGAGCTATCGGTGCTTCAATAAGGGTGTCGACTCAGGAGAGGGGTATGCAAATGGTATCGCAGCGAAGTGCGTGGGGATTTTATGGCTGGAAGGTCGTTTTTGCCTGCTCCGTCGGAGTCATGCTCGGTGCTTCGACATTACCTATGTTTACTTTCGGGGTTTTGCTTAAACCCTTGACCGAAACATTTGGCTGGAGCCGCGGCGAGGCCTCGGCGGCGATACTTGTTTACAATGTGGTGAGCATCGTCATTGGCCCCATCATTGGGCGCATCATCGACCGGTATGGTGCCAAACAGTTTATTCTGTTTTCGATGTTTTGTCTTGGTGCTGCCTTCATATTTGCGCAGCGGATGTCATCCGACGTTCGCTCTCTCTATCTGGTCTATGGCCTTATGGGGCTTGTCGGCGCGGGCACTTCCGCAATGGCCTACGCCAAGGTCGTATCTGCTTGGTTTGCCCGCAAACGAGGCCTGGCTTTGGGCATAACCCTTGCGGGATCAGGATTTGGCGCGGCAATTCTTCCTTATGCCACGTCATTGGCCGTAACACATTTCGGCTGGTCAGGCGCATATCTCTTTCTCGGCGGAAGCATTCTTCTGGTCGGGTTTCCCGTGGTCGCGGCCTTGTTGAAAGATCGTCCAGACATGATGGGCCTCTCCCCTGATGGAGATGCCGGGAATGCTGCTGCCGCTGAGGCCACGGACACCGAAAGTTTGAGCATGCGTGAAATATTCAAGCGGCGCGAATATTGGCTGCTCGCCGTTGCATTTGCCTTGATGGGTAGCGCGCTGGCCGCAATCAACCTTCACATGGTTTCGATGCTGACCGATGCAGGGATGAAGGCGGAGACTGCGGCTTTGGCGCAGGGAATGGTCGGGATCGGCACTATTTTCGGGCGCATTCTGATGGGCTTTTTGATGGATCGTTTTTTTGCGGTCCGTGTCGCGGTACTGTTTATGCTCGGGCCCATTATTGCAATTCCGCTTCTGGCTTCCGGGGCTTCGCCCGAAGTCGCTTTTGCCTGCGCTCTTGCCATAGGCTTTGCGACCGGTGCTGAAATCGACCTGCTCGCATATGTGACTGGACGATATTTCGGGCTTCGAAACTTCGCGCAGACATATGCGCTGCTCTTTTCGACATTTGTAATCTTTGGGGCCACGAGCGGCGCGGTGCTGGGCAGGGTACAGGACGTCACGGGCAGCTACGCTCAGGCAGCCTATGTTTTGTCGGCTCTTCTGGTCGCGGCGGGTGCCGTACTTTTGATGTTGCCCCGCTATCGGCAGTTTGAATGAGGACGGGGCTGTGTCCGGTGGCGAGATCGCTGCGCGACCGGACCAGCAATCTGGTCAAGGACGGCTTCGACGGCGGGCAAAGTTTCAGCCCCTTTACGTCCACTAATTTAGTTGCTAAAGTCCATTATTGATAATGCGCTCAATAATGAACGGCTAAGGGAAGGGAGAGGATACGATGCGGGGATTGAAACTTGCCTGCTCGGTTTCGATAGGCGTTCTTGGCGCTACACTCGGCGCAACCGATGCTTTTGCGCAAACCGCGCCGGAAAAGCCGGAAGTCGCGCTCGATGAGATTGTAGTGACTGCGCAGAAACGGGAGCAATCTCTGCAAGATGTACCGATCTCGGTCGCAGTTGCTACCGGCGAGGCTTTGGAGCGAAGCCAGCTCAAGAATCTCGATTCGCTCGCGCAGCAAACGCCATCCGTGAAAATTTCGCAGAGCGGTCCTGGACAATTGTTCATTCGCGGCGTCGGGTCGGGGCGCAACGGAGGTTTCGAGCAATCAGCGGGACAGTTCGAGGACGGCATCTACCATGGGCGTCCGCGGTATATCCGGGGTTACTTTGTCGATGTCGAGCGGGTTGAGGTGCTCAAGGGGCCGCAGTCGATCTACTTCGGCAACAATGCGATCGCGGGCGCGTTCAGTGTCATCACAAGAAAGCCGGGCAATGAGTTCTCGGGCTTTGTGAGCGCCCAATATGAGTTCGACGCGCGCGAGCGTTCCCTGGAGGCGGGGGTTACCGTGCCGGTCAGCAATGCGCTGCGGTTTCGCTTTGCCGGGCGCTACAATGCATCGGAAGGCTATTTGCGTAACCGTCTCGACAATAATTCGCGCGTGCCGAACGGAGATGACTTTCTCGGCCGGGTGACAATGGTCTTCGAGCCATCGCCAGAATTTGAGGCCATCGCCAAGTTTCAGCACAGCGAAGCCGATTATGAAGGTGGAAGCTTGATTCAGCATGTGAATTGCAACGCATCGATCGTTGCGAGTTTGCAGACAGTATCCGGTCTGTGCGCCCGTGCGCTGTCGTCGCCCGGCTATGAAGCTCGGCTCGACAAAAATGTTGCCTATGAGAAGGGGAGCTACGATCGATCGAATATCGATGAGCTCGTGCTTACGATGAACTATCGGCCTGACAACTACACAATAACATCCGTCACCGGATACTCAACCTTCGTATCTCCGCTTGGGTTCGATACGGATGCTACGGATCAAGCGTTCTTTCACGCGATGAGCAATGAGAAATACGAACAATTCAGCCAAGAGTTACGGATCGCGTCGCCGAGCGACGCGAACATCGAGTGGGTTGCAGGCGCTTACTATCAATGGGATAAAGTTATCAACACCAACGATGTCGGTCTCGGTTTCCTGTCCGAACCCATACCAACCCAAGCAGGGCCAAGGTCGCCGCTATTTTTGTCTCTCAATAGATTGGGACTAGCCGCACAGTTTCCGATCATCTCGCAATATTTTCCTCCGATGACGAACACTGCGCTCACGTCCTCTCAGAATACTTATTCGGTCTTCGGGGCGCTGACGTGGAAGGCGAGCGAGAGGCTTCGCCTGACCGCAGGCTTGCGTTGGACACAATCAAAAAAGGCAGGTACGCAAAGCATCGGCTTTGGCACCTATACGGGCGGCTTTGTCACGTACACGCCGATTGCGGATCCCGTGGCGCTGAACATTTTGGGAAATTTGACCGGAGATATTCCGCATATCGTCTCGGATCGGATTTCGGATGATCGTTTCATTCCATCGGTTGATATCCAGTATGACCTCGCCCCAGATGCAATGGTCTACGCAAAATATTCCGATGGTTTCAAAGCTGGAGGATTCGACCTGCAGTATAAGGGCCGCCCGGGCTTGGGCGAACTCACCTTCAAGCCTGAAACAGTGGATGCCTTCGAAATAGGGCTGAAAGCCGGCTTTCTGAGCAATCGCGGTCAACTCAATTTGGCCATCTTTCACAGTAAATACAAGAATTTGCAATCGAGCGTGAGCATTTTTGGCAATGCAGGCGCCCCCGGTTCGATAACCCAAAATGTGGGCTCGTCGATCTCTAAAGGCCTAGAAGCGGACCTGCAAATTCAAGTGTCAAAGGAATTGCGGTTCTCGGCCGCATTGGCATATCTCGATTCTTATTACCAAAGCTACCCCAATGCTGGAGCCAATACGCCCCAACTTATTGCGTTGCGCCCTGTCACGTCCCGGCCCGGTTTCAATCCTGTCGCCAATCCGGTTGACCTTGCGGATGCGAACGCTGCTGCTGCTGCGATCGGCATTTCGTGCCTGACCTACACTCCCAGTTTGGTGTGCACACAAGACTTGTCTGGAAAAGCAACGCCGTTCTCTCCGAAATTGAGTGGTAGCGTAGCTGCAGACATTTCGCTGCCCTTACAAGATGACTGGTCTTTCTTGTTCAACAGCACGGCATTTTTTACATCGAAGTATCAAACCAACGGAGGGAACGATCCTGGAAAGATTCAAGACGGCTTCCTCAAACTCGACCTTCGGTTGGCTTTGAGGCAGGATCAAACAGGTTTCGAGCTCGGCTTTCTCATCAAGAATCTATTCGACGAATATACCACCAGCTTTGTCGAGGATCTGCCGGGCTCGCTTGGGAGCTACCAAGCGAGACTCGACAGACCCCGCACATATTCGCTTCAGTTCCGCTATCAATGGTAAGTGGGCACTATCTTGAGCTTTTCTATGGATGACTCTCTTTCCGGACAAGTTGCAATTGTAACAGGCGGAGCAAACGGCATCGGCTTTGCGACGGCACGCCAATTGGGTCTCCAGGGAGCAGCAGTAGCTATTGTGGAAATTGATGCCGTTGCGGGAAGATCTGCAATCAGGAGACTGGAGGCGGAAGGCATCCGCTCAAAATTATTTGAAGCGGACGCAACGCAGGAAGCTGATGTCATGCATACGGTTGATGCCGTCATACGTGAATTCGGTTCGCCTGCAATTCTGGTAAACAATTGCGGCATCTATCCTCATATTGCGCTAGAGCACACGAGCCTCGCCGACTGGCGGCATATGCAGGCGGTCAATGTTGAAAGCATGTTTCTGTTCAGCAGGTCCGTTCTGGCGAAAATGAGGGATATTGGATATGGTCGCGTGATAAATTTTGCGTCGACCGTCAATCTGCTGGGCGTTGCCAATACGTCTGCCTACACTGCAACCAAATCCGCCGTTGTGGGGTTTACCCGGGTTCTGGCATCGGAATACGGCTCTTTCGGCATTACCGTCAATGCCGTCGCGCCAGGGTTGATTGAAACCGAAACCGTGGTTCGGGAAATCGGGCATATGTTCGACATCATTGTCGCGGCACAGGCGATAAAGCGCCGGGGACAGCCAGAAGATGTAGCGGCTTGTGTCGGTTTCTTGGCAAGTCCCCGGGCCGGATTCATCACGGGTCAGACCATCGTAATCGACGGCGGGAGCCGATTTTTGTGACCTGTCTTTGCCCAAGCGCCCGCAACTTGGCTCCAAGAAGCCGGCGGGCGAATTGGCCTGCTTGTACTGGCAACCGTCGCTAAGTCCTGGATCTCGGTGGAAATGCGCTAGCTGGCGCCGGGATCCTCGACGGGCGCATTTAACATCGAGGGCTCATTTGAGGCCGTGCTATCCGTCAGTTGCGACAGTTCGGAGGCGGAGTTGGCCCCCTTGGCTACAGGTGCTGGTGCGACCTCAGCATCGGGAACTGTGCCTATCGACTACCAGGGTTCACCGAAAGGACGTGCTTCGACTTCGAAAGACCAGGCAGACTTGGCCTGATGCGCAAGCCAGAATGCGGTTTCGGCCAAGTCGGAAGGTGCGATGAAAAAGTCATCAGGTTTGTCTTTTAGCATTGTGCGGGTTTTAGGTAGGTCGATTGCACCATCTACGATCATCAGCGCCACATGGATGCCCAGAGGGCCAAGATGCTTCGCCATCGACTCTGCAAGGCTACGCTGAGCAGCTTTTGCTGGCGCAAAGGCTGCGGTGAAGGCTGCTCCTCGGCGAGAAGCCGTCGCCCCCGTTATAATGATGGTGCCTTTCTCCTTGGCCTTCATTGCCGGTATGACAGCTTTGCTTGCAGCCAGCAGTCCCAAGGTGTTTGTGCGCCATGATTGCTCGAATATTTCGAGTGAAATTTCTTCGAGAGTACCACGGACGCCGGAGCCTGCATTATAGCAAAGCACATCGATGCTGCCCAAGGTTTCAGCGATTTTGCCGAGCGTGGCAGCGATCGCATCAGGATCGGTGACGTCACAGACAAAGGCCGACGCATTCTCACCGATTTCGGATGCCAGCGCGTCGATAACGAGCGTACTGCGCGCCACGACCGCCACGCGATAGCCCGCTTTTGCAAAGCGACGCGCAAGGGCCGCGCCGGTCCCCACGCCCGCGCCCAAGATTGCACAAACCGGTATTTGGTCTACATCGGTCATTGTGACCCCCTCTTTTGCTATTCCGGCATCTCTACAACAGCTGCTGCGTCGTTCGATCGACGAAATGCGCCCCGGTTTGGAAATTCAGCTTTGCAAATGTAGCGGATAATGGCCCATATCGCCCGCGCCTGTTCGGTTTTAACAGCATCCGTTGTTTCCGCTCATTATCGCGCGCTCGCATACGCAAGGAGGAATGACAAGCAAGCTACGATCGAGATTCTGGCGGTTTCGTGTGGCACCCAAACCTTCCGGAATGTCACAATGTAAATGCCTCACAAGAAATAGATTCCATTTAAAATGGCTGCGGGTGGTGTCAGGAC